>JACCDP010988083.1_pt1 | contig 88051 bp, 103 predicted proteins | sample 7445841 | NCBI WGS metagenome assembly JACCDP01 (sample SAMN15323441, study PRJNA562643) | freshwater metagenome | isolation source: river surface water | place: USA:Blue River Watershed | collected 2017-08-17
CATGGACAATACTGACAAAACACTTTCCTTACTAACCTGTTGATAATAGCGATGGCGTGTTTGTTGCTGTTGTTCCATAAGTTGGTGCATAAAAACAACATCGTTGTTGTTCCTTTTTGGCGATTGTAGATATATATCAAACGGCATCTTTCATCCTTGTTTAAGTTAACAACACCACTGTTGTCGTATAGTATTATCACAACTTATTACGAAAAATTACTATCATCAATTTAAGCTAAAAAGAAACGTTCTGGTCTTCGTCTCCTTACTACAATTACCAACCCTTAGAAAGACCGCCCAAATAGTACACCTTACATCCCCTGTCTATATAACTCCCCACCACCCCATCCCGAACGCATGTTGCTAGGACGGATTCTAAATCTGCAACAGAGATTGTGCTTTGTTGATTATACCAATATAGTAATTGGTATACATCAGAATGGCCTTTGTCTCCCAAGATACTCACGATTAATTTAATGTTACTCATAACAACTCCATTTATACCAATACACGATTACGAGATTGAAATCAGTGTGAGAATGGCTAGCGTGTTTCTGCTATTTTATCTCTATATACTTATCACAGCATTTTACGTATTTTTTATGATTTCACTATCATCAATTTGAGCTAAAAAATATCGCGTATTCATTTAGTATACGTTTGTGTTTTGAATTATTTATAGTCTTTAGGGGGGTCTCGTTTTTAATAATCATCAATCTTATCTTGCTTGCGCAAGTCTAAGTTGGTATTCACTGAACGCTAGGTGTGTGATTGCAAGAACACAGAACACAGTTGGGAAGTATACCGCAATTAATAAGTTTGTTGGGATACTTGCCCAGAACATGAGAGACACTTTCTTTGCACCGAGATACGCTAGTTGTTCAAACCATAACTTTGATGCAAATACGCGTGTTACATGGTGGACGATAGTTAGTGCAAATAAACATAATGCTAGAGTAGCCATTTTTGTTTTCCTTTTTTAGGGTTGTGATTTAGACGTGTTTTGTTTCGTCTTTCTTATATATACTTATCACAGCATTTTACGCATTTTTGCACGTTTCACTATCATCGTTGGCTGTATACGTTCTTAGTAAAATATAGCTAAGAAAAGAATAATTATACGCTTGTAATTGTCTTCTATATTAGTGTGCCGTTTATAACGATTTTTATAAGTTCAATATTCTTAGGACAAGATACCAACGAGCTTATCAAGCTCACCAGGCGCTAGTTCAGATACAGGAAGTTTTACATTATTCTTCTTCTTATCAAACACATCAATCATGTTAAGATCAACGCCAATAGCGATTATTAACTTTAGTTCAAGTTTGGTCTTTGTCTTTAACTTCAGTGTGTATTCCTTACCATTAACGTTCTTAATCTTAATGTTTGGTACTTCGTCTAATCCCGTATCAATCTTCATAATATCTGAATAAGTATACATTTAACCTCCAATGGGTTGTAGTTCTTTTATTGCTCTTTTTCGTCGTCTTTGACTTTTAAGAGATTTTCAATATCGGTTGCTGCTCCTATGAACTCGCGGAACATCGCAAGTCTGCTAGTTAAGGCCTCAGTCACCAAATCGATGTCAATTCCGCGTTCTTCTAGCATAGCTTTGAGCTTATCATTTTCTAGATGTTTCATGACAGATGAATTTAGCGTTTCCACATTTTCCAAGGCTTGAAGAAGTGTGCTCTTGTCTTCGACTGCGGGTTCTACTTGCTGAACAGGTCCAACACATCTTTCAGCGATTGCGCCCCAATCTAGCAGCTCATCATCGGGATACCAAGATTCAAGGAATTCTGCAAGTGTTTGCTCTGATACATCTTGAATGAAATCGATCGCACTCTTATCACCAGCCTTTGCGCGTTCTACCTCATCGGACATACAACGTTCTTGATGCTCACCACAATCCCAAAAGCCGATAAAATCCACACCAGGTTCAATGAATGAGCAACGCACCTTAACATCATAGGCATTCATGAGCTTTGCACAGAAACCGACTGGAGGGCTCCATGCTGATGAGAAACATAAAGTGATCTTCCCTGTACCAGCTTCATCGTCAAATTCTGCGCTATAGTTCACATCATGATAAACATTAACGTCCCACTTAGTTCCCCATTCAGTGTGGTTGTCTGCTTCTTCGCTGATGGGTGTCAGCTTCTCAAATAAGCCGATATCGCATGGTTGACTGATAGCGTCGATCATCCCTTTGATGTCACGGATGTTTTCTTTTGCGCCTGTAATTACTACAGTATTATCACACCAGTTTGGCATAATATTCTCCTTTGTTGTTTGACAACGCAGCCGTTGTTTTGTTTATTGTTATTGAAGTACGATTTTGTTTACGAGTTCTTCAGTGCTAGCGAGTAGGGGCAGAATAGAAAGTAGATCTTTGCCGAAGATGCTATGATCGCATTTGTACACGTCTTTGCCACCAACTATCTTGTAGGACAGCTCTAGCGTGATACATACGTGTTCATCGCATAACACACCGTCATCATCTTCCTGACAAATACCACTCGCAATACCAAATTCTTCCACTACGACCTTATTGTCGAACTTGGCTTTGAGCTTGTTGATTTGTTGGAACGATGCGGTGAACATTTGATCTACATAATCTTCAACGTCGTTTTTGAGTTTTTCTTCTGCTTGTTTTGACGTAAGCATAGTGTCTCCATATTTGAATTAACAACTTGATTGTTGTTTCGTATGCTATTATCACAATATTATATAAGGTTTTGCATACTACTGTGCGCTAATATTATGCCTATGCTTCTTCATACGTTTCTGCTTCATGCGATGTAAATACTTAAGCTTTTGTGGATCGGTGCCTTCTAGACCCACTACATGGGGCTGCGGACTCTCGTCGTTTTTCGGTCTAAGCGCGTTTGTGCCTGGTAGGTATTTTGCTCTATCTGCATCTACCTTAGATTTCTTTATGTCGGATCCAGCTATATAACTATCATCGTTAGCATTAACGCTGCCCTTTGTAACATCAACTCCACGAAACTTGTGCGGGCCACTTCCTGGCGGTCGCTTAGTGTCAGTGCCCTCTATATTACCCTTAGCATCGTTAATAGCTCTGTGTGCTAGTATCTGATACTGTGCGAGTTTTATTAAGTTATTGTAAGACATAGTACATATTTCCTACAAAAGCGAATCGTCGCCGTATTTTTTCTTGAGCACGCCATATCCACCTAGCAAAGCCGCTGTTGGAACACCGACTAACGCAGCCTTCCCGTAATTTCCAGCGCCAAGATGTTTTCCCGTATTCCAACCCCCAAGAGCAGCAGCACCGTATGCCCCCGCTTTGACAGGAATGGGGATATTTTTCTTGCTCATCGCTTTTTCTTCTGCGAGTTTTATTAAGTTATTATACATTCTTTGATCCTTGTTGAAGTCGTTGTTGTAATAAGTATACATTAGACTCGTGGTTATTCGCAACTGACATAATAAAGTCGTCCAATCCAAGAGACATGCTATTTATTTGTTTCAAGTGTTGGTAGGCGTTTTCAAATGTTTCTTGCAAGTCTTGTTCTACTGCCATGGCACGCATGATAGGATTACCTCCTGACTTCTGTTCCATCTCTTGTACGTGTGCTTGTATAACTTGTATCTGATCGATTGGACTTACAGCTGCGCTGCCATACTTTGCGACAACCTTCTCTGCAAGGGTATCAATCTCGTCTTCAACAGATTCGTAGATACGTTGTAGCATAAGATGATCACCGTAAAACATCGGACCAGAACACTGCCAATGAGATGTCTGGTGCAATATATAAGCAGATCGGAGCATACCCAACATGTGAGCTAAAATTTGAGCTGTGTCGTCCATAAAGTTTATCCTTAGTAATTAAAAGAGTTATTTGTCCTTCATTATATCATGATATAATTCTAAAACAAGTGCAATAAACATAATAGCAGCGCCGACAATAGGGTACGATACGACAATCATAAGCATGGTTAAGCTTATAAGAAGTGGCGCCAGCATACCGACTATAAGCAGGTTTATGTCGTATTTATGGTACATCTCTAAAATCTCGTTCTTGTTTAGCGCAATCTTAAAAAACAGTATCAAAAAATAAAATACCGCGTTTAAGATAGCAAGCTTAGTTTCAAACTGCATTATCTCTTAACTGCCTTTCTAACGCTGTTAATCGCTTCTATTGCAGCATCCACATCTTTGTCCTTCATTTTTCCGCTATTCTGTAGCTTTTGCGCCTTTATGCTCTTTGACATGTCATGAATCTGTTCAGCCAGTTCTTTTCCGATTGATATACGCCTCATGATTTCGCCTGGTGTGAGCTTGTAGCTACGTGATTCGTCGTGTGATGCTTTTTTTGTAAACATACCGCTATTCCTTAGTTTAGTGAGAGCTTCTAATTTCGCTTTGTCGAACTTACGAAACTGATTACTCTTGTCCTTACTACTATAGCCCAAATCGTTGATCAAGTCATCAATATGTACAAAGTCTGCACCATGTAATGCGTCGCCTTCGCTACCAAATTTAGAGTTATCACGTTGCCCAGCGGGAACCGCCATAAAGTGTGAAACTTCTCCGTGAAAATCCCTACCCTTCTTCAAGGCAAATTCTCTAAACGCTTTGTCCCACTTGATCTTTGCGCTACCCATGTGCTGCGCATTACCGCTTGTTGTCCAGCCTGCTTCTTCTAATAGCTCCTTCTTAGTCGCATCATCTAGGCTTTCACCTTCTTCAATACCGCCGCCAGGAAACTTATAGTTATTACCTGTATGACCTGCTTGACTTTTTGACGCTAAAATCTTTCCATCTGGTGTATAAAGAAGCGCTTGAACTTTTGGTCTATAACGTTCTTCTGCTGCGGTCTTTTGCATGTCTGATTCTAACTCTTCTAATGTGTTAAAAAACGACGTGAGCATTATATCTTTCATACTCATAGAAAACTCCTTATGTAAGTTAGCAACGTATCCGTTGTTTATGTATCATATTATCACAAATACTATCATCAAATTTTAGCTAAAAAATATCGCATTATTAATTGTTTATACGTCTCAATCTTATACTAGTTTATTCCTTATTATTTTCGTTATTTTAATACACTTATGCGAGTACGCTCTTTAACTTCTCTGTTAACATCGCAATTCTGTATAGTGTTGGGAATTTTTCAATCGCAACTTCTACAAGTTGTAACCAGTCTTGTGCCATTGCTTTTAAAACAGACACGTCACCGCATGCGTCAAAGTAATTTGCCATAATGTCAAACGCTCTATCAATTTGATAGATGTGATCTACATCCATTTCTGTATAGACCACTGTTTCTACATTCATTAGCTTTGATAATCTTGCATTGATTTGATTTACCGCTGGTGTGAAATCGTTCAATAATTCGATTGACAATCTTACAATTTCTCTGACCGCTGGTTTCTCATTAACGAGAATTTGGAGTTGTCCTTTATGTGCTTGAGATGCCATTTTTGCCACTTGTTGCGCTTGTTCTGGATCAGCGTCACACATAGCGATCAATTCATTTAGACCTTGTTGCATTCTGAGTAATCCTCGAAAAAAGCTTCCGCCTAAATGCACTTCAGTTGGGACGCGAATATCGATTGTGTTATTTCTTGTAGGGACCATTTTTACACCTGTTGGTTGTTGTGACATTTGTTGTTCGCTTTGTACTTGTTGTACGGGTTGTTGTAAGTTTTGCATTTTTAGTTCCTTTTTCATGCAAATATAGACGTGCGTTTTGCTGTCTTTCTTATATATACTTATCACAGCATTTTATGCATTTTTGCAGATTTCACTATCATCAATATAAGCTAAAAAATCACGGTTTCCATGCGTGATCTTATCCACACCTTAATCCGCTAAGACTCTATCTTGTATGGTTTTAAAGTCTTGGTGCAACACCTCAACACCAAATTGCATAACCTTCCCGTTTGATGTTCGGGTAACCGTGCAGGTGTTTTCAGGTTCATTATTTCGCACCAAAGAGTACTTTACTTCACCGCTTAGAATTCCAATGAAATTATCGTTTTCATCACACTTTGTGCAAAGATCTTCTAGCGCACCTTTTAAAATGTAAAACACTAAATCGATATTGTATTGATCTAACATATCTTATCCTCGAAACTGCGGAGCGGGGACGTGCTTCATAAGTGATTGTATGGGGTTGCTGTCTGTGTCGGGAATAATAATTGTTTCCATAGGTACGGGCAATCCAGACTGTAGTAAGCTCTTAATGTGCATTTTCTTGACTCTTCCGTTTTCTATTAGAAACTCTAATTCTATCAGCGTAGGAACACTTTCATCAACAGGATCCAAGTTCACAGTAGAGATACGTAAAGCATACCCAAAGTTTAGGTGTAACGCTGTAACTTCAGCACCAGTGATTTCAAGACCACGACTTGCCAAATATGTAGACAGTGTAATAGCCATATCATTTGGATCCAAAGCCATTGCCACTGCGTATAAGTACTCTTCATGAAAGAGTTCATCATCCGCGATACGTATCGCATTCAAAATTCTGAAATCATCAAGTAACGTATCACCATCCACTGTTTGGCGTACATAGATAATATCTTCATCGTTGAGATCAACCTTCGCGGGTACACCAGACATTTGAAACGCAGCCATGAAACGGAGTGTATTTCTGTAAGGCAAATTAAACTTCCATACTTTTTCGCAATCAATTGCAATAGGTGATGGTACGGTAAAATAGCTCGCTTCTCTGTCATCACTGTTGCAGTGTAACCAGTTCGCAATGCCACCACTTCTGTCCGCAATATCTAGCGCAGTTTGAATATGTTTTGGAAGATCACTTAGCTTGAGTAGTTGTACCGGTGGGTTGTACTTCTCTGTTTGCATAAGAAAGTCTTCGGCTTGTGCTCGTGAGTATGAGCGATCTTTTACGATATCTTTGATCATTTTTTATCCTTCTTTTTAGGCGCATCCGCCTTTTGTTGTTGGTTATAGTTTTTGAATATTTCTTTCATCACTTGGTTGATTATGTGTTCTACGCCGTTCGAGTTCATCATAGTATATTCGTATTCTCCTAAGGTCTGCCGTAATAAACAACATGCTTAGGAATATAGATATCTCGGGAATCAGAAACGCGCCATAGAAATTGATTACCGCGAGTAGTTTTCTTGTAATGCTCCCTGGTATCACATGCTCGTAGATTACAAGCGTTAGTATGTGAAAAAGCCAGATCGCAAAACATAAGAAAAAACACGCAACGTGGATAATTAAGAGTGCACTGTTCATGTTACTTCTTTAATTAGTCGAAAATAGTGGTTATAGATCTTGGAGGGTCAAGGTCACCAATAACAATAGCGTGAACCTTTAAAAAAATCTCATCATCAATCAGCGCACAGTTGGCGCTCCTTCTTCCCCAGATATACGCGTCATTCTTACCGGTTGGGCATAAGCACTCACCAAGAACTTTTAAAATCGCGGGTAGTAGACGTCCTCTTACGATATAGTATTGCATTACTTCGTTTCCGTTTTCCACGCAATCTTCAAAGACTATATACATAGAACGTAGGAAGTCTGGGGATAGATCTCTAATATGAAAAGGCATACTTTCAACACCATCTACATACACTTGTAGTGTTGATTTTTCATAACCCGCCAAAACACTTTCGGGGATATCTTCAAATTTGTCGTACATAAAATGTCCTTTTTAGCTAACAAACGCATCCGTTGTTTTTTTGTTTTATTCTTCTTCTGTTGTGAATAGCGCTGTTGCGAGTCTCTTGTATAGTTCTGTCGCAGCGACGTCAGTAAGCGCGTTGTCTTCTTCTAACTCTTTTACTCTCTCTGAAATACTTAAGATTTCGTTCATAATATAAGCAGGAGTATCAGGATGATTCTCAACGACATCTAGTGTGCTTTTGAGTGTCTTAGGGCTGACCATAACTTTTTCCTCGTGTAGCAAATCTCCAATAAAAATCGGAAGACTATCGTAAAACATAACAAACTTTAAAAACCCGACGTGATCAAACATCCCATTTCCAAAGAAGTGCCCAGGTGATGTAACCACTAACGTTTTGTTATCCATATTTAAATCGTACACATACTCACAAAACGTAGTGTCGTATTCAAACTGCCTTGAGTCGAGTAGGGTTAACCCATCAGCGCTATCCAGTAACTTTTGAATAATCTCCGAAGACACTGATGTATAGTTGTGAACCATATTGTTGTCGCTACGAGCAAACACGCATTGACCTAGACGCTCTTTGAACAGTTTTAACTTCTCGCCATCACACAAGATATCGGTGAGACGGTTGAATAGATCTTGACCAACTCCTGCTGGATAGCCATCGTATTGCCCATATTGTGCAACGCGTAAGGCACCGTCACAAGTGATCTTTAATAAGTTTCTTGTGCCCATTTATATTCCTTTCTTATGAATAGCGCATCCGCTAAACATTTTGTTTAACGCACTTTAGTTAAGCGTTTCTGATGATAGTTTGCCAGCTTCCTTATACCCTTTTAAGATATCTCTAAGACTATCTGTAACGCTTTTGTTGTCATCAAGAACGGAATAGACACGATCATAATCCACATCATATTGTGTTCTAAACGCTTCGATTTGTTCCGTCAATCTTTGTTGCAACTCACTTGGTGTCGATAAGATAAGTTCTGCAAGTGCCAATCTGGGAAATATATCGTGTCTCGCCATGATCACCATAGGACGAGTCCAATTCATCGACACATCAATACGAAGAGCAGCGTCCATAGAAGCAAAGAAATCTTGTCCTAGATCGGTCCTGAAGATAACAGCGAGAAGATTGCTCTTAGCTTGGGATGAGAGTACATCGCCGTTGATCTTGTCGATAATCTTACTGATATCTTTCTTTGGAACGTCCACATGGTATGCACGCATTACTGATGAAATTCTATCTTCTTGCCATGGAAGTAATGAACCGTTAGACGCTGCTTCGATCATGTCATTAACAAATTTCTTAGCGGTAATACCATAGTCATCACAAAGCTTCCAGATACTCAAGCCATCACCGAGAGTGTTAAATGCGAGATTAAGGTGTGGTGGAATTTTGTCATTATATCCACGGTTATCGTATAAATCGATATGCTTCTTCATAGGAAAATCCTTTTGTTAGTTAACAACGCATCCGTTGTTTGTGTATCGTATTATCACATAAAATAAGTATTATTTACAGTCTTCTTCCCATAACCAAACCAACAATATCATCATCGACGTCAGGCTCTCCATACTTAATAACCGACGGACTCGTTGATGATGGGTTAAGCAATAGCATGGGTTCTAGTGAGTCATAACTTTCAGACAATACGGTCTTCAAATATTCAGCAGAAAACTTGTTCGCCACACCAGGTGATAACACTTGTATCGGAGCAATCAGATTCTGTGACGTAATTGTATGACCAACACCCGCTGTCTCAAAGTTTATAATTAGCTTACCATCTTCATCGCTAAAACATATAACTACATCTTTCAGTGATTTAATTGTAAAACCAAAGAGTTCGCTTAGTTTTCTTGGAGACATCGCTTCTAGCAAGATGGACGCAGGTATTGGATCGCAGTTGCTGTTGTATGTTGGAATAACTTGTAAAATGTCAGGAGGGCTACCAAGACTCTCAACAACGTCTTGATCTTGAATGCCGATAGTAATGTTATACACACGACCGCCAATTAAAGAAAAGCCTTGAACCTCTGCCCACGTTACATTCTTTTCATCTCTTAGATATACGATGTCTAACCAAGATGTCGCGGGTCTGTTAATAAACTTTGTCGCACCCGCATTGAAGTAGAAGCAGTTATTGTCTTCGCTAAGTCTCTGAGGCACATTTAGCTTACAAGTCGCAGCCATGTGCCCGTCAGTAACAACGCTAAACATATTACCGTTCTTTGGTAAGGATAGTCCTAGATGGCATAGCTTTGCTCTTGCTACTTCATTACTTGCAAAAGATGGTGTTGCGGAAAAGATAAACTTATAACGTTCGTCGAATGGGACACAGCCAAGCTCTTCTTGTGCAAGACTTCCATCAATCGCAACTTGCGGTACTTTATCGCTTATGTGGGACATTACTATCTTGCTTGTTGGGAATTTATCTGTTACAATATGATCAAGCTCAAAAGAAAAGTCATTTCCCTTTTCTACGGGAATATCTGCTTGTTCAAAAGTTCCTAGATCAATCTTCAAGTACGACCTTACAACTTTGGAGTTAAAGTAGTCTAATACGAATAGATGAGCTTTGCCAGATGGTGTAGTAGTTACATAGCAGTGCGCGTTTTTTGCCTTAGAAGTGGTGGCTAGATACGGCGCGATAATCTTTGTTTTTAATTCAAGTAATGCAATCATATGCGAACCTTTCGTCGTGGTTTTTAACCTAGTGTACCCGCATCCGAGTATCTGATTTATTATCACAAGATAACAAAATATATTAACATCCCTATAACACATTAGGAGAATAAGTGATGGAACTAAACGATAAATTAGTTGAAGCTATTATAATGTCAGCCACCGTCGGGCAATTTGGTGGGCAAGTGGTATACGAGACCTTCAAGCTCTCTATTGATGAACTAAGCGCAGCAAAGAAACAACTAGCGACACATCTCGTGTCTGGTCTAGTAGCTTTCTTTGCTTATTTTTTTACTCAAGAAGCCTTTGTGATGAAAGCCGCTATGTTAGCCTTTCTGAGCGGGGTGTTTGCCGAAGTAGCTTTAAAGCTACTAAAGAAAAAGAACGAAGCGACTACTGCAAAGACCGAACAACTTGCACAACAGATCGCTGACTTTGAAAAACAAGATCGTGAAGCTAGGATTAAAGAACTAGAAGATCGTATCAAGTCAATGGAGACTAAGGAGTCTTAATATGCCACCTGATGTCGTCTGCCCACTTACTAGCGGAGTAATTGAAGACGAGATCGTAACGTTCGTAGGAGAAGGCGTTATGCTAAAGAATAAGAATATCTATATGTCGATGAATGAGTTCCTAGCTTGTGATTTGGCTAACGGTGTTATTATTCGTGTTCACTTAGCAGAAGGCACAAAAGACGAACAAAAGTTGCCAAAGCCGGTACCAAAACTAAAAAAGTTAGAACCAACAGATGTACCGAATACCAAACCATTCTTTGACAGCGATTACGAAAAGCCAGACTATAAACTTACACTAGAACCACTAACAATGGTAGCGAGTACAGTTCAAGAACAGCCAGAGCAAAACACTTTTGACTTACCAGTCGAAGGTATCATGGCAACAGTAGCAATGGCATTAGCGGTATTGCAACAGGTAAAACAAAAGAAGAATGATGTCGAGTCAAAGAAGTGTTGTACTGAGAGCAAAGTAAAGTTCACCGAGTACGACACTAAGATAGAAAAGCTAAACAAGAAGATAGACGAGTCTGCTCAAAAGGAATCTAAAGCTATTCACGCTGAGATGTATGAGCAATATAAAGAACTAAAAGAAATGCGAGAAGATGCCAACGGATTAAAAGAAGTCGTTAGTAATCTGATCGAACTTGTTAAACACAAAAAATCTTAGCGAGGACAACATGTTAAGCAAAGAACAAAAACATAACGAACAAGTTACCAATAACTTTAACTTGTCTGAAATGGAATTTCACGATCGAATTCCTGATAAACTCTTAGATGCTTCAAGAGAACTCTTACGTAATCTACAGGTGATACGCGATGCTTGTGGCAAGAGTATAAAGATTATATCAGGCTATAGAAGTCCTGAGCGCAACGAGAGTGTTGGCGGAGCTAAAAAGTCTCAACACATGGAAGGTAACGCGGCTGATATACAAATTAGCGGTATGAAGCCAAAAGAAATGTACGACCTTGTAGAAAAGCTTATCAAGGACAAAAAGATAAAAGAAGGTGGGCTAGGCGTTTATCCCCGCGAAGGTGGTTGGATTCACTATGATATCAGAGGAACTAAGGCTCGTTGGGAAGGCTAAGAATTATTGATTAATAACATGTAGTGTTGTATTCTAGAGATTAGTATTATTTCTAGGAGATCAACATGCCAGAACAACAAGCAACACAAGCAACGGCGCAAGCGATCAAGCCGTTTCTTATTTCAAACGAACATCTTGAATGGATATTTAAGAGTCTAGCCGCGTTAGTCATTCCAACATTATATTATATTATACAAATAAACGGAAACTACACACAGCTGCAGACTAAGATTGAAAACATAGAAAAAATACGTCAAGAAGATTCGACACAGTTTAAAGAGCTTACAAAACAAATAAATAGTATATCTGTTGACACAGCCGAAACACGTGTATCAATTGATTTCGTCATCAAGAATATAAAGGATTTAAAAGTCGAACATAATGAAAAGTTGACTGAACTAAAAAACGAAATTAATACTAGACGACCCGTATCAATTGAAGTACCATATCTAAGCCAACAACAAGGAGTTGAGAAATGAGTTTTAGACGATTAATAAAACTGTCCGCTGTAAAGAATAAAAAGGGCAGTGATGATGATACTATTGGAGGCAGAGTTGCAAGTGAAATAGCAAGAGCGTCTATTGGTGCAGCAACGACCCACGCAATTAAAACGAAGGCGAATGAAATAGCGCGCGATAAGTTAATGAGACCCGTGGATGCAAAAGAAGTGGCTGATTATGATAAGGTTGTGGAATCACTGAAAGCTAGATCTGGTCCCGGAAGTTTCGATGCTAGGGGAGTATTCGGTGACGTATCAAACTTTGAGGATATTAAAAACAAACAAGGCGGTTCTAAGCATATTTCTATTATCAGACAATCCAACGTTTTAGGTGGTGGTGGTGGCGCCGCACTTAACCTCGGTAAGACTAAGTTTGAAAGTCCAGAAATGAGGGGGCACTTTTCAAGCTCTGGGTTAGACCCAGATACAGTTGTTAAAAATTTAAAAAGCGGTGGAAGACACCACCAAGTTCTCATAGAGCATCAGAATCCAAATATTCTTTTACATGAGCTGGGGCATATAGCGGGTGATGGTAGAAACGACACCTTAAAGCACAAACTAATTAATTTAAATAAAAAAGGTTATGGGCTAGGACAAAAACCAGCAGCTCAAGTAGCCGCAGCGTTAGCACCAAGTGTCGTTAACATGGCCACTAAGAGAAGAGACAACGAAACTAGGGAAGAGTTTTTAGACCGTCAGCAAAAGTACAGAAATAGGATTAGCGCTTTAACAGTTTTACCAAGTGTTCCTACATTAGTAGAGGAAGCTAGAGCGTCGATTAATGCGCACAATATCGGGAAAAAGATTGGCGTTAAAGTTAGTAAGAAAGACTTACTGGCCGCTTATGGAACCTATCTTGCAGGGGGCTTAGCCCCATCAGCTCTTAGAAATATTAGCGATAGAGTTGTTAATAAGTATGAGAAAGATAGAGCGCGTCATATAGAAGCACACGGCAAAGATTATGATGACTATCATAAATAAACGGAGACATTCATGACACAGTATAATCTCCAGAAGCTAGCTGCCAGCCGTGATAGGTCTACAATAGATTATATTCTTGCGTCTCCAGAGGAACGCGCACATTTGGATCGAATACAAATGGAAAGAGATCAAAAGATGAACGACGCGTTTAAAAAGCAATTAAACGGCTGGAAAGATAAAGGTAGCAATTTTTACAACAGACTCGTATCTGGAAAAAATAGCTAAGAAAAAATCGTTCTTGTACTCGACTTCTCTCCCCCTTACTTACCTGATGACGCGCCATCTTTGTCATCGGGCATGATAGCGCATCTGTTTTTGCCTACTACTACACCGACTTTTTGACATTGCGCTTTTGGCAAGCGTACAATACGCAAGCCACAACCCTTTAACACCTTTTCGTCGGTGCTTGTATCGCAGCTTTCTTCTGCTTTTGCATTAACGGACATGAAAAACGCGGCGATTAATAAATACTTGTTAAACATGATATTTACCCTTTCTAGGTATGGTTTTGTTGTTTATTCTTATATATTCTTATCACACATAATAACGTTTAGTTTCACACGGGCCAATAATAAGGTATATCGGAAGATATTTCAAATAGCGGATAATAGTAATCCGCATCTTTTCTTACGAGATTAGACTTATGACTGTCGTGTAGCTTACTATCACCAAGCCAAAACGGATCGCATTCGTTGTACCCCATTTGTAGATAAACATCTTTATATGTTTTAAAACGTTCTAACATTGTATCGTTATAACCACGTTTGACCCACTCCTCTGTTATCGCAATACAATAATTTATAAGACTGATCTCGTGATTTGTCCACATCAGAACCGCTGGATGATTTACCCACGCACCCGTGGTGATACCAGTACTTCGTTTTCCAAGTGTGTTTATAATTTGAAATCCCTCAACACGTTGTTTTCCCAAACGTCTGTAGTCAAGAACTTCCGCACTTTTATAGAAGTCGGAATAAGGTAAGAAAGTCTGCATAGTGTCTCCTTGTTAAATAATTATCACAGGAAATCGCGACACGGTGTAATGTTCAAAAAGTCGGTATTTTGATTAATAGAATTATAATGTGTTCAAAAAGTCGGTATTTTGACGAATGGGTTATTCTTTTCCGATATAAATAATAGACAAGCTCAACATACGTCTTTTGGGGTTAATAATATCTATGGTCATCTCGTACTTATTACCATACGCGTCAAAGGTCAATCTATTAAAGTTTGGAGCGTACTCTGACTTAGAGTGGCAAAGTGTAAGACGTGTTTTTATTGTAGGTAGGTTTTTACGAATAAATTCACTAGAACTTTCCATAACGTCATCAACGAGTCTTTGTGCAATTTCGTGATCTTTTTCTGTAAGATCGTCTCCTGAAGTAATCTCAATCATTTTATTCTCACTGTTCTTTATTTGTGTAGTCCACGTATGTGAAACTGTTTACGAAGTTAGTAAATTCCTCTAGATCGTTTGACACGAAGCCTAGTACCGTGGGGGATAGCCTTGTGACGATCAACAGAGTATCAAGTTTATGTGTGTTGTCTAGTGAATTTATATAAGACGCATAAACGCGATCTGCGGGTACCTCGCAGAATATGCGTATTTCTTCAATAACACTTAGGAGCATCTCAAGATTATGTCCTGTAGCAGACGCAATTAAATGCGCTAATGCTATTCGTGGGAATACTTCACTTTTACAAGTTTTAATAATCGGATACATCCAAGGGCGGCATAAATTAATCTTGTCATCGGACGAAAGCGCTTCGTAGATTTCCTGAGTTTTGTCTTCAAACCAGATTGGTGCGATTGCTATACAACGTTGTAAGTATGTATGACCCACATCGTCTTTTACTATTTCATGCAGTCGATCTCGGACAAGATCACATTTGTAAAATTTTCCCAAAACGCTCAATCTAGCAATCTGATCTAGATCTAACTTAGACAAAGTAATCGCGTCGATTATAGCTGTTTGAAATTCTTCATCCGTGGTTCCCCAGCTTGCAAAGAACTTATTCTTATTTTCAGTGAAGTCTAGAACATTGTCTAGCGCAATAAGCAGGTGCTTAATACCGTTTGAATTCATGTAAGTTATCCTTTCGTTTAATATAACACATGAGATTATTTATTCGTTCCAATTGTGAAAAATAAATGCGTAAAAAAGATATGATAGGTAGAGTAGTATTGTAACGGTGGATGCGTATATCATTTCCATTGTATACATTACACTAAGCATAACGCAGATCGCATACGCCAGTCCAACAAGGAAAGGCCACTGTGGCGATACGGTGTTATGTGTCATGGAAAAGAAATACATAAAAAACGCGGTAACAGCGATTAAGACAAACGCAACCGTTGTCAGTAATACGCCAAGTAATGTAATTGACATAGCTAGCTCCTAGAGGTATGATTCAATATCATGTTATCACAGGTATATGTTATAAACACACACCTTAACGGAGTCATCATCGTGAGTAAAATAAAACACAAAAATGAGCTAAAAAAACTCCCCGTCTTACCTGCGACCACAGCCACATCCATCCTCAACTGCCTCTTACAGAGTGTTTCTTGTTAAATAGTTATCACACATAAAACGGAGGATTTTCGACCTATGAATACGCTTGACATCATCAAAAACTTTAAGACCCACGGAAGCTCCTTTGAAAAGGTAGCATCGAACGCACCAACGCAGGATAACAGATTTCTGATGGAAGCGTATCATGGACTGCTTAGAGAAGTAACTAGAGCAAAACTTAGAAAAGACGATAGAATGGTGTCTCTTCTTATGGAGGAAGTAATGCGTATGGAACAACTGATGAACCATCAAATGCGTTCCGCTATAACTTACTAGGTGTATCATGACAGAGCGAGATTACAAAAAAGAATATCGAGATTACCACGCTAAACCGGAAAACATGGCTGATCGCGTAAAAAGAAACTTATGGAATCGTAGATTAAAAGGTCAAGTACCAGCGGGGAAAGAAATAGATCATAAATCTGCGTTGGCGTCTGGCGGTTCAAATGATAAGTCAAATATTAGATTTAGATCGGTGTCCGAGAATCGTGCTGACAAATCCATGTTAAAACAAAGTGCGTGGGGCGCTGCTGTGGGCGCATACGCGTCCGACGAGGGGCTTGAAAATAGAGCCAAAGGGGCAGCTGCGGGGCAAATAGCTGGATGGGTGGCGACACCCCCCGCACTAGCACTAGCTGGAGACTATGTTCGCAGATCTACTGACGCGAAAATAGACGGCGTTAGAGTAAAAGATATGAGTACCAAACAACTAGTAGAAGTGTTGAAAAAGAAACCCCAAACTTTTATAAACGCTGTTGGGAAGAAAAAAACAATAGCCGCATTTGCAGGAGTACCTATGGCACTTGGAACAATAGCGTCTTATGGCGCCGGTAAGGTGTTTGGCAGAGGTCAACGTGAGAAGACAGCTAGCGTTGAATACCGTGGTCAAACATTTCAGGGATATAATAAGCCTCAGCAAGCGCCACCTGGCGACGACCATAAAATGGTAGTACTCGCAAAAAAGGGTGATCAAGTTAAATTGGTTAGATTTGGAAAACGTGGATATGAGCATAACTATTCTCCTGAAGCTAAGAAAAATTATCTAACACGGTCTGCTGGAATTAGGGACAAGAACGGCAACTTGACTAAGGATGACAAATTCTCACCAAATCATTGGGCAAGGAAAGTCTTGTGGCCTAAAAATCAGCAAGCAGATGGCACATCGACTATCACGAAAGACAAACCTATTAATAAAGAAGCCAGCTTTAAAACACCTTGCACCGATATTCAAGCGCTACGAAATGTGTCATATTTGCAAAAGACAGCTAGCGTAGAAAAGTTTAAAAATATAATAAGTATCCTCAAAGAATTATAATCTTATCTAACCAATTCGCACACACCGCCAGCGCAAGCAACAGCCATGTTGGAGACTATCTCCTCTTGCGCATTTACGTTATCATAAGTTGTGGTTTTCCAACTAGCTCTTAGTGTATCCCATAGCTGAGCTGAAGCTACAAATTTTTGTAAATGTTCAGGATCGGACACGCCATCACTAACAGATCTAAAAGGTGGTTGATCGTAATCATAATCACCAGACGCGGATAAGAGAGAAATACCGTTTAAACAATCTCTATTGTTCCAAATAAAATCTTTTACGCTATCCCACTCATTAGGACGAACAACACAGGTGTTGGACACATTATGTCTTAGCGCCTCTACACGTTCAATAGCTGTACCACTTGTCACCCAGTTAATTTGAGTGTCTTTTACTATTTGTAAAAAGTCTACCGCTGATAAATCTTTTTTAAACAGCGCGTCTCCTGAAACTTCGATAGGGAATATAACACATTGATCGTTTACGCTAGGTGCAGACCAAACACTATTTACTACCGCATCAGGATTCGCATTACGAATAATAGATAACGCTGGATTTGTTTCATTGACTTGGACGTGTCTTAAATATTTTTGAGAGTGCTCTGGATGAATACCAGATGCACAACCCAACAACACAGCAGCATTACCGCTAGGCTTAACACATGTAACACGGCTAGCTTGTGGAATGTTTAATAATTTAGAAATACGTTGATTAATAGTAATAGCAACTTGTGCAGCCTTTCTTTGCCACTCTTTATTAAACGCGATGTCTTGACTATTTGCCATACCTGTTAAACTAACGCCTAGTAAACTTTCTCTCTTAACAATTTGAGTAGAAACGTCTCCCAAATAATCAGCTTCGATATAAGACGCTTGAATAGTACCGAGAGCTGCTGCTAGTGATACAGCGTCTAGTGCGTCTTTCCAATCTTTAAACAACGAGCAGTTCACCTCTGTAAGATTACACGCTTGCCAACCACTTTGATATGTATAGCCTTTTTGTTTATAAACATCTTTGTTGTGTAAAATATCTAGTGTGTATTTTTCTAGGACGTTCCCATCTGCGTCTTTTATGAGTTGAGGCACCATACCAATTTCACAACAAGGATTGTATAAAAACTCAGTTGACTGGCTAAGTACGAAACCAGGTTCGCCGAATTGTCTGGTACTGTCAAACAAGCTTAAATACTTTTCTTTAGATGTTTCGGGAAGAATGACTGCGGATATATTTGCGCGGCCTCTTTGTGGATTATCGATAAACCAATTTCCTGTTTTGCATGTAGACATTAATTCGTCATCTGCATCAAACAAAACGATACTGGCTGCGCGTCGTACACCACCAGCAAGCACTGCGTTAGAGATATGCATAACTACATCAAAGCAATCGATAGACCTAAGTCTGCCATTAGATATGCAATTTCTTAACAGCGCATCAATTCTTGTAAGACAAGTCTTTAAAGGTTCCGCGCCTGGCGCTAATCCGCCAATACTGATTTGGCTACCCTTTGGGCGGATTAGGGAAAAGTCAAAAACTGGGTAGGTATCGCGTTGATTAAAGTAATACTCAATGAGAGCGCCAACAGCGTCCGCCCAACCCTCAATCGTATCGGCAACCACAAACTGCTCTAATTTTGAATCGATAGTTTTTCTTAAGCTTGGGAGCTGATTGATGTGAACGTGCTGAACACTAAAGCCGACACCACACCCACACAACAATAACCAAAACGCTTCTTGAAAAAATCTAGGGCGGTCGCAATAAGATGTGGTGCAATTATAAATCCGCCATTCTTTTCTGCGAATACCTTCACCACCAAACTGTCTAGCACGTTGAGATGAGAGCACACGCTTAGATACTTCCGCATCCTCGCAGTCCTGAAGGATGACATTTAATTGTTTGATAGACGATTCGTCCAAATTCATGCTTTGTATTTTTTTAAGGTGCATTTGATAAATTCTTGCGCAAGCCTCTGCCCACGTTTCTTTACGATCTCCAATATTCTTTGCATACTGCTGAGCAAAGTTGAAGTCGGCTAGGCTTTGTCTAACTGGATCCATAAATAAAATCTCCATTGATGATAGTAACGCACCCGATCAAGAGTGTTAATCGCGTAGTATATTTAAGCTAAAAAATATAGGCAAGAATATTTGAGCTAAAAAAATTGTGCGCGGTTTTTTTAGCGATGATTGCTCACAATTTTTTTAGCAGTAACACCTATTATGTTCGCATCCGAACATAATTGTTAATTATTTCTTGAGCAAGTACTTTGCTGCAGCTGTAATAACTGCCGCTCCAGCAGTATACACCAATGCCTTACCAGCGTAGTGTTGTGCGATTTCGATAGATGTATCAAGCATTAATAATGTGTCATCGAGTTCGATATTTACAGGTGCTGATTGTACAGGTTGTACAGGTTGTACAGGTTGTACAGGTTGTGCTGATTGTACGGGTTGTGCTGATTGTACGGGTTGTACGGGTTGTGCTGATTGTACGGGTGTGGTATCTTTGCTAGCCATTATTCATTCTCCTTTGCGTAGTGAATGTCTTGAGCTCCGACTTCGGGTGCTGGTTGTACAGGTTGCGCTGGTGATGCGAAAATCGCTCTTACATTGTTATAAGCATATTTTGCTGCGATAGCTGTTAGAACGGTCGTTGCGACAACGCCGACGACTGCGGTGGTTCTTGATGAACCGCTTGTTTCCAAGAGCGCTGTTTGATTGATTTTTGGTAGTTGCATGGTTAACTCCGTAAAAAATGTAGGTTTGTTGTGTGTTATCTGCTACAATGTTATCACATAATTTTAATCATTTTTTCACACCCTATCGCAGAGGTAAGAGTATGAGTAGACACTATTCTAGGATACAACGCGTATTAGCCGAAAATAACTATAACGATGAGTACTCTCAAAATTACGCCGATTTTGGTTTCGATACCGAATCCGAGATGATAGTAAAAACAGCGCAGCTTAAGGCTTTATACACTCATGGTATAAAGAAAGAGGCGTTTATTGGCACGGCACTTAATGCGGCTAAAACAGCATTTACAACTGCAGCCCCCGCTGCTGGAGCACAAGCAGCATCACTTGGAACAAAACTTAAGGCAGGTGCTGGAGCTTTTGGAACATCTGTTAAGAATAGCGCGACAGCTGGTATGGACGCCATCAAGAATACATACACTACGGGTGCTAACGCCGCTACCGCTGCTGGTAATAGTGGGACACTCGGCGGTATGAAGGCTTTGGGCTCTGCTGCTTGGCAAAACCCATACGGACAGGCCGCTATGATTTCTGGCGGTATTGGCGCTGTTACAGGTGCGCTTGGTCCGGTACAAGAAGGAGAATCAAGATTAGGAAACATCGCTAAAGGTGCTTTAGGTGGTGCCGCGACCGGCGTAGCACTTCAAGGGCTGACACACGGTGTCACGGCTTTGGGCAATAAATATCTTTCTCCGACTCCTGGTGCAAACTTCTCGGGTGTACCCACAGCGCCCGCAGTGGCACCCGCAGCGGCACCCGCTTTTAATCCATTTGCTGGCGCTGTCTAAACACATATAGTTTTTTTATCGCTTTTTTTCGTTTTAAATGCTCTTGCCACTTTACGTGTATCTTATTAGATGAGCAGTCCTTAGCGCCGATATAAGCGCAGAATCTAGTACGCTCATTTTTGTATTTTTGAAAATGAAAATTATGCACCCATATCCCGCGTTTTAGGTGGTCGCAGTCAACAATACCCCAAGTTTTTTCATCGCACCAAAGCGCTTTTATAAACTGCATTGGACCATAACTTGTGTTAGTGTGATCGACAACATCTAGAAAATTTGACTCACGCCACGCAGTTGCGAGCGCGTCAATCGGATCAAGTGATGTTTTTATGATTGTAGCGCATGTATTAATTCTTTCTTCTAGTTTTGTGTCATAATCATAGTTTGAACTTAGAAAATATTGTAGTATAACAATACACTGAGCTCTTTCGGAGTACTTTGCCAGAGTAGTGTAAAACTTATCGTCAGCACATAATGTGCCACACGTGAGTAGCGCACTAAAAAGTATGGATTTAATATACATCTAAACTTCCTTTGGTTATTTATGTATTATCACGAATTATGCATCAAACGGAGTACCACAATGGCATTGCACTATTTACAGACTAAAGTAAACCCCTTAGGAAAAGACGAAACATCACCGGCTTTAACTATAACACCATCTTTACGAAAAGGGCAAAAAAACAATCCTTTGAAGAATATGGACATACCTATGGAACTTCGCGCACCACTCAGAAAAGGTAATAGCAGACAATTAGCACACGCTATGCAAATCGCAGGAGGACCAATGAGTACCAATGGAAGACGCTACGCCGCCGTTCTAGAAGAGCGTGGCGTAAATCCGAATGTTGCCACTACAAATGTACCGTTAGCAAAGCAACTACCAAACGACATATACAAGCGGGCATCGTATCACAGAATGGGTAACTTAATCAAACTAGCAGATTCGCTAGATATAACGGCAGGAGATGTTGGTTCAACAGCGCTTGGCGGAGCCGTGGGATACGGGGCACAAAGATTGGTGTCTAGATTCGCACCCGGATTCGCACCAGGTGCTATGAAGTTTCTACCTGCTGTAGGAGCGTTAGCAGGGTTTGGTATAAACCGTTATAGGCAGCCGTCACAACCTCAAGATACAACGCAACCTCAAGCACCTATGGGAGATAGATTAGCGTCTACAGGTGCCGGCGCTGTAACAGGAAGCGCACTCGGAACAGCTGCAGGACTAGCTTCTGGCGGTATTGGTAATCGATTAAAAGGCGCAGCTATAGGTGGCGCTTTTGGTGGATTGCTAGGAGCCGGCATTGGCTGGAATGCGGGAGGTAAACCACAACAACCACAGCAGGTACAGCAACCTCAACAAATTAACCCAGGAGTGTCTTATGGAACCCAACAATAACGACGAACGTGAGAAAAAGCCGTTCAATTTTAAACGGGCAGGGTCTGTGTTATTAGGTGCGGGGACAGGTGTCGGTGCGTCGGAATATATGTTTAGAAACACAGACAGGGGGAAGAATCTTCAGAAATATAAATATCTCCGACCGTTTATAGGCGGATACTCTTTACTGCAGGGTGCTCATATTGGTAATAAGTTGTACAACACTAGCCAAGAAAAAATGGCTATGTATAACTCGACAATAAATAATGCATACGGTGATAACCCAAATAATTTGCCATATAGCCAAAACCCCGCATCCGTAATTAACAGCGGGATGAACGCCACCACTAAAGCTATAGGCACGGGATTGGGGGCGGGAGTTGGCTATTTATCGTCTATGGCGTTATCAAATAAAGGGTCGCCATTACGATACGTGGCACCGCTTATCGGAGCATACGCGGGGTACAAAATGTCGGACACATCATCCGCACCAAATGCATATACAACAGGTCCTCAATAATTTATTTGCGTATAATTTTTTAATGTGATATCACTTTGACATCATACAGGAGTACAAGATGTCAGAGAAACCTTACCAACGTGTAAATAAACAAGCAGCACCGCAAGACAAGCCTAGTTTAACTTTGCCACAAATATCTTTAAGTGATGGTTCTAAGGCACAGTTAGAAGCTATCTCTAAGCAAATGGAGAAGTCTGCACGTGAAGTTCAGCCATCTGAAATAATCAATAATGCACAAAAAACGCCACTAGATGACTCAACAACACACGACCCACTATTTGATCAAATGGATGTAAAACCTGATATCAAAATATCAAACGTTGCTTTACGTAAGTCGTTAGAAGCGAAGTTAAAACCAATTCAAATAGACGATCTATTTATATCCGGCGAAGTGCGTCAGAGGGTAGAAATTATTCCTGGGAAACTGGTAGTTGTATTTCGTAGCTTAAGAACTGGTGAAGATCTTTATGTTAAAAAACGCCTAATCGACGTTAGAAGCGAAAGTGTGAGATACGCCGAGGAAAAATATTTGTTACAAAATATGGCGTGTTTTATTCACGAAATAAATGGTGAAACATTTCCACCAATCATGGACGCTACTGATCAAATCGATGATAAGGCGTTTGACCAACGTTTTTTAAAGATAAGCAAACTTCCACAGATTCTTTTAGACAGAATTTGGGTGCATTGGCGTTGGTTTGAAGACCGCGTAAGAAAAGCGTTAGACTACGATTTTTTAGGGAATGGGTGACCAGTCCGCTAGGGTGGGTTAGAGCAAATATGCTTTACGACACTCTACAAAAGGCCCCTGCTCCTGGATCGCCCTTAGAAGTAATTTGCATGTACGTGTTTAGTGCTAGACAAAGAGCTAAATATATGGAGACATTGTGCAACGTGCAACCTCACATAACAAAAGACAACCTAGAAACCATGAAAAAACTTTTAGACTCATACGAGCAAGAGTTATTTCCTTTCAAGGAGAAGACCGTATGGAAAGAGAAACAGGACTTAGCGAGCATAATGGAGCGGGAAATGGCAAAGGGCCCACTGATGGTGGAAAGTCAGCAACAACCGAAGAGATCCTCAAAGAAGTCTTAGTTGAGCTAAAGGCTATCAGAAAGACTCTCGACACAATCCAAAGACCAAAAAAGAAATCAATATTTGATAGCACCGGCACGGCGCTTCGTGCACCAAGAGGCATACTATGAAAGTAACTGCGACTGTAAATTCTTTGATGCAAAAGCACAACTTTGTAAAAAACACCATTGAGTACTCAGTAGAGTTAATCGTTCTCGGTGCTAAAGTTGTAGTACCTGTTAGCGAAGACTTTGTTCAGAGATTAGATGCAGAGGCGGAACGCTCTTCAAAACAAGAGTCTCGCGCCCAAGCTCTAAGAAACAGAATCAACAAGACTCGACAAAAAGAAGAGGATGAGTTTAACTACAATCTTGCTAATGTCGATGAGAATGACTACGAGACATCTGACGACAATGAGTACGAACAAGTATGAACAGCGAAGATCTTTTGAGAATAGAACACAAGTTAGACGCGCTACTTTGGTATATGAAGGAAATAACTGGAATACCACCAAAGAACATGCCTAAACCCCTATATGGCGCTAGCGGTAAGACAGATGGCGTTTGTCCTATTACCGACACCGACATCTACTATAATGTAGATAGCAGCGGAAGAATAAAAAGAACAGATGGCTTATCATCAGGAACGTTTGTAATAAACCCACTACCAACACAGACAGTTGTCACGATTACTAGACACGCTGTCGGTAACAAAGAAGACGAGTAATACCATGGCTATTAAGAAAGTAATGAACTCTTGGATAGTTGTAAGACCAGAGCCAAAAAAACGTGCGTCAGTATTTTTAGAACTACCAGACGAGATTAGCCACGATAAGGTTGGTCAAGCAGTAGGTGTAGTAGAGATGCTACCCGACTTTGTGTCATACGCATCGCCTACAAAAAATACCGAGAAGCAGTCATTAGATATGGTAGTGTCTGACAAACTGATACCAGCTAGTTGTATTGGTATTAAAGTCGGAGACCGCGTTCTTTATCGAAAGTATTTAGCTGATATACATAAATACGATGATGTAAGCTTTATTTTTTGGCTAGACATAATGGCGATTGTTCCGCCTGGGGGACAAATCAGCAACTTATGAAACGCGTTATTGTACAAATGCCCGAAGACGACTTAACTTGGTTAAAGTCCTATTCTAAGTCCGAATCTAAATCCGTGTCACAACTAGTAAGAGAGCTAGTAACCAGTAAAAGGAAAAAAGATGAACGAGCGAGAACTCCTGAACAATACTAAGATAATACCACTGCCAAAAACTAATGTTGAACTTGGGCAGCAGATTGTCAGTATCGCAGACGAAGGTTGTCGAGCAATCATCATAGACTTTTTACAAGGCGTGATGGTAGTTCACCCATCAGGCGCTGGACTTGTTCCGGAGCTGACGGAAGAATCCATTTCGTACTTATTAAAGACACAACACTTACAAATGATTGACGGAGAACACGATCTACAAGATCTCGAAGCAATCATACAAGAACTAGTGCCTACTTGCACACATGTCGCATTAAATAAGGCACATCAACGAGCAACTATTAATACAAGCAAGAGGATTTTATGGACAAACCTTATCTTCTCACACATAGCACTACTGATTCACCAAAAGACCCCCCAATCAGAATGGATCGTGGCGTCCGTGTGCATCAAACCAACCAACAACCAAAAACAAGATTAGTGCTCAGTGCATCAAGGCAGGAAGTTAGCTTAGGCCTTCAAATGCCTGATTTTGAGTTTGGCTTTAAGATAGAAACAGACCTGATAGCTGACATATGGAGTGAAGTATATGGCGGAAGAAAAAAGTAATTTAGACCGTTTAAAAGCGATCTTAACTAAGCTGAGTGTAGAAGTATATTCCGATATTCAGCAAGATGACGTACTAGTTGCATTCGGTAGATTGAAGCCAATCAATAACCAAGATACCAATCTTAAAATGTCCGAAGCTCGATTGATTTTCTTTATCGAAAAGGCTCTAAAGTTAGAAGCCGACGATAAGGCTAATCCAGAAAAGCACATACCATGGACACTTAGATTCAGCAGACCGTGGGTTTTAAAGAATGATAAGGTAGCATTTACTTGGGACTTTACTATTAAGGGATCTTTGCCAGAAGCGTTAACACGTTTAGAAACCATTCTAATTGCGCCAGGTCCTAGTGATGTAAAAAGTGGGGATGCACCGATGAACGCATTTATGAAACCCGCCAAAGGTTCCGTCAAACAAGTAAGAATTGGGGGGCTTAGATGACACAGCCAACGATAGACGCTCCAGCTAGATACAAAATAGAAGTAGTGTTTAACAAAGATAGAACTACCGCGGGCCCAAATGTTGTTGCCATTAGCGCTTGGGAATCCGGTGCTAGATTGGACGGTGAAGGGGACGAAATGATGTATATCTGCGCCGAACGAGATAAAGGGCTTGCCCTCAATTCTGTCGGTGTCAAAGATAGAGAGATCGTACGTGGTAAAGAAGGCTGTGGAAAGTTTATCCCTGGTAATAACATCCGACAAGGCGTAGCGATTTGTCCTTGTGAGAAAAAAAGATTGCTAAACACAGAGAACTTATCTTGCCACGACTTACTTTCGTTAACAACAGAAGAGTTGTCTAAAAGATTGGTCGAGTGGTTTCACAAACTAGACAGCAACGCGGATATTTATGTTAAGTACCACCCAACTGATATTCGTTATAAGGCAATGGCAGACGCAGAAGGTCTGGATAAGGCGAGATCATTACGCGGTTTGACAATCTACCCATTAAAGAATATCATAAAGGACACTCTCGCTGGCGCGTCTTTGCAAAGGAGATTTTATGCGCTCCTCAGCTGCTAAACCAAAAGCGGAACCAGCCAAAGAAAAGCCACTAACTATTTCTGATATACTAGAGACACACTTAAAGTTGACTTTAAGAATTGCGTTCTTAGAGAGTATATTAGATATGTGCTACGAAAACTTTTCGGGCCATGACGGACTAGAACCCAAAAGCCTTGTACTTACACAAGACGGTAGACGAGTTCCAAACGACTTAGTGGATTCGATACTTTCTGAAATTAACAAAAACATGCTTGAACCATCTCAAAACGAATTAAAAAAACTTAATTCGATAAAGGTACAGAAATGAAAAGCTCACAACCAAAAAAGAAGACTACTGATGTAGTGAGAAGTCTAGTACGTGATCTCAACGCGCAAGCATTGACAATCCGCGCTATTATGAACTTGACAAATCTCAGCGAAGAACAAATTCAAAAAGAATCAATGAAGATCTTAGACGAATTAGCAAAAATTAACGCACTTCCTCCCGATCTTATCGACGATGTTGATTACGATGATGATGAAGGTGAATACGATTTGCCAGATGACGGTGATGAATATTACGATGACGAAGACGAATCAGGTGATTACGGCGACGATGATGATTACGATGATTCTAACGATGTTAGTTATGGTAAAGCTGCGCAAGAAAAGCAAATTAGCCTAAAGAGCGGCGTATCGCACCACCCAGCTGGCGCTTTTGTTTTTGGCGGATGATAGTAAATGCTAAAAAATGAGCTAAAAGAAAAAGCGGAACTTTTAATAAAAGAGTTCGAGATGGTGCTTAGTAAATCATCGCTACCCGGACCGTTTAAGAGTGCGTTAACAAAACCAGAATTAGCGTTATTGACAACGTTTATTATGTGGTATCTTAATCACTCAGCTGTTCAGCCGAAGGAATAGTAAATCGAGGGCTTCCGTTCTTTTTTAAGATACTGAGAAACGGATAAATATCTTTTTGGTTTAGTTGCCAAATCCTACGCGTTTCTGCCAAGAATAGCGCTCGAAATTCGGAATGGTTTTTGAAATATTCAGGTGGAAGCGCACAAACGTCACTCCCCTGCAAAAGCATATTTGAGTATAGATAAATTCGTAAAAAACGAACTTCGGGGATAGCCTGAACGGCTTTGCCCATTCGACAGGCATCAAAAAACTTTTGACATAATTCGCGATCTACACGACTGTCGATTTGTAAGGTCGCCCCCAACAAGTCTAACTCGCACTTAAACGCGCCCTTTTCGTTAAACTTGCAGTCAAAGTAATCTACCAAGTTTGTTACCGCGCTTACAGTAGCTTTTGCGCCCAAAATACTGCTTAATGAACCAAGTAATAATGATAGCATTTTTTTCCTTTCTGTTTTGGTGTATGATATTATCACACAAATATATCTATAATTGAGGTAAAGAATGTATAACTCGCAGAACAACTTTTCATTTGCACCCGGCACGGATTTAACTGCACCCGGCGTATTGGGTACAACACCTTTCGGAAATCAGTTTGGAAATCAAATGGCTGGTAATGTATTAGGTGGTGCAGATAAGTTAATGAGCGTTGTTAATTTTGGTGCCAATATTGCAGCCCTAAATCCAGCATTCTTACCCCTCGCGATGGCTACGAACATGACAAAGTTTACTACTGGTCAGTTTATGCAAGGTGCCCAACAACAAATTGCAGTAGATAATATGTTAAATAGAACATTTAAAAATAGGGACATGGGTGGTAATTATGGTATGGGTGTTAGTCGTGAGGGAGCTAAACAATTTACCGACGCCATGAGAAACATGTCAAATACAGCGGAACTTATGACAAACGACCGTGAATTATTAAACACGTTTCAAAAATTAAATGATATGAAATTTTTTCAAAGTACTAAGAATATAAAAGAGATGACTGGTAAATTTGAAAAGGCCGTAAAGACTATGCGCCAAATGAGTATGGATTTAAACAAATCTATGGAAGACATGGCTCCCATTATGCAGCAAGCGGTCCAGTCTGGCTTTTTTAACTTTGAGGATATTAGAAGAAACGCAGCCTTAAATAAATACACTCAGGGGGTTGGTGTGGGGTTTAGTGATGGCAGAATCGAAGGTTTACAACAGTTTGGATCGTCAACATTTCACGCAATGGGCGGTAAAAGGCAACTAGGCGCTGAGGCTATACGAACTCTCTCCGGAAAATTAAGCGTTGGGTTGCAACGAGGCGTTATAAATGAACAGACGCTAAATGAGTACACAGGAAAAATGGGGGAGGACGCGATAGCGGATGTGTCGCAACAGCTGTTGTCCGCAAACGCTAGAATATTACAACAATCTGAACAAGGCAAACTTATATCGGCTTATTTAGCGGAGCAAGACGAAAGCGGTAAGTTTACTGGAAAGATTGATAAAAGCAAACTAGCAAATCTTGGAAAAGTCGGTTTGAACGACATAACCACCGAAGCCAATAAAAAAATTGGTAAAAACGCGGAATCTGCTATCTCGTTTGAGAATGAGATGAAGAAAGGCATGGGCGCCAATTTGTCTAGTCAACTCGGCGCAAACGGTATTGAAAATATAATACAGTCAATCACTAAAGATAGCGGGTTAGGCAGAGAGGCAAAGCGTAAGTTAATTTCAGACATTGGTCAGTTAGACATGCGTTTAACAGATATATTGTTAGAGTCGTCTAAAGAACTAGCGACAATTGGCGGAGAATACGATAGGCAATTAAAGCAAAACGAGAGACGTTCTAGACTTGCTTCACAGATAGAATATAATTCCTTAAGCGCTAGGTTCGGAAGATTTAAAACCAGAATGAGCGACAATCTCATGAGACCCTTACAAGAAACAGGAGCGGAAGCCGTAGTTTCAGTCGGAAATAAGTTCGATAGAATCGGAAAAGCAATCTCTAGAGCTAGTTTCAATAAATTTATAGATGAAATAAATCCGCTTGCATCCACTTTTCTTGATTCGACTCAAGCGTATCGGGACGATTCTATTGGATCGCAAGTAGCAAAAGATATTGCAGCAGGAACAAGTGGTTCCTATGAAGGTCTAACCAACTCGGGTGTTGGAAGTAAGTATCAAAGACTCGTTAACATGCGAACAGAACAACTCAAAGAAGACCAATTCTCAGGAATAGCGGGGCTACGGTATATGGTAGGACAATTACCAGGTGAACTAGTGCATGGATCAAGCGAGGTGCATGATTACACGTTTGAAAGAGATTCCTCAAAAAAGGCGCAACGTATACAGCATATCTTAACGTCAGGCGTAGATAAATTAAAACAAGAGGTGAAGGGGAAAGATAAAGAAATGCAATCTCTTCTAGAAAGTTTTAATCAAATCTTAGCAGAAAACGATGGGGCAGATCCAAAAGACGTGTTAGACAAGTTTATACCATTAGCTAGATCCGCTGGTATAGATGTTGGCGTCTTTTTAAGACTTGCCGCTGAATCTCCTGAGTATAATAAACTCCTATACGGTCAAATAGGAAGAAACGCGCAAAAACTATTAGACCGTCAAATGGGTATAGCAGACGCTGATGTGTTTGACAGATTAACAGTAAAAGACGTGGCCAAAATCCAAGAAAACATGGCAGATATTGCGTCAAGTAAATTAGACCAATTCTACTTTGGAAAAGGTAGCGACGCTCTGCAATCCGTGTTTGAAAAAGAAGGCGGCTCAATATCGTTTAGAGAGACTGTTCTAAAAATTATTCAAAAGATGAGATCCGACAGTAACTTTGAACTAGCGGTACGTAGCGCACAATCAAAAACAGACTTATGCGCGATTGCAAAGGAAGCGGGGATAGATATAAATCCGGAAGAAATGACTGACGATATTTTTGCGGGACTAAAAGAATTAGCTGTTAGCGGGAACCTAGAACAAGCTGGAGAAGCGGCAGACGCTATTCAACAAGAGTTGAACAAACTAAAAGCTATTTCTTTAAACACATCACGTATAAAGTTGTCTAGCGAAGATACAAGAAAGTTAGAAGAATCGAACTCACCTCTTGCCGCATTAGTAAAACAATATAATGAAGCAAGCGGAGCGGGAAAACGAAATATACTACAATCTAACTATAAAGATTTCTTAAACGCTGATCTATCTGGCTTAAGCCCTGAGAGTGAGCTTGTTAAGATGACAGATCGCTTAAAGCAAAAGGCTAATGATTTTAAGGGCGCTCTCGGGGAAGGTACGGATGAAGAAAAAAAGAAAAAGGCGTTAGACTACATAGAGAAAAAGGGGATAGGCAGTAGAAAAGATTATGAGAGCAGAAGCCTGCAAGATATAGAAAAGCTAGTAATGACTAACGCTTTTTCTAATGAGGTTATGTCTAACAGTGTCACAGCGCAGGATCAAGCAGCACTTGATGACGTTACTCAAGGATATGCAGGGGAACTCTCAGAAAACATGGCCAAGATAAATCAACAAAGTATAGAATTTGCTGAAGCCGTGTCTAAGGTTATCGATAGCCAAAAATCGTTCAATGATAGCGTTACACAAGGATTGAAGAGTAAGTAATCATGAAACAAACCAAGGTAATCGATTCTAAGAGATCACAAGATAATAAACAGGCAGAATCATATTTAATTGCGACAAAAGATATTGTAAGGAAAGCGGATGAATTTGTTGCAAGTATCAATGAAAACTTAAAACAATTTAGGAGCGGAAAATGATATCAAACCCCATACTGAAAAGTGCCACAGTTGCTAAGGATAAGAACGGTATAAGTGTTTCAGCGGAAACTTATGGATATGTACTACCAGACCAAATTATTGACATGTTGGCTAGAAATACAGCATTTAAGTTGCTCTCAACGAAAGATACATACGCTCCAACAGATAACGTAATCATAAATGCAATGACGAAAGCTGTGAAAAATGTCTAGAGATTTTACAATTGTTAGGTACTCAGATATAAGCTATAGCAACGCTTATAGTCAAAACTACACTGTCAAGGAAGATAACGGGGACGACTCCCAAAAGCATGTGAGAAGGCCTCTAAACGGTTTAAGACCAAACACGAACTATTACGCAACTATAATCTCTCCTAATGCTATGATAAACTCATCGTATTTAGACGCTAATAAGCTAACCATGTTTAATAATAACTTCCTGATTCAAAACGTAACACTGAACAGAGAAGAGAAGATGCAGGTTATCGAAACTTTCGGGGAAAACTACGTTTACTTCTTTGGACACAGATCTCCGACCGCGAACTTTCGCGGTTTATTACTTAATTCACAAACGTTTGAATGGTTTTCTGAGTTTGATCAAAATTACGTAAATTCTTTTAGAGGTACAAGAACTAGCGCCAGAAATAAGGAAGTTAGTATAACGATAGACGGTGTTATTTATTCGGGGCATATACATAATGTAAGTTACGACTTAAATGCTGAAATGCCAAATTCAGTAAACGTGTCCTTTAATATGCATATACACAAAATACATCATATCACGAACCCGCGCGAGTTGAAGGGTGCTGCCCCATCAATAATTGAACAACTAAACACAGATGGGGGCGGAATACTGTCTACGTTAGTTTTTGGTAATGAAACAAATAGCGCTGTCACGAGGGACTTTGCATCATTGGGAGACGAACTTGCTTTTTATCTAGCACAAAACGATGCTATAAATGTTGATGAAATAAATAACTACCCCGCTACGCCACAATCGTCTGTAGATTCTGTTTATAAGAATGGATATCGATCTTTGTTTCCGGATGAATTTGTAAACCATGTGTCTGGTAAGGCTTACGATGACTTATTCGACGAGTCTTCTGTTCTATCGGATTTAGACTTCTTAAGAACATTTCGAGTATCTGCTAAAAAGAGCATACAAGTTCTTACTTATGAGGATGCGCGTAAAAGAGGATCTATCGGAACGCTTGAGCCCAAAGTCTACGTGTCTGCTGAGCAACGTCAAGAAATGGCTACTCAATCAGAAGATGTTCGTAATAAGGTATCTGGGTTCTTAGATGCGCATGTCAACGACTCGTCTATATTTGACGGATTAAATGTAAAACTAAAACAAACCCTAACAGTCGCTGCTGGCCTTGCTCTTTACAAAGGCTTAGAAGCTGCCAATAACTTATTTGGAAGATCTACGCAAAAGATACTAGACCAGGTAAACCAAAAAGCGGACGCAGCGTTAGGAGTTCTTAGATGAGTGTTTCTGTCAAAAGACTTAGACTGTATCTAGAGGGTATAGAGTGTCCTGCGATATCAGCTAACGTTACTGCAGGCGTGGGTTCTAGTGCTACTGCTACTATAAGTGTTATCGCTACTCCCGAACTTCTTAATATATCTCCTAGAACTTGCGTACACTTGTTTTTTCTAGAGGATATCTCTGTGTCTCTTGAAAACGAATACTCTGAAGGTATAGATCTAGCCGTTGATAAAAGATACAGGCTTTTGTTTTGCGGGGAGGTACATAGGGTATCGTATTCAAAAAGTTCCAGCTCAGGCGTTACAGGAACATTAGAATGTATCGACCACTACGAAAACTACAATAGGGCGTTTGTGTTTTTTGCAGATATGCAGACTGTTAATGCAACGATTTCCGCCACCAATACGAGATATCTGTTTTCAGGGTCGCTGGTAAAAGAAAACTATATATCGTTTCAAGCTACGGAAACTCTCAAAGAAGCATTTGAGAAACCAAGCCCACTTACGCGCGGCTATAGAAAATTAGACGGATTATTGGCGACAATGATACATATTATTGAGAGATTTACAGGCTTTATAACAGGACCAGCAAATAGCCCATCCGTCCAAATAGCCGGTTATTCTATGTTTCAAACAATTCAGCAACTGCGCCTAAGAATATTGCAGCAAATAGGCGTATATTCACAAGATACTTTTGCTCGTAAACTATACGATGCGCAGTATCTCCAGCAATTCCTGGAAAACTCTTTTAAAATAGAGGGCGGTCTGCTTAGCGTTAATCAGATCATAGACACGATACTAGACAATGTTTTTTATCAGAGAGTGCCAAATCCTTGCGGTTTTCCTTACACATCCGATTCTTATATTAAGAATTTTAATATAGGAGATAGGGCGCTACAAGAGTATTTTTATGAAGTAATACAGGATTTAGTTCTAGATATGAATACGGATAAGCTTGAGTTAGATCAAGCGGCTTACCCTATGATATGGTTCGGGATTACTGACGCTGTATTCACTAGATTAAAAGACTCTCTCGACGTATCTGTGTGGGTACGCGAGCTTACTAACATGTTATTACCACCTGTTCAGACTAAGTATAACTTGTTATTTAGTGTAGTAAAGTCGCTGAGTAATGCGGACAGGAAAGAATCTGAAAGGCGGTTAAAGGACTTGTCAGAATTTCTTTCAACGGTTAAAAATAGAAAAAAGACGCTACCGCTTCTTATAGAAGAAATGAAAACATCCGATAGCGTTCTTCGCCGCTTAATTAGCGAAATACCTCAGCAAGAATATTCAAATGACGTAGCAGTATCAGGCGGTAAGCTTATGAATACTACTATGATCGTGCCTGATTTGTTTTGGTCTGTTCCGCCGACATGCAATGTCATATTCCCAAATATGTACGAGTCTCTCGCATTGTCTAGAGACGCCGCAAACGAAACAACTCGTTATATGCTTTTGGCGAAAAACCCCGTAACGGGTGAAACGGGTGATAAGTTATATTACGCACCGTCTGCCGTACCAGTATCCGACGTATTAGTTACTAGCGACGGTGTCATAAGCCAGAGTGATGTAAAAAATTTTATTGCAAACGTTGATCAACAATCTGGTAAAAAGCTAGCTGGGTACTTAATGGATCACGAGCTATTTACGGGAATAAACACTGAATTCGATACAAAAAACGTCTTGTCTTTTTATAATAAAAATCTAGGTATAGCGTTGGATATGGATCCGTTTTTTACTAGATGCGCAGATTATGGATATGTTAGATCACGCTTACAAAAAACTACTTTAAATATTAACGGGATTTTTAATCCGTACATCGCCGTGGGATTTCCTTGTGTTGTATATGATAGATACAGCACGACAGATACAGGTTCCGAATTATTAGGAAAAGAAGTATCCAACCACTTTATAGGACTCGTATCACACATCTCTCATAGTATAGATCAATCAAACGCGACCACAAACTATTCTATATCATACGTGAGAAGGCACAAGGACAACTCAATAGTACTCGGTGGGAAATTTGGTACGTCTTTTATTGGCACAAGTGCTGATACGAATACTCCTTTTGAAGGATTAATAGAACCACTTTGGTTGGATAGAGCTTATAGATCTGACTTAATCGGAGAAAAAGTGTATAAAGAATTGTTAGGGGTTGGGTCGATCGTTGACGATCCAGCACTTCCAAAGAATAGGGTTAAAATAGACGACGGTGCTACTTACTCAGCGTTAGAAGACGCTATAGACGACTTGGAAAAAAAGATATTGATATCTAATTTTGAACAAGATGGGTCTGTTGCTAAGTTTAGTAAATCGTTTGTGTACAGAGAAATACCTACTTTGGAATTTGTGCTAAATAGCGCTGACCCCTTTCACAGCTTAGATATCAATACCGAGTTTGGCTCACAGACCTTTAATGTGTGCCCGCCAGGCTTTAACCCGTCAACTGACGGCGGCGCACACGCAGATGGTAGTAATCCGCTTTCGCCTGGTATTAATATTGAGGAAGCTAGAAAAGAATTGGTTAGGAAATACGTTGATTCGATACATACGCGAGGAATACCACTATGAACGATCTTGAGAGATACTTACTATCTGACGCAAATGTTGATCTTTTTAAAAAAGCGTCTACCGACCTAATGCCAAATCTGTTGCAGACAACTATTCAAGGCGGAAAAACAGCTGTTGATAAAAATAAAGAGATGGACTTATGGCATAAGTGGAAGTCTAGTAACTACGACCCAACTTATCTTGCCCCCTTACAGGAAGGCATGAAGGGTTTAATAAAAATTAATGTCGATAAGTGGGCGAGAGTGAATATTCCTAGAGCTGCGATAGAGATGGAAGCGGAGAAACACTTTATAGAAGCGTTGAAAGATTATGACCCTACTAAAGGTGCCGCGCTTTCTACACATATCAGTCAAAGATTAAATCGTATAGAGCGCTTTGTACTTTCACACCAAAACTTAGCTAGAATACCCGAAAACCGCGGTGGCGCTAAGTTTGGCGAATATAAGACAGCTAGAACATTGTTTAGGGACGAATACGGTAGAGACCCAACCGCTCAAGAACTCGCTGAGAGAATGTCGTTAGAGTATAAACGTGCAATCACGCCAAAAGAAGTAACCATGTATATGAAAGAAGATAGAAGGGACTTAAGCATCGGCGACGATTCGGACTTTAGGAACGAGGCTACTGGCGATCGCATTCTTCTAAAGATGCTTCCTTACGAACTTAATATGGAAGAAAAACAGGTGTTTGAAAGATATTTCGGCGTAAACGGTTCTAGAAAAATGCAGCCTAGTGAGATCTCAAAACAGTTGAATATTCACCCATCAAAGGTTAGCAGACTTCTTGCGTCAATCAGAGCTAAGTGGGAACAGTTCAAATGAGTAAGTGTAATTTACAATTACCACCAAACACGCAAGCTCTTCAATCTGTCAAAGGAAAGATACAAAAAGCGTTAAATAGGGTTGAGAGTGATATTGCTATAAACAATACAAGAGCTGACAACATAATAGGGCAGGCGTCTTTTAGCAACTCTATAAAAAATGCAGTAGCGTCTAACCAAAACAACCAGCAACTTTTGGGAGAAAACGGCGAACCTATAAAACCCCAAACTGTTGAATACGAGGTGGATGCTGACAACTTATATGGAGACAACTGGGGCAACATCAGACCACCTGGTCTACATCCTGAAGCTAGGTACACAAGTAAAAAGGGTGAAAGTCTGAAGCTGCTCGATATCGAGTTTGCAAAATATATCGATATCCAACCTGAAAGTGATAGGAATGCTTTTTATGCGTTTTTAAGGAATATTCAATTGAAGGAATCGTCTGAAAAGATGGCTCAGGCCTCCGCATGGGTGGGAGAAGGATTTGACATTAGGCCGAAGGAAAACCAGCAGTACACAGAAAGCGCAAACGTTAATGCGGACGCGGGACCGTTTCCAAGAAAAACTACATCAAAATTTTTGAAAGGCTTGACTATTGATTCTCCCTTTAGACCCGACAATAAGGCGTATAGATCGGATTTTGGGTGTTGGCAATACTTACCAGAGACATGGAAATACTTAATTAAAAAATACGAGCCAGGACTGTTAGCTGCTAACCCACAATACAAGTGGTGTTGGCTTGCGCCCGCATCCTTAGAAATGAGCTTACAACTGAGAGAGTTGCAGAATGTTTGGAAAAGCATAGCGCCCAACACACCTTATGTAATAAGGGCTACGATGCTTTACATGTACAACTTTCTTCCTGTGACATTTAATAAGCTTAACGATCTTATTACCGCTGCAGGGCCTGACAACGGGTGGATTGCGTATCTTAGATTTGCAGAACAAAAAATTATTGATAATAATGAACAAAGTATTTCGTTTAATCCTCTCAATGGACTTGCGTACTTGAAATCTATAAGCTCTTCGTATAAAAAGATGAAAACTAACGTTGAGATTGCTAAACTAGAAACCTACTCCGTCCCCGAAGATCCCACGGTGTTGTGGAATAAGTACGGAAGTAAAGGATAGAAACATGACAGACCAGAAAGAACCAGAACAATTTAAAACAACAAACTTGTTGCTAGCGTCATTATTAGAGAGTGGTGGTGCATCTATCGACAGTATTGAAACTGGAAAAAAATTTAGTACCGTAACACTTACCGTACCTCCATATTGCAAGGATTCGCTTCAAAAGAAGGCAGAACGACTTTTAAGAGTTATCGAGAGAATTGAAAACACAGAGGAATGGCGAGAGCTTTTTAACATATCTGTGTTAGGCGAGATGGAAGATAAATACGTTAAACTAAAAAGAAGATTGACGAGAAATAAACAATGACTAATGAGCAACTTGACGACTTTATAAGGAAGAACGAGGCGCAAGTAGTATCGGTACTACGTGCGCAGGGATATTATGCAGAAAAGAAGGTAACACAGCCAACAATTTCCGCAGATAACCTAGTGACTGCGAGTGTAAGATTCGTGGATGTGTTCGGTATTCCACAAGCGGGTGTTAAAATTATTTTTAACGCTTTGCCACAAAATAGGCAAATCGTTGACAACAACATTACCTACAATATAGGCTCGTCAAGTGCTGTCAGAATAATAACTACGAATGTAGACGGTCTAGCAAATATTAAACTTGTAAAAGGTTCAAGTATATTTTTTACGATCGAGCAGTCAGATATTAAAAGAAAAATAACGGTTCCTAATAGCGATTTTCAATTATTAGATATCGAAGCTGATGTCGCTGATAGCTATTCAAATCCCGCTCCACCTTACACCGCATTAATAAAGAGCACACCATAATGGCATCTTTCACTATATATCTTACAGATGAGAATAATAACACCACAAACGGTGTTATAAGAATATACGATTCTAACTACCAAAGAGTTATTGAGGAGACGACCATAGACGGCAGTATTATAAATGTAGAACTGCCTTTAGGTTCTTATTTTATTCGCGTTTATTCTAGTAGCCACACTTTTCTTCCTAAAACAGTAGTAATAGAAGATAACGCTATCTATAGATTAGTCGGCTCATCCGTACTGTTAAATACGCCACCCGACACCAGCGTGTGTAGAATATATGGAAAACTTGTGGATGCCGTAGGAAATCCGCTACGTGGGTGGACTATCGGGATATTTGCGAATGATGGGATGTACAACAGAGGGGACGCACTCAGCTCTACGACTGGTAGTGCGGTGTCAGACGCATCAGGGTCAGTGGAATTTGATGTACTGAGAAACTGCGATTATATATTTTCAAATGTTCCGATAGTTGCATATAGCAGCACTATTTATGACGTTGTGAGTCGCCTTGTTCACATTCCCGATCAACCAGTATGCAGCTTAATAGACGTTGTTATCCCAATACCTGTACTAGTCACTGCGGAAGCGTCTTATACTGGTCCAACCGTAAGTATAAATCCTATTGTATTTATGAGTAATGGCACACAACTCGATGAGAGCTATGAACGATATCAAATATGCGCATATATTCAAGATACAAAAGCTGTGTACGATAGAACAATAAGTTCTTTTGTGTTCAGCAACATAGCCCCAGGAGACTATCGAGTATTGTTTAAAACATCGGCCTATTCACCAGTAGGAGCTACAAATGCGTCGCAATCGCTTAAAAGAGTCGGACCGGAAAGAAACATTAATTATATCGATATCACAGTCTCGTAACATATCAAAATTGCCCGAAGAGTATATAAACTTATTATTCTCTGTAATGCAAAGACAAGTCGATGATATAAAATGTGTACTTCAAGATGAATTAACATCACAAATTGAGCGAGATGGTAAGCGCGCAATTAGGTGGTTGTTTTATGACTCTGGTGAATACATAATGTCTGCTAAGTCTATTTGTTATATCATGGGTTTTGATGTACAAATGTTGCAAGACAAGATTAAAAGTTGGGACTGCCACTATGATAAACTCAGAAACAGAATTATATACGAAGAACACGGATTTCGTATCTGTAAAAACGAACACTATAAGGATGATGTGCCTACGCCCAAACTTAGTATTTGGGCTAATTCTCCCAATGATGCGGAAGATTAAAACGCAGATACCAGAGTATATTAGTATCTCTACGACTGACGATCTGTATAACGCAATACAGTATTTAAATAGCGTTAAAGACAAGATATTAAACTTTAATAAGCAGTCCCAATATATCCTTGGCAGTGAGTACGCAAAAGATTTATCCGTATTAGAGAATAGCATTAATATAACTGAGAGGCTGTCTTTGGTAGACGGAGTGGAAGTTGTAAACGTGTCAGCGGAAAAAGTTCCAAATCAGTATTCATCGTATTACTCCCCACCAACACCAGAGATGTTCGTAAAAGACGTTACTAACTTAATAAACAACTATTATGTGACAATTTCTCCGAAGAATAACGTCATAGATGTGTCTCACGTAGTTGAGATGCTACAGGTAGGGCACAGCGGAGTTAGACTTCTAGCGATTGCGGGGGATGGAAGAGACCCGCTCGTAATGTCGTTATATGATACTCAAGAAACTTTCGAGAACATCACATACGACCCAAATGCAAAAACATTGACGATAGGAAGAAGCTTAGGAAACAACAAGATCGTTGGTGTGAGACTCCTTAATACAAACGACAATGTAAATAATGACCCACTAAAGTATTCCCTATATTACACAACAAAAGAGTTGTCTGGCGTTTTAGGCGGAAAACCAAACACAAAAATTGTAGAACAAATTATATTCGACAAAAATAACTTACCAACTATAGATGTTTCCGACTACGTACTAGTTTTTGATAATGATGTAATCGTAGTTCGCAATTCTCAAATACTAATTACGAGCAACTTCTTAAACTATCTGGACAAGAAGCCGTGTAATATCACCACGCAAAATGTAAGAATACCAACGACATCTAGCAATGTTCACGAAATATTTGGAAATAAGGCGGATAAACAAAAGGTTCTAAAACTTCCGTTTAATTTTTTACAGCAGGGTGATTATATATCCGACATAGAAATTACATCAGTACTGGGTGCAACTGTAACCCTTTCAGAAAGCGCTTCTCCTGGCAACAAGACGGTGCAACTCGGGTCTTATAAAAGATGGAAAGACTTATGTATCGCAATAAATAATCTAAACATCCCAACGCACACATTAGAAGAAATTAATAGCCTCGATGTATTTAGTAGAAAGAGCTTAGTCAATAAAGTATTAACTTCATTTGCGTCCTTAAGTTCTATATCAGCGTCTTTTGGGTTTGGTAGACTGCAAGGTAATATTATAAAAGGTCTTAACACGATATCAAATGCACACAGAGAAAATCGGTACGATATTGCGTTGTCTGAGTTATTTTCCGGAAATATCGACACATATATAGATATGAGCGACGCAGATGCAAGTACAAATGCTCTACTAATAAACGCCATTAAACAGGCTATTTACGAGGTTGCGCTATTATGAAACAGATTGAAAAAAACGCTCTGATAGATGAGTTGAACAGGAAACTAGCATTAGTTACAAGCGAAACAAGCGTGCCTACATTTAATGATACAGTTGATACAATCAAATCTTCGTTTAACAACAGTAATCAGAGAAAGAAGAGACAGCTAGAAGAACTTTTAAAAATCGTAGATCGTTTGATACAGGAGCAATAATGGATATACGCGTAATCGAATTAACAGATATCTTGCCTATTACTAAGATAGAAAAAACTAATTTACAAACACCGTCCATAAAGATAACAGGCTCCGGCTATCTATCTACATTACGAGTAATGATCAATAATGTTAGGAGCCCTAGCTTCGCTGTTTTAAACGATAACGTTATCGTTGCTGAAATTCCTAACTTAAAAGATCGAATAACTAATGTAGTAGTCTATGGCAGAAATGCGACTGACACAAACAGGGATGCCGTTTTAGAAGTGGGGCTATCTGAGAGTATTGGCATAACTACTGGGATGTCAAAGCTGGTACAACGTTTCGTAAAAGTCTTGCTCACAAGAAAGGGGTCGTCTCTGTTTCACCCAGAGATGGGCACACGCTTTAGAGATTTACAGGGCATAGGTATAAATCAAAAAGATGTAATAAAACCGCTTATAACGCAAACTGTAGAAGACGCGGAGCGGTATCTACTGAATACGCAATCGTCTAGCATACCAAAAGATGAAAGACTTCTAAGGGTTGTTATTTCAGATATTTCGTATAATGTTAATGAGCAAAGCATTTCTATATCTGTTATGATATACAATGCAAATAATGAAACAATTAGAACTAGCGTAGAGGTGTAGAATGGTCGATTTGAAAGGTCTTATAGAAACCAGATTAAGAGCGTATGACCCGCTAATAGACTTATCGGAGAACGGCACAGCGCAGGAGATGATAGTAAAGCCAATCATCAAAGCATTTGGTTTAGACCCTATGTCCACTGACATACGCACGTTCTTAATTTCAAAATTTAATGAGCTTTACCCAAATACTACATTAGCAAATGGTGATGCTGTTTCCGACATCCTAATCAGTGTAGGCCAATTGTTCTTTGACGCATATAGACAAGAGGTAAACTCGATTCGCCAAAGCCTGAGCATAGAGTATCTAGAGCAAATGTCAGACTCGGATGCAGACGCTTTGGCGGCAAACTGGTTAGTAAGTAGAAGGTCAGGTACTCGCGCAACTGGCAATATAAGAGTAGTTGTTAATAGACTTGCGAGTATAAATATAGGCACGATAACTACGATCAGATCAAAAAACGATGTTATATTTTTTCCTAGTAATTTTGAGACAATAGACGTTGCAACACTATTAGCAAATAAGCTACCCAACGGTAATTATTTTTTTGAAATAAACGTTACAGCGGCGTTGGCGGGGACTGATGGTAATATCAGCGTAGGTTCTATCGCATCCATAAGCAACGTACAAGGTGTAGTAAGCGTTACAAATTTAAACGCATTTACTGGTGGCAGTGATACAGAAGATAATTACGCCTTATTGAGAGACAGACTACCAAGATCTGCTACAGAAAGATCACTTGTCACAAAACGTGGTATAGTCGCTAGGCTTGAAAATTATAGCGCAAATATTAAATCTGTAGAGGTGGTCGGGTTCGGCGATATAGAGATGACGAGAGACGTGGTAGATTTTGATAACAGGGGCCGCTACAAATCTTTTGGTATTGCATATGCGGTTGGCAGATTGTTATTTGTTACAATCGACAATCCAAAACAGCAAATCATAGACGGCGATCTCATACAAATGACCGATGGCAACACGCTCGAAGTAATAAGTGTAGTGGGTTCTCAAAACTCTCAGATTCTTTTAAAAACAGGCGTCAGCTTTATTCTATACGTTGATAACGATTTTGGATTAAACGGTACTACATTCTTGTTTAACTTAGAAACGAAACCAGAGATCGTTTTAGGTGGGGAATTAATAAACTCAGATGTACATTTAGGCGGAAAAGTGGACGTGTACATTGAGCCGTCATCTTTTTACCCAGTCAGCACATCGTTCAAAGATCAAGTTATAGAGAGTGAGGCATTCGGTACCAGCTATATCGTTATAAGTCCCACTATAATACAAGTCACGGACGATACTAACGGTATTAGTAATGGGATGTTCCTTGTATTATCTGAAGGGGTATTTAAAATATGCAAAACTACATACAATAATAATGTATGCGTAATGTATATAAGCGCAGATATACAGGATTTGGGGCTAATAAACGGCCCGTGGTCTGTTATAAAGAATGTGTCATATAACCTAACAAAGGCAGAAACACTTATAAAAGATTCAAGTGCCGGATTATTCGCTACTGTAACAGTAAACAGAACCGTATTTTTAAATGATGACATATCAAATGAAATCGTGGTAGGTGATGTGCTATCTCTTGATACATTAGGACTGACATTTACAATCACCGCAATATTTGGCGACAGATTAGACATCAAAGAAAACGTAGCAAATAATATATTTAACGCACCCGCTTCACTAAAAAGAGTAATTCCGAATAACGTTCTCCCTGCATCCGATGTGTTGTCGGTATACGCAGGAGATATCAAATTACCAAACAGTAGATGTTTAGGGTTAGAACCTACTGCTATTTACGGTGCCAAAGAAATTTCACGCGGTATAGGTTTTGTGAGTAGATGCTTGTTAGACTTATTTAGGTCACCTGGCAACTTGCCAAGGGCGCAGCTACCCTTACTTGAGTTCTCAAAGTCAAAATTTAAAATACGCCATGTAAGATACACAAAGCAAACAGGGGTTGAGTTTAACTTAGACAGTAAGTTTGATGTCGGGGGATATGGTGGGGGCTACTCATATTTAGACGATGATATGAGTGTGGCAATCTTCATGGGTAATAAGAAGAGCATGGAGTTTGAAAACGCAGATGAAAATCTAGCAATTGCAGAACAATTCGATAGAAGCTTTTATATTGAAGTCCCATTGTTTAACGACATGTTAATACCAGGTGCTAATAATATCTTTGTCGCACTAGGTGACGGTACATCTGATTATAATTTTCCGATAGAAAACTTTTTAGATGGGAACATCTTAAGAATTGACAGCGGAATAAACAAAGGAGACTACCTGATTGACAAAGTACTTAACATAAAGTTGCCTGTAAAGTGGTTTGATATTACGCCAAAGAGCGATTACTGGCGTAAGCCCGTTCATATTGCGGGGAACATAAACGTACAATTCCCCAATAATGAAAATAAAATGGTCAATGTATACACAATTACGTATCACACAAAGTCGGGTCAATCAGAAGAGTTTTTGTTTAGAAACATATCAATAGTAAAAATAAAAGATAAGTTCCCAGTCAACCCTTTTGACGTTTTAAACTCACAGCTTGACGAGTCCCTTATATTAAAGAACGTATCAGGAAACATTTTCCCTGATGTAGAGGATAAAATTGGGCTGAACATATTTGACTTCTTTAGACTTGATGATGTTTTTGTAAACCAAATAAAGTCTACAACTATCAAAACTATTTTAGATTCTGACGCGTCGGAAAAGGTAGTTGAAAGCGTTGTTCAAAAGTTTAAGGGAATTGTCGGCATAAATAGGCAACTAGTACAGTTTGATGACCAATACCTAGAAAAGTTGTACAAAGTGCCATATACCTATGGAGCGCCAGCTATCGGTGTAGCCGACTTATATTTAGAAGACGCGGCTGAACTAAAACTAAGACCCATAATGGCGCAGAAGTATAGTATACCCGATATCAACAACGCGATGTTTAATTTAATATCCGACATTGCAAATGCGAATATCCCACGCATACAAGTTTTAAAAGACTTAAAGAATAATTTCTACGCTAAAAAATCAAACTTAAAACTTGTACTAAGAAATGAAGAGTCGTTTTCTGTAATCGGTGCTGGGGATTACGCAGACAAAAAGACCTGGTTAAGGGGTTTAAATATACAGAATGTAAACGTTGCACCAAGCAACATACTTCCCTTAAATGCGGGCGTCGTTGGGAATATAGATAACGTGTTATTACAGAACGCATTTGACATACTAAGCGAATGCAATGACGCGCAAATAAGCGTATGTGAAGAGTTGTTCGTGCAGAAGAGATTTGTGCATACCATAGAACAAAACTTCCTGCCATTTATCCCGTTATACATACCTGACCAAGAAATAAGGCAGATATTAATCGCCATGGGTAATATCGGACCCATTACTACGGGAGTTGACGTATTAAACAGCCAATTCCTAGCTTTAGCAGAAGGTGTAAATGCAGATAACTACACTGCTAAACGACTCGTAGAATATTATACAGGTTTGGGAACATATCTATTCATGTTCATAAACGAGAATACATACCGATCAGACCCAAATTCTATAAAAATTATACCGCCTATTGTTGACCAAACACTTGGTATAAGACTTCCAGGTAACACACCAGAAGAAAGACAAGCAGCGTGGGAAGATTTAACAACGTTCCAAGCCGCAGATCTATACTTTTATAAAACAAATGAGACAGATACCTCTATAACTGGTATCAGCGTAGCCTATGCTAGAAAATCGTCAGACGAAATTAGGCTTATATCACCAATAGCATCTCTCAGCAACGCTACATTCAATTTTACCGATGCATTACTGACGTGTGATGCTTTTGTCGAAACACCAGACGGTAATACAGAAATATGCAGAGTAACAAATTTTGAACAGCAATCAGGAAAACTTACACTCGACAGGCCTATGTTATTTAGCACGCCGAGAGTAGTGAACAATGGGAGATGTTATTACGATAGAGATGGGAGCATTGTGCTATACGGTATGCCAGGCCTAGATATTTCTACGGATAACGAGTTTGTTTTTAAATCAAACGATGGGTTAGATGGTAATGAAAGCGGGATGATCATAGGTACTACATCTAGATTCTTAACAGACAACGACGTGGGTAGATACATCACGATATTTAACTATGTGCAGTCCCCCGAATATACAGGCGTGGCGGGAGAAGAGACCTTTCCCGTAATTCGCCAACACATAGGAGCATATCAGATCACTGAAATATCAAACGATATTACTAGACAGAGCCAGTTTAATGGGACAACGGTCATTATCAAGCAGACAATATCAACGACACCACAAATACCAAATATGTATGCGTTTGGCGGTCTTAGAAGACTTCAAATAGATGAGGACACACCCATAGAGCTTTGTTTTGCTATAACTGACGCGCCCGACGTACAACCAACAGCAAATGATGACGGGACAACAAATATAACAACCTTCTTACCCATACAATTTTACGCGAATAAGCCAAATTTAGTAGATGTAGTAGGTGTGTCGTCTGACAACACTACTGTTGCCGTTAAGATGCTGATAGACAATTCCGTCGCCTCAGTAAATCCTGTTAAGCCGTTCGTATTTAAGGACGGTTTTAACAACGTTAATTTAGCTTTCGATAAGAACAACCCCTTTATTGTTTCGACTAAATCGTTTTTAAGTATAAAAAACTTTGATCAAGTTGGTGGTATGTACAGAACACAGATCAAGTTCCAATCTATCGGTTTGGATCCAGAATATAACTTGATTAGCAATGAAGCTTTTGACACGTTTAACGAGGAGATTGCAGGGTATAGCGTAGAATCCATAGATCAAAGTTTTGCACGCACATCTAAAGAAAATATGTATATCCACATAAATCCTAAGGCAGCCAACACTGATGTTGCTAACGCTGATGTTCAAGTGCAGTCTTTGTCTAACTTCGCAGTCAGTATAGCAGAGTCAGTGTTCGCATCCGACGAGAGAGTTGTGTGTTCAGATGCGCTAGTTAAAGAAAAGGTTAGGTCATATCTCGGAGCGGATATTCGCTATTATGGAAGCGTATCAGAAAAGGTCGTTATAAACGCCGTGATATCTTTATTTAATAACGCTGTTATTTCGAGCACGCCCATCGTTATATCTAGCTTAATACAGCATTTACACAGAATAGGCGTAAGCAGAGTAGTAATGCCTATAAAATTGTATCATATCGTTGTAGATTTAGATAGACGAGTGTATTATAGACCAATAAAGGATATTCTAGATACATCCGTCGATTTAGATATCATCGCAACGACTCGTCTACTTATGACTATAGTACCAGAGTTTGAGCAAACGATACACGGCGCGAAAATTGTAGCAACTAAAATGTCTGATACAACACTGATAGGATAAACACTATGGCAAGAAAACATGATGGCGGCTTCATTTCCGTCGATAATTATTGGAATATTGGAACTCCTGATAGGGGTCAAGACGGTGACACTGCGAGAGAGGCTGCAAAGAAATATAACGATCATAGGCATAACGCAATCGTGATTGATTCAGCGCAGTCAATGCTAGCCTGGGTCGAGGAAAAACAATTGTCGTCGTTTCACCCAGACAATCCAGATAATCAAGGTGGCGTTATTGACAACGATTTGGCTTCTTCGATAAGAAGACCTGGAGATATTGCCCTATATAACGACTTACTTTGGATGTCTAACGGAACATCAGTAGTTTGTTTAGGAAATCCTGCAGTATTTTTGGCGGCAAACGGGCAAGCGGTACGAAAAACGTTTGTCAACGAATACCCATTTGCTGTTTATGGAGAACATTCCTGGGAAAATGCTCCGTTATTAGACAATAAGCCTAAAAAATATGTCGGGTCTGTTGTCTTAAACTATTCGCATTATACGCTAAACCCTGACAACATAACATCTACTGTAGAGGTAGTTGCGGGGATACGCTCTGCTCTATTAGATCAAGAAATCATAAATATTGCCGCAGACCATCCAGAAGTGGCTCTACTTCTTACAGAAAATGGAGGTCTTTCCTTACGGGCAACCTTAAGAGTGGAAAGATATACGCTCATTCCTGATCCCGTAATAGAAGGTGAGGGACGTTTTTTAATAAATATAGATGAAAACATCGAGATGCAGCTGTCGGCGTACTCAGAAGGCGGTTATAAGTTGCTTATAAAAAACTTGCCATTTGTATCTGAGGCGACATATATGTATAATCTATATATTATAAAGCCAACAGCACAAGAATTACTAGATCAATTAGTCACAACACCAGAGTTGCTCGCCACCTTAATAGATCTCGGGATAGAATCGAGATTAGCGGATATAATAGATGACGCGTCAATAGAAATTGTAAAAGCGTCAGTTAAAGTGAGGAACTTAGCATGAGCTATCTTGTAAAAGACTTTTCACCTAGTTTTCAAAAGTGGGTTTCTTGGGTATGTACAACAGTTGCTAATGCGTATTTAGAGTATCCATACAACAGCAACCTATTTCCTATTGTATCTCAGCTGTCAGGTCGCCTAATAGTCGTGAAAAAAGTAGCTGAAGGCGCCAATGGCTCGGTAGTGCCTCCGTCATCGGTTTGGGATAGAGATGGCGATGACCTGATTGCGTCTTATATCGTTGATGGTCATACTGGTAAGTGGGCGGTAGAAATACGTAGACAAGAAATTAGAAACTCTATTGGCGTTGTAACAGACGGCATAGATACCGAAGTAGCTTATGATACGTACTTATCTTATAAACTAGACGATGCCGGCAACATTACAAGCGAAACTACATTCGACAATGTAGTTCAAGGGTTCATAGACGAGAATGGTCAGGTTGTGTTTAAAACACCACGAGAGTATGATGCACAAGATGTAAATATCACTCTGACATCAGACTCTTCACTTCCTGCGTCTTTTGTGGATATTGTACCATCGACATCGGATATGCCTGATACATACTGGGTCAGATCTTATGACGAACTTATTATAGTATAGGAGAAAAAAATGGCAAACATAATACCCGCCTTACCAAACGATGCCCTAGGAACAACAAACAATCCGTGGAGAAATGTAACATCAAAAAAGATTGAGTTGATACCAAACGCTCAGCCTAGCAGTACTGCAAATTCTTTGTATATACAAGACGGGGTACTGTATTTTGATGGAAGTCCGATCGGTTCTTCAGTTTCTAGCACCAAATGGAAGGCGTACGAGCTTTTACTAGAACAAGAATTTGAAACTACTTGCGAGGTATGGGTAGCAGGTGCTAGTATATCAGCAGATGACCCAAATTATCCAGCACAAGCGCGAGTCTTATACAACGGTGTGGAACTCGCACCTAGCAGTTTAACCTTTGAGGTTGGCGAGTACGGAGTCTTGTTTGATATTCCTCCAGAAAGTTTATCGGACATAGACCCCACAGAACAAGGAACTAAAATTACAATCAACATACCAGACGAAAACGGTCAATCTTTTATATTCGAGATTGGTGCGTCTATTATCGTTTGGAATAACGAATAGGAGTTAGCTATGCTAATATCAGGTAAACAACTAAAAAATAATTCTATCGACTTATCTAAGCTCGTGAACTTGGACGCAGGTAAGGTCATTATCGGCCAAGATGGTGATTCTGCACTCGCGTTAAGCCTCGCTGGTGATGTTACTTTAACATCGGCTGGTACAATTACACTTGGCAGTGTTGTAGATGCTACAAAACTCGCATCAGGGTTTCTAGTAACAGACGCAGTTCAATCTGGAGTTATGACTACTGACGACGACACAATTCCATCGTCATTGCTTGTTAAAAACTTTGTAGAAACATCTATTTCAAACATCCCTGGGGTAACTGTAGACTATGCCGCGCTTGATGATAGCGGATCTGTTGCGATCGACTTGTTTAGTGGCCCCTTAACAGATACTCTCCCATCATCTGAGGCAGTAAAAGCGTATGTTGACCAAAGTATTCAAGGCCTAGATGTTAAAGAAGCTGTGAAAGTTCTACTAGGAGACGCTGCTTCCGGTATCTCTGCGTATAGTATAAGCGGTGTTTCATATATCAGATTCGCGGGACCTTCTACAATCGATGGGCAATCTGTTAGTACGGGTGACAGAGTTCTCGTTAATAAGTCATCTAGCAGAGAATTGAATGGTATTTATGATCTTGTTGCACAACCAGTAGGTGCTGACAGCGGTTATGTATATTTGAAGAGATCCGAAGACGCAGACAACACACCAGGTAATGAAGTAAGCAACGGCATGTTCTGCGCAGTGCTTTACGGAACAAGCTACGCCGCCACTAGTTGGATTTTACGCGTAAATAGTGCCGTAACACTTGATGTGACTGAGCTAACATTTGTTCAATTCTCAGCTGCGACACAACTCACCATTAAATCAAATGGCGGCTTGACTAATAGCGGATCAAATGAGTTAGCAATCGATCTTACAAACTTAGTCGCGTTTTCAGGTACTTTAGCACCTACCACAGATCTCTTAGTGATTAATGACGGTGCGACATCAGGTGGTGAGCGTAAGATTACCATCTCTAGTGTAGTAGACGCAATCACTGGCAACGGTTTGACAGCTACTAACGGTGTAATTGCTGTCGATGGAACCGTCACACAAGTTGTAACTTATAGCGGAAGCACATCATCTGGTAATGAGTTTAAGATCAGCTCTGTTGCGTTTAGCGGTGCTCCAAATGGTAAGGTACAAGTTTATGTAAACGGTATTTCTCAAAACGTTTCCTACTCAACAACAGTTGGGAATGGTGATTGTTTCTTTGCTGCTAGCACCGAAACATCTCAATCAGCCGCTAGAGCAGAAAACGCTATTGTTGCTGGAGACGTACTTTTCTGGAATACAACAACCGCTGGTTTTGCTATTGAAGCAAACGATGTTATTACATTGGTGTATCTCGCCAAGTAATATTAGGAGGCCTCATGGCTAAAATTAAGCCTAAGCAAATATCAGATTTAAACACCGCTAATGGCTTAGTTCAGCTCAATGGTAGTGGCACTATTCCTAACGAATTATTGCCTCCCGGCTTATCTGGCGTTTATATGGATAAACAGATTCACTACGTGGGTGAGTTGTTTTTATTAGAATCTTCACAATATTGGCGTGTATTAGATGATATATATCTAAACGAAGTACGCTTTGATATCGAATCAACTCCGACAGGAAGCGGTCAAACCGTAGCTAAGCTAATAAAAAATAACGACCTAAACTCCGTACTATACACTGCCACATTCACAGCTGGCGATTATAGTTATACGAATACGAATAACGTAGCGATCTCTTACGGAGATAAAATATCATTGGCTATAACTGAGACTACAAGCGGGTTTCACGGTTCAGATTTGACTGTTTCTATCAAATACGCAAAAACGCAGGACTAAAACATGGAATACAATATTGGAAATTCTACAAATCCGATCTTTCTTTTTTTGGAAGTTACTAACGGAAATTTAATCGTTAAAGATGCGTCTGGCGTCGTTATATGGCAGACTGAAGGGAATCCTACATGTTGGGAAAGTCCGAGGGGTTTTAACGACCTAAACGAGGGCTACCAATATTTTTTAACGCATTCCCTGTCGAATAAATTGACAGACGAAGAGATAGAGGCACGCAATGGCAATAGTTAAAGAACTCAAAGTTTTTAGAAACCAAACTACTGGCACATACGAAATCAACGATACACAGAACTTGCTGGCGTTTGAGCCGAATAGCGATACTCTGTGGATGAACGGTAAGCCTTACGACTATACTACACTAAATCCCGTGTATGATAGACCAAACACCGCTTTACAGTACATGAATTCCAATCGACTTAATGCTTTAACTCAGAATATGGTTGTGTCGCCGTATCCCGTGGCATATACAGCGCTCGATCAGGCAGTTAGTGAAAGTTCAGTTGCTAGACAATTTCAGTATCAAGCCTTCCAAACTAGACGATTTAATTTAGATAAGTCGTCTCAAGCGGGCAATATGATATCGTTTACGTCTGCGCAAGGTGTGAAGCATCATTTGGTTTATTGGCATACTCCAGGGGGCGGTTTTTCAAATGCCTATAGTCGCTATCAGTATTATACTACTCAATGTATTTTAATTGAAGGCGATAACTGGAAGTCTCCAGCGGCGTCCGCTACATTTACTATTGCGGCAAATACTGCGGGAACTGGTTTAGCATACGCGAATTATTCTATGGGTGTGCACCCAGTCGCTGTCGATCCAACAAATAAATTTATTTATTGTCATCAAATATTATCTCAAAATCCTAGTACCACTGCATATAGTTCTTATTATCCTGCGGCTTTTACAAAAACTGTTAATATTATTAAATTACCATTTACTACACGTTTAGATGTGGGTGGTGCTTTGACAGTATCTGCTGCCTCAGGAAATGTAATAACAAATGGTGCTACATATTCTCAACATGATTTTGATTCAAATCCTACCTTTTATTGTGGTTTAAATAATGATAATTCACCCATGTTTTTAACACAAGTTGAAAATGATACTATTGGGGGTGCATCAACTGCAGTTACATCAGGTAATTATACTACATATTATTCAAATAAAACACAATGGACAGCAACTAGAACAAATACTAGTCCTAAAGTTTATTGGGACAAATTGGCGGCTGGCGTACAAACCAACGTTAGTTCTCAAAATACTGCATCAAATACTTGGGGTTCAACTGCTGCTTCCAAGCCTATGTATCGTTATGCACCGTCTAAGTTTGAGGCATCTACTGCGTCTGGTGAAGCTGATATTAAATATGCGTACAATCTCTGCTTTGACACCACAGGCAATGTCCCTGGTTTAATTTATTATAAATGGAATAGAGCAACGCCAGCATCATCTACTTCAGGTATTATGACAATCGACTGGCAAGGACAAACACCTGCTGATAAGATTGCACATGCCTTACCTACAGCAGAGGCTAATGGTACTAGAACAATATGGCCTGAATATGTTTGCGCTCATACTTTCTTAACAAAACATGGCAGCCGTTATTTTATTAATGTTTTACATACTTGGTCTTATGCTAATATGGTAACAACCAAAGCAACAGCAGCTGCGCAAAAGACATTAACAACTTTTGAGGTTAATACTACAACTTGGACTTCGTGTACTTATGTAAATTCAATAGGAGTGACTGCGTACTCATACTGCGGGCTGGACGACAATAATACCAAGATTGCCGTTATTCGTAATGGCGGTGTAGATGTTTATACTTCTAATAACGGTGTTTGGTCTATTACCGCGACCGAGCCTGGCGCTATTTCTTTCGTAGCAAGAGATCAATCTAACCGCTTGTGGTCTATTGATTGGGTAGTGAACAGCTTCGATTTGATTACGACAACATCAGATTTTACTGGTACTGTAGATTTCACGGAGATTAAACCCAAAATCCGCTTAGTCTCTGAGAGCTTACCGAATCAAGTTAGTGTGGTCTTAAATGATCGTAGTTTAACATACTCTGGCTCAGACATCTCAACAACAGCCACTGTTAATGCTTACAACACATCAAGCGCTAGAGTCGCTACAACAGTATATCTAAAGATATCAGGAGCAAACGCTAAGTTTACATCTAATGGGTCAAGCGAGATAGAAGTATCTACGAGCAGTAGCGCAGACACGACTGTAAACATAACTGTGATAGGGTCGGGTTATATTCAGCTATCAGCATCGTTTAGCTTGTAAGGAAAAATGAAATGACGACTTTTGTAAATTACCTAATGAAATCCGATCAGGTCTACGTTACTTTTGATCAAAAGTCTATTGCGCAACAATATAGACCTAGCAGCGATTATATCAAAGTAGAAAAGTCTATTACGGCGTATACCGGCGGAAAACAAAACATAGCCGTATCCGAAATTTTTGTAAAGACCAGCGGCTATGCGTTGACACAATCTACTGAGCATTTTTTAAGTGGTTATGACGCTATTAACGTGCTTAATGACGGAAACAGTTTTGCGTTGGAGTTTTCATTAGACGAGGTGCCTCCACGCGAAAAATTCCCAAGAGTCGTAGAGACAACATTCTCGCCAAACCTGTCCTGGTCTTAATTATTGTGATATATAGTAATAAGTGAGTCTCCGATATTCGCATCGGCATTTGCTCTAGAAATATTAGCTTTATACGTAGTGCTTACTAACGATTTAATACGTAATTGAATTGTCATGTCTGAAGCGGGTGAAGGTATAACACAAAAAGCTTGATAGTTTCTCAGCCCTACCGCACTCGATGATGAGTGATTTGATGGGTTAGTTGTTTTTTGTGTAAGCCATGTGCTATTCCCTGTGTTGTAAAACCCAAATCTAAAAAGTGTTGACTTACTAGACTCGAAGTTTACGAGTGCATTCGTGTTAAAACCTATGTTAGTAAATATGTAGTAGTCCGCACCCGATTTTAGTGTTATCGTGTTTGATGCCAAAGACACCTTATTAGAACTGCCCGACAGACTAGTTAAGGATACGGCCGTCCCAACGGTGGTTATGTTTGTATTAGTATTTACTAAGATTTGCGACTGGTTTAAATTAAGCGTGATTGGTGGAAAGAAAGACATACTAATCCTTTAATACAAAATTTACGGAAAATACAGAGTCATTTACTAAAAGACGTGTACCGCTGTTAGTCGTACACTTACCCGTTAACGCAGTAGGGAGTCCTTGCATTATATTATGTACATCTGAAGCCGTATATTTCTCGTACGATGCCGTCGATGCGTTGTTTCCGGAAAGTTGGCTACACGCTCTACTACTTGCGTTTGATGTGTTACTCAAGTACAGACCGACGTTATCTACTGAAGTCAAAGACCCGACGATAGAACCGCTAACCACTTTTATCTCCTTATTAAAGGACGGGGTGGTTGACCCGTTTCCAAACGCATGGCAACCGTTTTTAGTGATTTTAAGATCATTCACAGAAAAAGAGTTAGAGGATAGAGTTGTCTGCCCAGACACATTCCTTAACGTGATTGATGCCGCTAGTGCTTTTGTTGAACCGCAATAACTCATCTGTCAATCTCCCATATGAATAACGAATGAGAGTCGGAATTAGTATTCCCGACCTCTTTTATAGTTAAGTTAGTAGTCGTACTGGTGTTATTGGCGTACATTTCTAATGTTAGAATGTCACCAGAGTTGGCTGAAATTGTGGAAAACCCGAGATGTGTCATAGACGATGAGCCAAGGCCTGACGCTGTAGAGCGAGTTTCAGCCTTTACTTGATTTTCTATTTCTGTGCCGTTCAAGAGGAGCGTTAAAGTTATCGTAGATACGCCGGGAAGAGCATTTGAGACCATTACTTGATCCACGTTTGGAACTACATAAATCATATAATCCTTGGCCGAGAGCGTAATATTACCACTCGATACAGTTATGCCTATTCCACTAGACGCGTTAATTGAATCAAATAGAGACTTACGATTAGATACAGACGATGACGGCGATATAACCAAGTTTGTCATACTGCTAGCCATGTATATATGGGCGAACTTAACATGTTGTGCATTAGGTGATTTTATCATGTAGCTCATTTTATGTTCCAAGTAGTTCCATCGCTATCTATAACGAGGGTAGCGTATTGAGATGTAATATCTACTTGAGTTAAGCCGTCTATATATTGTTGACTAGGAGAAGTTGCTGCAACAACGGACACTAAGGCAGTACCACGCCTCTTTATCTCAATTCTTAAATTTGCATTATCCCCACTCGCTGACGGAAGATTTATTGTTACGGCTGACGCGCCATTATCTATAAGAAACTTCAGCGATGTTACGCTAGTGGCGGGAGACGAAATCGTATAAGGAAACCCTGAGCTAATGATCGTGTTGGTAATTCTTCCTTCAGAAGATCCTCCCCCACCCGCTTGATTCTCCCACTTACTGCTTGTACTATTGTAACTCAATACCTGCCCATTTGATGGGCTAGAAATATTAAGTTCATTAATCTGACTCATCTTAATTTTAGCCATTTTATCCTCGTTATTATTTTAAAGTTATAAGATATGTGACAGACTGTAGTCTATACACTATTATTCATATTTGTAGTATAAACTCCATTCTATTATAGATACATATAGAAAACTAGCATTATTCTTGCTATATTGATCACCATAACACAGGAGAACGACATGACAAATCCAGTAAATATTGTTCCTAAATCTGATAACGATGGATCTAGGATAGGGCGCGAAACAAGAAGATGGACAAACGCAAACATTATCGATATTAAGACCAATGTTCTAAGAATTTTAAGCAGAGCGATAGCACCTGAAGTCACCGACGGCGCACTTTATGTCCTCAATAATCAACTGTTTTTTAACGGCGCAGTTATTAACGGAATTTCAGAAGAATACATACAAGATCTTATCGACGCATCTTTAAGCAGTATAGACTTTGTGGATGAGGCTGAAGCGACCGCCATAGCTAACAATATTGCTGAATCCGTCGTAAACACCGCTATAGGTAATCTACAAATTCCCGTAAACATATCAGACTTGGCTGACGTAAGTGCATCATCTCCAACAGAAGGCGATGTGTTGACATGGGATGGAAGTAATTTTATTCCACAAGCCCCAAATGATGTAGTCAATAACACACTGTATGTGGCAAGCTCTGATACTAATGGCGCAATAAACTTGGCGGAGTCGGAAGTATTAAATATTGTTGGCGCAAGCAACCAAGTAGATGTGCAACTTTCGACTGGATCAGGTGGACAGGTATTCACTATATCCTTGCCAGAAAACATCAACACCAAGTCATCTGCATCTTTAGAAGCGGATAGTTTATCAGCGCCTTTCACACTGTCTTTAATTGATGACGCATCGGGTTCCGCGGGCATTGATGGATCCGGTAATGTTGATCTTTCGGTTTCTAGTGTAAAAGCGACACAGCTTAAAACCGCTAGAACCATCACTCTTACTGGAAATGCTTCTGGTAGTGTTAGCTTTGATGGTACTTCAAATGTTTCCTTATTGACAACAGTAAACCAAGCTACGCAAGCGAATCAATTAAGCACAGCTAGAACTATTACGTTATCTGGTGATGTTACAGGCAGTCAATCATTTAACGGTTCCGCTAATATTAGTATACCAGTAACAGTTAGTAAGTCCGATAAAATACGTACCCCGCGAAAAATAACATTATCGGGCGATACAAGTGGCGCTGTATATTTTGATGGTTCTGCGGATGTTGTATTAAGCACAAACGTTATAAACTCGTCTACTGCGAATCAACTAGCAAGTTCTAAGACTATATCTCTTACAGGCGCTACAACAGGCACCGTGAGTACAAACTTTGCATCAAATGTTTCTATCGCAACTACTATACCCGCAAATACCTTTAAAACCGTATTAACAAGTAAAGTAAGTAGCTTGTTATACAGAAACAAATCAGGCGGAGACCCTTACTTACCAGTGTCTACCAATGTTTTTGATACAAGTATTTCCGCGTTACTGTTAGAGCCGGTTGCCGTGTTCTTTACTCAAACTGGTGCATTAAGCGCGTCTCACAGACTTGTGGGAGCTTACTTATTCTTTCAAGATGGTGGTGTTCCCGGCGTCAGTTCCGACGGATCTTCTTACAAAATTTATGAAGATTATAAGTTTGATCTTGTACAAGGGGCAGTCGCACTTAATGGTTCTATTACATGGGGCTCAGTAGTTGCCACGGGGTATATGCTTCGTAGCACACCGACCGCTAACCCATATAATGGCGATAGAACTGACGTGTCTGCAGTCTTGACCCCTCCTACTGGCTCTACTAACATCGCATCAAATTCCGTACTAGGGCTTTTCTTTTCAAAAGTCGTCACAAACCACGCAGGATTTATAGCATTAAGCAACTTAAATCCTTGCGCATACGGTTGTACTATAAATGTTGTTCTAGAAAACTTACCATTACAAGCCTAGGAAATACATCATGGCATATATAGGCGACTCATGTCTTAGAATTGGCGACATAAAATGGAACATAGGAAGTGAAGTTTCTATTATACCAACTTTCGTTTTTCAATCTGATTTAGTACAAGGCATACTGAATGGGTTTGTAAATCTAACAGCACTGGTATACGCGTCTGAGTATGATTCGCTAACATATTACTGGAGCGTCGAGCTAAAACCGCACGATAGCTTAGTAGATAAAAACGGAATTACACAAAAAGATGATGGAAGAAGCGTTTTGTTACACCTAGATAAAATAGGTCTTTACAAGTTAAAGCTTGTTGTAAATGCATCGTCTGGTGGGTGTAGCGACGCAGGTTATATACACGTACTATGTACTCCGTTTGATTATAATTACATAAATCAAACCGCTTTAGATGTGAGCTGGATATGGAAAACTCTACCCGACTTTTGGCAGCTAGCTTCAAATAGAGATAAGGCCAGAATAGAGGTATTCTGGCGCGGAATAAATCAAATGCTAGGTGCTGATCTTTTGAATGCTTATAACATAAAAGAAAGTGGAAGCATTGCAACGATTAGAGATTCTGTCATACGCAGGTGGCAACCAATCGGATTAACTGTCGATGTACAGTCTCCGATTATAAAAATTGTAAAACCACAGTCAGTTATATCACAGATACTTGCAGAAGAAAGAGGCTTTGTAAAACAAATCGCAGGAGTCGATCTAAGATCATCCTACACTTACAGACTTTCGGGAATTGTTACCGGCACTGATAAGATACAGATAATTGGGAAATACATATCAAGATCAGATATCGGGAAAAACATAAAACTCAGCTTAGTAGATAGTAAGCAGTCCATATCTTTGGGCGCTTTCAACATAATAGATGTCAATACGATTGACAACAAATGTATTATTACTGTCAATTATACATTCGACTCAAAAGTATTAAAACAAGAACACGAAATATTAATCGATATTAGCGTGGGTATTGTGGAGTTCCCATGTATTGTTTCAGACAACTACTCGACTCTTTTAGCACCTAATGGAAAAGATCTTTTATATAGAAGAGTACCTAAGTTTGATAATATAGACGAGATCTCACTAAACTTCTTAAGTTTTATTGTTATGAATAACGCGGAATCGAGTGGAGTGACTAAAGGAGACCTCTTACAAATAAGCGTACTAGACAATAATACGAATATTCAGTACACCACCAACATTAATGTTGTTGACTGTGTTGATAAGTATGTTTTGGTAGATGTAGTTTCTTTATATGACGAAATTGTAAAAGCGGTTTCTATCTTTGAGCCTAACTCTAATATCGAATACACAGCGTCATTAATATACGATTATGTAAGTTCCGCAAACTTTGTCCAAGTTATAGAATCGTCTTTTCACTATTCTACTCTTGATATTTATATGCAACTTACTAGCGAAATTAGTAAGTCGTACACCATATCATTTAACAAGGTATTCTTACGCAAAAAGACCGTCGTGTCTCCTGATGTTATAAGTTTGACCAGGCTTACTGAACGAATTGAGCGTGTGGAATTTCAAAATAATACTTTGATACCTAACGATGATGATATGTTTTCGGCGTCCCGTGAGCCCTTAGATCTTATCGAGAATTTAGATTTCTACGTAGATCCGAACTCGATAAAGGGAAAAATGCTAAGCTGCTCAAACTCGTTAGATAACTTTACCACTGACGCATTTGATTTTAATTTTGCCGGTGTTGAAAATAACGACACACTAATTGTTAAAAACGGGTTTGGCCGTGGTGATTACATAATAACTAAAATTAGCGCGGACGGTTCATCCATATATGTGGATCCACCCAGCGTGCTAAACTTTTCTAATGCGGATTTTGAAATTAAAAAAGAACGAACTGGAGATAACAGACATCTCGTTTTTTATAGACAACTCCCAAGCGATAACCCTTTAGAGACATTATGGTGCGAGTCCGCGGTAGTAGATAACAATCATGCAGTAGATCTTAATTTTGGATCTTTGGTCAAGTTTAGTTATGATAAGTGGTACAGCTTGGCGTTAGATACGGATTATAAGAGCGTAGTTCTAGCTATTCTTTTAGCAAGAATGACATCTCCATCGTTAAGCAATATACAAAGGTTGACAAGCAATGTATTAGGCATACCTTTTACAGATACAAAATCGCGTATTGTAGACATAAATGAGAACTTTATGTTATCGGATGTAGACGGCATAACACCCGTTTTATCTTCGATGATAGTTGAGGAGATAGACGATCTAGGCGTACCAACCGGTATTTATAAAAACATAAAGTTTAAACCTAATACTATTTTTACTAACTCAGACTTTACTGGCTTAGCGATAAACCCCGCCACAGGAAATAAGTATAAAATAGGGGATACAGTAGAGCAGTTTGCCACAATAGCGTTAGGTGTCGTTATAGAAGATTTATATAACGAAGAGGGGAGAAAACGCTTAAAGAACGTAGTAGACAGACACAGATTTAAAGTTACGATCAGCGCAGACGCAGCTAATCTAACAGGCGACCTATTAAATATTGTTAGGTCGTTTTTAATAGACATTAAGCCCGCGTACACCAATTTTATACTATCTGTATCAAAGTTCTTATTCGACGATATAATTATCGAAGAAGATATTACGCTTCGCGTAAAAACCCGCTTTTTTGACAATCCCTTTATTGCACAGAACATCCCTCAGATTCAAGACGAGTGGTCTCCTAGAAGACAGTCAGTAGACGAGTTTTCTTTTATACCAATCAATACAGACTTCCCAACAAACGGAACTGTTGGTGTTTTTAACAATAAGGCATACTTATCATCGCCTGTTCAAGACTATCTCAGCTCTCTGAATATCCGTACAAAAACATCTCTTCCAAATGTCAGAGACAGGGTGATATTAGAGGTTAAAGGTGAAGTAGTTAAGGCAGACTTAGATAGTTATGGTACCGTCAACGGAACATCCGTTATATTTATAGATGATAACCTAAGCCTAGCCGTGTTTAAAAAAGCGATAGACAACCCTGGTCGTGTCAAATTTACTTTTGTCCGATATATTACCGACAATATAGATAATGAAATAAAGCATTACACCGCATCTAATGAGTTTGTACCAACAAACAACATTGTTGTAGACGTTGGCGATTATGTGTACGTGAATCAAGAAGGACAACATAGAGCCGAGATTAAGGCGTTAGTCAATAACGGGGCTTTAGTATACCCGCCCCTAATAAACAATGTCTTAACATTACCCGTATTTACTAGGATAAAAAGGGAAACTATTTTTCCTAAAGATGTGTTTAGTGGCTCTTGCAGACACTTAGGTTTCGAGTTCTATTTGAACAATGTTGTAAACGCTGTTTATGCTGGAGTAGAGCCAGGAGATAACATCGAGTTTGAGAACGCCTTGTCGCAAAATTTCGGAACTGTGATCGCTGTCACCAGAACTAATCAAATATTTATTAGAGGTGCTAACACTACTACTGACGACTTTATTACAACAAATATCAAAATAACTAGAAATCACGGGACTAACGTAGGTGATAAAGAAGATGAAACAGTCACGTCTGCGATATCAGATTGCAACATAAAGTTCTTACGACCTGGGAGCACACTCTTCCAAGGTGTATGCAGACAAAATGCAATATTTTGTCCTAACGACGTTGATGTCAAAGATATTTTAGCGTCCCTTGGGCAACTTATTCAGGTAAAGCAATCGACTAGAGAACTAACAGAGGGAAAAGGCGTGGGGAGAGTTGTAGCATTTTCGCCAGATATACAAGCAAACGTAGATGACATCATCCCATATCCAGCATACCATGTAATTACGCTATCAGAAAACGTTCTTCCGTTTTTTGATATTCCAATTCCTATATCTTTTAGTATAATAGCACAAACACAACTTAAACTTACGAGGTTATAATGAAAGCCGATATAAACGAAGAGTGCAATGTCAAAATCATTGCTAGAAATAAAGATACAAATGACGTAGTTTGTGAACGTGTTGGGCATAATGTTTGGACATCCTACGGAAGAGAATACTCATGTATGCTAAAATCGTATGATGTCAACGGACAAATTATAAGAGATGATAGGATTTTTTATGCTGGAGTAGGTTCAGGGGCGCAACCAGAGACGACAAGTGTGGCATCCTTAGTCGCGCCACTGCCACTTTCTAATAACGGTAATTGGTTAAAAAGCTTAGATTTCGGCAGAACCACCTTCGGGTCTAACCAATATAAAACGTCAGTTCGTTATGTATTTGTTTTTGACGAAAATGATGTAATTCCAAATGATAATGCGACATCGTATATTTCAGAATGCGGACTGTTCACTGATGGTCTACAAAATGTTCCATATACAAGAGGCCAAAGACAGAATACAATCGGAACTTCGCTTATTCAGTCGCCTGTTGCCTATCACTCATTTGAACCAATACCAAAAAACAATAACATACAATTAGAAATTATTTGGGAGCTTAGACACTGATATGAGACATTATGTACAACGTTCTATATTAAAAGGCGCGACAAGACCTAACCACAGAGTAGTTGCGCCAACAATCGTTTGCCCTGTTGCAATGTCAGTAACGCTCAATCGAACTTTTATTCCAACTTTTGAGTTTGTAAATGCGCCAAACGTGTTCACGCTTATTATAGAAGAAGACAGTTTTGGTAGAATCGAACAGCACACAATCGAAATAAGTAGTGCCGACGTATCACACATAAAACAACAAATCGAAGCCGTACGTAAGGTAAATAACGGAGAACAGCTTAAAGTTTTTTCAGTAGAAACTTTAAACGCTTTTCTAACCATAACTGCAACATCAGCAATGTACATGAGAATAATTCCGTTAGATGGTGCAGATTATGAACAAAGTGCTCACGTTCATTTAGGACTGTTTAGTCACCCAGACCCTCGCGGTACAGTTTACTCGTCCGATTATAATCTACGATCAGCCACAAGCGTAGATAACATAACATCTCCTCTTACAAGCTATATAGCACCGTTTGAAGATCGAACAAGCGAGTCAATCAATCGTGCTATTGATAGCGTTGCTAATAATGTAGAAAATGTTTATTTACAGACAAACGATCCATATTACACAGATGTTCAAATTAAGGTCGATGTAAATATAGGAAATAACGAAATAATTCAGCAAGTACAAGACCCCGATAACTCTCCAAGCCTGTTCGTCCCATTTACTGAGAAAATAGACGGAGATAACTGGGTCAGGGTGCTAAATGAAACGACAGTATCTGACAATTTCGCTAAGTTCTTTTCAGAAAATCCTCGATCTACAATGAAGGTAAAAGGGTTTATTACCAACAGACCTATGTATGTGTATAACCCGCTTACAAAAAATCTTCACGGTAATGTTCGCCATATCGATTTTACTGCAGCATACAACTACTCTAGAGACCACATATTAAACAATATACTACCAAACGACCCCGAAAGCGGTATCGGGTTAAACCCCTGTTCCGCCTTTACACGAGTTCTCACATCATCAGGGAATATCGTTGTCGGCGGTAATGACGGTTTAAGCTCAATTGAACGTACAGGAACAATCGATTCCGTATTTGGCGAAAAAGATAAGACAGACTTTTTAAATCCCGGCACTTTTCAGATATGCAGTTTTGACGTTTCACAAAATACTTTAGACAACGCGATAACAAATGTTTTAGCTTATGCAGGCGGAAAAGATATAGACGGTGGTGAGTTCAATTCTATTTCAAGAAGCGGTTGGGTATCCTTTCCAGGAACCCTGTACGGCACGAAAGCGATGTCAGCGGATTTTAAATGCTTAGATAGAGGCACTTTAAGATATGAAGACGGTGAAAGACTTCCAGCCTACATTTCTGAAGGAATGCTAGTAACAAACGGATTGGATGCTTACGAGATAGAGAGCGTTACAGACCAAAAGACTATCTTGCTGAAACCCATAAACGATTATAGCGATATATTGTTGGGAGACACATCACTAATACAAAGAACAGAGCTTATTCCAAATCAAGTGCAAACGTTTGACGTGTATTTTGGAAAAAGTATAACTAAAAGACATATAGCTATTTTTGCTTCTAGACCGTTTAACATAGAGAGTTTAATCATAGCAGCAAGAAAAGATGACGCAATATTCTCAAGAAGAGTCATCGATGGTGAGGCTGTCTTAGACATTGGTGTTTTAACTAGATTACACAATACTAGAGTTGGTGCGCATAAATACGAACCAAGCGAGACTGACACATCATCAGCATCATCTATACGTTCGTCTGTGGAACAAAGTATAACTAACATAGACGCGAGATTAGCGCTATTTTCAAAATTTGCGCAAACTATCATCGGAACAGGTTTAAACTTTGACGGAGAAAAGTCTCAAATATCACTTGAATCTGCGATAGATAACATAAGTTCTAATAGAAGTCCTATCAAAAAATATGGGGATTATGTATTCCAGCCTTTTTCCTTTAACACTGAGTTAGAAGTCGATGAAAGAGTTGTGGGTCTTCCCGTAGTGTTGTCAGAAAACTATTTGAGAAGATCCAGCGGCAACCACACAATCACCGCCAAAAGACTCATCAACGAGTATTCGGACTTTACAGAGCAATTAACGATTAGGATAAAAACATGGGCTGGAAAAGCGTTCTCGAATATTATTGAGAATGGCGTTGTGTATAAAAATACTTGGCAGAAGCTTATAACAGATCTAAGGTCTGGTAGTTTAGATAACACATCGTTTTCATATTTTAGAAACGTATTTATCAGCGATCAAAACATATTCAATATGCCAGACGACGTGGATCAAGGTGAACTATGGTTTAAACAACTGAGTGGCATGGTGCTTATGCTCATGTTACAGTACGGATACTCGTCTAAACTACCCACAGAGAGTGTAGGGAGCTTTATTCTACCAACAATAACAGATGTAGAAGAAGACCCAGCCTTAGCGTATAATCAAGCCTTGAATCAATATAACGTAAAAATACGCAATCTTGGTTATGTAAAGAATCTCGGAAATGGCGTATTTCAAATCGTTAATCCACAAGATGATTATAGTTCATTTTCTATCGAAGATATCGGTAAGAGATTTACCCTGATCTATATTCATAGAAACACACAAAACACTGCAATACCCTATATTAAACAAACTAGAGTTATTCTAGAAGAGTGGTATAACGCTAGTTGCGTAAAGATGTCAGCGGAGAGTTTGCTAGAATCAGAACTAGCGGGAATGTATTTGGAAAACTGCTATATTACATATTCCGTAAGTGATATAACACCAGCTGTAAGCGTTGTAGAATACCTAAATAACGCGACAACAAAGGCGGTAGTCGGTGCTAATTACTCAAATAACCTAACACTCGTTAAGCCAAACAATTTGTACGGCCTTACATCTAGTGTCAGTGTTGCGGGGGATTACACGCTATTAGAAAATTACTCTACCATTTTTGTAACCGCTATTGATACATATATATTTCTACCCCATCTAAATGCGTTTATAAACAATGGTAATGTGCTAAGAACTTTGCCACCAACAATAGGCACAAATCTATTAGCACCGCTTGCAGCAATGACCTATGACATAATGTCGCAAAATAGTGGAGATCCTATCACGATTGGCGAATTTGAAGATATTGTATCGCCCATCTTTTTTGTAGACAGACCAGATAACGATACGATGGTGATCACACCGAAAAATGCCTTAGGCGTTGATAAGGTATATGTTCACGTAAAATCTGCGCTACCCGAATCCGTGGGTATTGACGCACTGGTTGAGTGCTACACTACATGTATTTGTAATGACGGCACCATAATGCTTAAGGTCGCAACATCTTCGTTGTTTAAAAACACCATAGATAGAAACAATTATCTGTATAAACAGCAAACCAATAACTTATTGAGCAACGCCTCACAAAACTTAATAAGTTTTAACGGTAATAATGTACCAGTACTGCAAGTCGGAAAACTGACTCAAGGCAATTCTAAGTACTTTATCAACACTTTACCAATACTTCGTAACCTACTATCAGATGAAGTTAGATATAACACAGTGTCCTGGTTTGACGACCTAGCTATAAACATTACTGAGTGGAGAGTAGAAGCGCAGTCTACCGTATTGATTACACTAGACGAAAAGAGTAATTCAGTTTTAAGAAGCGTAATACCAAGCACAAATTACATAGAGCAACTAAGTAACGTTAGGACTAACGTTACATTTAAACCCAGCGCGTCGTCGTATAAGAGTGATGGTATCTTAAATGACAAAGTTATTATTAGAGGAAATAATGATGCAACATCGATTAGAATAGAACACGAAACTAACGCTGCGCAATCCACAAACAAAGACCTGTTTGACGGAGTTGGTGGTAACGCAACTAGTAAGACTATAAATTCTGCCATCGAAATAAACACCTTCGCTAGAAAAACACGGGACAGCGAAGAACCATTAGATCCCAACATAACAAACGATCAACAGTTTTTGGATATAGATACTGAAGAAAAGTACAGTCAGGTAAAGAATCGACAATCAGGCATCACTGTTACTGCACATGCGCATGAAGATGTAGTATCTCCTGGCATAATCTCAGTCATCATGAACGATGAAGACATCAACAGAGACCCGCTTAATGTAGCAATAGGTGCTGTTACAGCTATAAGCAATCACCCACAAATTACCACTGATGGAAATGTGTCAGAGGTTATAAGACCAAGATCCGCAGCGATTCATACACAAGGCGAAGTAGTTATGGACAACGCGGTGTTATACGTAAACTCGGATAACTTGGCCAGCGGTAATGCAAGAACTAACTGGAGAGGAACTGGGTTTAGTACGCTTGGCGGTTATGCGACAAGTATAAATACGATAACAAGCGCTAGGCAACAGGATGTAAACGTGCCTACCCAGAGTTCTAACTCTCTTACAAATTTTACGCATATCTTATCGGGGGATAAACTTTACAGAACAGTTGATGATTATCCGTCTATCGGAGGTGGTAATGGGTTTTCGGGAGCGGATATAAAGCTAGACCAAGAAACTAAGTTATCTAGCACCTTTAGCAATATTCTAAACGACGGTATTAGTTATAAAGACTTTCCTAACTATTTAGGCGAAAACGATATACTACTATCTGGAACGAAGTTAGGCGTTTTTTCCTACAATATCGTAGACAACGATCTCGCAATTATAGCTATAAACATCTCCAATGTAAGCGGAATAACACCCGCGGATACCGGAAGAACAGCGTCTATCAGAATAGTTCCTGCTAAAGATAGTCTTTTTGAGAATATAAAAACAGGGTGGGGTACAGGTGTTATCACCGACATCCTAGGCAATGATATTGTTGTATCAGGTATTTTGGTAGATTCGTTGCTGACATTCGAGATGATTCAGATATACGCAGAGAGCGCGGAGCTAACCTTAAACTCAGCAAGAGCTGCCTTAGTGGAACAAGCAATAAATGATAACGGCGGTTGGTTTAGTAATGACGCACAAGCCCTTGCCTATGTAATACACGGGAGGGAGTGGAATGTAAACGCTCACTCAGTCAATATAAGCGGTGGACTACATATTTCGAGTACAAACAGAAATAGCAGAGCGTTATCAGTCTTATTAGACAAGGAAAGAACATCCGTATTATTAAAAGCGCCCAAAGACTTAAGTATAGACGTAGATAATAACCTAAATATTGAAGCGGCAAGTGTCTCAGGGTCTGGTATAGTGCAGTTGCAAAAAGTTCTTAACGAAGACCAGCCCGCGAATATTGGTATTGACACGGAAATCACCTTAATGATGATGCCGATCAGACCACAGTTATATGATAGCGAGTTTAATAAATACGGCGTAGTTGGAAGACCGCAGCAGTACCTAAGATCTGGCAACATATCTGTTAAGGCATCCATATTTCTTTTAAAAAATACAGTGCCAAGCAGCACACTTCAGAATAATCACACAAACATACTTCAGTTTGGGCACGCTTCCGAAAAGGCTATTATAACACATAGAAATATTTTAAACGACATAGCCACAGAGTCAAAAACCAACATCTATAATGAGCTGTCTTTTGCAGTTGCCAGAAACGATAAAGACGCGGTTTCTATAACAAGCGTTCTTTTAGACTTTGATGACGTAGTACATAATGTATCTAAAAAGTATTTTATGATGGACTTAGGCGATTACTTGTCAACCACAGACCCCAGTATTAGCGATATTAAGACACACCTAGCGTACACCGTGCTCACAAACAGCGTTCAGACACAAATAGCTGATGACATAGACATGATAAAGACCCATGACGAGATAAACTCTTATCAAGTAGGAGACCCTGCAGAGAGCGCCGTACGATATAACGATATTAAGACTAAGCACAATATTGGCGTATTGAGAGCATTTTCAACCGCAGACGGTGAGTATTCTACATACGAATACGACATGCAAAAGCCTTTAAATATATCTAAGATAGAAGCCCATCTTTTGTTTGATGAAGGCGAACAAGCGCGTTTAAATAGTTTTAGATACTCGGCATCGCCGACAGGGGTAAATACATATTCTAGACAACACCCCGACACACAATTGGTAGACGAAACAGACGATAATTTATTGGTATCCAGATACAACGCTAGAACTTATATAAGACCCGTAAAGATAGACAGCGAATGGGCTTATATCATGGAGATACCCGTACAAGGCATGGTGATCTGCTTAGAGCTAAATACTGAAATTATAGACGGTTTTGTCACACCTGTGTGTGATTACGATCTAACGAAACCAGCCTTTGAAGAGTTATACAGAATGACACGCTCTAATGCGTTTGTAGGTGCGATGGAAGGTTATAATAGAGAATCAATAAACAATGTTATATTTGCGTCAAGCGCAGACATTAACGGAAATCTAGCAAAGTTTACTCGTCCGCTAGTGTGCTGGGTAAACTTTTCAGCGTATATTTCCAAAACTGAAACAAGCTACTCGGTGTCTAATATACAAATACAACCCGCGCACTTTATGCCAACTTGGTTGGCGAGACCCACTACTGGGTACGATATTAATGACGTTTACAGAACATCTGATAATGTTATGAACTGCGCATCATTCTACTACCAAGGCATTAAGAAATTATTATTCTTATGTAAGGAAATAGAAGCGCAATCTACAAGTTTAGATTTAAAGCCTACTAGTTTGTCTACGGGGTGCGGGTCTATAAGCGTCAGTTCCTATAGATCTTTACCAGGACAGAACAACGTCTTCGACAATCTTATTGACGATAATACACTTTTAGATGCATGGGGCGGGGGAGGAAATAGCCCTGCACAACTACAACACACCGCGGACAGTTTGTTAGACAATTTTGTATACATAGAAAGTGGTGAAAACGAAGGCAATCAATTCGGAGCGTTTAATTCTACAGCGTTACCCGTCAATAAGATCAGCATGAAAAAGAAGGTTGTCAGAGCGCAGGGTCAAAAGTCTACTAAGAAGTATAAGTTTAGTGTGGCAACCAACTCTCGGATAGCTCTCAGCAACTTTATGCGTGTAAATAGGGCTTACTACCAACTAATAAACTCGATAGATCTCTTAAATAAGAACTCTTATAGTCAATTAGATAGCGTCTCGTCCGCCACAATTCTTATGCCAAATGTTCAGAGTTTGTATGATCTGTGGATTAAGGAAGATTCATCTATATTTCAAGACACATCAGACCCAATCGACGTATTAAACGTACTAGATCGATACAAAAACATCGGTCAGGCTGTTAGAAAGTTCTTATTTATAACCACAGATGTCTATAGATATTGGAGATATAAGAACGCGGGTATGCTAATAGATGCGACACAAAATAGTGATGCGCAATTTATGTATCCAACACAAGAAACGGAACAAAGTGATATACGTAATCTACACTCTGATATCGAGGTAGGCGAAAATATGCCAAAAATTAGACACGACTCCAGATACTATGGGTATATGATGAAAATTAGCGTACCACATATTATAACCGCCACAAGAAGATAGCTAAAAAATTGCCGGCAGGCGTAATCATTAATAATTATTTTTAAAGGTAAGATCTTAAATCGGCTGACGCGCTATTGCATAATTTTGAAATAATACTCGTAGCCCTAGCCATATCTTGTTTTGATTCATAAGTAGGTTCGGGGTCATCGACATACACATATAACTGATTTTGAATCTCAGATATTACTTGACCGAATTGGTCGAATAGCTCGACCAATGATGAAATCTCACGATCAGACACTCTTTGCGAGAACCTGCGCACCTTGTCAAAAGACCCCAAATTTTGCGCCAAGCTCGGACCATAACCACAGTGTGTAAAGTAAGTAAGACCAACTATATCCACTTTACTCACTATAGGAGTGACATAATACTCAACGTCAAACCCATTATCGCGGAGCACGTTGCACACAACAGCAGAAAACTTGTCAACGAAAGAGTTTACGGATTCTTCCACTGGTTCGTTTGGGAATTCAAATGTTTTGTATCTTTCGCCTTTATCGGCAATTGGCTGTAACACATATTCGATCCAGGTGCTAGTCATCGCTACCCCACACGATAATATCAGGAGTAAACTCGATAACCCTCTTGTTCTGTACTCGACTTTTCTCTTCTAGAGAAGCGTCAATAATACTGCGCTTAAGTTCGTCGCACCTTTTGACGAGATTAGAGATAACCTTTTTAGACGTGGGCTTAGCTTGTAGTTTACTTAGCATCGGTTTGATGTCATCTACGAGATAGTCAAACTGCTGTAAAATTTCGCGTACACCGCATAGGTAAGCTCTTTGTTTGTCATCTTCCGAAAACTCCGACAAGTAGCTATCTAGCTTGACGATCTTTTTGAAACTACCGACTTCATCCTCCAAGTTCAATCCGTGCCCCATGTATGTTAGATAGCACAGGAATACTAGATAGCCTTTGTCCACGTCTTTTTTAGTGTAATGCGACAAGTGAAAACCAGCATATTGAAGAAGGTCGTCAACGTTATCCACTAACACGCTTTTGCATGATTCCAAGTTGCGTTTTACTGTTTCATTTGGAAACTCGTACAAAGCATGTTGTGCGTAATCTTCTGGCTGTAAGATGAACTCAAGCCAATTTTCTTTATTGTAAGAAACCATATAATAAATCCTTTTTTTGTAAATAAGCGCATCCGCTTTATCAATAGTATTTGTTAGCCGTTATTCCAACTGTCCGCAAAAGGTGCACTATCCAATAGACCTTTACCAATTAAGGCGATTTCTAGCGCTTCAGTACCTGCGCGGAATTTCTCTACCTTGGCGTCCAATGTTTCCAACATCTGAAGTGCTTGGTGTAGGCGTTGGTTATTATCTGCACCTTGTGCTAGAATGCGATCCATACGTTCGAGAGTGTTTTCATTGATTGCGAACATTCTGTCTTCAAGGCTTGCAAGACGTGTTTGTTGTTCGTGTGCTACATCTCTGAGTAGGCTTACGATAGCTGCTAAGTCTTGGTTGACACTGGTAACGGGTTGTTGTTCGACAACTGGTTGACCCATCATCGGAACTTCTTGCTGTGTTTCAACGACTGCTGCTGGTGCTCTTCGTCTTGATCTTGTCGCTGGCGCTTTTTCCTCTTTTGGTTGATCTGGCTCAAATGGCATTGGTTCTGGTTCTGCCTGAACTACAACAGGTTCGGGTTGAGCTTGAACTTGGTTAGCACGGGCCACGGCATCCAAAAGGCATGTTACAACGATATTACGTCTTGCGTTAGTGGGAGCATTGGTAATTTGTTTTGCGAGTTGCGCTGGATCAACGAAGTTTCTAGACGCGAGCATGAGATGTGTCACTGACACTGTATTATCCGCACAAACTGACTTTACATAATCAGTATTACCTGCGTTAATTTGTTCTACGAGAGATGATACGATATCGCTCATAAGTTTCTCCTATTAAAAGTTATAGTTGGGCATCCCCTGTTATAATGTTATCACAAGATTTTAGGTGTATTACCTATCTAGGTGGCTGAGGTTTAAAAAGTAGCAGACAGTTGCCTGTGCATCGGTGCAAGTATTGACATGTTCCGCGCAATTACCTGTACAACGTAAAACTTCTTGTAGAGTTTCCCAATTACTTTGGCAAAACTTTTGCACGGACTCACGTTGCACTTTTTGTGTAGGATTACCAGAAGGCGTATTTCCTTGAATAATATTATCGATGTGCTCCACTGTTGAATTTCTTGGAACACGAAAACCATGCTGACTAGCGATTTGCCTAGCTTCAGTATCGTTTACATTAAACTCTTTCAACATCATATATCTCGATTGACACACTTTCTGTGTCTGCTTGCTTTTTTTGTGCTATTACGGTCATGAATTGCGAATCATCAATACCGAGAGTTTCTACAACTGCGTCTTCTAGTACCTTAATTCTATTAGACACATCAATTCTCTTAAAACGACTCTTCGCAGTATTCTTGTTTTCTACTTGTTCAAAGTAACAAACCATCCAAAGCGCTAGTGGCTTATCCTTTAAGTCTGGTATCTTAGTTTCTAATATTTGCTTTATTAGAATAGCTTTAACATCTTCCTTATAGGTCTTACCCGCGCTTGTTAAAGACCGAGATTTACCGTGTGTAAAGTACACTTTATTAACCGTTGGAGGCATTGGAAGATTATCAGTCTTCATCACCACTTTCCCAAGGTCTAACATTTCCACTCCTTTGTATGTTACTTAGCCGAGAGCTTGTGTCTTGGTCTTGTCCACGCAGTGTAATCAGTCTAGACAATACTTTGTAGTTTTGATTACACATACTCTGAGCGCTTTCAAGATATGTCTTAACAGCAGACGCTTCCTGATAAGAACACATAGCTTTCAAATAATCTTCATTAAATTCGTAAGAATCTTTTCCGACTTCTTTAATAAGTGCGCTCTTCACAGAGTTGAGTATTTGTTGGCTACAATTCAGCTTAACGGTCGCATCCGAGAGTAAGCCCTGAACGTAGCGTGTCCAAATAATGTGCGCTGACATTAAATCTGAAATATCGCTTATAGATAGCGAGTCTAGGTCTTTTGGTAAAACACCACGATAAGGCTCAGAATTAACATCAGGCAATTCTTCTTCGTATACTTCAGTGTTGATACCCGCGAGAGCGAGACGCGCCTTAGTGGAGAAAGGAATGTTTTCGTACATCTCGTATATTTTTTTTACTATGTTACTCATTTTGTAGACAGGTGTATTTATAAGGGCAGCTGTCACATTCCCAAGAACTTATCTGTCGTGGGACTTCTTCACCAGATGTACATGTTAGCATGACGTTGTACAATGTGTCTGATATACTCTTTTGGATTTCTAGATCGGGTTGAACATAAAAGCGCTTATGCACATCCTTATCCTTATTGTAATAATCGAAAATAATAAGATCAGCTTCTAGAGCGGCAGCGTAAGCATTAGCCTGCATTACGTGCTTGATAAGGGGCGTTTTGATAGAGTCCCAAGTCTTACTTGCACTTGTCTTTAGCTCGTATACCACTTTCTTAGGCCCAATATCTTTTCCTTCAACTTCGGTAAGTGTAATTAGCGCATCAGCACTTCCGCTTACATTATGATCTTTTGCCCAAGTGGTGTTTGTAATGTTAACTTCGCATTCGACAGTGAACTTACAGCCTGGTTTATAGTCGTCTTCAGTGAGGAATGGTAAGCCTTCCGCGATCTTTACAAGCTTCTTTTGAATCCAACTATGGACGACATGCCCATGATCAAAAGTTCTACGAAGCCCCGAGGATATTTGAGCCTTTGCTTGAGTTTTATGATATGCGTAGTAAAGCTTTCGCTCACAGCTACCAAAACTTGATGGGTGGAATTTGCCATCAGGTACTCGTTGTGCGTCTAGTAAATTGCTCTTGCGATCGAGATTCTCAAAGAGTAAATCTAAATCTAAAATGTCTTTAATCACTTTTTAAAAGGATCCTGTCTGCTGTTAGCGAGTTTAACGCCAGCTTCAAAAGGTGCTGTACCGTGCGATGGGCAACGTGGTAAGCTACCAAAAGTGTCTAGTTGTGAACCGCAAATAGGGCAACCCCTGCTCGCGGTTTTGATCATTTGTTGAATGTTATTGCTGCCTAGTACGGCGTTCTTTTCCATAGCCATGATTGATACTCCTTACCGACTCACCAAGAATGTCGGATGGGATAAAGTGGATTGTATTAGTCCGCTTATTTGTATCATTCTTATTTGCACCATTCAAGATGTAAATAGTACCGAGGTCGCCAACTCTGAGTTTTCCGTCTCTAAGTAGTCTTCCTATTTCGCTTCCGCCCAGTTTTGAGCAAATCGCCCCTCCGCTGTTAGCGGAACTCGCATCTTGATAGCGTTGCACATATGTGCTACAATCTTTCTGTTGCATTCTTCTAATAAGTCCTTGTCATCGGGAGCTTCAACTAAGAGCTCGTCATGTACTTGTAATAGCATCCTTACGCCCAATAGACCACCTTCTAGGCAGTCGCCACCTAGCTCTGGATCTCTGTCAATAGCCAACATAGCCATTTTTGTAATATCAGCTGCACTACCTTGAATTGGCGCATTGATCGCATCACGTTCTGCCTTAGCACGAATGCCGTGATTAGTACTTGTGATACTCATTAGCCTTCGATACCTTCCAAGGATAGTTCGCACACAATGCGCAGGGTTTTGCACGAGCGACATTTGTGTGTGGTTGATATATTCTCTCACCGCGGGAAAGGTGTTGAACCACGCATTGATTTTTTGTTGTGCTTCGTTTCTACTGATGCCTAACTCTTCACCAAGCGAGTTTGCACCTTTCCCATACATAATACCGAATCCGATCGCTTTGCTTGCATCTCTAGCACTTAATAGCTTAGCGATCAGGCCTTGAGTATTCGTAAGCTTGTCGTAAATCTTAAACGCAGTCTCTTCGTTTACTTTAGCTTTCTTCATGATGCCTTTGATAGCGTCTTGCGGAGTGTCTGCGTCATCGATAACCTTCGCACCGACCGCTTCTTCATACTGATATCCAAGCATCTTAGACGCTGTAAAGCAGTGAAGATCGAGACCGTCGCTAATCGCTTGACACATAGCACGATCACCCGACATGTGAGCCATAACACGCATTTCTATTTGCCCATAGTCCCAAACACCTAAGCGGTAGCCAGGACTTGCGACAAACGCTTTTCTAATCTCTTTTCCAGCGTCTCCTTTGCGAGGGATATTCTGTAAGTTAGGATCGGAGCTTGATAGACGACCTGTGACAGTACCTGTTTGATTGATACTGCCGTGAATACGTCCATCCTTCTCAATCTTCTCGACGAGACCTACCAGATACGTGCCAACTAACTTATCCAATTTGCGATATTCCAAAAGCATTTGCGCCACTTTAACACCCTTACTCGCCATCGCTTGTAAAGATTCTTCATCAGTTGACGGCTCGTCAGTATCAGTATACTTGATAGGCTTTAAGCCAAGACCGCCTTTGGATTGATCACCGAAGAAATACTCTTTTAGCTGCTTAACGCTTCTAATATTTATAGGTCTGCCAACTTCTCTAAATATATCTGCGTTAATCTCCTTCATGCGTATTTCCATAGGTATTCGCTGATTGACTAGCTTTTGCGTATCTATCGCAAAGCCTCTGCGCTCCATTCTCCACAAGCATTTTGTGAACGGGGCTTCTATATCCATAAAGTAGTCGAACAGATTAGCGTGAACGCCAACATCATTTACTACCGTGTCTTCTAACTGCGCTTGTAGATATTCTGACAATTTCCATGTTGCAAACGCGTCAAGAGTTGCATACCTAGCAACAACATTTATGTCTGCTGAAATAAGACGCGGCGCGATATCAGCTTCACTCTTTACATCAAAGATTTCTTTAAACGGTTTCATAGCGATACCCAAAAGATCATTTGATAAATATTTTAAACCTAGTTCCCCCCTTGCTTGACGATTTTCATCGAATAAGAAACCCATACTTAGCGTATCCGCTATGGTTCCTTTAAACTCAGGCACACCAGCATTGTACAACATGTGCATATCGTATTTTGCGTTATGTAGTACCCAAACTTTATCTTTCCTATTCACAAGTTCGTGGAAGGACGGAAGTGTCAGGTATTCAAGGCTAAATAACCAACGATCTACGCCATCGGACATACTCCAATAAATCGGAATATCGTTTAATTTATTTAAACCTGTGGTCTCCGTATCCAGAGCCAATCTGTACTCCCACCCACCAGGCTTGCTCAAAAACGACTGCATAAGATTATCAAAAGAGTCATAGTCGTTTATAATTTGAGGTCTTGGTAGTGAGACGAATTTCATATTATCTTCTTCTGGGCGTAGGAGCCGAGATTGTTGAACGAGTTGGTTGAGCGCTTACCATCTTTGTGTGATAGAGTGGGTTCTTTTCAACTTTAAACACATCTTCAAAATCGAAAGGCGCATATAGTTCTCGAATAGATGCGTGGAAACTGCTGCCATCAAACAGAGGAGCATTACCTTCTGGGAGAGGTAGTTGGAAGTGATCGATGAATGTAATATCTTCGCCAGGTGGAACGATGATAGTTGTATCCTTATCCTTACCGCGTTTAGCAAGTGGTAGAACAACATCAAAGATTTCAGCAGGGCGTGGATCATCACAACGATCACATTCATACTGGATATCGAGCAGACCACGATGACCACATTGACAAGCATAAGCCTTGGTAAACAATTCTTCGATCTCGCTACCGGTCTTGTCAGTTGTTTCCATATCAACGATTTTTCGCTTACATGCTACACAGCTGAACTTGCTAGGAGTGAGCTTTCCAGGCTTCTTACCAGGTTCGATACACATACCACATGATTTGCTGATTTCACTAGCAATACCGATAAGTTGAGAAGCATGACCAGCACCGACTTCGATATATCCTGCACGGCCAAAAACTTTATCACGACCTTCAGCATCCCAAGCGCGTTTTTGGGCTGGTGATTCTGGTTGTTCGTAAGTCTTGTCACCATAATCGTTTGTAGAAACATAGAACCAATCGAGAGCAATAACACTGAAATAACGCATACGTCTAGAAGTGTATCTCTTGTCATCTTGATCATATTGTGCTTTACAACTTGGACATTCAACGCCTTTGTGATTTCCTTTCACACATAAGAATGAGCGAAGGTATGGGCGACCATCTCGTGTATCCTTGAATGTGTGTCTTGGCCATTCATAATAAGGCACTTTGATATTTGGATCAGTGTAGCTTGGGTATAAGCAGTCGATGAATAGAACGGGAGTTGGCTTGTCGCCGAGTTTGATTTGCTTGAGATAAGAATCGTTATAGCCAACACCGTCTGATGTTTTTTGTGGCTTTTCGTCAAGCATTTGTGATGTACGGAACCATTGACTCATGGTTCACCTTTCCTTCTCCACTGAAATAGTGGAAGTGATTTCGATAGTGCTTCTGAGAGCTGATCTTTTGTTAGTGCGTCTGGCTGACGCGTTGGATAATCGACTATGTACGTATCCGCACCTTGTCTACTTAGTCTTATCGCAATTTCTTGCTGTCCTTTGCGACCCGCCTCATCATTGTCCAGCATTAGATAAACACGTCTGCGATCAGAAACTAATATTGTTTCTTGACTTTCCGACAACATTTTTCCCATGAGTGCAACAACATTGTTTTCACCGTGTTGAACAAGTTTGAGAGCCGCTTTAAAGCCTTCTACGACAACAACATACTTTGCGTCATCTTTCAACTTATTGTAGCGCCAAAGGTGGTCATGTATTTTTGGGTTATAACCTACAGGACAATAATCCATCAACTCAGACTTGTATATCTTATAACGAGGCTGTTCGCTGCCAAGAGCTCTAGCGGAGATTGCTATAAGTTTTCCATCTTTGTTATAAATAGGTATTGTAATGCGGTGGTTAAACGTGTCAAATCCTATATCATGCGCGTGAAGTATATGCGGGTCAAACCCATCATCGACCCACGGCGTTGGTTCAAAATCCCACGCATATAACACAAGCTCATCTAGTACATGTTCTTCAACACGAGTAGGATGTTTATACGCTGGCTTAAATTCGTTGAAAAGCGAAATAAGATCAGGTGGTGCTTTTTTCCAACGTAAAGCAGTAGCTAAGGTTCCTTTGGCGCCACATGAAAAACAGATAAATACCTTTTTGTTTAGATCTAAGTGACATGACGGATTGTTATCATCGTGATCGGGTGATGGGCACTTAATAAACACATTTCCGTTTGTAGACGGTTTATATGTACCAAAGTACTCCAGCACAATTTCTCTTACGTCCATTTATATACCATCATTATTGTTGGGGGCTGGCGGCAGATTAGGTGTAGGGGTTTGGCGTCTTCTTCTAATCTTCTCAGGTTCATTTACAACAACGGATCCGTTGGTTTCGCCTGACATAAGCTGTCGAATTTGATCGCCTGTTAGATTTATTTGGTGTAGGCCAAAGTCTACGACTGGTACGAAGTTAACAGTAAACGAGTCCACCTTAGACTCACGCATAGCAGGAAGCGTTACTAGAACTTTCTCCCCTGCGCTTGTATCAATCTTTTGAACACGCATTACCATATCAGCATCTTGAATAGCGCCTAAGCCAAAACCGACATCATTATATGAGTCCATATCTTCGCCTGGTTTTCTTTTTACGCCATCTCTGTTGCTTTGCGTAGTACCTATGATTGGTAAGTTATAACGAGTAGCTAGCAACTTTAAATCTTGTGTAATGTTGGCAATAGTTCTCCACGACATATCTCTCGTTTTGGTACGATCGTCAGTCATTAAGTAAACGCCATCAATAAATACGAGATCAGGTTGAAACGCCTCTATCTCAGCACGAATTGCGTTAACACCACCACCCAAAGCACTAGCCGGTTTAACACAACGTATTGCTCTATACTTAGTGTGCGCTAGCCCTTGTTTTAATTCATCTAGCTGTTCTTGGTGCAACTTAGATAAGTTTTCGTACATTTCAGCACGTGTTTCTTCTTCTAATGCAGCACGAACTACTTCTGAATAATCAAGTCTACACATTCTAGCGAGTAGTCTACGATAGATCTGATCGTTAGGCATTTCATTACTGACCACTAAGCAACGAGAGTTTGCCTTCTCGAATGGATGGACGACACCGACTTCAAGCCCCATCCACGTCTTACCAGACTTAGACGGACCGTAAATAACATTGAAAGTGCCAGGAGCCATACCACCTGTGCCATCATTCATAGGTGCCCAAGGAAATGGTATACCATTAATGCCGTTGCCCTTTTGCATTAGTTCGTAAGACTCTTTGAAGCGTGGAATAGCGTCAGCCAAATCCAAACGATTACTGTCGGGTATTAAACCACTGTTGAGTTCTTTCGCAATAGCATTTAGATGCTCTAACGCCAAGTCAGGACCATACGCACGAAGTAGCTCATCAACCTCGATCACGCACTTTCTTAGAGTGCGTGTTGAGTAATCATCTCTTAGCTCCTTTACAATGTCAGTCACCGACTCATCTACGTCATCATAAATTTCTAATCCTGTGTACCTAGTCAGTTGCTTCTTCGTAGGAACTTCGCCCATTTGACCAGGCATAGAACCGTATTCAATAAGCTTTTTCCAAGCTAAAGCACATTTAGGATCAGTAAAATATTCTAAGCCCACTCCAAGAGATTTTGCCTTTCTAGGCGACCCATCCAACATAATTCTAGAGATGAGTTTCTTTTCTAGGTCTCGCATCTAGGTATTCCAATACTTGCTGTTCTAGCAGCTCTTTAAACGATAAGATAGCCTTGCTTTTTTCAGTATTCAGCGGAATGGTGAAAACGCAGGGTGATGACGCAACAGTGCTGTTGGCGATGACTACTTCAGTATGTAGGGAATCCCCTTCAAACTTCATCGACACTATTTTCAGCTTTAGGCCATCTACGATTACGGGATTTTTCATTTACGTGATTTTAGTTCTTTGTGAATTTCACGGAATTGATCCATACCTGCACGTGCTTCTTCTCCAGCAATCAATCTAAGTGTGCTACATGCGTCTGCGATCGCTTGTTCGGATTGATCGACTGTCACTGTTAGGCTTACCATACAACTAACGCCGTCTCCGAAATTCTTGTCTGTTAGTTCAGAGGATAGAGTGATCTTTGCAAGACCGTCTCCGATTAAATGTTTCATAACAATACTCCTTGTTTTAGAAATGATAAACTGTTCGCGACCGACCTTAAAAGTGATCACGACATTTATACTGTACTCGTTTATATTTTTTTGCATAGCTATCTCCTATTATACGCATCCGTATAAGTTGTTATCCCCTATTCTGAGTCGTCTTCTGAATCCCCTAATTCTTTGACAACAACTGTAACACCTGTAACGCGTTCTAGTGATTTGTAAAACTTCTTTTGCTTACTGTCCAATAGTTTTACATCAATTGCACTTCTCACTGGTGGAGGTGTAAGACCTTCTCGTTCAAAAGCTGAATGAATTTCGGGGATTGAGTACGGGATATCTTTTGTGTATCTAGCGAATGCGACTAGGTTTCCACTCTTGATGCTCTTGGTGTCGGATAGACCATTAGCGAGTTGCTCTGAAAACAGATCATATGCTTCTCTTCTAAACTTTGTCTTTTCCGCCTCAACCTCGGCTTGTAGTTGTAGCTCCTGCTCTGACACTGCAAGCAATAGTTCTTGAAATCTTGGCAAAGCTCTACTGTATTGCTCTGGTGTTAGGAACTCTTTTAGAATAGCCCCACCAAGTAAGTGCCTAGTTTGTTCTAGTTGATTTTTTAGATCTTCGATCTTACTCATCTACTTTTCTCCTTGTATTTTGTTATAGATACGAAATGTAGTCCGCAAGGCGTTACAAAACGACGCAACCGCACCCGATGGGTCGTCATAATCGCCAATACGTTCCGCATGTTTCCAATCATAAGTGTATAAACCGCTATATAGTACTTCTTCCGCCAATCTTCCTGGGATTGAGTACGTAAACATTGAATCGGGTTTTCCAGTCTTTTGTGGCAAGTCTTTATTACGCTTTAACAAAGATGTTACTGCAAACTTACCACAAGCAAGTGTAATCCACGGATCAACATTATAAACCGTCTCCACAAGCCTATCTCTGCACGCTTTTATCTCGGCTTGTTTTGGATCTCTTCCTTCACCAGCATGGTCGCCTTGTAATAACTCAGATCTACACGACACTGCGTCAGTAATAAAACATGTGTCAAGCAGTACCGATCTTGCTTCCTCCTGGCTGACTCTTCCAAACATCTTTTGCTCTACAATAATGATTTCGTAGAACGCTCTCACCAATAAGTCTAGGTCAGGTGTATTATGTGTACCTACCCTATTCTCTTCGTAGCTAGGCATATCTTTCACAATAAGTATTTTAGCGTGTGGGTTGCCTGTACCATATAGTAGGTTTGTTCTAGTCTTGCTCAAAGGACATTTTGTGCAATCTGCTGGTGTGTTAGAATCTCTTGATACGCAATCAATCAAACGCAAGCGTTCCCTTTGATAAGGATCCGAGAAATTCGTCGATACTTGTTTCTTCATAAGGGTAATCCCATTCTTTTAATCTTTTCTTGATCTGTCGTGTTAGTGCAGAACACATTCCTATGTCATCTACTAGAAAAACTGCAATAGCGCTTGTTTTTCCCTGATGGCGTCTTTGAATCCTGCCTAGTGATTGTTGTAATATGTTCCCCTGTGTTTTAGCACCAAAAGGTGTCATTACAACTAAAGCGCTCAAGGACGGTACATTCAACGCTTCTGCCGCAACATCTACTGTACCGTAACTGATCGCATGATTTTCAATCTGATCTCTTCGCTGTTCCGCTTCCACGTCCCCACAAGCTATACCAGATAGCGCATTTGACTTATGCATGTGATGTACGTGTTCAACGCTATGAGATAAACACAAAACTTTATGTCCATTGTTTAACAATCGTTCAGTAATTTTATTTATCAACTGATTACGACCTTCGATTGTTCCTAACCATGCGCATAACTTTCTATGATGTATTTCTCCGGAAGAGTCGTAAGCATCTTTTGTTAGCATATCTTCTGTGATACCGGTATGAATAAAAAATGTTTTGGGAACTATCTCTTGACTTGTATCACTGTAATAGACGGGTCCGAGATGGTAAATAAACGCATTCTGTAAACCGTCTTCTCGTTTTGGCGTTGCTGACAACCCGTGTCTCTGTCCGTAAAACAGTGGGCATATTTGTTTAAACACAGGTGCGCTCAAATGGTGGCATTCATCAAATATCGCTAGACCGAATGACTTAAAGAAATCATCGCCTAGCACGGCTATCTTTTTAACTAGCGTTTGAATAGTCGCAACAACTATATCGCGATCTTCCCACTCAATCTTTTTGCCTTGTAGCGTGCCTACTTTTTTCTTATCAACGTCCAGGTGTTTTTGTATTTCCTCTTTCCATTGATCGATTAAGTTTGCACGATTGACAATGATGATAGTTTTTGTCTTTAGTTCCGCTACATAATGCAACGAAACAACGGTTTTTCCATGCCCGCATCCGAGATTTAGGATTCCGTTTTTGTTTTCAATCATTGCCGCAATAGCGTTCACCTGCCCAGGTCGTAACGATGTCTTAGCGTTGACATTTATTACTGGAAATTCGTTTTCCACCTTTTCCACTTTGTACGTTCTGTTGATGGACGAAAATGGGTCTAAGAAATGTCTGGGAACGCGTATATGTGTTTCAGTGAGTAGAGAGTCGGATGGCATATCGCCTATTGTCAATGCGTACCGAATCGGCACAACGGAAACGTGCTTTCTAGGTAACCACAAGTAGTTGTCTATTTTAGCTGTGTTTTCATCCATGGTGTGTTTTCAACCAGAGTCTTTTTTTTGTCGTTTGGTATATACCTAAAACATTCATCTAGCGAATCCGCGAATGTTTTTATTTTTTCTAAGCTTACAGGAATGAACGAATCCGTTGGAAATTCCCTAGACAACATCTCTGTTGCGCATAGCCTATTTAGTGTAATGACATCATCCGGCGTTAGTTTATAGATGTCAATAAGAATTGCTCTTGTTTCCGCATTAGGAACACGCTCTCCCTTTTCAATCAATCTAAGCGATTCGGAAGATATGGTGTGTCCCCTAGTTTTAGCGTACGCTGCAATATCGACGTATGTTTGAAACTTAGATGCTGTGCGTTTTGCAAGCATAAAGTCTTTGAGTATCATTTCTTAATACCGTTTCTGTAGTTTTCCTTGCTAGCAACAATGAATGAATGTAAGCGTTCGGTAGCCACCTCAGCCATGTCGTACATTAAATATGTTGTGAATTGTCTTCCTAGGTCATCACGTTGGAAGTTGAAATCACCTGTGTTGCTACGCATTACTACGGGTTTGTTGTAGTTGTTTTGTGTTGTATACGCCGCTGAAGGCGCACTTGTCACAACTTGCGAAGATGTTGTGTAAGGGCTTGTGGATGTTGTGGTAGTTGGGGCAGATCGTGGTCTGTAGTAGTTTACTTCGTTTGACACTTGTGGGGTGTTCCTTTCTGTTATTCTTGTTGAAGCTTGAATCGATATTTGATTGGCACAGAGTTGCCGGTAGCCGCACCCTTTACAGGATGACGATGTGTCGCTATAATAATCGTCATCAGCAAAGCAGTGCGGTTTATTGCTGTTATTGCTTGTTGTTGTCATTTTCTTATTATAACTACTCCTTTCTTTGTGTTATAAGTAATTATCACATTATAAACGATTAGCAACTAACCCATAGGAGAAAATCATGAAATTATTGGGGCGATATCCAGTAGACACAGCCGCGCAAATTAAGACTGCTTGTGCGTATTTTGATATGTATGAAAAGAACTTTCCCTTAGTTGATAGAATTGAGTATGCACAAGGCTTAGCCAAGGTTATGCTCGAAAGCGGTTTAGAGCCAACCGAAAAAGTTGCTAGCTATGTTGCGGTTCCGAGAGAAAGTATTCTACCTGGTTTAAGTATGCGCAACTACCTATCGGGCGGCAAAACCAATAACGCTGTGAATGAAATTGTTAAAATAGCTAGCCGTGGAGACCTAGACCCTTATAGAGTCGTCAGCCTAATTGATAATCTTGATAAAGCCTACCAACTTGATAAGTGTTATGGAAGAATGCCCGACCCTTTTCACACTGTCTTTGAAAAAGTGGCAGACTTAGTTGGTAATGAAGTTTGGGAAGGCCCGTCTGATACTATTTCTCAACGAAAGTTAGAAGAATGGGTAAAAAATCCGTCATCAAAGTCCTTATTGGAATCTGTGTTCCACATCGACTTAGTTGCTGAATTGATTAGAAACCCTTGGACTATTTTTAGTTCTCTCCCCGACCCCCAAAAAACGATCATCGCACGTATGACTAACGATAACGTGATCGATAATTTACAATCACGCGGTAGATCATTATACGACTACGACGGTGCGTTGGAAAAAGAGCAGTTATACGAATCACCATCTCAACGATTAGAACGTCTAACAAAGGGACAACAGTCTCCTCAAATGGGCAAGGCAAATGACTAATCTACGAAAAGACTTCTTTCAACTCGAAAACCAACACCCAGTCGTTTTGGGAAGAGCGTGCGATAAGCTTTTAACTGTTGAATGGCGAACGTGGTTACCATCCGTTACCCGTAATGCATTGGAAGGTCTGGGCTACGCCAAGATGTCTGAGTCTACTTGGCAGATGATTGCTGCATACGCTACCGCAGCAAACACACTACTTCCGTGGACTGATCCAATATCTTTTGGAAGCGTTTGCACCGCATTCATGGGAAACATACCCAACTTTAAGCAGTTCGACCATCTAAAACTATACGAAATGATGGTCGGGGTGGAATGTTTACGATTGATTCAACAAATACCTTTCGGAACAGATGTAAAAAAATTTATTGCAGCTAACGCAAAGTTTGAAGAACTAGAGTACCTACCCGACCCATTAACGTTTTGTATGCCTTTCTTATGTAGACCAATGTACAAGTGTAATGAGTGTGGTAATGTAGACTACGATGATTTGGTTGATGGTCAGTGCGACTTATGCTCTGGAAGATATGAAGAAGGCGTATTAAGAGACGGGCCAGCGCCAGGTCTTGAAGACAGAGGAAAAGACATAACACGCTTTGACGAATATGAGTATGCACACATAGCAACAAGATTTGGCTCGTTAAAATCTTTGTCAAAAGATAATGTTTCGCTTAATCTAAATAAGACAGATGTACAAGTCGGAAGACTGCTTGCATCAGAATATGTAAGACGTGAATTTAGAAGTAGATTTGATACACTAATAAGGGAGATACTATGAGTAGTTTAGAATTCTATAAGTTGGCTGGCGGTATGCGCACGCTTAAGCGAAAAATTAAAAAAAATCAGCAAAATATGGAAGCTAAACAGGTGCCGCAAGCTGTTCAGGCTACACCAGCGCAAACCCCCGTACCAAACGTCGCGCAACAAGTCGCTCACAGTATACCTGAGTCCGCACAAACTGTTGCGCAACCAAATTACGCAAAAATGACTAGTAAAGAGCTTTGGAGTGCCACAAAAGACCTAGGTCCCGAATCTTTAGGAAATTTGAGCATTAAAGACAAAGCTAGAGCGCTAGTTGGACAAGCCCAATCAGCTGATTGGAGCCCAAAGGGTATTGGAAAGGCTGTGTGGAGAAATATGGGAGAAGCGGGGGGAGGAGGAGGTTATAGTGCGGGCTCGGGTACTTTAGCTCGTTATTTACCTATGGGGGCAAAGTTAACAGTGGCTAGTATGGGTGTTCCAATGATTGCGTCGGGATTATCTAAAGAAGATGCTGAAGGCAAGGGTAGATCTAGAACAGAGCGTATAGCGGGAGGGATTGGGCATACTTTAGGCGCAGCCGCAGGTTATTTGCCACATTCTGTAAATCGTTATTTGGGTGTTGCGGCACTACCTGCGTCTATCGGAGCATCAATCTTGGCCGGCGGGTTGGGCCAGACTGCTGGCGAGTTTGTCGGAAAACATCTTGATAGAGGCGTTTCTAAGCTTAGAGGGGTAAAGTCTGGGGACGTCATGGCGCAAAAGTTCCAACAACAGCAACAACAGCAAGCGCAACGTTCTCCACAAGCGCGAATTAATTCTAGTGGAGCTATGTAATGAGTTATAGATTTAGTCTAGGCGGTAAAGGGTCTATGATGAATTCTGCAGGAGCAGAAGGAAGAGCTACATCAGCCCCCAAATATCCGCACCCATTCTTTGACCAAGGCCAAGCGTACCTACCTACGTCATATAAAAATATGTTCCACTGGTGTAGGTACTACTTTTTAACAAACCCCGCGGTTAACTCTGCTATTACTAAGATGGCTGAGTACCCAATTACGCCGATCATCTTTAAAACAGAGAACGATATTTTAAGAAAAAAGTACGAAGAGGTGGTTAGACATCTAAACTTAAAGGCGTTTAGAGTCGAGGTTGGGTTAGACTATTATACCTATGGGAACTCATATATAAGTGTCCTATTCCCATTCAAGAAGTTCCTTGTTTGTCAACAATGTAAGACGCAACATTATGTGAAAGACATAACAACAAAATATCGTTGGGTAAGTATGAAGTATCAACTTACATGCAACAAGTGTAGTCATAACGGGTTTGCTGAAGTACACGATCAGGCGATGAGAAGTTTGCGTGGTATACGTTTGATGAGGTGGGATCCAGAACGTATTGACGTTAAGTTTGACGACATTACAGGAGATACCGAGTATTTCTACGATATTCCTGCAGAACTTCAAAACGAAATACGCATGGGCAGAAAAGCTAGAATAGAGGACTTACCAGACGTATTTATTAAGGCAGTTCAACGTTCTAAGCGCTTGATTTTGAGTAGGGAGAATGTATTCCACTTTAGACGACCAACTCTTGCGCAAAAAAGTATGGGCTACGGCACGCCTTTAATATTACCAGTAATGAAGGATTTACACTATTTAGGCGTTTTGAGACGTTCACAAGAGGCTATCGCACAAGAGCATATTGTACCAATGCGTATCGTGTTCCCATCATCTAACTCGCCGACCGCTGACCCGTATTCTATGCTAAATTTAGGGGAGTGGAAAACCGAAATCGAAAAACAAATTAGTCAGTGGAAGATAGATCCAAACCGCATACCAATCATGCCACTCCCTGTCGGTTTCCAGCAAATAGGTGGCGAGGGGCGTTCGCTAATCTTACACCAAGAGTATCGTGTGTGGATGGAGCACGTGATTGCGGGTATGGGCGTTCCACCTGAGTTTGTGTTTGGGGGCGTGCAATACAGCGGAACTAACTTAACAATGTTCCAATTACATAACAAGTTCATATCTTATATCGAAGATCAGCAAGACTTAGTATTTAATTTTATTCTAAAACGTGTTGCGCAGTTTATGAACTATCCAGAGATAGACGGCGAGTTTAGACCATTTAAGATGGCTGATGACTTGCAACGAACAATGTTGTACTTCCAACTCGTCCAAGCACAAAAATTAGCGGATAGAACACTACTTGAAGATTTAGGCTTTGATCCAGAACTTGAACGTAGGAAGATGGATGAAGAACGTGGTGTTATGCTTGAACTACAAAAGAGAACACAAGCACAACAAGCTCATATGCAAGGCGAGATCATGGCAATTAATACTCGTTATCAAATGCAAAACCAACGTTCTCAGGCAATCGGTCAGCTAGACTTACAACAAGAACAGCAAGAGATTCAGGAACGAATGCAAGCTGAGGCGGAAGAAAAAGCTAAAAATAAACAAGTTCCTATGATTAATCAATCTGTTGCCTCAAATAACGCCTTGCCTGAAGGGGCTATGACGGGTAATCAAGTCGCTCCTGGATTCCCTGAAGGCGCAACCGCCTATGCAAGAAACGGGAGCAGAACACCGCAAACAGGTATACCACCTTGGTTTGGTACTGAACGTACAGGCGTACAAGCTGGTTCTAATAATATGGATATCAGTTATGTAGCTAAAAGAGCAGCGTCATATATAGCGGGTGTGCCGCCAGATAGGCAGAATCAGATATTAAGTCAGATGGCAATTACCAACCCGCCGCTCTTTCAAATGGTGAACAATATGCTAGCGTCAAAGAAGGGCAGTCAAGCGAATCCGCTAAACCCAGTTCAGTCGCCAATGGCTACCATGAAACCTTCTAGACGTCCCAATCAGATCGGTTATTAACTTTTTCTAAAGTTTTCAAGATTTGGGTCTTTATCTTCGTCAGCTTGCGGACACTCGTCGTCTAGAGGATGTTCTTCGTCTGACTGCTTATAAGTATCGGATATAATTTGACCTGCCATTTCTATGGGGTCTTCTTGATGAAAATGATAATACGCGCATCCCTCACACAAATAGTAATCTGGCGTTTCTCCGATTACTTCTTCTGTGAACTCGCCGTCTTCATCGACTACGCCCAAAGTCATCCTGATAAGAAACTCAGGGCTTCCTCCTAATCTCCTATTCTGCATCCCTATAATACGTTCCCCGCAACTGTGGCAATGTGTGGGCTGCATTGATCTATTCTTTTCCCACTCAATCCACGTTTCTACACAACTTTTGTGTGCAAACATACTCAATTCTTCGGGCTCTAACTCGTCGTCGTCAACCCC
>JACCDP010093067.1_pt1 | contig 88018 bp, 135 predicted proteins | sample 7445841 | NCBI WGS metagenome assembly JACCDP01 (sample SAMN15323441, study PRJNA562643) | freshwater metagenome | isolation source: river surface water | place: USA:Blue River Watershed | collected 2017-08-17
AGCCTTCCGCCACACCTGCTTGCCCTGTGACAGGATTGGCAATAAATGTATTTTTTATTTGCACATAATCTTGATTTTTTAGTTGAGGTAATACTTGATTGAAATTAAACTGATATTTTTTAGCAGCCGCACTCAGCGGCATTTTTTCTGTGCCATCTTTGTTTGCCTGACTTATAACTACCACAGGATCTGACGAACCTTGAGTAAGGTCTTCCGCCACACCTTCGTTATTGCTCTTGTTGCCCCAGTTGGCAGCACCTCGTTTGCGGCACTGTACCAAGGCTCCCGAAGCATAGGCCGAAGGCCATACCTTGTAGCGGCTACGCACCTTGTGATAGCAGGCATCTTGCTTTTCAGCCAGCATGAGGCTGCTGTATGCTGGTCCGCCGCACTCGGGACAGGTCATCCGGGTAGAGGTAAATTCATTGATTCTCATGTGATTTTTTCCTGTGATTTTATATTTATTTCGTGACCGGTCCGCCTTCAACCCAGGCTGTGCAAGTGCGACGAGCAGCACACTTGAATTTCAAAAACTTGCAGTAGCCCAGGTCACCGGCATCTATGGTGTCGTGTGGGTCGCTGCCGGGTTCTGAACCAATGCCACGAGCAATACAATCCTGCATGTCTTCAGAGATATCAAATGCCGCGCAGTTACCGCAACGTGCTGATTTGGCATCTTCAGCATCGCTCATGTTCCATTCTGCGGCGATGCGTTCCCAGTATTCTTCATTGGGCGCATTGGGATCCAAGGGACCATAATCGTATTCATCAATGGCCTTTTTGCGATTTTTCAAGTTCAAGTCAATGCTTTGTGTAGCGGGAGGGCATCCACGTTCCACGGCTTCCAATGTGTTGATCAGGTCTCTCATGATATCTTCCAAGAAAAGGTTATGGGCATCTGTGATTTCCTGCGTTGATTCACCGGTGTCATGATCACAGGACTGCTGTGACGCCTGGGCGGCTGTGTGAGGGGTGTAGATGTCTTTTTCATTTCTTTTTCGTGGCCACGTTACGAGCCGCACCACGACGTTCGGGATTGGGATCTTCTCTGCGTTTTCTAGCAGCCGCACTGGCACGGCCTTTTTTACCCAGTGCGTGGGCCTTGCTCTGCGGTAGGCATTTGGGTTTGCCTTCCTTGTCATTGCCGCGAGCACACGGACCCATGATCCGGCCTTGGGGGTTGAAACGCACCCATTTTTCACGGAACCATTTGCGTAGATCGTCAGTGATGAATTCGTGTGCTCGCATGTTAGTGGAACATTAAAAAACTGTTGATGACGTCTCTGCGATTGGCAGCACGATCACCAGCACCCGGCTGTACTATGACATTCCAGCGAGGTTGAGATCCTGTGGGCGTGGCCAGCATCTCATCATAGGTGATGATGGTATCGGGATCTATCTTGTATTGTTGCGCCAGCCGCTGACGGAAGGTGTCCAGGGCAGCATCACTCTTGAACTGTGTGCGCCCTTTGGCATCTTTGATGAGCCGGTTGCCTTCACGTGCGATGAGATCAAAGAACATGTCCCGGGGCACAGTGACGCCTTCCTTGGGCACATTGCCTTGACTCTTGAAGAATTCAATCTTTTTCTCTTCGCCGCGTTTGCTGCCGGACGAGAAGTTGATGAGGAAGTTGTCGGGCTTGTCTGCGGTGGCCACATCTGCGATCTTGGTGTAGGCATAGAAGTCCACATCAGGATGTGCTCGTGCGATGTCAAATGCTAGATCTAGATATTCTTTACTAAAGAAGTCACCGGCATCGTGCCAGCGCACCACCAGCTTGATGTCGTTCTTGGCAGCACGATTCTTGATAGTGGTGATCTCTCGATTGACCGTGGACATGTAGCCTTGGGGGTCGTTCACCAGGAAGTTCAAGGCCTGCGCGGCGCTCATGGAACTGGCCGGGAACATCACATAGCCACCTTTGCGTGCATAGCAGAACAGCTGGCACTCACCAGCGCCGGGACAGGTGGTGATCTCAACGAAGTCGCCGTTGTCTTCATCCACCACGATGCCACTCAAGGCGGGCAGGGTCAAGTCATAAATGATCTCGCCTTCGCCCTTGCTCTTTTCCATCTTGGCATTGGTGCCCAGGATCTGTCTGGGGCGTGTGGTTATCTGCTGCGCCAGGTCATCTAGATCCCACACAGCACCTCCGTCGTCTCGGGTGATGGCTTTGATATTGCTGCCATGTATGATGGGTGCAAACTTGTCTTGCTTGGTCTTGGTGCCGGTCTTGATGCGATCAGCATAGGCCTGTAGTTCGTCCCGGCTCATCCTACGCTGCGGAGCATCTATTTTCAACTCGTCGAGTTGTTTAGCACCCATTGTGTGCCTGGGATCTCTTAACTCATCCCAGTGTTTTTGTAAATAACTGCGAGCCATTTCTCGGTGCGGTGTCGAGAATACGGTTTTTCCCTGATAATCAAGCACTTCCCAATTGCGACCCGATTGAGAAACATAAGGTTTAATCTCTTCGTTGATGTCGCCACTGTCGGCGATGTTGAGTTTCTTTACTGGGAATCCACCCAGCCTGGCTTCTTTTAATATGTCTCGTATTTTCATTTTTTGATCCATCCAAGTCTTGGCCGCAGGCTTCAAGTGGCCGGCGCTTAGGAATTTCTGTAACTTTTTGTACACCGCCAGCAATTGAGAATTGGTGCCTTCTTCATCGCCATTGTTGTCAATGATGCTATAATTGGAGAATAGATTGGTGTATTTGCCAAGATTCGCTTGCACAGCTTCCCATTTGGACTCAACTTCTTTGTCTGGCAGACTTCTATTCCTCAACTGGTTCCTGCGCTTGGCCAGGTCAAGATCGGTATTGACAATGATCAGATAGCTGTCATAGCCCAATGCATCTAGATTGTCTTTGAGATTTTTTATCTTGACAAAATCAGCACCGGTGCCATCTATGTGCAGTCCCAGTCTCCCATCCAGGGCCAGGTGCGTTTTTGTGTTGGTGATGGATTTGGCCCTGTCCCTCACAGCATCACGCTGACTTTTTTCTTGCGGTGGCATTTTTGGATCAAGATCATGTTTTCGCATGAGATACTCAAAAGCATGATCACTGTTGATAGTGACCAATCCCATGGCACCCAATCCAAGCTGTTTGGACACATGACTTTTGCCACTGCCCGGGCCACCCACTATGAATACTGCTTTGAAAATCGCAGGATCATGGATGCCTTCTTGTAGTGCGGCACTAGAACCATGTGCAATGAATTCTTGTGCTCTCATCATTGTGTTCTTTATTTCTAGCTCTTCCTTGAGTTGATTGTGCAGATTCTTCATCAGCCTGGGCGGACGGCCCGCACGATCAGTTTTCCAACCCATCTTCTTGGCCTGTCGCTGTGTCTCACCAGGCCGGATGTCTGGGGTCAAGGCCATGCTGTAGCGTGGATCCTGTGCTTCACGATCGTTGACAGGAATGTAGCCCGATGCTTCTTTGATGTTTTGATTTCGAACCAGTTTGTAAGAATTTGATCCTGGTTGTTCTTGTTTTGTTACTGTGTATCCCATGGTGGGCGGAGTTTCGGGTCCGGGCGGATGATCAGCATCGTAGTCCTCGGGCACCACCTGGCCTTGACGCCGACGTAGTTCGTCTTTGGTGCGTTGTATCACCAACTCACGTGCGCCAGCTGTGCCGGTCTGCTTGATGGTCTGTGCCGCACGACCCGCGGCCTGCACACCACCCAGGACATCGGTCACAGTGGAGCCTGTGGTGGCGCAGCCCGGTGTTCCAGCAATGCAGGCCGCTGCGGCTAAGGCACCCAGACGTTCACGCATGCCTTCGTCAAGCTCTTGTTCTTCCAGAGGCACACCTTCGAAGTTTTCGGGATGTAGTTCGGCCCAGTGGCGCATGATGCGACCTGCCATGGCATTGGCCACGTCTTCTTGGGGAGATCCAGTCTCGCCTGATTGCCAATCCATCTGTCCCAGTTCGTGCTGCCGGGCGTGTGTGAGTTCATGCGCCATGGTGCGTAGGATGTCTATGGTGTGACGATTGTTGATGGCCAACACCACGCGATGGTTGTCGGGTTCGTAACGACCAAACGTGCCATTGCGACGAGTCCACTCGGGGTCGCGTTTGATCACCAGCTCGGGCGGATTCTCGATGTTGAGATACGACATGCAGTCGCGAGCAAACACATTCAGGGTTTGCTTGAGATCATCCACGGGCATGTGTGTGCCCAGCCGTGTTTTTGCGCCTTCTTTGACAGACTCACCACCATCACCGCCTTCGCCTGAGCTGTCACCATAGTAGTGATAACCCGGATAGTAATACCCACCAAAAGCACCGTAGCGGAATTTCTTCTGATTTTTCTTTTTCTTGCGCTCTGCCAGACTCATCATGCTGTCTTTGGCCTGCATGCGTGCCTGGCGCAGTCGATCCAGGGTGCCATTGCCACGCATGACTTTGAAGGCAAGATTTTCAGCACCAAACTCACCGTGTTGATCCAGGCCAGCCTGGCGCATGTCGCGTATCTTACGAGCCAGGGCGTCCATGCGTTCAAGATCGCCTGACTCAATGGCAGCGTCCACGCGAGCTGCTAGATCCTCATACTTGTTCTTGACCGATGCATCGTTGACCTGGGGTCGGCGGCGCTGTGGCACCTCTACCCAGTCATTGGTGATGACACTGTAGATGCCCTGGCTGTGATGTGGTTTGGCAGCATCCTGCACATAGAGTTCCACATCATAACCACCGATCTTGAAGTTGTGCTGATCGTTGTACTGATACTTCTTGGCATCAAACAGTTCGCGCATGATGTCGCTGTCACACACCGATGCCATGTCCACCACGAGATGCAGATCTATGTCGCTGTGCGGAGTGTAGGTGTAGGCAGCATTGCTGCCTGACACTGTGATGTCTTTTATTTCTAAGTCATCCACGCCGAGAAATTCTCGGAAATCATCAGCCATGGCCAACAATCGTTCGCGCACTTCGGGTAGAAGATGCTCGTCAGACCCCCATAAACGGGGGTTTAACTGTTGATTAAATTTGACAGCGTCACTGAGACGGTAATTTTCAAGTTCGCGGAGATCCATACGAACTTATTTACCGTTACTGCTTTTTAGCTCGCGATGACTTTTTGTTTACAGTAGAAGCGATTTCTTTTGCTGCCACCGGCGCTGAATCAGCCGCGGGCTGTGTTTGCTGCACCACTGCGGCGGTTCCATACTGCTCGCTCAATGCACGATACAGCGGTTCCTGTGTTTGGAAATCAAACACATAGGTGCCGGTGTGCTTGAGCAACACACGCTTGTCCACCCAGACCTTGCCGCCCAGCTCACGCCAGTTTTCGCAGAACGTCCAGTCCTCGCTGTAGTAGCGATTTTCACGCACCGCGGTGTCGTAGTAGGTGCGCAGATGTTGATCCAATTCCTTGGGCAAACCAATGTCATTGTTGAAAGGTTTCACAGCAGGATGTGCGTTGAGCTTTTCAAACACATCGCGCTTGACCAGCATGAATCCGGTGCCAGTCTTGCTGACTTCTTGGAGTCCATCGGGACCCTCTTCGGCCCCGTCAAATCCGTTGACGACCCAGCGGATGGGCAGACTCTTCATGGGGTACAAACCACCAATGACATCTACATCGCGATTGAGCAACACCAAGAGGTGCCAGGGCTCCCAACCAATGTCAGCATCGATAAACATCAAGTGTGTGCTCTGCGGTGAGTTGAGAAACTTGGCCACCAAGGTGTTTCTTGCACGTGAAATCAAACTTTCGTTGGTCATGGTTTCCATGGTCCAATCAATACCCAATTGACGGCAAGTATTGGCCCATTTGATATAACTCATGAAAGTCGACTCAGTCAACATGCCGCCATAGCAGGGCATGCAGATGTGTACACGAGTGGTGCGCAGATAGTCGATGTTGACTTGGATTTGTTGTTCAGACATTGATTCCTCGTTAAGGTTAAGTGTAGATATTTAACGAAGTATCCTGTGCAGGGTCAAATTTTTATTTGCGTCCGATGATCATGTGGCGATGGTAGGCAGTTTGGGGATCTTTCAAACGCAGCGTGCCATGATAGAGTTCCTGCTGCAAGGGAAATGCCCGGTGTAGATCCTCCAGGCTTTCATAGGGTTTGGAATCGGGATTGCGATCGCGGGTCTGGAGAACCACCAAGGTTCCCGACGGTATGTTTTTGAACCACTCACGACCGGACATGTCATTGATGGCAGTGTTGACCACCACACCGTCACGACCCAGCTGACGATAGTCTAGATCTCGAGCATCGCCCAGCATGTTTTCGACATCGTGAGCACCGATGTGTGCCAGCATGCGAGCACCTTGCTGCAACCATTCTTGATTGCGATCAACGTTGATGATCCGGCCGGTGCGTAGCAACGGCATCAATCGTAGATACAGTGCCAGATTGCCGTACCAGGATCCGAGATTGTACACTGTGCCCACTTGGGGTGCGATGCGAGCCAACTCCTGCATCAACCACACTTTGCTGGTGATGAGATCACGAGTGAAGCTGCCGGCCAGGCTGTAGCCCGAGCTTTCTTCCAATCGTGATTCATTGTGTTTTTGACGACCTGCGCAGTGAGCCCGCTGACTGAATCCCCGAGGGTTGGAGCAGTTGATACTGCGTTTGTATTTCTCGCTCCATTTTTCTTCGATGTAGTCGGTATCAGAGTCCTGCACAGATTTCTTTGGTTCTAGGCCCTGCACCGCAGTGGTTCTGCTGGCGTCGGGTGCTGGTTGCAGGTCTGCGCTGGGCAAAAACTTTCTGATGCTCTTCATGGTCAACGGTCCCATCACACCGTCAACATCAAGATTGGCGTTGAATTTTTTATTCAACATCTGCTGGATGCGTCGGGTTTCGTCGGAATTTTTTCCGCCCAGCACCTCTTCAATACTTTCGCGTGGTCTGCAATCGGGAACCATGCGGTCTCCCTTGCGTTTCATGCCCACCTGGCGGTGTGTGCTCCAGCATTTTTCTGCGATGATGTCTTGAGATCTCACCGTTCGTCCAGATAGTCGCTGAGGTTGATTTCACGTCCACGAGCGATGGGACGTCGACCCTGTTTGTCCTGGAACGCTTCCAATTCAGCCAAGGCACGCACCATGGCTTCGGTGGCACCGGCACGGTACAGCACATGATGCAGGCCCTTGTAGTTGCGGTTCTTGACCATCGTGACCATCTCAGCGAACTTGCGAGCCAGGTTGTTGACCAAGCTGGCTTCGTCCCAGGTACCCATGCCACCATCGGGGCGTATCTGAACACCAGCTTCGGGATCGTTGACCAACACAGCTTCATCAAACGCCACGCCGGTGCGATTGGCTCGGGGTTCATGATCGGGGCCATTGGGCATGCTCAAGGTCTTGAGTTCCATGGCGCCGCCGGTGGGGGCTGCGCTGTTTTCCTTGACTTGCCCAGCGCCTAACACATGATCAAATGCTTTGACGATGACCTGGCCCAGTTGATCTTTTTGCACAGTGTCAGGGTAGAGTTGATGAACTAGATTTATTTTTTGTTCGGGAGTCATGCCAGGCCACTTGGCACGGATTTCCGTGGCTGAAGTGATGCCGGGTCCAAACTGCACCGTAGGTAGATATGCCATGTAGGCATGCTTGGAGAACGGCTGCAGGTCATTTCGCTTGTAGGGTTGCAGATACGATGGTGTGCCATCTTTCTTGACCCCACCGGCCAGCGGTTGTTCGTTGCGGTCTTTTTCACTGCGCACAAATATCAGCACAGTGTCATTGGGATCGTAGTGCTGAGTGATCTCTTGAGCACGGAATGGTGATTTCACCTGTATGAATCTATGTCCGGCCACACCGGCGATGCGAGCTATCTTTTTCTTCAGCTCAAACGGAAATGGTCTTTCTGAAGTGTCGGCTGTGGCTGCGATGTAAACATCGGCCGACGGAAAAGCCTCGCGGGCAGCGTCATACAATGCCTTGTGACCGGCGTGAAATGGGTGGAAGCCCCCTGGCATGATTACGATCTTTTTCATACAGTTATTTACCGCCTAGCTGTTTTCCAACATCCAGTGTCGGTAACTGCGCGGAATAGTCAGCACCACTTCACCTCGGCAGCCCATTTTTCCATAAAAATTCTGATCCACCCAGGGGCCGGTATCGTTGTAGTTGTGTCGATATCGAGAAAAATACTGCATGAGATGCATGACCGGGATGTCATCAATTTCAAAATCCACCACCTCCAACAGAATGTCTTTGATGATGTTGCCCTGTGCATCCAGCACAGTTTGTTCGGGCAGTTTTTCCAGTAGTTGTATACGCAGCTGATGCTCTTGACGTTCGTCAAACACATACTGTAGATACAGCGGCTCGGTCAGGACGTCAACTGGACCAAACTGTTGATCATCAAAGGTCACAGCGGCCATGAGTTGGTCTGAGTTGGTACGCAGACCAAAGCTGATGATTCCCTGAGGCATCAGTAGCTCATCATGACTTGGGTAATGGTACCGGCTTCAAAGCCTTCGACATTGGCTCGTATCCAAGTGAAATTACCCGTGATGTTTTGTGCGAAATTGTTGGTGGTCGTGGTGTTGAGACTGTCAAATTCATAGACTTTGAACCAGTCGCTGTCGGCAGTGGGATTGCTTTCCAGTGTGGCCTCGATTTTCAACAGGCCCTGAAATCCCAGGAGATAAATCGCGATGGTCTGCAAACCGCCAAAACCGCCATAGTAATTGGCAGCCTGTTGCGGGTTGCCTGACCAATCCAAGCTGGATCCATCATAGTTACCCGTGGGGGTACCATAAGTGGTGGTCGGCAACAGTTGCAGGGTAGTGGTTTTCATTGTGCTGCTTCGACTTCCGCAATGACACCGGCACCGGCCAGTTCTTCAGCCACTGATGACAATGCCAGCACCACTTCTTCCGTGGCGATGACATCAGGCGCATCGGTTTCTTTGATCAATTTTGAGAGTTTGATCACGACTACTTCTTCGTGTATTTTAGCCATAGTCAAATATTTACCTTTACAATGGGAATGGTACAGCGTACGATATCAGATTTGATGCATCCTATCATAGTTATAATGCCTGCACTGTCATGATCAATAAAGAAATGACGCTCTAATCTGGGATGTATCGGGCTGCGCGAGTCCGAATTGTCCAGCCAAGAATGCAGACCCGGGCTGAGACGCACTTCTTCCTGGCACTGCAAAAATTTTTTTAAGTGGTGTTTTTCTTCGGGAGTGACAAGTCGATCTTTGAAATAACTGCGCAGGTGATGAGTTGAATCCCGCAGCACCACACGATCTCGTGGCAACACAGGGTTGGCTTCGGTCAACTGCCAGTCAGACACAAACGATAAATTATGCAGGGTTTGTATCAGATCGACATCGTTGGTGTAGACATGTGCCCAGGGCCCTGATACCATGAGACGACATTCGCCGTAGTTTTTGTGCAGAATCCTGGCCAATGTCGTGAGCATTGAAATATCGGTCTTGAGCTTGCTGGCCGACCAGCGCGGTGCTCCCACGTACCAGCGATATCGATTGTCGATGTATTTTTCCCACTCTTCCCAACTCTCTTGTGGGTCTCGCAGACAATACATACCATCGCAACGAAATCTCGCCGACCAGCGCCAGCGATCAAAAAACAAACGGTCTTTGTTTTTAATGTCGTATTTCAATGATGCCATTGCTGTTCACAGTTGCCTCGGGTTGCTGATTGCCAATAGTGAATTCTATCTCTCCGTTGACGCAATCAGCCAGGATTGAGCAATTTTTTAAACCTTCAAATAAAATACGCTTGCTCAGAGGAATACTCAATAGTTCTTCAATTTTTCTCGCCAGGGGTCGTGCGCCCATCTTGCTGTCATAACCACGCTCGGCCAAGAGATCCATGGCAGTTTCAGTCACAGCGAGTGTGATACCATGCTCAGACAAGTTGCTCTTGACAGTGTCCAGGAACTTCACAACGATCTTCTTGATGGCCAGGCCGTCCAGTTTGTTAAACTTGCACACCGCACCCAGACGATTGCGGAATTCCGGGCGGAAGAATTCCTTCATGGCCAAATCTTCTTCTCCCGAACGTTGTAGATCTGTGGAGAATCCAATGGTGTTTCGCTCGTTGGCCTCGGCACCCAAGTTGGAAGTCAGGATGATGATGGTGTTGCGACAGTCCACGGTCTTACCGTTTGATCCAGTGATCTTGCCGTTGTCCAACATCTGCAACAGCACATTGCTGACATCGGGATGTGCTTTTTCGATTTCATCAAACAGCAAAATAGCAAAAGGATGTTTGCTGAGATCACTGATGAGTCGCCCGCCGCCCACGTTGCCATCTTCAAATCCCACATAACCCGGTGGCGCACCAATGAGACTGGCCACGGCGTGACGTTCTTGAAACTCGCTCATGTCATAGCGCAGGAGATGCATGTCTAGGTGCTGACTCAGCAATCGAGCCAGTTCGGTTTTACCAGTACCCGTGGGCCCCAGGAACAGGAAGCTGGCCAAAGGCTGTCGCCCGCGATTGAGTCCGGCAAAACTCACATACACACGTTCCAACACAGCATCCACAGCAGCATCCTGTCCGTGTAGGCTCTGCTTGATGTTGGTTTCAAGATCCACGATGCGAGTGTTACGATCGCGATTCATGTGCTCCACTGGCACACTGGCGATGCGCGACACCTGTGCGATGATCATGTCGCGTGTGACTGTGGTGGTGCCGACATCTTTCACACGTTCTCGAGCACAGGCCTGGTCCAGGAGATCAATGCTCTTGTCAGGGTTTTTGCGATCATGAATGTAGCGACCTGAGTATTCCACTGCGGCTTCGATGGCCTCGGTGTCGATCATGACATTGTGGAATTGCTCCAGCCTGGGACTGAGACCGATCAGGATCTTTTCCGTGGTGGCAGCATCGGGCTCATCGATGCCCAGGCGATGGAATCGACGCATCAAGGCACGATCTTTTTCGAAACTTTCGTAGTATTCTTCCCAGGTGGTAGCTGCTACAACCTTGAGCAGGCCGCGTGTGATCGATGGCTTGATCATGTTGGCCATGTCCATGGTACTTTGTCCCGAGGCACCAGCGCCCTTGATGGTGTGTGCTTCGTCGATGAACAGTACACAGTTCTTCCTGACCTCCAGGGCTTTGAGGATGGACTTGACCTTTTCTTCAAACTCGCCGCGATACTTTGATCCTGCCAAGAGCGAACCCACTTCTAGATTCCACACTTCGTGATTCTTCAAGAACTCGGGCACATCTCCGGTCACGATGCGCTGAGCCAGGCCTTCGATGATGGCAGTCTTGCCCACGCCGGGATCGCCCACCATGAGCACGTTTGATTTGAAGCGGCGAGCCAGCACAGTGATCATTTCGGAAATATCGTTCTCACGCCCGATCACAGGCTCCAGGCTGTTCTTGCTGGCCAGCTCGGTGATGTTTGTACAGTATTCGGCTAGAATTTCCGTGGACTGTTGATCGCTCATGCGTGGTTCAGTGTGAGAGTAATTCTTCTGCCAGAAATCCAGGAATTCAGCCTTGGTGATGCCGTACTTCAACAGGAAATAGTTTGCATGGCTGTTGGTCTCGGCCATGATGGAAAGATAGAGATCAGCCGTGGTGAGACTGCGCCGCCCAGTAAACAACACCTGTGTCATGGCACGATTGATCACTCGTTCCAGGGCATTGGTTTTCCTCGGCGCTACATCGGCTGAGTTGCGCACCACGGCCAGGCTGTCAAGATAGTTGTTGAGCTCGTGTGACAGCATGTCAATATCGACCCCGAATTTTTTCAAAGTTTCGGTAAAGGGTGGATGCATCACAAGACTGGCCAACAGGTGCTCAGTCATGACATATTGATGCTGCTTGGTTTGAGCAATGTTCACGGCCTGCCGTATGATTTGTTCAATCTCGGGATTGTTTTGCATATGATTTGCGTTTGTTTCCATATTTACCGTGTGTGATCAACTTGTCGTTGTATCATTTCCATGAGAGGTTGCGGAATCTCCGAGGGAATTCTAGTTTGTACACGTATTAAAGCATCTCCCTGAGCTCCTGTCAACCGATTAGACAAACCATGACCTCGCATGCGCAGCAGGGTGCCGGGCTGAGTACCGGCTGGTACTCGCAGGGTCACAACACGCCCGGCAATGGTGGTGAGTTCAATTTCGGTGCCCGCGATCAGATTCCACAGCCCAATGACCTGGTCAGATATCACATTGTCACCATCACGCTGCCACTGCGGGTGCGGCCGTACCCGAAACTGCACTATGAGATCCACACCGCCCGGGGCCAGTCCAGGATAGCGCACCGAGGCACCGTTATCAACACCCTGGGGTATTTGGATTTCCACATTGGCCTGACCGCGTGGTGTGCCCAGGCTCACCAGCCGCGGACCTCCCTGTGCCACATCTTCCAGATTGACCCACAGCGCGATCCTGGCCGAGGCATTGACACTGCCCGCGGGCCCGAATCTCTGTCCAAACATCTGAGAAAAAATATCGCCAAAATCAAAACCCTGTGATCCCAGGTCAGGACCAGATTCTCTAAAACGAAACGGGCGACCGGGATTGTCATAGGCCTCGCGCTGAGCCGGATCACTCAGCACACGATAGGCTTCTTCGATGCTCTTGAATTCGGCTTCGTCACCGCCGCGATCGGGATGATGACGCATGGCCGCACGCCGATAGGCCTGTTTGATTTCATCGGCCGAAGCGGTGCGGCCTACTCCCAGAATGCCATAGTAGTCTTTCACTCAGTAATTATAGCATGCGAGCCGGCCGATGTCAAAACATATGATTACTTCTTTTCAGGGACTTTTGTGCCTTCAAGCTTTTTGTGAACCCGTACTTCTTTGCAGTTCTGCTTGACATTGCCCTTGGCATCTTTGACTGGCTTGCCTTCTTTATCCTTGACATCCACGCAGACTCGGCGAGTCTCGAGCCCTTTGTTGTCGTGATGGTCAGCCCAGGTGGTGGTCATGAACATGGCCATGGCAGCAGCGATGATGATATTTTTCATGATATATTACCTTTCGGGATAGAAATCTGGCTCAGGCGGAGCTTTTCTTCCACCAAATCCTGTGGTGACAGCGCCACTGTTGCCAAAACCAGAGACGCCTGCGTGTGCAGGTGGTGCATAGGTCTGTGTGACCACAGTGGTGGTTGACGGTGGGGCAAAACCGACGGGTGCTGCGCCGCCGAAAGCGCCAACGGTGCTGGGAATCTGTAGACCGCCGTTGTTGGCTCCGGCCAATTTTTCCTGTGTGCGTCCATATGCTGCCACACCAATGATGGCACCCATGGCCAAGTGGAACAGGCCAGCGCCTTGCAGAGTGATGGGATTCCAGGGTGTGATGGGTTGCTTGAGACTGGCTTGCAGCACGCTCCACAGCACCGGGAAAAGAATAAAGTCAGTGATACAGGTGATCATATAGATCCAGCCCATCATGGGACGCCACTTGGAGTTCATCCAATCTTCTTTTTTCTTTTCGCTGGCGCTCATTTTGTCATAATCAGTTGCGCTCATGTTTGCTCCTTGTTGTATTTCTGTCATGCCACGCCCAGCACATGCAGGGCATGGGTTGTGTGTTTGATACGATCTTCCAAACCAATGTAACCGCCGTTGATGGCACGTGTGAGTCCGCGCACGTCGTTGGCGTCGGCAAAACGATTAAGCTTGTTCTGTTCCCAGAACCAGCAGGCGCTCTGTGCTGCACCCTCAAACGTGGCCAGATATTCCGCGGCTTCTTCCACGGCAATGCCCAGGCTGCCGGCAAAGAAAGTGTAGTTGTCACAGCCAGTGAGTTGTATCAGGCCGCGACCGCGATAGCGCCAGCCATCGCCCGATGCTTCATCACCATTGCCCATGCGGTTGGCATAGATTCTGTTGGCAATGCGTTGTGGTTGACGCTCGTACTGGCGAGCCAGGTCATCTGTGGGAAAATACTTGCCAAAGAGACTGCGCAGACTGGCAGCACGATAGTTCAAGTTTTCCTGTATGAATACAAAGTTGCCGCTCTCGTGTGCGCATTGAGCTATGAAATGTGCCACGCGACGAGGTGTGTTGATGTCGTATTCTGGCAGCAGTTGATCCAGAGCTTCGTACCAGTGCTCGATGTGGGGATTTTTCACCATCTGTCGCAGCTGATCCAGTGTCAGTATACAATTACTCATGTTTGCTCCTTGTGTTCCATGATCCTGACCTAGAATCCCAGCCAATTGCGTCGCGGGGGTTCTGGTGTCACCGGTGCTGTCTTGCAACGATCTGCCAGAGCGATGGCCAGGGCTCGTGTGGCAGAGTCACCGGTCTTGGCCACTTCGGTCACAGAGTTCCAACACGCGGTCTGAGCCACGGTGTTGTCGCGACTGATGCTCTTGGTGGTATCATAATAGAGCTGATCACGTCCGGTGGCACAGCCAGCCAGCACAGCACAGATCAAAGGAATTATTATCATTTTCACTTTTTGTTGACCTCGTCAAATATTTTCTTTTGAGTGGTGTACCACTCACGCCAACCTTCCACACGATTGGCACAATCGTAGTAGGTGGTGTAGTTTTCCACCACCACCTTCAATAATTCAGTTATGCTGCGCTCGGGGCCGGTATATTGTTTGAGTTCCGGGCAGGCCTTTAATAATTCCGGCACAGCATCAGGAAAGTGCTGTCGCACTGGTACCACGGTGGTACAACCTGCCATCAACACAGTCAGGCTCAAAACACACATGCGCAGCATCATTTCTTTTCCCCTGTGGCCGCACGATTTAAAATCGCAGCAGCATTGTGTGCGTCAATCACCTCCTGTGGCACCGGGCAACGTTCCACATATTTTATTACTTCTTCTTGTTTGATTATTTCGCGGTCGACATATTTTATTATGTCCTGACCACGCTCACGCACCACTCGTGTTTTTTCCACGATTTTTTCTCGGATCCCTGTGTTGGCGTCGCGGGACTGAGTTTCGGCTGCGGCCACCTTGGCTTCAAGCTCGCGCACACGTTCCTGCCATTTTTCTTCGTTGCTGGCAGCACCCAACATCCATACGCTGAGCATGGTGACCAGGACACCGCCCACCTGCAGTGGCAGGCGATAGGTCGATACAAAGGGAATGAATTTCAATACCCAGGCTGCCAGGAGCACAGCCACACCGGCTGCGAACAGCAGACTCCAAAACCAACTGGGCAAAAGCCCCAACATCCAGGTGATTTGCCACACGGCGTGACTCCTTACTTGTCAAGTAAGGTATTTATGGGCAACCGTGTAAGATTTGGGCTAGGTCGCGGGCTGTGTCAACCCCGTAGTGAAACCCGTCGCGAGCCCAGTCTCTTGGTTTTATGGGCGGCACAGCACGCCGCTGCGTCTGGGCACAGTGGGCCAGGACCTGTTGTTGCTGTGTCGGGGTCATGGCCTCGGGAATCCAGCTGTGTGTGATGCTGTGCTGGGCCGGCAGAGCATCGATGCAACTCAGCATGAGTTTGAGATCTTCTTCGTCATCGCCGGGCTGCCAGGTGGTTCTGCGCCAGGTCCTGAAATGATCCACGCTGCGTGGCACCAGTCGCAGAGTGGCATCGTCTCCGTCAAATCTAAATATTTCGCCCGAGGCGGGAAATTCTTTTTGGCATCGCAGTCGTAATGATTTTGGTAATTGATCAAAATCCCTGTAATGATCACACCGGGGCCAAGATTGATCACGGATTATCTGCCAGGTCTGCTGCCATTCTCTATTGATGGCCGCTTCCACACGCGGGTCATCCAGCGGTAATTGTCGCCGCCAGAGAAAACTCCAGTGCAAAATCACCTGTGCGCCGGGCAGACTCTGCAAAATGGTCATGGCAGCATCACGTATCCACTCGTTGCCAGCACCCAGCAGAGCCACCATGATCACGGGCTTGCTGCTGATGCTCTCCAGCTGTCGCGGCCAAGTGTCATCAATGGGCAGACCCAGACCCATGGTCTCGCTGTCGCCCACGCACCAAGTCACTGAGCTGAAATCTTGTGGCCACTCGCGATCTCTAAATCCACGGCTGTTGAACTCATAGCTAATGGGGCGCCGCCAACGCAGATAGTGTGTTTTGCTGCGACAATGCATGAGCGTGTCCATGCCCAGGCGCGGCGGACGCATGGATCGATACACCGGCACTGAGAGATCTTCAAGCATGCAGCGGCAGCTCAGTCCTTGCCAGACACTATCACAGCCACACGATCCACCCAGACTATGCGGCCTTCACAGGCTATGTTCCATTTGGTTTCGCCATGCTCTTGAGTGGTTTCTGTAAAAGTCTCGCCCAGGATGCGCACATCAGTGGCCAGGTGTTCTACACCGTTTTCAAACACCCGCCACACCAGACCGCTGCCCGCGTGTTGGGTGTTGAATCTCACATGATATTTGTTGACCTTCACTCCAACCCCATTTCCCTGCGTATTGCCGTGGCCGATATCTTGATGATGGATTCGTCAAAGGTTTCTTCCCCGGCTGTGTAGCCCACGCCACGCCCCCAGCCAATGTGTACAATGTTGGGCACCAGCTGAATTTCATATTGACCTTGATAAATGGGATCAAGATCGCGACGGATGCGATCCTTGACCTGTTCAAAATCAAAGGGATTGCTGCCCTGCCAGCCCTGCACATCACGCACTTGAATCACCACCTGTCCGGTGCGAGCGATCAGGCGATCAAACAGGGCACGATGTCCGGCATGCCAGGGCTGCCAGCGACCCAGCATCTGCACAGTTTCTCGACGCCAGTCAAATCTTGGGCGACGCTGACCGTCGATGATGTGCTGTCCCACAAATTCCACCCACCGCTCGGCATTTTGTTCGGTGATGCGGAAATCATACACGTCGGGCGGCACAAAGGCCCGGTTGGTGTCTTCGTAGCGTCCAGCATCAATGGTGTCAATCCATATGGTCCAATCGGCCTTGAAATTGTTGCGCATTTCCGGCAAGGGCGCAACAAAGTCGCATATGACATAGTCGCCGGTGCATTTCAGCGAGAACTCCAGCATGCGCAGACTCTGACGTATGCGCCCTTCACGTGAAAAATCCCAGTCATTGAAACGACGTCGTATGTCATCGGCATTGAACCAGTCTACCTGCGCTCGCGGGTCCGCCGGTGCCCATTCCAGGCCCGACATGCGCTGGGCGGATATTTGCCCGTGGAGTTCGATCCAGTCCCGTAGCCGCTCGGCAAAATAAGTCTTGCCGGCACCGGGCAAGCCCATGATCAATATGCGCTGTGGATGATTCATTGCTGTGAGTCCTTTAAATATTTGATGAATTCTCGAGTGATCTCAGTGGCTCTCCCGGTGAGTTGCAGGGTCACTCGAGGATGATGTCCGGCATTGGCTGTGCAGTGCGGCGTGTTTTGCCAGTCAAATGTGACCACATCTCCAGCACGCCAGTGATTCCAGTGATAATTGCCCCATTCCCAGAACTGCCCAGGCCGCCAGTCGGTGAGCTGTATCATGATTCTCGTCACTGAATCGGGATCTGTTGGGCTCCATTTTTGCAGTTTGTCGATGTGTCGGGTCCAGACCTGCCCGGGCCACTGCACATGTATTCGAGCCATGCAGTCATCCAGAGCAAAATTATTGGCACAGTCGCGCAGACTGTCTGGCAGTGTCCAGTTTAGATTGGTGATGATCATGTCGGGATCGGCGCCCACACGAATGAGATCATACTCTTCCGATGCCAGGGCCTCGGCGGGTTGCTCTTTTCCAGCAGACTTGTAGCCACGAGTGCGCCAGGTGGCAGGCTGACTATCGGCAATGATGTCTTCGATGTCCCACTGCCAGGTCACTGGCACCCGCCCAAGATCAGTCATGACATCAGCACGATGATCCTGCCGTGTGACATCAAAATGATAATTGCTGCGGCTTCGAGTTTGATCCCAACTGGATTGTGTCATGATTAAATCACCTTGACTCTGATGTCATTTTGTGCATAGCTGAAGATATCGCCCGGTGGCCGCTGTATTCCCAGATCGCGCGCCAGTTCCCAGTTGTCGTTGACAACACCACGACTGCCGTGTCGCCACCAGGCCTTGAGTATGTCGGCATTTTGTTGTGCGATGATGCCGGCCATTTCGCGCAGATTTCGGTAGTAGTCATGATACAGGGGATAGGTGATGTCAAAATGGCCGCATTTGACCCACCAGCCCAGGCAGCTGTCATCACTGCGATGCACCAGCACAATAGGCGCGTCGGGCCAATTTTCACGCAGGAAATCCAAGTGATGCGCAAACACATGACTCTTTATGATGCGCACACCCGATCCCGAAAAAGGCCGGTCAAATTCTTCTTCGCATTGTTGTTTGCTGCGTGTGTTGAGCTGATCAAACCAGCTGCCAAATTCCATGCCTGGATCCCAGTAGGCACCCAGATGCATGAGCTGACGTGTGCCTGAGGCATCATGATAATAGGTGCGAGCCTCGGTGTAGTCGCTGCGATCAATGTCCTCGCTGGAATAGACGTTTTTGGCCACCGAACTCCATTTTGAGCCCGGGGCACCTGCGATAAAAATATAGCGTTTCATTCCAATTTCTCTAAAATACGTTGAAATACCATTTCGTTTCCCATTCGGCTATAGTGATTGGCATCGCCGCGATGCCGGACAAAGATGTCACTGCAATCCACGTGATTGGGAAATTGATACAGACCCTGCCAATCTATGTGCGTGACATGTATCACCCGAGCCTGGGCAGTGATGTCAGCGATCTTTTCACAAATCAATCCATGCATGTCACGTGCTTGATCAATGTCAAACCAGCGTTCAAAATAGTCAACCAGGCTGCGCAGCTCGGGATGATTGTGTACATGCGCTGCTACATCGGCATAGATAAAATCGCTGTGACTGTGCAGGGCATCGCCATGATGCACTGGATGCTCGCGCACATACACGCGAGTGGGACTGGTGTGCGACACAATCACCGCAGACCAGGTCAGGGCATCAAAATCCTTCAACTGCTGCCAGATGCGATATTCACTGCACCCGGCCTGCGCACGATTTTCCACAGAAAAAATCCCGGCCAATTGGTTGGGCCAACCACGGCGATTGGGCCATTTACGCTGCCAATCAGCAGCAAAGCTGTCACCACAGATCAGGATTTTTTTATCAAAAGTCATTTTTGATACTTAGCGGCGCTGTACCAGCTCGGGTTTATAAATTGCCTCCACGCCCAGGGCTTCGCGCTGCCACCACACAAAATCACGCAGGGCTTGCTCGGTGACATGAGTCTGTAGGATGTCCACGGCACGAGTCAGTTCTTCGCCCACCATCCAGGCGTAACGACCGGAATCACGCTCGATTTCGGCCTGTGCTTCGTCATCATTCAGCATGGCACGCAAAGCACGACGCAGACGTTCGGTATTGGGGTTGCCTTTGTTGACCCACAAGGCCTTTTGCAGCACGTCACGATACTGCTTGACCAGGAGATAACTGTCGTACAACGGACCACGTGGCTCGCGGCCCCAGCGAGCACGATACACTGATTGGAAACTGCCGACCTGGGGATAGTTGGCATCGATCATCACACGCCCGTTGCGCAGATCCAAGACACCATGACTGAACCACAGTCGCACTTCGCCCTTGTCGATCAAGGGCTGCACATGCTTGATGAATGCTGCCGTGGTCTCGCGAGTGACATTGAGTTCACCACGCAGGAATGCCAATCTGCGTTCGGGTGCTTTCATGCCTTTGACATAGACCACTCGCTCGTCAAAGCATTTCTTGTAGTCGGCCATGGTGGGCAAGTCTCCGCACAACAGCAGAGTAAATGCCATGACATCGGGATTGTTGCCCGACCCGGCTGAAAAACGTATCTTTTGTTTGTCACTGCGTGGATCAAAATCAGCACGATAAGCAGTGACGATGCTGAGGTTCATGCCACCAATGGGAGTGTAATCACGATAGTTATAGTCTATTGCCTCGCCCAGGAACGACTCAGCGTTGCCACCGTGTGACACCATGATGACTCGGGGGTCGGTGCGCAGTCGATTGTGAAACTCGTTGAAGCCGGGGATGTCTCGAGCACCGGGTATGTGCTGGACCACGATCTTTTCGCCCAGGTGTCGTTCAAGATGTCGTGCGATGATGGTGGCCCAGACCGAGGTGCCGCCGCCGGGTTCTTGCGGTACGATGAAACGAAATTCGGCCTGAGCTGTGGCTGCTGCCGCTGTCAGCACCAATGTTGCTAGTAGTTTTTTAAACATAGTTTATCTTTGCCTTGTTGAAAAATATACCATACACCACGGCTACTAGAGCCATGAGCATGATAGCACCACTCATGGGACGAGTAAAGATATCCCATATCGAGTACAGGTTGATGAACTGCAGGCTGGTGGCTTCCAGGCGCTCGGCCAGGACAAAACCTATGATCACCGCGGCTCTGCTGAGCTTCAACCACTTGAATGCCAGGCCTGCCACACAGCACAGAGCAAACACAGCATAATCTTCCCACTGGCCGGTGTATTGTACGCTGCTCCAGATCAATAGAGCAAACACCGGCCAGAAATACCAGCTCGCCGGCACTGACATCACTCGCACAGCCCAGCGTATGAACACCAGAGCTGCCACAAAGGTCAAGATCAAGGCCGCAAAATAACTGGCTCCCAGAGTGTTGAAGAATGTCATGTCAGTGAGCAATTGTGGTGATCCCAGTTCCAGACCCACCAGCATCAGCAGGCTCATGATGATGGCTTCAAACGGTGCTGCCGGGATACCAAACAGCACCGTGGGCACATAGGCCGTGGCCTTTTGTGCGTTGTTGGCTCCTTCGGCACCGATCACGCCCTTGACATTGCCCTCACTAAACGGGATCTTTTCTTTTTGATTCACTGCCACGGTCTGTCCATAGGCCAGCCAGTCGGCCACGTTGCCACCAATGCCGGGCAAGATACCGATGACAGCACCTATGGCACCACCGCGTAGGCCGTCCCAGCGATGTTGCCAGGAATCGCGCATGCCCTGCCAGATCTGCTGGCGTATGACATCGGCTCGCACCACCACGGGCTCCCAGCGAGATCTCAAGGCTTCGACCAGTTCGGGCACAGCCAGAAAGCCCGCCAATACTGGTGCTATCTGCAGACCGGATCGGAGATAATCCCAGCCCAGGGTCATGCGTGGTGCATTGGTATTGGGATCCAGTCCAATCAAGCCCAATGTGACACCAATGATCAGGGCCAGGATACCACGGAACCAATACTGATTGTTTACAAATACCACACAGCAGAACGCCAGGATCAGGAAGGCCATGATTTCTGGTATGGCCACTTTCAGCACAAACGTGGCATAGAACGGCAGAAACAAGAACACTAGGCCGCCCCAGATCATGCCGTTCACAGTGGATGTGGTGATGGCTGCGCTGAGTGCTCGTGCAGCTTCACCACGACGTGCCATGGGAAATCCGTCGACCATGGTAGCTGCACTTCCCGCAGCACCGGGTATGTTCATGATCACGCTGGCGAAACTGTCACCTATGGTACAAGACACCACGATGGCCGTGGTGAATACCACCAGTGCATAAGGGTCTGCCAGGAACATGGGCACGAGCCCGTACAAGGCCACCAAGCCAGTGGCAGCCCCGGCCACGGGTATGACACCAATTGTGAAACCATAGGCCACACCGGCCACCAACCAAAAGATGTATTCCATGTTAGATTTTTAGTAGTAAAGAGATTTCATTGGGCACAAAAGGATCAGTCATGCGTTCAGGGTGCCATACCATCGCAGCAGTGGCACCGCTGATCCAGGATTCGATGTTGTTTTCTTGGTCTCTGCACAACACACGAGCACCGCTGGGTGCCCGACGTATCAGCAGATCATGGTGGGAGTTCACTTGCCATGTTTGTCCCCAGTAGGTGACATCATGCTCACAGTCGCGGTGATTGATGCCGCCGGTGATTACTTCCCCGCCCAGGACTTCGGTCAGCAAAAATGCACCATGGCAAATGCCCACTATGGGACACTGTCGCTGCAACATACAACGTGCCAATTTGAGTTCCACGGCACGCCGCAATGCAGTGTCGTCGCCGCCGGTGATGATCAAGGCATCAAGCTCATGCGACAGTCGCTGGAAATTCTGTTCTGTTACATTGGGGACTGGGACGAGCTCGTGTATGCCAAGCCAGTAATACCAACCATGCTCTAGCGCATCGTAGGCTCGTCCCCGATGGGTTAATATTCTCTGTGTTAACCCGATCCTCAAATTACCACCCGTAAGCGTCGGCCACTAGCTCGCGACCACGTTCGGCTGCCACGGTGTTGCGGCAGGAAATCTCATAGAGATCACGGCGCATGGCAGTGACCAGACTCTCGATTCTCTGCTGCACAACGGGATCATCAGCAAGCTGAGCCAGTTTACGAGCACCGATCTGGCTGTGGAATCCCTCGTCACGGGCGATGCGAGCATAGGAACGCGACACAAAGTCGTCATCGATGCAACGGCTCATTTCGTCCCATACTGCTTCGGCGCGACCTTCGGCCACCAGCTGATAAGCTGCCAGTGCCGCAGCATCGTCTTGTGCGCCGTACTTTTTCAAGAGGCTGGCGCCTTTGGCCGTGGGTCGTGCAGCCTCGGCTTGGATGGCTGCCTCCACGTCCACGGGCTGGCCCGAGATGTGCTCAATCACTTCTTTGACCATGCGGAAGTGGCGTGCTTCATCTTGTGCTTGTTTGGCCAACAGTTCCAGTTCTTGGGGATCAGTGTCGGCGGGCATTCCGGCGATGGTGTTGGAAATTTCCACCATGTTCATGCGCTCATTGACCATGCGACCAATGAAATGATCCACTAGCTCTTGAGCAGCAGGCTGGCTTTCAAAGTAGGCACGAACGTTGTGTTGGCTGGCCTGAAACAAAGCCTGATTTTCGGCCTGTATTTTGGCTACGAATTGTTTTCCTGTAAGCATCGTTGTCTCCTAGGTATATACTTAACAAAAAACGCATGTCCAATAAAATTTTTAGAAGTGCGTAGGAATATTTATGATACCGACGGAAAAAATTTATGAATACTAAAATTTTTGCGCTGATAATGGAAAATTTGCACCAGTCTTTTGGTCTTGCACGTTATGCCAGTATTTCTAGCGGATTAACGGAAAACACTCGTGTGGACGAACTGCCTTGGACTCCGGCCCGTTATCGCAAGTTTCGAGCCACCGTGGAAGGCGAACTGCAACTCACCAGTGATTTTGTGGGCACGGTGCGAGAGATCGTTGATGACCTAGATCAGCGTTACCTCATGCGATTTTTTGGAGAGATTTGGAAGCCGCGCACAGATGACTACACCTACACCGGATGGGGCTTGGTAGAGGAAGTCAACAGCCACTCACCACATTCGGTGCTGGATGTGGGCTGTGGTTATCACCCCTTTAGGGGGCGCATCAACAATCTCGTGGGTATTGATCCCTACAACAACTGTGCTGACTACATGGTAGACATCCTGGAGTATCGGGTGCCTCCGGCATCGCATGATGCCATCATTGCCTTGGGGTCTATAAACTTCAACTCACGCGATGACATCGAAGCACGATTCAGTCACTGTGTGGATCTCTTGGCCCCGGGTGGACGTTTTTATCTGCGCTGCAATCCCGGTATCCCGCATGCCACTGGCCCTTGGGTAGACATCTTTCCCTGGAGTTTTGAAATAGTCAAAGAGTTGGAGTCGCGCTACAATCTAGTGTTGGAAACCTTCAAGAAGGACGCCAATTCTCGGCTTTACTTCGTGTATCACAAACCAGCTTGACACGCGGCCACATCAAATCAGCCGCAGCAGCATGAGCAGATTCCAAAGGATGCCCGGTCGCGCCCTGAGGATATCCCAGGCTTTCGCTCCAGGTTAGAAAATTCTGTCCTTGAAAATCCTGTATGTAGGGAGCCACTCGGCGCTGTAGCAGTTTGACAGCCTCGGGTGCATGCCAAGTCTGATCCAACACAGTGTCATCAATACAGGTCATCACAAAAGGTATTCCAGCATCTTCCAGCACTGAAATCGCGGTGTCAATGTAGGTCAAAGCCACCAACTTGTCGCGCAATTCGCTGTGCAATTCTCGATAGTAACGAGTCACAGTTTCTCTGGTGTCTCGATGTCCAAACGTGCGCCAGGCCGTGCGCGGAGTCTCTGAACCCGGGTGCAAGGGATCAACATAGTCAAAGCGATTTGCATGAGTCCAACCTATGATGTAGACATCATCGCGATCGGCAGTGTGCTCGCTGATCCTTGCCAGAAGATTGTACAGTATGTAGAGATTGCCCACACCACCACGGGCCTTGCACTGGTATTCGGCGCCCAGGCGCTGGGCTAACAGAGCTGGCCAGGTGCTGCGACTGGCTGTGTGATGCGGGTCCCCGGCATGGCTGCAGTCGGCAAGGTCGGTACCAAAGAAGAAACTACACCCAAAACTTTTGATTTTCATCGAGACTGAACTTGATTCAAGTTCAGTATATACCGGCCGCGGCTTGTATGTTTCGAATATATCGATCGCGCTCGTAGATGCGACGTGTTTCAAGTCCGGCAGCCACACGCATTTCGTTGAGATCACCTTCGCGGCGCTCACGATATTCCTTGGGGCTCAACGGAACCATGCCATCAAAGGCCTGGCGGCTGAAGGGAACTTCACGACCTTCATAGGTCATGTTCCAACGATGGCCTGAATGTTCAGTCAGCGTGGTGAGATCATCCAGCATCTGCTGTATCCATTCACCGGCGCTGCTGCGACGACGCAGTTCAACATACACCAACCAACGTCCGGGCTTGATTTCGCCTGGGCTCATTTCAGCATCCAACACCCAATCATAGCCCTTTTCAAACCAGTTGATGAGATCACGAGCAGCCTGTTGATTGCGTACATAGAAACTCACCACGATGATTTCATCATCATCGCCCATCTTCGAGGCAAATTCGTCGACATGAATCGTGGGCTTGACCATGCCCACCATGTCATGATATTCCAGGCTCTCAAGCAGCGGGAGCGGTGGTACCATCTGGGACAGCGGGGGCTGGTTGTTGTTGTTCATTACGAAATTCCTGTTGATCTAGATCTTGAGCATAGGACTGATCCAATTCATCGAGATCAATGTCCTCGCCTTCGACTTCCACACTACCGGTGCGTATCTCGCTCATCAAGCTCTTGGGCATGGTGATTTCCACCAGCCACACTGGTTTTTCTACCAAGCGAGCCTTGTGTGTGCCGGGAATGTAGTCTTCGGGGTCTTCGATCTTGATGGGTATCTTGATGCGAGTCTTTTTAAATCTCACACGACAATCAAACGGCAACAGTCTCTTGGCACCACGGGGATCAGGCATGAGCTTTTCAGGGTACATGAAGATGCAGGTCACTGTGTAGCGACGCACGTCGGGCCCGTCCACAAGTTCGCCATAGATCCAATTTTTAAATGCGTAAAGATCCAATTCGTCTAGCACACGCTCAAAATCCAAGAGGCTGAGCAGGCTACCTTCACTCAAGTAGAGATTCTTGATGTTGTCTGACACCATCCAGTAGTCGCTGTGGTCTTTGAAGATTTCTTTGTCGAATTTGTCGTGCATGTTGTTATTTATGGTTTTGATAAAACAACCCCAGTTAAGTGACATGGACAAGGCACCGTGGAGCCTAATACTTATGACCTAGATTTTGGATTTAGATGTTGTGAAAACCCATTGTGCTGACCTTGTAAATACATTTGGGGTAGCGATCAAGATGTTCAAAGGAGAAACAGATTTGAGCAGAGCACGAGGAGCCAAGGCCCAGCGCCGACAGCAACAATTTCAGCAATTCCAAAACGACCCAAACGTAATTGATTTCAACACCGCAACTCGCAAAACGCCGCAACGGCACATAGAACTTCGACCCCGTACCCAATCCCAGGAACGATTGATTTTGGATTTACTCAATTCCGAAGTCAACATCGTCGTGACCTTGGGACCAGCCGGTACAGGAAAAAGTTACTTGGCCATGCTGGCTGCACTGCGAGCCCTGCGTCGTGGCGAGTGCGAACGTATCGTACTCACGAGACCAGCCGTGGGTGTGGAAGATGAAAAACATGGATTCTTGCCCGGGGACTTATTCAAGAAAATGGAACCCTGGACACGCCCACTTTTAGACATCATCAAGGAATTTTATCATCCTCGAGATGTCGCACGCCTGATTGATGATGAGGTGATAGAAATATCACCTCTGGCATTCATGCGCGGGCGAACCTTTAAAAATGCTTGGATCGTGGCAGACGAAATGCAGAATGCCACACCCAATCAAATGAAGATGCTGTTGACTCGCATTGGCGAGGGCAGCAAAATTGTGGTTACGGGTGACGTTGAACAAACGGATCGAACAACAGTAAACAATGGCCTACTAGACCTGACTCAACGCTTGGAAAAGACCCCGGTTGATGGCCTACGCATCTCCCACCTTGGATCCGGAGACATTCAACGACACCCCATTATCGGTCGCGTCCTCAGCATCTACTAATGGTGCCGGGGGCGGCGCACAACCGTGCAGAGCTTCCAGTTTGTCGATGACCTCTGCATAGTGTTGATGGTAGTAGTCTCGGATGCGTTGCCAATCTCTAGGGATGGTGACGCCTTCGAGGCTGCTCTTTAACACTTCTTGACGGGCAAAATCCAGCACCACCGATGCTGTGTTCATGTGTCGCTGCCGATATTTTTTGTCAATCTCAACGATTTCGTCGCGTTGGCCCGAAGGACGCTTCATGTAGCTGATGATCATGTATCTCATAGATTGCTTAATTCAATAAGTGTGGCTGCTAGATTGATTTCTTGATCGGCCACCATGGGAATGTTGACGATGCCGTTGCGGATGATAACAATGGCTTGATCTTGCTTTTGCACATCCTTGCTCCAGAGATCAAGATTGTCATACATCCAACGAAATACTTCTTCCATTTCTTCCGGGCGCACACTGGAGCACATCAGTTTGCGAGCTTCGACCACACGCCCTTCCTTGAACTGGCGTATCACATCAATCTTCCAATCTCGAGAACTGCCTTCATCCCCCTGCGGGGCGATCAGTTTGCCGCCCTGGCTGGAGTTCATCTGTACTGTGTTGAGACACTTGCGAAGATCGGGATAAGTGGCCTTGACATAGGTGTCCAGGGTGTCAAGATCAAATTCTATGGCTTCAGTAACAAGTACAGTAGCCACCCTAGCAGTAAATTCAGTGATGTCAACCCGCTCAATATGAAAGCCCTGGCATCGAGAATGTAGAGCAGGAATAACACGATTAGGATAATTGCAAGTGAGAATGAAACGTGCCGAGGCATGATAGGTCTCCATGACTCCGCGCAGGGCGGCTTGTCCGTTTGGACTTATATAGTCCGCCTCGTCCAACAGCACCACCTTGAAAGCACCAAACGGCATGGTCTGCACAAAGCCGGTGATCTTGTCACGGATGACATCTACCGAATTCTCACGACTGGCATTGATCTCCAAGACATCATAGTCATCGATGCCCAGCTCATTGATCAATATCCTTGCCAGTGTGGTCTTGCCCACGCCTGGAGCACCCGAAAACAGCAAGTGCGGTATGGCACCATCTCGCACCCAGGATTGAACCTGTTCTTTCTGTTCAGCGTCTCTGAACACATAGTCAGTCAAGTGCCGTGGTCGATATTTTTCTGTCCAAAGTTCTTTCATTGCCGAATCCATTCAATAAATGATTGTGGGAACAATTCCATTGTTAGTTTACGTGAAGCTGTGAATCTTTGCAAGAACTTCTGAAGATTTTGGCGGCGCGATTCGTCACAGGGTTGATTCATGGCCGTGATAATGGGATCCGATACTGATGCAGGGCAATCACGATGCAGATGTTCGGCGATGGCATCGCGGCTGCGTGGGTCCAATACGTTGAGCGCCAGGAAGTCGGGATCGGCCGTGATGTCAGTGGTGATGGTCGAGTGTGGATGATGCAGAGAATAAAAATTACCAAAATCAAACACAGTTAGATTGGACAACACACTCCAGAATTCGACCTGGCAGTGCTGGCGTAGTATTTCTAAATTGCCCCAAAATTCTTGATATCGGCCACCGTAACGATTGAATTCGTGCCAGGCTCCGGTGTTTTCAGCACTGACCTTGACTCGTACTTGATGGCGTTCCAATACCGGAATCAAAGATCTCAATCGTGATTCACGAACACCCAAGCCGGTAAACAAGGTAATTTTACAATCGCCCAGTTGTGTCAACACCGTTTCCAACTGCGAATACAACAAGGGCTCGCCACCGGTGATGATCACTTCCTCTACACCATTGATATTTTGTTGTATTTGTTTCATGATTTCATCGCCAACCGGTGCAGCGTCTAGATCATTCTGGCTCATGCCCCATAGCACACGATCTCGAGTGGTGGCTTGGTACCGATCACCTTGGTTTGCCAGATCAAAATCGCCATGCTTCAAGATATCTTGCAACCAGGAAGAAGAGAAATTTTTACAACAATAACTGCAAGTCAAACTGCAAGTGTTGGTGACCACTAAATTCAGTGTGCGTGGTGCGGACAAACGTGTGACATCGTAGTGGCGATGCGATGTTTGCAGGCGACGGCTGACCACTCCTTGATCTTCCAGTCGCCAACAGCCGGCTTCGCAGCCAGGCACACGTTGATTCTCCAACATCATCTTGCGCTCGGATGTGAGCTCTGGCCAGTTGAAATAGCCCAGATTGTCCTGGGCTAAAAAATCTACTGTGAGTCTACTAGGTTGTGCTTTGCAACAGCTGGCCACAAAGCCATCGTACAATCGAATTTCTAACCAGTCAAACTTTTGTGAACAATAGTAGTCTCGTTCCATTAGCGACTGCGTTCAGACACGACCACGGCAGTGCTCATGGTCTCATCTGGCGGCGGAGCATCATCGCTGACCATGAGTATGTCATCAGGGTCGATTTTGCGAATGGTTTTTTCGCCCGAATCATCGGCGATTTTGACACCACGAGTCCAGCGACCGTGTGCCACCAGTATCCATTGCCCTGGGCGAACATCCTGATGTTCCGGCCCCACGGCATAGACCTGTCCCCAGCGAGGTCGGATTCCCGAACTTTTCCCGTCATCATTGAGTAGAACAATGCCCGAACTCAATGTGCGCATGTCAAACGACATGTCGGCCACTAGCACGGTGTTGCCCAATGCACGGATTGTTTTGACTTGATTCACTGTCATTAGATGTCCTCATCATCGATGTCTTGATTTTGCTTGGCGCGAGCAATGGCAGCGGCCAAGCCCGTGGGTGGTGCTTCAGATTTGGCTTTTTTGATTGCAGACTCCTGCGGGGATTCTGTCTTTTGAGATGCAGACGATGATATCTGCACTTCTTCGTCGCGAACATTGCTGCGAGTCTGTTGGCTGTACTTTGCAGCCACAACCTTGTTGCGTGGTTTGACTGGTTGATTGCTGGCATCAACGATGTCGCCTCGGGCATTGACCTGCATGTTGCCCACGGCTCGAACGCTTTCGTTTTTGAGACGAAGTGCGCCCATGTCAACCACGCGACCCATTGCCGAACGATATACTTTATTGGTCATGATAAACTCCTCTACACAGGGTATTTAACGTAGGAATTCATCGGGATCTAAATCATAGAACATGCTGTCGACCCGATGTACTTCCATGAGATACAAAACATAACTAGCCACACTGGATCCACGGCCCACTCCCCAGATTACCTTGTGTTGCTTCATGACATCCACAAGATACTTGAGATACCTCAAGAGATCAAACATGTCACGATCTTGGTACAACAGCAGTTCTTGCCCACAACGTTGTAGCTGTTCAGGCGTTTTACAAAGGCCCAGCACGTATTGGGCGATATCCAGTGTTTTGTATTCTTCGGGCATGAACCAACATTGCTGACGCTGTGCATCAAACGTTGGTACGGAAATATCCGAATTGCTTGGAAAGGTCCAGTAAATCATATTCCCAGGATTTTCCAATTGACTGATGGCTCGCTGCAAATCAAAATCAGGATGCACGGTGACTCTTGACAACATGGGGACATCGTATCCCTGCATGGCAAGATTGCATAGATCCTGCTCATCTAACACCATTTCGCCAAAATTATTTGTCATCATCGTCGTAGGTAAATTTTCCAACTAAGATACCGGTGTCTTGGTTGCTGTCCCATCGCAGATCCAACCCACTCCAGTCGCGTTTGCGATTGATGCTAATCACCTTGCTACCACTCTTGGGACGAGGTGCAGTTGAATACCAAGTGGGATCACTTGCCAACCACCAGGCCGGTATCTCGATACCGCTGTTGATTTCGTCCCGCGAATGCAAGTATACAACAAAATCATCAAGACCGCTAGATATTTCAATCTCAGTTATTTCAAGTCGTCTCTCGGAGATGGCATTGAGTTTGTGAAACAACATGATGCCCACCAGCTGATCCACAGGTTGATCGGGAAATATGATGTAGCGTTGTCCAGTGGCTTCCCAGGCCAGAATCTTATCGCTGTCTTGACAGATCAAAACAGAATTGCCAAAAATTTCTCCAATCCAGTAATTGATGCGATCGTAAGCTATGTTGGTTTCACTGGAATCTTGAGCTGTGACTGTGATGTGCAACGTGATGTCATAGTGATTGATCATGGCCGAATCATAGCGTTCCTGATCAATCACAATGGCCGGGGCCGAGAAAGTTTTCTTTAATCGCACATTCATCTTGAAATATCAATCTTATCTGAATAATCAGGCGCACCAGCTGATTGTTTGCGATAAAACTCTTCTTGTTTGGCTCGCAGTTGATTTTGGAAAGTTTCCAATGCCATGCGTAACTGATTGGCCAGATTAGGATTGGTGCGGACGGCGAAACCCAACTTGCGGGTAAGATCATTTACCCGCTGTTGCAGTTCTTCCATTGAGAGATCGCTGATGTCACCTATCAAAGGGTGTTCCATGTTGGGTCCTTTGATACATTATAGCAGGTGAGGGCCCTGCAGTCAACAATTCTGGTTAGGCAAACACGCAGCCATTGTTGCCCACGCAGTACCATTTGGAATTGACAAACAACAGGGTGCAGCCATCTCCAATGGTGTTGAGGGTGACAGTGCCCGATCCCGCAGTTTTCCATCCAGCATTGGCCACAGTGATGACCATGTCTCCGCTGTCGGCTGTCATGGCAAGGATTTTGACTTGCCCATCACTACCATCGGCCAAGGTGGCAGTTTCAGCAGCGCCGGTTGCAATCAAACTGGTGGTCACAGCAAGATCAACAGCACCAGCATTGGCTAGATCTTCCTGGCTGGTGAGGAAAATAGGATCACGGTTACGATTCAAATCAAAGATGCTGATGGTGGTGCCACCGTCCGATGATTCAAATTCATACTCATAGACACCAGTCTGGTTGAAACTGATGGTATTGTTTTCAAAGCCCAACAAATTGCTGGTGCCAACCGATACTGTGTTGGGCAATATCAGGGTGTGTGCCGTGCTGGCCACAGTGACTTGCAGGCGCATGCTACAGGTTTGTCCAGCTGCTGCCCAGTTGGTGAATGCAACACTGACTGCGCCGCCAGTGGTGAGAGTATAATAGCTCGATGCTGCGAAATTCAGCGTGGCAGTGGTGACTGTGCCCAGGGCTGCCCGGGGTATCGAAGCTGTGATGTATTGAAAGTTACTGATCAGGTTGTTGTTGAAGTTGTTGTTCAACGTGGTTCCGGTCAACGGAGCCTTGAGAATCGCCTTGCTCTGCAAATCAGTGATTTCTGCACTGGCATAGCTGAAGTTCTGCTTGATATTAGTGAAATTATCGCGGAACCCCTGCGAGTCATTGTCCTGCCCGGCAACGGGATAGGTACTGTCAATGTTGTTTGGGTTAATCTGGCTGGCCATTATATCATCCTAAAATGTTGGTTCTTGGGAACACGAGATATTTATCATAGGCATCAGTGTCGGTCCAACGATCTGCCGGTGCGATAAATGACACGCTGCGTCCATCAAATACAGTTGTGTCCCGATCAAACGTGGTGGCTTCGGGCGGGTAAGGAATCCAGGTCTTGGTGACCGGGTCCCAGAGATGTGTTTGACTACGATCAAGCTCGTAACGATCAATCTTGAAATCGATCAAGTTCAAATTGGGCCCAAACTGTGTGCTGATGTTATAGGCCAATCGACCCGATTCTCCGGGTTTGACATAGGCTATGATCCAGGCCGGTGTATAGCCCACGATGCTGCCATCGGCTTGTTTGGATGTCATCCACAGTGGCAATGCTTGTGAAGTCTGCCCCACTGTGGCGATGACCTGATCACGCATGGTTATCAAGCTACCAGGATAGACAATGTCAATGGTGCCATCTTGGGTGACAATGGGATAGGGCCATGTCAAACTCTTGGCCACAGAAACTCCTTGCGCATTCACCAGGTCATCAATGATTTGACTGTACACGACTTCATACAGAACATTGCCATTGGCATCCAGCGCACGAGCTGTCTTGATGTCGCCCAAGGTTACTTTGCGCCAGTAGTGATTGATCTGCAGGCTCTGAACATATTTTTCAAAGGTATCAACAGTGAGTCCATAGGCATGAATGTAGTCAACATACTTGGCCACACCAAAGTTGGGATCATCGGCACGATATAAAATTTCTTCGGGTATGATGGCCTGGTTCTGTATCAGCTGATTGATGAATGCTCGATCATCAGCTGGCGGCATGCACTTGACATAGAGATTCTGATAGGGTTCGTTGTAAACACGATTTATCAACACTGTGAATCTGCGTATCACACTCACGGCATTGGTGATGTTGACCTGGCGCAACTGAACCGCGGCGATGGCATCACTGCCGCCGCCACCGGTGATGGTCACCACAGGCGGTGATGTGTATCCGCGACCGGGATTGCCCAAGTCAATGGCCTGTATCACACCACCAGATATCGTGGCCAGGCCTGCAGTGGCTTGTATGGCACCTTCGGTATTGGGCGGAGCTTCGATGGTAATCGTTGGCTGGCCGCTGTAGCCCGAACCACCGTTGATTATGACGATGGCGCCGATTTCATAGCCTAATTGTTCGGTTTGCGGGGCATAGGCATTGACATCAAAACTACAACTGAGGTCGAAAGTGGTGGGTGCCACTTCCAGACGAGTTTCTCTCTGGGTGTCAAAAGTAGTGGTTCCACCGTCCAGCGCAAAAGTGTTGAAACTCACCCGACCCACGATGTTGCCCGATGGCAACAAAGTCAAGCCCTGTGGTAGTTTGCTGTCACTGCCTGATACCAATCGATAGCTCAACGAGCGGCCGCCTAGATTGTAGGCTTCGACATTCAATGTGCTGACAGCACCGTTGTCTATGGTACCAAGATCGGGTTCGGTGAGCCAGATCACTTCGGTATCCACGTTACCAATAATGGTCATGGTAAAGTAGTAGAAGCCACTGACAAAGATGGGGTTGTCTTTTTTTAACACCCGCACAGCGAACTGATAGGTTTTTTCTGTGGCGCCCTGATCAGGTATGTAGCCATACAACCAGCCTGTGGTGGGATTGAGACTCAAACCTGGGGGCAGACTCAAAGCACCACGATCGAAGCCAATGCCGGTTTGATCAAACAATGTTTCATCATAGCCAACGTTGGAACCTGTGGTGAGACTGAACTCAATGGCATCGCCATCAAAGTCTATGGCATCAAACTTGAATGCAAAATAATTGTCAGCACGTATGCGTCCAAGGTCTCCCGGCGGAGTCAACAAGATGGGTGTCCTAACCGGACTGACATCGGCTGTGATGAAAGTATTGTCGGCAGTGAAATCCGTGGTGTCGGCAGTCATTGAATCTTTGCTGTAGACGTAGATTTCAAATGTTCGAATGTTGGAGTCTTTGCCGTCGGTGATCTCCAGTGTGAACTGAAAATACTGACTGGTGCTGCGAGTTGTAAAGTCGTTGGGGTACTCGTCGTAGGCTGTGTCATCGTTGCCGGCCAAGGCCGAGCCTGGCGGCCCTACCAAGGGGCGAATACCACCGGTTATCAATCCCGACCCAGTGACGATCAAACCCGGGGGCAAACGTCCCGACAGCAGACGAATTTTTACTGCATCTCCAGGATCAGGATCATCAAATTGCAATTGTATGCTGACTTCGCTGCCATCATAAAAGGTGCCAAGCAATCCCGGTGGTGTGATGAAATCTGGTACGTCTTGACCAGTCACTGTGAGGCTCAGTGTCAAATCATTCACACGCCCCTGGGTTTCAGTACCATCTGGGAAATAAAATTCGTTAAAAACTCGTACTGTGAATACCGATGTAACATCTCGAGACACTTCGTTGGGTACACCTTGGAGGCTGGCCACGGCCTTGGGTATGCCTTCAATGATGCCAGTGCGTCGACATTGCATGCCATCAGGCAAGGCCCCGGACAACATTTCATAATAGAGTCGAGGAATCAGTGTCAGTGGTGCATTTTGTACAGTTTCTGTTGCAGCAAGATCTATCGTGATGCGACGATTGCGCCGATCCCAGTCTACTACTTTGGCATCGGCAGGTATGCCAGCACCTTCGATCTTGGAACCATACCAGACATATCCCCAGAGCTTGGCATCTAGGTTTACATTGAGTAACACCACCGAACCCTGCGTGATGTTGGCCGTGAACGGATCACCGGGGTCATAAGCAAACACAGTAAACTGATAGTATTTGCCTTCGGGAATGACCCCAGCATTACCAGCCTGAGTGATCCATACGGGCTGAGCCATTTAGAACGTTGATCCTGTAACCACTCGCCAAATTTCACTGCTGCCGTCGTAATCAGCAAAGCAATAATAGAACTTTTGGTAACTAGGCAGTCCCGAGTTGGTGCCCACTGCATACATTCCAGCAGTGTCGCCAGGGCTGCCTACAGCTGATGTAGGCGGATTTTCTTGCAGACGACTGTAGAGTTCACCAAAGTTGTTGTTACATTTTATATAGGCCGTGCGTATGGGATCGCCGGTGCCATCATTTGGGGTAACCCCAACGTTAATAACCTGTCTTGCCATGTTTTACCTCGCTTTAGGGTATTTATGGCTAAGTTAGAGTCTTTCGTTGACCACGTCCCAGTTGATGATTTTCCACATATTTCTTAGATATGCTTCTTTGTCGGCTTGGTAGTCCAGAGCCCAGGCATGTTCCCACCAGTCAATGATCATGGCAATGTCAGTGCGCACAGCATGATCTTTGATGGTTTTGATGTCGCCCGAGGTTGAAAGATACACCCAGCCCGAACCCTGTATTGACATGGCCACAGACTTGAATTCACGCTGAAAATCTTCATAGGTTTTGAATTTGCTTTCAATCAGTTCAAGACTGGCGCCTTTGGGTCGGTTCATGCCCTTGGGTGCTCGCAGTTGCGGGAAAAATTTGTTGTGCAAAAAGCTGCCAGCACGGTTGAAATCGCGATCGCCCTCGCCGGCGTTGTATCTCTTGGCATAGCCTTTGGCTAGATTTTCATAGTGATAGTTGATGGTTGTGCGGCTCATCACCGGCTCAAGATCCTTTTCACCATAGGGCAAAGGTGTGGTTTCAAGCCTGGATTCACGGGTGGTGGCTTCTAGTAGATCTAGAGATTGTCGGATGTCAGTTTGCATAGTCATATTTATTGGTAAGGGGAAAAACTGCTGCCGCAGCCGCAGGTGCTCTGAGCATTGGGGTTTTCAATCACAAAACTAGATCCCATGACATCTTCCTTCCAACAAATGGTGGCTCCTTGCAGATACTGCCAGCTCATGCTGTCAACCAGCACCACGACATCGTCAAATTTTAAATCAAAGTCGTCTTCGTTTTGTGATTCATCTAGGGTAAATCCGTAGCTGAATCCCGAGCAGCCGCCGCCCTGCACAAAAACACGCAATTTGATGTTGGGATTGTTTTCTTCGGCCAAGATATCACGTATTTTTTCCACTGCCGATGCTTCGAGATTCATAGTTGTACCTCTTGATCCTGTATAATTAATTGCATACCACACTATTTACACTCCTTTGAATGATCCACAAAGCATTTCAACCCCAACGAAAAGACATCGATGATTTGATGCCATATGGCATGATGTTTGACCATCCGTGGCAAGTTGTGGACCGCTTTGAGACCTTGTTGGCAGAATTTTTCGGTGCTCGATATGCAGTGGCCACCGACTGCTGTACACATGCCTTGGAGTTGTGTCTACGCCTGCAGCCGCCACAACAACCAATTTCAGTACCTAGACACACCTACATGAGTGTGCCCATGATGTTGGACAAGTTGAATATTGACTACGTCCTTGAGTCACGCGAGTGGTCGGGATTTTACGAATTGTCGCCGGGAATCTACGATGCTGCCACATTGTGGCGCGGCGGCGCCTATCAACCCGGCACCATGATGTGTTTGAGTTTTCAATTCAAAAAGCAATTGCCCATTGGTCGCGGTGGTTTGATCTTGTTGGATGATGCCGAGGCCTGGGCCAGGTTGCAACGCATGGTTCGCGACGGTCGAGATCGAACACTGACACAGTTCGAAGACAATCCACAAGAGCTGGGTTACCATTACTACATGACTCCCGAAGATGCTGCTCGAGGCATTGAACTGTTTTTGAATCTTGGTAATCAACCAGCACGAACCTGGACACATCTTGATTATCGGGATCTCATGGAATTTGATTACTTCAAGGAACGCGATGTTAGCAAGAAATGAGTGGGACCCACTGCAACATGTCATAGTTGGCCGAGCCGATGGCGCTTGTATCCCCAAGATGGATGTCAGTCTGCGTACCATCAACTACAGTCATCTAGACAATGTCGACGAAGTTCCCTATGGCTTGTATCCGCAGCAGGTGATAGATGAGGCCAATCAAGACCTTGACGGCCTATGTAATTTTTTACGTGACCTTGGAGTCACGGTTTCTCGCCCGGGACATTTTCCAGCCCCTGAATACTATTACTACTGCCCTAGAGACAGCATTTTTGTGCATGACGATCTCGTGGTTGAGACCCCCATGCCCTTGCGAGCTCGTCGCCATGAAAGCCGTGTGTTTGAACATGTGTTTGAACGTGTCAATCATCGCTTTCGGTGGCTGAAGATACAAGCACAACGTCGTGACGATCTCTACAACATCCGGTGCGTGGGCGATCCCGATCAATTGGCCTTGACCGAGGTTGAGCCAGCATTTGATGCGGCCAACATGATACGTGCCAATGACGATGTTTTTTATCTAGTCAGCAACAGTGCCAACGAACGCGGTGCAGCCATGATGCAAGAACTGCTGGGTAGTCGGCGCCGAGTATGGCCAATCAAGGGCATCTACAGTTACATGCATATTGATTCTACCATAAGTTTCTTGCGTGAAGGGCTCATGGTGTTGAATCCCAGTAGGATTCGCAGTCTCGATCAATTGCCCAAACCTCTACAGAGTTGGGATGTGATTTGGGCCCCTGACCCCGGAGAGGTTTGGCATTACCCAGGATATTGTAATTCCAGTCGATGGGCCAGCATGAACATTTTTTCAGTACGACCGGACCTGGTGTTGGTCGAGCGGGATCAGGAAAGCCTGGCACAGCTGATAAGGCCATATGGCATTGAATGTGCCATGTTGCCCATGCGACATGCTCGAACTCTGGGCGGTAGTTTTCATTGCGTCACATTGGATGTTGAGAGAAAACATGATTGAATTCATCAACGATGTAGATTTTGACATCGAACAATATCAGTCCTTGCCCTATGTGCTGGACTATCACAAAGACAAAGAGGTCGAAGGGCAATATGTGTCGGCCGGGCACAGTCGCGAGAAGATGGGCATACACTATTGCTTTGAGACACAGCAGTTGCCGCCATCGTCCCTGGAAATCAAGACCAAGTTTGAGCAATGGTACGACAATGTTGCCCTGGCTGTGAACCTGTTTCAACCCGGACATTATCTTCCCTTGCATCACGATTTATATGAACGCTATCGTAGCCTGTTTGATCCCGAAAATAAAAAGAAAATCATACGCATCATCGTGATGCTGGAAAACAGTTCTCCTGGACAAATCATACAAATTGATTTCAAGACCTGGGGACAATGGCGCAGTGGGCAGGTGTTTTGGTGGTACGATGACACCCCGCATGCCTTTTACAACATGAGTCTTCTGCCGAGATATGCTTTGCAAGTGACCGGGGTTGTGAGATGAGCGCGGCCATCATAGGTTATGGTATCGTGGGTCGAGCCACACATCTATCGCTGTATCAAAACAGCGAAGATGTGGTCACGGTCGATGTCGACACCGTGAGAGATTTTGATGTCAAACAATTTGAAATCGTCTACATCTGTGTGCCCACTGGTACACATGATGATCTACTAGAACTCACCTCCTTGGTTCGCAGGTTACGTGGCGAATCCCCCGACACTGTGATCTGCATACGCTCCAGTGTGCCGGTGGGATACATCAGTCATGATTTAAACGACATCAAAGATGGTATTGTGTATCTGCCAGAATTTTTACGTGAGCGCCGCTGGCAACAAGATTGTCAAATCAATGCCTGGGTGATTGGGTCTGATCACGGCTTGCACAATAAAATACCCATCTCAAAAGATCGACAACGATATTCTACTGGTATTGCCGAAGCCGAGGTGTTGAAGATGATGGTAAACTCCTATGCTGCCTTGCGAGTAGTGTTTGCCAATCACATGCATGATCTAGCTCAGTCATACGGAGCACAGTATTCTACTGTGGAGAAAATCTATGACGCCATACAACTGCGAGATCAAAATTATCTGCAGGTCACACCTGAGCTAAGAGGATTTGGCGGCAAATGCCTGCCCAAAGATCTAGATTTCTTGATTGGCAGTTTTGCTCGTGCTGGACTGGTACAAACGTTGTTCGACAGTGTCAGAGATGACAATGCTCGTTGGCCAATGACTGTGAGAAAAAATTAAATTATTTTCTGCGAGTGATGCGGCCGCGTGTTAGGTCATAGACCGAAAATTCAATATCTACTCGATCTCCCAGAAGTATCTTGATATTGTTTTGCCGAATGCGTCCGGATATGGTGCCAATGACCACGGTTTCTTGTCCATCCAATTTGACTCGGAACATGGCGTTGGGCAACAGCTCGGTCACCACGCCTTCCATTTTAAAAGCTTCTTCTTTAGCCAATCAAAAATTCAATCCTCTTGAGTCTATCCCAGCGGAAACTGCGCCAGGCCCCTGCCTCGCAATCCCAGACCCGTTGTACATCGTTGTTGACTTTGACGGGCTTGGACACACCCTCGGCCGCCGCGGAATTGGCCGATTCGGTTACCGAATACTTAGCACCATGAGCCTCGCTCAACGTACATAGCATGATTCTATTGCTGCCATCGCTCTTGGTGAACTCAAGCATCACACGACGCTCCAGCAGCAAACCCTTGGTAAATTTTCTAAAAGATTCGCGTTCGGGCTCGGTGGCCACCGAATAATAATTGCCGGGATCACCGACGGTGATCCCGGCATTGCCGGGATCACCGCCGCGCAGACGCTCCCACATGACTCTTTGATCAAAATTCATTTGGTTTTCCATGTCAACTGTAGTTTATATGAAATTCACTGTGCCATCTGGTCCATCCAGCAGTGTTGGTACCATTCTCAATGCCCCGATAGTGTTCGAGCACAGCTGGTGGGACGTAGTGAGAAAAGTACCCATCGGTCTTGATGCCGTTTTCTATAGAGCAGGACAGCCCGTGCCACTTACCGAACGCAGCAATGGCCTGCCGGGACACATCTTCCTCACTCATGCCCAAGCAGTACATAACACCAATGGTCATGCCTTCTCCAGTGGCCGCATATTCAAACCAAGCACTCCAAAAAGGACTTAGATCTCGATCAGCTTGGGTTTCCAATCTGTGGCTCTTTGTTCATAATTGATGTAACCACGTGGGTTACACACCACTCGAGTGGTACCTACCATGTAGTCAAAATCATCGTGTGTGTGACCATGTGTCCACAGTTGGATCTGCGGATGATCCAGGATGAACTCACTGAGATCCGAACTGTAAGCACCGTTCATGAGATGGTCTTTGGTATAGCGAGGTTTGATGCTGGCCTTGGTAGGCGCATGATGCCCCACCACCACAAACTTTTGATCAAACTTGCCTTCTACCACGGTGCGGATATAGTCTACACTTCGGCGATGCTGTGCCGCAGTATGTGCGGGACGCAACTTAGTGTAGCCATGATCACTGTTACGAATAATTCTATAATCATTCATCATGTCTGCAATGGCATGTAGGGTCAAAGGATCACCCCGGTTCATGTCAGTCCACAGTGTACAACCAATAAAGGTGACATCATCGATGGTGCGTGTGTCATTTTCCATGAAGTACACATTGGGGAATCGGGCGCACTCATCGCGAAGATACTGTAAACCAATAGGCCACTTGCCATGATAGAATTCATGATTACCCGCAACATATACGACATGTGGGAACTGGTCGCTGGCTCGCTTGAGGAAATCACGGAATCGTTGTGCGGTTTCTTGTCGTCGGCCCAGGCCCTCGATCATGACCGCGGCGCGGATCTTTTCCTCGGGGTGGTCGTGCATGTCCTGTGCGACCATGATGTCGCCGCTGAGGATTAGTACGTCGACATTGTCTTCATTTCTAATGTCGCAGTCACCAAACTCAAGATGAATGTCGGAGGTAACATAGATTTTCATATTGTTATTTTAACAGAGCCTGAATTTTTATGCGACCGCAGATTCGAATCGATTCTTCCAGACTGTGCCGCGGCGACCACGCTGGAATTCTTCATAGGTGCCAGAAAATTTGGCAAGGTTGGAAACAACCCGATAGCTGATGGACTTAGGCACCCATGTTTCAATATCATAGTTGCAGATGATTGTCTGTCCCGGTGGATATCGATCATTGAACACTGCATGCCTCTGCAAGTTCATGACTGTGCCGTCGACTGTGCAGACTTGTTTCACTGCCATTTCAACCAAGTCCAGCACTGACTCAAGATTGGAATAGAAAACAGTATAACTGGCGATGTAGAAATCATACACATTGCGTATTTCGTCACCAATGTCACCCTTGGTCAGCAGACTGTGAGCTGCACGACGTATGCGAGCAAATTCTGCCCCCACAGCACCCGAGTCATCACGTGTGAGATCAAACAAGGTCTGATAAAACTGCAAGAAAGGCACTCCATGCACATTGTAAGCAAATCGCGATGCGACGTGACTGTAGCCCGATGTGTGAAAGAACTGTATCAACCAGTGCCACATCCAAGCGTCGACCATGTCGTCTACAGTCATGGTGTTGGTGGCTGACACCAGTTCAGTGTTCTCTTTGATGCCAGCAGCATCAGACTCGGGGTCAATTTGATAATTTTCAACCTTGACTGTTTTGATTTTATAGAGCTGACGTTGAATCTGATTGAGTTCGGTGTTGACCAACATGTTGGTAAAGTTGGTGTCAATGAAACCATCTTGCCCCAGTTCAATCAACTTCATGAGTCCCTGCTTCCAGGACTCCAGAGTCTCTTCGGGCAAACCCAAGATCATGTCAGTATAAGTGGGCACAGCATACTTGCGACTCAAAGCCAACATGTTGGCCAAGTCGTTGCTCTTCATGTTTTCTCTTTTGATGGCCTTGAGTGTGGCTTGGTTGAGACTTTGCATGCTGAGTGTGACACTCTTGGCCATGGGCCCCAAGGTACGAGTGATCTCGTAGATGCTCTCGTTACTCATCTTGGTAAAGGTTATATTGATATATTCAACTTGGCTTCCAGACCAGTGTCGATTGATCATGCGAGCGATTTCCATGTCTCGCTGTTTGAATATACCAAAGTTGGCATCGGCCAACATGACCACAGCCACGGGTTTTCGTGCGATCCATTTGATTTCGGCTTCGATGCGCTCCATGGTAAACTTGCGCACTTTGCTGTAGGTCAGGCCGCCCCAGTCACAAAAGGTACACTGGTACGGACAACCGCGATTGGTTTCAATCACTGTTTCCCAAAGTGTGCCTGGGGGCTCGCTGTCAATGACTGGATCAAACAGGCCCAACAAATAGGGGCTGGGTATGTCAAGGTCGTCGAGGCGGCGCTTGGTCATGAGACTTTCAAGCTCTTGACCAGCCGTGATGCGACGCAGGATATCAACAAAGCTCACTTCACCTTCACTGAGCACGATGGTGTCAATGAATTTGTATTGCAGCATGTGAGCACTGGATTGTGGTCCACCAAACACGATACGACAGTGCGGCCAACGTTGTCGAATGGCTTGAGCCAGAGCCAGGTTGTAGTTTTCGTTCCACGCATAGCAACTGAAAGCACAGAGGTCAGGCGGAGTCATTGACTCTAGTACCTGTTCTATGGGCAAACGACGGTAGTGCAGTTTTTCCAACTGCCAGGTGTTGCGTATATCATCGTGACTCTGCGCATAGGCCCAAAGACACCCAGCTGAATACGGCAACCAGTACTGCTGAAATCCGTCACGGCCGGCACTGGAGTACTGAGGTTGGAATATGTGTACTCGACGTTTAGACATGTTCGGTAAAGACAGTGACCACGTCCTTGATGTTGTGATTGTGTGACGAGCAATGTACCTGGCTGCGGTGCCATACTGCCACACGGCCCGGACGATGTTCTACCACCTGGTCAAGAGTGAGCCCATGAAAATCTTCATAGGGTTGATGTTGCAGATATTGTTCCCACACATCTCGAGGAAAAGGTTTTTGGTCATCGTAGTTGACCAATTGACTTCGATAGTCAGAGAATCTAGGTTCCGGCAGGGCAAAAATTTTGGTTTCTTCGCGCTTGACGTTGTCTACCCAGGGGCTGTTGCGCTTCTTAACCAGCTCGCGCAGGTAGGAAACAAACTCGTCGTTGATGTCGATGTCTTGAACTGATTCGGGACTGGTCTCGCACACAGTCAAGAAATCTCGTATGTCGGCAATCTCTACCCAGTTGCCTTGTCGACCCATGAACTTCTGAGAGTATTGACTCCATGGTTGTCGTGTGAAGTGTGCATTGCGTCCGTGCCCGCGCCAGTAATTGTCAAAGAATACTGTGTATCCCTTGGGCTGACTTCCTAGGCAAATCATCGCCGCCCAACCCAGAGATTCAAAACTGTTGGCCACAGCATCGACATGCATCTTGAGCGGAATCCTGGCTCGCATGAAGTCGGTTTCAAAAATTTTGTAGTCATTGCCAATGGTCTTTTTCAGCACACCTTCGATGATGTGCTGTGGCCAGGTGTCTACATTCCAGCGAGGATGTTTGCTACGAAAGTCGTGACGATGATCCACACGATCGTCATCGAGATCTAGGTATTCTATCAGTGTGCGGACATCGTTGGAATCAATGACATCATCAAAAACTCTAACCGGCAAATGTTATCTCCTCATGCGGGCAATGTCCTCGGCTTCTTCGTCCGAGAAGATCGGCACGGCATTGCTCTTGTGCATGGTACCGATGCCCTTGATTTTTGTACCAGTATATACCTTGGATTCCACTCGAGCTGCAATACCGCCACCAGTGTCGAGACTACGGTATTGTCGTGTATCTCTTTGAGGGTCAATGACCGGCGCATTGGCTACTACCGGACCCTTGACCGCAACGTTGCCGTCGAGACGACGACCGGCACCAAACTTGGGGGCCAGGCGCTCCCAATCAGCCAGCTTTTTTGCCCACTCGGCAGCAAGTTCACGCTCGCGTTTGGCTGTTGTGGACGACGAGTATTTACGACGTTTGCTCTTGAGCTTGCCTGTGGTGCTGAGCCAAGGGCCTTCGAGATGCATGCTCATGGAAATCTCCAAAACATAAACTTTATACCTTATTATAATGCTTTTTGATTTTCTGGTCAAGCATCAAATGTGGGAAAGTTTGTCGCCAATCAGTGCCACGACGGCGATCAATCTCATCTAAAAATGTCCGTAATTTCATGAGCTCTTGAGCATTGACACCACGACTGGCGCTTTGTTGAGCAATACCCGCCAGGTACCGTTTGGTAGATTGTTCTTCAGGCGTTTGTTCGGGCATGGCTGCCAGAGCTCGGGCAAAATCTGATTGGAATTGATCTCCAAAGATGTCAATAAACATGTAGCTGGGACTATTGACTGAATTGAAGTAGTGATGTATGGGACGTTGTTGTCGCCAGTGATTGAGACGGTCCACGAGATCACTCAAGGTTCTCACAGTCAATGGTGTGATGGTAGAACCCACCACCAATGACAACCAAGATTGGCTCACAAGATATTCAAAATTTCTCTGCCAGACTTCTAGTCGCAGGGGAAATCTAGCATACTCCTGTTGAGCTCCCCAACAGTCCAAACTGGCAGTGACCGAGAACTTTCTGATACGACCATGATCTACCAACTGTTTGACATGAGCCACCACTTGTTCAACTCGTTGCTGCGTGGCATTAAGGTTGGTGAAGATCTGCAGATCAATATCGGGACAGGGATTGTTGTTGAAAAACTCCAGGCACTGATCAAAGGCATCTTGGTACAATGGTTCTCCACCCAAGATGTTGAAGTTGGTCAAGGTATCCCCGTGTTTGCTCAACCAGTCAAACAGTCGTTGTTGATTGACAGCAGCATCAGATCTCTTGCCAAAGTCGGCCTTGAGAACTACATCGTTTTTCTTGAAATCTCCGTGTTGTCGATTTTCGGCTTCCCATAGCGAGCTGAACCAGGGGCCACAATATACACATTTTAGATTGCAGGTGTTGTTGAAGTATACTTCCAATATCCTGGGAGTGACTTGTGTGGCTGTGAGGTCTTGATCCAGTTCCGGAGGAGCATGCATGCCCGGCAAATCAAGATTGGTGATACGATCGCTCTGTCCGCCAGCTTGTTCAATGTTACGGCAGTATTCACAACCACGTTGCGGCCACTGCCCCTGTAACATCAATTTTCGATCTTGTATTTTCGTCGGTGTGTTGTGGAAATCAAAACTGTCAACATCAAACACATGATGATTGGTTCTGTGACAGCTGGCCGTGGTGGCAGTAGAAAGAAATACTGTGCTCCAGTTCCATTTCAGCTGACAGGCTGTGTCAGTTTTGATGGGGAATACACGCGGCGCCAGGCGCGGTGCCCGAGCAAAAGCGCCGGGATGGTAACCATGCTGATCTAGGCACTCCTGCCGAATCCAGTCGGGCAGCAGAGCAAAGTCTTCTTCTTGCTCGCATTCGGGCCAGTTGACATCCTTGACACTGGCATAAAATGCCTGCCAAGGTGTTAGCGGCGCCGACTGATTGCGTCCCATGTCTTCATCTTGTCTTGAATCTTTTGTTCAAGTTCTCGATAACGTTCACCAAGCTCGCGCAGTTCATCCCACTCGCTTTCGAGTTCGGTGTTGGGACGCAGCATGTTGAGACGATCTTGGATTCCTTGCAGGGTTTTCATGAGACTGACACCATTGATGTCAATGTCGGCATTTTCGCCATGCAACATCATCTTGCCAGAATTTGCAGTGAGCCAGTCGCTGCTTATAACATCGCTGGTCAAATTGATTGCTGATGTGCCTGAATTACTGATGGTGTAAGTCGGCAGACCTGACGGTCTGGTAAACATAAAGGTGCCTGCAGTCGCGCCGGTACTCAGTGATGGGCTTGTGATGATAAGATCATCGTCAAAGGTTATGCTGCTGAGGTCGATGGTGTTGAGATCTTCTTTAGAGTCCATGATCCGTCCTTGTTGTCAATCCATTCAACTGTGTCTCCTTCCTTCCAGCCCAGTTGATCGCAAAGTTCCTGCCCAAGATCAATCATTACTTCCCCGGGATTGTCGGGATCTTCGATAACAGTACGGGCGAAACTTTGTATGTTCATTCTCGATTCCCAAACAGTTGTAGCATGGAAACAAAAATGTTGATGAAGTTGATGTAGAGACTCATCGCACCAAACCATTGCATGCGTCTGACTTCTTCCAGATCGGTGTTCCAGAACGAGTCGCGGATGCGATTCATGTCATAGGCAGTGAGCCCCAGGAAGATCACGATGGTCAACACATTCAAGGTCATTTGCAGAGCTGTGCTTGCAACAAAGATGTTGACTATGCCGGCCACGATGATACCAATCACACCTGCGAACAGGAAAGGCCCCCATCCGGAAATGTCACGCCTGGTAAAATATCCCCAGCCGGCCAAGGCACCAAAGCTCACCGTGGTGCCCAGCAAGGCCTGCACAATGCTGGCAGTGGTGTATAGCGAAAAGATCAAGCTCAAGCTCACGCCCATCACAGCAGAGAAGGCAAAGAACCAGGCCTTGATGCCACTCTCACTCATGCGCTCGCCGCGCCAGGCCAAGTAAAGACTCATGACCAGGGGTGCGAATACCAGCACGTAACCCAGTACCCCAGAAAACAACACCGGTACCAAGCCCAGCACGTTTATCAGCACAGCGGCCAAGAACGTCACGGCCAGGCCACCGGTCATTCGACCCAACACGCCGGCCACGGCGGTATTGAGACTTTCAGCAGCTGAAATTGTTAAGTTCATCTTTGATCTCCTTGAATTAAAAATCCCGAAACCTGCATGGTGTACTTGTCTTCCATTCCAGCATTGCTGGAAAGGTGTAGTACATCACTGTCCCATAAAAATCCATCACCGGCCTGCCAGTGATCGCTGGTGTGATGTTGGTCACCGAGAGTGTATTGAATAAATTGTCCCAGCTTGTAATCTTCTAGATAGATGTTGGCACGTACACGCGGTTCTGATCTATCAGGATAGCGTTCTTTGATTTTGAAGAACGTGTCTCGATGATAAGGCACCACGCAGCCTGGTGGCTGTTTGATTGTGCTGACACTGATGACTTCCATACCAAGTTGTTTTCCTAGATCTCGATAGTCAATCTGTGTGTCATCCCACCATAGTTGGTGTATCAAAGTATTGGCCAAACAGTACGTCTCGGGGAATCCACCAAAACGATCATGAATATCAGTTAACTCGTGTACTTGATGTTGAATGCAAGACCCCCGATGAGTACTGTAGTCGGCACCCACCAAGGTAGTGAAATCAAGATTCAGTTTGACTGTTCTAAAGTACATTACTTTTTGGCAGCCAGGGCTTCTTTCTCTGCGGTGATTTCCTTGCGGCGCTCTTTGATGGCCTTTGACATTTCCTGCAGGGCCTTGCGGGCGCGAGCAGCCGCGGCCTTGACACCTTTCTCAGTGAACTTGTCGTTCTCGGCGATGTAGGTCTCAAATGCGGTCTTGATTGCGTCGTGATGTTGTGACATTATGATTCTCCTTAGTTAATGTATTATGCGATAATTATCTCGCAAAGTCAACACTGTCAGACAAAAACGGCAAACTATAGATAGTAGAGATGCCGTTTGTTCCAACAATCCCAGATGGTCACCAAGTTCCAATCTCCGGGCCAGGTGACTTGGAATTTTTGAAGGCAGTAGTGATCAAAAATTCTCAAGCAACCACCATCGACTTGAACTCGGCTTATCTTGTTGGTGCGTATCCAATTCTTCAGAGCAGCCTCTGCCCCGGCACCTTTGACGATGACCAAGAATAGAGCATCTTGCTCTCGATAGTGAGCGTGATTCATTTGTTAGTGTATAGTGGCGTCGGGCGGGGGCGGGTTGTCATCGTGCCGAGCAAGATACTGTTCTAGTTCGGTTAAAAAAGTATCATCCAGGGCGAAAAAATCTTTGTCCCATTCCTGGGCCTTGTCATTGGGTACACCAAAAAGACGCATCATAGCCCCGATTGGCACTTGTCGATATCCACGCTTGTACAGGGCTGAGCAAATTTCAGTCACTAGATCTCGAATCTCTTCGGTGTCTTCTTTGAACAATTGCCACATCAACTATTTAGTGGCTGGATAGAAAACCCAGCAAAAGAAAAAAGCGGCCCGAGGGCCGCTTGTGCGTGTGCAGAACAGTCTGCTTAGACGTTGGTGCTTTCCACAGCATCAGACTTGACAGTGGCCTTGGTGGCCTTGGTGGCCTTGGTGGCCTTGGTGGCCTTGGTGGCCTTGGTGCCCGACTTAAGCACCATGCTGACTTCGCGCTTCTCGGTGAGCTTGCGCTTCTCGGTGAGCTTGTTGGCCACGACGTAGCCAGCATCACCGGAGAAATCCTGACTCTGCAGATATTGCAGAGCGTCGAGCTTGGTCATGGGCTGTGGCAGCTCAATGAGGTTGACGTTGGTGCAACCGGCCTTGTTAAGGATCTTGATGCGAGCCACCAAGTCGTTCGTAAAGCGAACCTTGACGGTGCCATCGGGATTGGTTGCGTAACCAGCCACGGTAAAAGTCTTGTTGTCTTGCTTAGCCATAATGTTTGCCTTTCAAAAGTTGCCTAGTGGGGAAGTTTAAAAAACATGCCGCTTTCAACGGCATACCATTATTGTAACAAAAGGTGATATAACGGTCAACCACTTTTTGCACAATTTTGGTTGGGTTTGCCCAAATTATCGGGCAAGTTCCTTGCTCTGATCTTGGATGGTCTGGACACCACGATCCAGAATGCGGGCGATGCCACCAAAGCCCACCGAAGCCACTACTAAGCCCAGAATGAATCCTATGATGAGATTACGCATCTGTTGCCTTTCTTAAACTGCCAGTCGAACGCGGTTCAACTGGGTTGAGTCCTGACCATGACGCTTGACTGCACCTTCGGCGGTCACAGTCGAGCCAATCGCAGGACTTTGACGATTGGCAAAGTAAACTTGGAAACCATCTTCAGTGACCATGGTCACGTAGAATGTGCCCCACTTCTCGCTCCAGTTGCACTTGATGACCTCGCCCGTGACCCGCACTCGAGTACCTTCACGGTCAATCAAGGGACGGGTACCACGCAGGCGATCGGCTGCTTGGTGGCGTTGAGCACTGACTCGCTGGCTGTTGGGCTGTGCCGCAAGTATGGCCAGATTCAGTCGATCGGCACTGGAGAATTCAGTCATGGTCACCACGGTCTGCTGGGCTTTCTGGAAGCCAGTGAGCTCGCCGCGCAGGGCCGCCAGCACCAGTTCTTGGCTGAGTGCGTTGCGCAGTTCGCGTCCGGCCTGGATGTCTGCTTCGCTGTATTCGGTCCCAGCACTCTCCACCATGCGATACATCATGGTCTTGTTGGCTTCGCGGACCAATACCGATTGCTGTGTGCCCTCGTTCCAGTCGTACTTGGCTTGTTTGTGGTAGCCGCCATTGACACGATCCACGGCCACTGCCAGGGCCCAGGCCTGGTCTGCTGTGATGGTCACAGCGGCTCGACGTGATCGAGCACGACCGCGCACGGGTTCGTCGACATCGTCCATGTGACCCAGTCGCTTGACCTGTTCAGGGCTCCAACCAGTAACGTCTACAAATCCAGGCATTGTGTGCTCCTAATTTCTTACTATACCTATATTATAGGAAATTGGGAATTATTGGTCAACCAGATCAATCCAGGCGCGAGCCTGCATAGGCACGGAAGCCGTATTTTTCAAACACCTGGGCCGCGGCACGAGCACCGTGTTCTTTGGTGTCCACGTTCTGCACCGGCATGTCGCTAGGGTCCCAGATCGAGAAACACTTCTTGTAGTCACTGCGTTTCACACCCGCGGCCTTGAGCATCTTGCCCAATCGGGTGTTGCCCTTGACACCAAAGATGTCCACCCAGGCAAACCCACACGGGAATTGATCTCGACCCCCCAGTACCTCATGGAAGTAATTGGTGGCTGCTTGATGTGCGGCATCACATGCTTCGGCCACGATCGAGTTGATCTGTTCTTGGGTGTAGTCCATGTCCGGCTCCTTGTTGTTCACTATACCTATATTATACGAAATTGGTGATTTCTGGTCAACCAGAAATTTTCGCCAGGGCCTCGCGCAGGGGCACCAGTCCGCGCTCGATCAGGCCATCAACTTCGTACACAGCACCCGCGAACCACTCGCCATCTCTCATGATGTAATAGTACTCGGCACCACAGCGATCCACGAGGTTCAGGAACTCTTCGAATGAATGTGACACTTTGTACTCGGTACCTTGTTCGTCGCGGTCGCGTCCGTAAAAGGTGCAGACTTTGCTTTTTTCTTCCTGCCAGTCGATAAAGGCCTGAGTGCCGTATTGGCAGGGGTTGTCGAAGTCGTGCTTGTCACCGATGTTGGGCCCCAGTGAACTCAAGTCTCCCAGGGACACCAAGTGGTTGGCCTTGGGGCTGTCATAGTGTTCGGCCAAGATCTGACCGTTGTTGTCAAGATATCCGTCCCAGTGACAGTACACTGACTTGAGCACATCACCATGCATGACACCAATACGACTGCGAGTACCCATTTCAGGCTCCTTGATCAACGATGAGATTTTTTAGGAATTTTGAATTTGCCGCCGCGCCAGTCGTCCGAGTCGTACTCGTCGATCTGACGTAGGTCCTGTCGAAGACGCTTTCGTCCAGGATTTGGTATGCGTTGTAACCGGCGTTGCGATTCGCCGCCTTCATCCCAATCTTCGCGCCTTTGAGATTTCTGTACCATCTTAGTTTGTGGGGAGTACCCATTTCCTTGCTGTGAAAAAGGACGTAGCCCACCTCACATACTCCAGTAGGTCTCGCTGGCAGGCGAGCAGAAGTAAGGGGTGTTTACGTCCTCCTGGAACTCCAGACCGGTCATGAGATTCTTGCGAGTGACCATCCGGGGTTGATAACTCTCGGTGTCGACCACAGAGAGTTCGTCCTGAGCCCAACCTTGTTTCTCACACAGACGGGTTCGGGTGGCCTTGGCAGCAGCCAGGCTCCGATAAGCACGGGATTTGATGGGACCGTCTGATACGATCAAGCCAGTCGCTTGTGAAACAATGTAGTAAGCCATATCGTGTGCTCCTTTTATTTACTATGCTTCTAGTATAGCAAAATGGGAAATTCTGGTCAACCGCCCAAAATCCCCCGGGATCACGTGTTGTTTTTGCGCAACATTTAAAAGTTAGTGCTCACTTACTAAAATAGCGGTAGTGATCTTCCAAATTCCAAGTGGCCATGTCTACTGCGGTGCCGTCGTGTGTTTCTACCTGAATGCCCAAGCCATCATAGCGCCGCCAAAACCAACCAATGTCAGGCGTGGTGCTGCCAAGCTTGGTGGAATTCAACTTCTTGTGCTTGGCGGCACTCAAGCGGCAGGTGGGAATGTTGAGCGCCTCGTCAATGGTCATACGATCAAACAACAACAAATCGCGAGCCACTGAGGCAGGGATCACATGCTCAAACTCGGTGCGGGCACCATGAGGCAGATCCTTCTCATAATAGTGAGCTCCGATGTTCTCTTTGATGGCATAGCCATGATATCGACGCAACAAGAAGTCAATGACATCGCGGATGAGTCGCGCAGTCTGATCTTCTACACGCAGGCGTCGATACATCCACACGCACATCTTGAGGCCGCGCACACAGAATCGGTAGGTGGCATCGTAACTGGCACCACCGCGCTTCACCGGAGTGGGCTTGGCCTGTGCAAAGCCCGACACACGTTCCATCAAAGGTTTCATGGCATCACTTGTATTCGTAGGTGTCAAACAAGATGGTTCCACCGATCACCAACCACAGCATGGCCAGACCATACTCGCCATGCAGGGCATGATTCAATGCCACCAACACATTGAGACCACCAATGGTATAGCCCACAGGCTTGCGAACTTGTACGAACCATTCAGAAAACTTTTTCATTTTGATACCTCCAGGATGCTAAAATAAGTCTCGAGTATCGGGCTGATACACCGAGAAAGGTTGCTTGGGGAACCTAAAACCTTTGCCTTGTGCTGGAACCCAAGACTTCTGCAGTTGATGCCAGAAGAACGCGATACCTTGCGGCGTGTTTTTGCTGTTGCGCGGTGCATCGGGCCACAGGCGTTTGGGCACACCTTGATTGGCTTTGTTGTAAGCATTGAGATTGGCTTGATGCGCCTGATCCCAATAGGGACCTTTGGCGTCAAAGTTGGCATCAAACAAGTCGATGCAATGCTGTGCAAGATCTTCAATCTCGGCATCAGTGTACTGGATGTCTTGTTGTTCGCAGAGATTCAAGAACTCGATGATGATGGGTATTTCCTTGGAATTGATGGGCCGTTGTTGGCTGTCAACAATGTATCGACCATACACGGCGAACTGTCGTACCACTTCAACTGATGCATCGTTGAGCTCGTTGAGACGACTAATGGCGCCCACTTGATCAGTGTCATTGAACTTTTCTGCTGTGAGAAACATGCCACCCGCGGCAAGGTGCTTCCACTTGGCATGTGCGGCAACCCACTCGGGTTCGGTGACATTGTCGACTTCGACGCCATAGATCATTTGCTGGAAGATGTCGATGATGTCTAGCGGTTTCTTGCCAGCGTTCTTGCCCACCGTGGTATTGTTGTTGATGAAGTTGCTACGGAGCTCGCCGCGACTGAGAATGTCATAGATGTTGATGGGTACCTCAACATCTTCAAACTTCATGCTCAGGGCCTGGGTGGCAATGAGATATAGAGCAAGACTGGTGTGTTGGCCGTCCCAAGCACCATAGCCGTCACCGGCGGCATAGACTTGAATGGGTTGTGCTTGATAGGCACGGAAGTTTTCAATGATAGTGAGAATCCACTGCAAGTTGGGCTCGCGTTGCATGGTGGTGTCAATCTGGATGTCTTTGAGACGACCCATGAGACTCTTGCAAAGACGAAATCGCGGATCACCAATGCTCTTGATGCCGGGGTTGTTTTTCTTGAACGCAGCCAGGGCCTTGGCCAGCTTGGCTTGCCAATTGCGTTGAGCCTGGCGTGGCAGGCGTGCAAGAGTATCGTTGAGACGCTGAACTAGGTCAACAAGATTGGAAGATGTATTCTGGAATACGGCGTTTCGAGCAGCCGCATAGGTTGACGTGGCAGTTGCCATTGTAATTTCCCTTCGTTCGTAACCATACAGATCATTGACCCCATGTCACGTGTCTGTGTCTAGGTTAGCTGGTGGAACATTACCACCATGTCGCTAGTGTAGCACACCCACGATTGTTTGTCAACCGGGGTTTTTAGGTGTTGTTTTTTTACAACACGCGGACTGCTACTTTTTGGTGCCGGCTCACTCGTCCGATGTACTCGTAGCGCAGTCCATATGCACCGACATGCTCTTGCCAGGCACGGAACTCATCTAGTTGCCAGCCTGGATAGTTGATGTATTCGTCAAAGATGATCACAGTCCCGGGCACAATCTGATCTTTGAGATGTCTCAACACCGTCGCTGTGCTGGAGTAGAGATCGCAATCAACATGCAACAGTTGAATGGGTTCGCGATACTCTTCAATAAATCCTGGCAAGGTCTTATCAAACCAACCCACCCAGAGATGGCAGTTGCGTCTGACCAGGGGTAGATTACTGCGGGCAAAGAATCCACGACGCATGCGGCTGGTCCAGTCTTCGGGCAGGCCTTGGAAACCATCAAACCCATGTATGGTTTTGTTGGGCAACCAATGAGCAAATTGATTCAAGGTGCGCCCGGTGGCCACACCAAACTCCAGAACCAACCCATCTTTGAGATTCGATGCCAACTGGGTGGTGACCCACTTGTGAAGATCATAGTCAGTTTCAAAATTAGGCACCGTACGCATGTTCTCCAAAACATAACGAGCGGATTCTTCTGATGCCAGCCTCACCGCAGTGAATTCGGTGTCAATGACATCAGTGTGCAGACCCAGGAGATTTCGTTGCAACCATGACGGCTGTGGATACCTCCACCACTCTTGCAGTCGGTCAATCAATCGATGTAGAGTCATTATTCGTCGCGGGGTAGTTCAGCGGCTTCTCGTACCATGGCTTGCAGTTGCTCAATGGTCTGTACCATGATCTTGCAGTTCTTCCACTCGTTGTCACGATCGCGACCACCGATTTCCAACATGAATCCATTGTCATACATGTTCACGGTGAAGGTGTCGCTGACTTTCGTCAATTTGTCGCCGATGTTGGCAATTGTTTTTTTGCTCATGAAAAACTCCTATGGATGATGTATTAGTTTAGCATCCATGGGAGTCGGTGTCAATATTATTTGAAGAAAATCAAAACCATGAGAACCGATTGCAACATGAATCCCACGGCAATGGTCACGATGTTGAGAAAGTTTCGCTGCACCACGGCCTGAGCAAACAAAGCCACAAGACCAGACCAGGCCAACAACACCATGTCAACACTGGGCATCCGGTCACTGAGCCCAGTCAACACAGCGATCAAGGTGGGTAGTGTGGCACCGTGAATCAGCACCACAGCCAGCCAACCCAGGGTGGCAGCCGAAATAGGAGCGATGTGAGCCTGCAGCCAGGCGATCAATTTTTCAATGTCAAAGTTTTTCATTGGTCATCTCACTTGTAGAAAATATGTTGTCCAATCTTGGCCACTCGTTTTTTGTTCCACTGTGGGTTTACGTAGTCGGCATGATAGTAGAGTGCATCTTTGATTTCAGGCAGTCGATACCCCTCAAACAGCACCATCTTGGCGGCCTCACGACTTTCCTCCCACAGTTGTTTCTGCACGGGTCTGGTTTTGTGTGTGCCTTCGCAGTACCAAGAGAACTGGCATAGCACTCGCTCATATACCACGTTCTTTTGGAATATGACCTGGCAAGGGTCTGCTGGGAACTTGCCACTTTCCACGCGGTTCATCACCACTTGTGCCACGGCCAACTTGCCCTCGGGCGGCTCCGAAGCGGCTTCCCAGTACACGTTCTGAGTCATGCATTGCAAGCGACGTTCTTTGTCCTTGAGTGCGGCTTTGAATTCGCTCATGGTGCCGGTGGCAAAGTCATCCATGGATGCCAGGCGGGTGAGCTTGTTTTGCGTCACTGCGGTGATGATACCAAAGCCAATAAAGGCTACTATTAAAAAAACTCCCAGATTCAAAGTCAGTTTAATATATTTTGTCATGCTTCTAGTCCTCCTAGTTTAAATGTGCGCTGCCGCACACCAACGGCCCGAAAATATACAAAAGCCGCTGTGGTCCGATTTCACGGACGTAAGTTTATATATGTCAGATTGACGATGTAAAAAGCACAGTTAATATCTGTTCAACAAAATGATAACTATGCCCACTTGATGGTGAAAGCCAGGTAGTCCTGCTCGCTGTCAAAGTAGAATTTGTATTCTCCACATTCGTACTGACTGCTGGTGGTGATCAATCGCCATCTCCAATCTTGTCGACACTCGGTCTTGCACCAGTTGATTATATGGTCTAGATCACTGCCCGGTCTATGAATTTCGACTTGATGAGCAAAACTGGCAGATTCTCTGTACGGAGAAGGTGTTTGTATCTGTTGTTGGGCAGTTCTCATCGGCGCTTGACGTAGACTCTGACTATATAGTCATCGGCCTCGACAGGGGTTTTAAAAACAAACTGTAACAAATTGTCTCTGATGCCAAATTTCTCGCAAAAGCTTTCTCCATAAGACTGATTACGCAGGGCATCGAACACAAAGTGATGTTTCCAATCTAGATAACTCTGTCGAGAAATTTTTTCGACCTTGCTTGGTTGATTCAGTAGTTGTTGAACAGCAAAATCTAGGCTCAATCCTCGTCCCCCACGGCAAACTCTAGAGTGGCCAGTGCGATGTATTCAAACCCTGGCCGGAATCGATCTTGCACAACCTTTTTGTTTGCCATGATTTTTATTTTTTCTCCGTGTTGATGTAGACTGTGTATCAAACCTCGCAAGGGATTGGTGTCTTGGATGGACAGCATGGCGGGTTGATTTTGTTGATTGACAAACCAATATTCATGACGATTGGTGCCGCGACGAGTGACAAAGATTCTGGCATGCGGAGTCAATACCTCGAGACCTTTTCTCACCATGATCTTCTGGGATTCCTGAAAACTGGTGTATCGGAATTCCTGGTGCAGGTGATCACGTGAGCGATCCTCATCATAAAAGAACGGCACTTGATACAGCATGCCAACATGTCGCATTTCGGGTCGATCGTGGCCCGACAGCAACCCCCAGAGATCGTGTTGGAAGTTCGTGAGCTCGCCACCACGCAGTTTTTTCATCATCAGCTGATCACAGTAGTACTTCCTGATGCGATCGGCATGTTCATGATCCTTGTCCGTGACTTGGATTGTGCCAAGATCAGTGAATCTATAGAGTCCTTGAGAGGATTTCCAGCGAGCATGATTGGCCGCAGCACGTTCCAGACAATCATTGCCATATGGCAACGGCTGTCGACCGTTTGATTTGTCTCCAAGGAAGGCATCAAACAATGTACCGTTGAGAGATTGGATGAGATTTACAGTTTTCACAGTTTCAGTCCTTCAATCAAACGTCGGCGACCTTCATCGTCAATTTCAAAGTTGAGCACAAATTCTTCTGTCCCAAATTTTTCACGAAGAAAATTCTTCAAATGATCCAGGGTGGGTCCTTGTGCAACAAACTCACCAGTTTCAGAGTCCCAGACATAGAGCTGACCTTGGTGGTACTCGCATTTGAATTGTCGTGCCCGGGGAGTGGTCTGTTCTTGTTGAGCCTGTTCTTCCAGTTCATTGATGACCTTGTTGATGTCCACTTTGAGTTCACGCTCGATGGCTCGCAAGATCAGGGCAATCTGGAGTTTGACGATGGTTCTCAAAACCAACCACCCCGCTACAAAACCCAAGAACCAAATAATCGCTGCTTCAAAAAAGTCCATGTAGTTGCCACCAAGAGTTGTTCATAGTGATATTATACGCGATTGTTGATATATCAGTCAATGAAAAAGGCTCCCGAAGGAGCCTTTGCGGCATCGCTTCCCAGCGAGCCAGATTTGGATTAGACCAAACCCATGGCCAGAGCGCGATAGCCAGCAGCCACGACCTTACGGCTGGGCTTGCCCAGTGCGTATTCGGTGACAGTGACTCCGTTACCGGCCTTGCGTGTGTTGGCGTACACAGCAAAACCATGCTGACGGATACGGCTGGCTTCGGCAGCCAGATTGCCCACGCCAAAACGCTTGCGAGCTTCGGCAGGGGTCAGGCTTTCGCCGTTTTGCAAGGCTTGGAACACCTTGAAGGTCTTGGTTTCAGGATTGATAAGTTTCACAGTAAATACCCTCTCTAAAGTAAAGGCGCTGTTGTCAGCGTCCTAGTATAATAAAGCATTGTCCAGATAAAATCTAGTCTTTTGGTGCCGCAGCACAAGGTTTTTCCTCCAGAATGTCTAGATCGGAATACTCATGCTAGAACGGTGATCACCACCTACTAAATAATTCCATGTCGGACATATTAAAGAAGCTCTATCCCGGTCATCACGAGTATGTGCTCGTGCATGGTCGTCTAGAAGAAATCTATCATTTGGCCATTTCAGGTGAAATCACCGAAGAGGAGCGCCAGGCCATGATAACCAACATGCTTAATCCACGTGTGGACATGATCGCCAAAGAAGAAGACGAGAGGATTAGCATGTTGAACCAAGTTGCCGATCTCGCCAGTCCCATAGCACTGGCCTAATCAAGCACCCAGCACACCGATCGACATTTTTATGTTGGTCCTTTCTTGTGCATAACTATCTATGTCAGGATAAAAGGAGATAAACTGATGTTTAAAAAAGCAACTATCGCCGTGGCAGTGGCCTTTGCAACTGCTGGAGCAGCACAGGCCCAGAGCAATGTACAAGTCTACGGACGCATTGCTGGCTATGTCGAGGGTGCCAAAGAAGGCACCTCAGGATCAATTACCAAGCAGACCGCCGATGTGAGTTGGTTGGGTGTGCGAGGCAGTGAGGATCTTGGTGGTGGTCTCAAGGTCAATTTCAAGATTGAAACTCGCGTCGTCAATGACAATCCCCAGAATCGTCCCCTTGGTGGTGATCAGGCCACCGTGGGCCTCAGCAACAATCTGGGCAGTCTAGATCTTGGTCGTGCCAAGCACGCCCTTGGTGATGCGATCATCAAGTATGATCTGTTTTATACCGATTATGCCACTGCCATCAATGACATCCATTCGGCCCAGGGCCGTCGACTGTCAAACGGTGTGTTCGCTCGAGCCAAATTGAGCGACAACCTCTCAGTGGGGTACGATCGCGGTATGTCTGAAGCCGCGGGAGTGAAGGATCAGCAAGTGTACTCGGTCAACGCTCGACTGGGCAATCTCAGTGGCACTGCATTGCAGTACACCGATGGTGGCTTGAACAAGACTTCGGCTCTGGGCGTTGAACTCAAGCTGCCGGCAACTGGAACCACCTTGGTGGGCTTCTACAGCGAAGACCGTCAAAACGGTGTTGACACCACTGGCAAGAGCCTGGGTATTCGCCAGCGTCTGTCCGGCGCTTGGTCAGCACAGGTTGGTTATGGTGAGAGCAATTTTGCCCAGGCCTACAATGCTGGCGTGACTTACAATTTCAGCAAGCGAACCATGGTGCATGCTCGCTACGGCAAGGTCGATCATGACCAGGACACATCAGACCGCCGTCAAATCGGTGTCGGTGTCGAACATTGGTTCTAACTTGAACCAATCATGAGAAAACCGCCTCAGGGCGGTTTTCTTTTGTGTAAATATCGGTATGGAACGACAACTTATACCGGTTGCAGGTTTGATGCTTTCAGTTCGTCCACATGACGACAGCGACTGCGAAACACATGACCAGGGCAGGTGCAAGCCCAGCGTCCTGCGTCAAGCGATACAACATATTCGCCGCCTTTGGAACTGGCCACGGTCCAAGTCTGCCCCCGAGGCTTGACCTCTTCTTCTGCCTCGGCACCAATATCCATGCGGAACTGCCAGCGGTTTGGTACTTCACGGAACTTGCGACCACGTCGATCCAGGCGCTGAAAGGTCTTGAAATAGATGGGTTTGCCTTTGCCCCAGGGCACATAGGCCAAGGCCTTGTCACCCGACATGAGATACACATGGTTGGGCTGTCGATATTCCACTGCCCACTCAGTGATTTCTTCCACGATCTTGAGAGTCATTATGCTTTCACCGTTTTGAATACCAGATCATTCTTTTGATCTTGTGCCACGCGGTACAGCCGCTCACGCATGTCAGCACGTTGGGCACGTGGCAGTTGACTGATGGCATCTTGTAGCATGGTGCTCAGCACGCCAGTGGCGTGAGCATAGGATTTGTAGTTTGCGACCGAAGCATTGACCATCTCGTTCACGGCATCTGTGGTCTCGGCATACTCGGCAAGGTATGCATTGAAACGTTCTTGTGCGGATTTTGCCACGTCGTGCTCCTGATTTGTTACTGTACCTACATTATACGAAATGGCGAATTTCTGGTCGACCAGAAATTTACTATGGTATTGAGTTAGTGTGTACTAACTTACGGACTGCACACGGGACGCCGCATGCTCATCGCACAAGGTGCGGATCCAACCCCCGGATCTGGATTGACCGAGAGCACCACATTCCTCGCAGGTGACAGCGGCCCAGGCCTCGGCCATGCGCACCATGCCCGAGACATGTGTGTCACCACCTTCGTAGTAGAAACGCAAGCCGCCAAACTTTTCCTTGACCTGCACGGCCACCACTTGCTCAACGGGCTGGAAATCCTTGTAACCGGCACGGGCGCTATTGTTGTTCCAGTCAATATAACTCTGGATCTGACCGCAGAGGCTGTCAAGGATTTGATACCAACCATCTCCGCACTCGAACCCCCAACACATCAAGGTGTCTTGCGGGTTGCCATCGCGGTTGGCAAAGATTTTTGGATACCGCTTGCACAATTGGTCGTCTAGTTCGTCACGCATTTTTCTTGTCCTCTGACTTGAGATCTTGCCAGCCTGTAAACTCTTCCCACTCGCTTTCTAGAGCAGAAATCTGCTGACGTATCTGCTTCTGTCTCCAGTCACGCCACTCAGTCACGATGGCTTCGGTTTTTTCCGAACGTGTCACATCGGCCACGAAGCCGTCAATGGTGTCATACCGCACAGCCCGTTCCATCCAGGCACGATCCACTACCATGCTCTTGCTGTAGTCAAAACTCCAGCCATCGCCGCGATCAACATACGCATTGGGCTCGTCTTTGCGATTGTAACTTTTTGGGCCGCCCATGCAACTCAATACCGTGATGTCATCACCACGCACATCTACCACGATGAAATAAGGGCAGAACATTTCGTTCCAGTAGTCGCCGGGTTTGGGTGCGAGCAAGGCTTGACAATTTTTCAACTGTTGGCTGTTGTGATCGGTGGTCACTGCACGGCCTCTACTTTCTTGGTACAGACCATGTCGTCGGGGCCATAGTACAATCGGAAATGCCCCACACCCAAGGCACCCAGAACAGTCATGAACAACACGATTCCTCCAAACCAGGCCAACGCAGTTTTCACGATTCAACCCCGAAATGTTCTTTAATCAAATCACCCTGTGTCTTACCACCTTCGGCCAGTATCCAATCGACTTGTTCAGCACATTTTCGAACAATCAACTCGGCCAGCATCTCCATACGATGTTGACAGTCCGTTGAGATGTGTTTATGTAATCCATGATTGCGCATCATTTCAACAATTCGTTCGTTCATTCCTTAAATTCCATATAAGGTGCAATATCGTTGTCAAAGATCTGTGCCATTTGACGCCAAAGCATCTGTCGTTCCTCGTCAGTCATGCCACTAGAAATAATATCAGCGAAACCTGTGCCTAGAGATTTATCCAGACCATAGTCATGGCGAAAGGTATAACACATTGAGGTAATAATTTCTTCACGAGTCTTCATCATTGAACTCCGAAATGTTTCTTTAGGACATAACCAACGTCATTGCCAGTTAGTTTTTCATCGCCCCATTCTATTTCAAACAAAGCAGCACATTCCCGCACAATCAACTCGGCGAACTTTTCAACATCTAAATCTAATGTTCCATAGTCAATCCAACCAGAGCGTTGCGTAGTGGTTGCTCCGGCCTGTAGAGCAAGTAGTCGAATTCGTTCGTTCATTCTTCAACTCCGAAATGTTGTTTCATACGATTCTTGATTCCCCAAGCGGCATTCTTTCTACCGTCATTGAGACCTTTGCGATAATCCTGTTCAGCGCCTGCAATAGGAAATTCATCATCTTCTACTTGCTTGGCAATGGACATACATTCCCTGACAATCAACTCGGCGAATTTTTCTAAGTCAATAACATTTGGCTTTTCGTCAAGGGTCAAATTGCCAGTCAAATGCCCACGAATATCAATTCCGGATTTAATTGCGAGTTTTCTGATTCGTTCGTTCATGTCAAGTCCTTGAGAAGAACAGTCCCACGATGTAGATGGACAGCAAGCCCACGTTCACAGTGATCATGGCACGATCTTGTATGCGGAACGCCCACCAAGTAAACAATGTGGCACCGGCGTTCAAGAGATAGATGTTCACGGGATCAATTCTCAGGCTGGTACACAATGCACCCGCAAGAGTCAACCATGTGGCACACCACTTGAGACCGACTGTGAGTCGGTCTTGATCAGTCAAGCCGCCTCCAGCATGTTGGCCGGCACCCGCCACAGACCCTGCGGAGTACGAACTGTGATGTACTTGATGGCGACCTTGGTGACATCACCAGTGAGGGTCATGCCACGTCGGGTGCTGTGGAACTTGACCCGGCTGCCCACAGAGAACGAGCGTTTGGCTTCACGAGTCAGACCAGCTCGACGAAACTTCACAGCATCAATGATTGAATCAAGTTCCACATTGGTGAAGTCACCGAACATAATGGCCGAGTTGATTTGCTTGATATCCATTCTGTGCTCCGTGTTGTTTACTGTACCAATATTATAACGAATATTGGAATATTTGTCAACCGTTTATTTTGTACTAAGTGCTACCCATTCGCCGATGATTTTGATAAAATCTTGGTGAACAATAAAAGATCCCGCACCATGGGGAGTAGGAGCCAATTCGATGATTTCGCCCCTAGTGGAAATAACATAGTAAGACCGAGACTGATAAACAGCAACTTGCATTTCTAGCTCCGTTTTGTTTACTGTACCCATAGTATATGATAATGGGAATTTCTGGTCAACCGCTTAGACCTGCACAGTACGCCAGCCATCGTCCCCGCGGGCTAGAAAATCCATGAAGCTCTGTTGTAATTCTGCAACATCTTCACGCGGAACATAGAAGTCTGTGGTAGGATCCCAGTACTCGCCTTCGCGGGCATCGTAGTAGAGCACCCGGCCATTGGGGTAGAAAAACGGACCTTCCAGCCCCGCACGTGGTTGCCAACGAGCGTCGCGTTCTCCCAACACACGATATCCCATGTCACTGCTCCTTTGCACGATTGATCACAGCCGAAGCCTCACTGACATTGTTGGGATCAATTTGATCCAGGTAAGCAAGGCAGATGAGTTCGACGATGACCCTGGCATCGCGTCGCGACTGGGGCGGCAAGGTGTCAATGAATGCATCAACTTCTTCTTGAGTTTGCAGTTCCCAGATGATGTCAGCCAGTTGGCATTGACGCGGATTAAGACCAGGAATAGAAATTTCAATCATTTGATTCACCAAGAACTGTTGTAGAAAACTTTGAGGCCCATGAATAGATCTGCCCGGGCCTCGCGAATAAACTGCAAGTCTTGCTCGCGATAGTGCTCATCGCTGGCGTTACCAAAGAAGAATCCACGAGTACCCAGGCTGGCCACCTGACCGGAAAGGATATCTCGTTCCAGGCGATCGATGTCAGCCCAGGTCAGTTCAAGTTCAACACCGTTGAAGGTGTCGTATTCAAGACCTTTTTCTTTGGCCAGGCGTTCCATCCAGCCGTGCAGGTTGGGATGTTTGCGCCAGTAGGCCAGTTCCTTGGGTTTGGAGACCCCGGCCGGCACCACCTCTTCGTGATCAACGTACTGCACCAACTCCCAATACTCGCGCTCGCGTCCGGCACGATCAGCTGAGTAAGCATACATGTCCAATCCCATGATTGCTCCTCAAGAACCAGTTGTCAGCACCAGGGTACGCGGATCTTCCTTGCTGGGACGGAAGGCCTCGATATAGATATGATGCTCATCGCCCGAATCACGGATGGCTGCATCTGCTGCCACATAGAGCGCGGCCCAGGTCAGGCCATTGATGCCGACCGAGACTGGCTTGTCGCCCCAGTGGTCACGATACACCACGCGGTCTGCACCCGCAAACGGATGACGCTCACTGAGGTCGTCGACTTCGTAGATACTCCACGAGGCCCGGAGTCCCAGATCGTCGCGGATGCGATCGTAGTGTGCGCTCTTGCGATCAAACGCGGCATGATCTTGCTCGTAGGCACCTTTCAGCGCCACACCGCGGATCCGGTCAACCAGTTCTCGCACTCGATCGTTGTCGATGTTGCCCAATTCCCAAAGGGTATTGTGCAAGACTTTGAATTCTTCTGCTGTCAGGGTAGGACTACAGTTCATCGCATGCTCCTTTCACTATAGCCATAGTATAGCGAAATGGGAATTATTGGTCAACCGGGTGGATTGTTGCTAAAAAACAACAGGTTCCAGCAGCCAGCCCTGGTGCTCGGCGTGATGCAACCAGCGATAAAATGGTTGATTTATTTTCAAACTCCAGACACCATTGAATCCCAAATAATTACCAGGTGCGGGTTGATTGTGATCGTTGATGTATTCAACCAAGTGATTGAATCGTGGAATCAAGGCATGATTACCCACTTCCAAATCCAGTATTTCAATGGCAGTTTCTCGTTCGGCCGAATATATTTTGTCGCTCATGACAATGTCAATATCAAAGGGTTCCAACATAGATACCCAGGTCGTCCGAGTAATGGTGTGTGATAGCGACCCTTGAAACAATACTTGACGATTTACTGCGATGGTGGCCCCAGGCAATCCGTTGTCAACGATGGCCTGTATTCTAACCATGACCGGTAAACGTAGATTAATATCCAGCAGATCGGAAAAGTTCTTCATATTCGGGAGTGTAATCAAGTATTTTATTGCCGCGAACGCTTTCCATTTGCTTGAGATACTTTACTAGATCAGGCAAGCGATGACTTTCGTCGGGTGCAGTAGATAGGTAATGTATGTAACTCACAGCATCTTGTGCGATTTGCATGTGTGCCTTGCTGGGGTCTCGAGTGTTGATCACGACATCATTGGTGTGGTCGGCGAACCGGATCAGGCGCTGGGCAAATTGCAATCGGTATTCGCGTGGCAGCACCGTGGGACGCATGAACTCGGGTCGATCTATAAAGTTGCAGCTCTCCACAGCCAGACCATGATCTCGAGCATAGTCATATATGGTGTCAAGGTGTTGTACAGTCAGCACCGTGGGAGTGATACGCAGTTGAACAAACCAATCACGCTCGCGAGCCACCGACAACCATTGACTCATCAGCAGTTTGGTGGTGTCGATGTCTCCACCATAGCGCACATAATCATTCACCGGGTGAAGACATTCCACGCTCATGCCCAGGTTTACCTGGTGAAACTCGGTCAACAGGTCCACAATGTCTTGCCGCCACACTGTGAGGTTGGTTGTGAATCCCAGGGTGATGTGTTGGTTCAACCCTGCAGCCTTCAAGGCCAGCAGTATTTGTTTGAAGGCCGGGGTAATCAAGGTCTCGCCGCCGATGAAATGTAGATATGTCAACTGCGGCGCCTGACACAGATCCTTGATGAATCGATCCAACAACGCCGGATCATCACACCAGGCACGCTGCGGCATTTGTTGTATCAATCCCAGGCGCTGATGTTCCACAGCCAGTCGGCTGGAATTGAATGGAGAACAAAACAAACAGGCTGAATTGCAATAGTTGCCAAGATCTATCTGCCAGTCTTGCGGAACTTGATCTGTGATGCCTTGATTTTGGGCACTGTGTTGGAAAATTGGTATCCAAGAGGATGTTCTAAGGCTGGCAGCAAAATTTTCGGTGCGTACTCCAATTTTCAAAAGCTGGCGCTGGCGACCCGACACTTTGCCGTGCTGTTCCATTTCGTGACATTGAGCACAGCCCGAAACTGTGCCGCCGTTGAGCATGGCCTCGCGGGTGTGGCTCATGTGCTGTTGAAACCAGGACACCGGTGCTGCATCGGCGATTGACAGTTCGCGCTGTCGATCATCCTTGGTGGCCCAGCGGCAGTATTCATAGTTACCGGCATTGTTGATCCGCATGTGAAACCATGGGCTGGGGCAGAAATTTTTCTCAAAACTCATGTGTTTATTTGTTGTTGGTGTAATTTAATTATGCGGTAAATACCACATGCGCGACATATTAGACCGACTTGATAACATCATCACAGAGAAGGCTCGTGGCCTGCTGTATCGCACCAAGGGCGACGAATTTTTTCAAGGGCCCAAGGAAAATCCCACGGCAACCATTGTTTTCGACAAAGCCGAGTACTATCCCGACATGCCCGGTGCCTATGAAAATTATCAAGAGATGGCCACTGTGGGTCAAGAACTCTTTAAGAAATATCCCGAAATCCAGTGGTTCAACAAACCCACAGCATCCAGCAAGGCCTTTGCCATACTGACCTTTGATGGTCCCAACAAAGGACAAAAAACACACTTTGGCAAGTTTTTTGATCAAATCAAACAGGACATGACTGGCTTCTGGAAGAACTCAGAATTGCCCGGCGGCTGGCAACTCAACAAAGCATCCAGTCTCAAAGGCAGCTATTACAAGCTCAAACCATCAGATGTCTTTCCACCCGATAGTACGTTTGCCAATCCCAGAGCCTTGGTTGACGAGCTCAAGAAAAATCCCACCAACAATCCTGCTGTGCCCAAGATAGTTCCCGGCATGGAACAGTTGTTGCAAGGGCAGATGCCGGTGTTTGACAATGTCGGTGAGATGGCACCGGCCGTGCGCGATGACCTTGGCGAGATCATTGGTCCCATCGCCCTGGTCCAGGGCATGATCAAGACCGGCGGTGCCGAGGCTGCCAGAAAAGACATACTGGGTCCCAGTGGCAACTATGGCGGCAGTGCAATATTTTTCCCGGCCAGCAAAATCAATGGCCTGGTTGACAGCTATCTCAATCATCCTTCGGGCATACAAATTGGTATCTCCAGCAAAGGAGACAAAGGTGCCACGGCATCAGTAAAAAACGTGGCCGACGGTATCGAAGTCGCTCGTAAAAAACAAGCCACCAATCCCGGCATGGCTGAACTGTTGAAAACCTATGCCGATCAGATCAAGGTCATCGAGCGTGCTGGAAAACTATCCAGCGCGGCCTTTCCCTTGGTATTGGGCGTGGAACAAGGAAGGATCACTCGCGGTCAGGCTGATATAATCAGTCGACTCATCAGTTCTGGTGCCACTTCATTGGACGGTGTGGAGATGTCTGACGAGGATCGAGCTGTACTGGTGGCCCTGATCAATGACTACAAACCCAAACCAAATCCACGCTACAACGTGGGCTATCATATACTGGCCAGTCTGGCCAGACAGGTTGTGGACTCAATCAATCAAGATCCCAAATTTGGCGAAGCCTGCTTGAAATTCCTCAACGTGTCGCCCATCATACAACTGCATCTAAAGAGTCGCGATCAACAAGGCACTCTCACAGTGACCGGCTTTGACAGCAAGTATCCGCCTGACTTCAAGGGCACAGTGGGCCTGGATGCCGGCAAGGTCTATGCCGCCACTGGTACCAATGGCCGTGTCACCTTTGCCTACAATGGTTTGGTAAATGCTGCACCGGCCGATGAAACCAGCAGTGAAATACAACCAACAGCAGCCGCTCCAGTGGCTGTGCCACCAGAACAAGTGGCCAGTGAAAAGATCCTGGGAAGAAAACGTCGCTGATTAGATCTCAGCGATGGCATCACAGATGTTGTATTCCAAGGCCTCGCGGGCCGATAGGTAAACATCCTGGGGCGGCAACAGTATCTTCTTGATAGAGTCGTCGTCCAAGCCGGTGCAAATACGATAGTGCTCGACCATGCGTCGATGTGTGAGTTCAAACTCTTTCATTGTGGCAAACAGCTCGTGAGCTTTGCCCGAGCTTTCCCAGCTGAACTGATGGCTGAGGATACTGGTGTTGGGAGTGAGTATCCTACGCTTGGGAGCGCCAGCTAAAAAAATCAGCAGCCCGGCTGAACCAATTGATCCCAGACCCACAGTTTTGACTGGGATGGCGCTGGAGCGCATGACATCAATCAAAGCAAATGCACAACTGAGATCACCGCCATCACTGCAAACCATGAGCAAGAGCTCTTTGTGCTTTTTCTTCTTTACGTGATTTTCATGCAGGATCCACTCAACAATGGGTTTGATGGTATCAGAATCAATGTCGTCCATGAGCACCATGATTCCACGATCATTCAGTGCTTGGGTATGGGTTTCAAATGGGCTCGTGTCTTTTTCGATAGTCATGTTTGTCATAAAATACAATGATTTCCAGGTATGTGCATTATTCTAGCACATACCCGGAAATGTCACAACTACTTATGATACCTTATTGTTGGGGTTTGGTTTGGTCCATTTCCCGGAATGCTTCGCGGCTGCGTGTTTCAGCCAAACGACGCCGATCACGGGCATCACGCGATTTTTGCAGTTGATTGGCCTCGCCCATGGGCAGAGCCACCAGCACATAGGTGCGGAATCGATCGCCTTCGGCGATCACACGACTTTCTACCACTTCTACCCCGGTGATGTCGGTGCCAGCACAGAAACTCTTGATGGCCATTTCGCTCTGCTCGGTACTGGCATTTTCGTTTTCCAGGCGGTAGACCTTGCTCTGCTGGTTGACCTGTCCGCCAGCCGCCATGCAGATCTTGCCAAATGCCATGGTCTTGGCCTTGTTCACGCTCATGCCCATGTCCGGACTTACAGCGGTACCGTTCTGGTACACGGCATCCTTGCTCTTGGGCAATTCGGTCATCCACTTGGGAGCCTTGTCGATGGCACGTTCCACCAGACGCTCCTGGCGCTCACGTTCTTCATAGGCCCGGCGCTCGTAGGTTTCTTTGGGTGCAGAACTACAAGCCGCCAACACAGTCGCAATGGGCAACAACAACCAAGTCTTTTTCATTTGTTTTCCTTTATCGAGATTTGACCCATTCGCCGGCGCGTCGAAGATCCTCACCTGCGCCACTCAGCGTACCGCCCACAGTACCACAGGCCTGCAGACTCAACGCAACCAACATCGTCATAAACATTTTTGCTTTCATGGAATTCTCCACCTTGTCAACACAACACGATTGTACACAAACAGTAAAACTCAGTCAACCTAGAATTTGTCCACTACCACCCATTTTGATGGACTGACCTGACAGATGATGCCTTGAAAAGTGCGAACATCTCTCGAAACAAAATTGGTCTCGACAAACCAGCGACACACAGTACCATTATGGTAAAATTTCTCGCGATGTTCGGGATGTGGCCGGAATTGGGAAATGTCGCCCATGGTGCCCGAAGGGGTGGCCAATAGAGTTATGAGTTCGGGTCGGTCCTTGCAGACCAAGATACGCTCACTGATGGCACGACCTCTCCCCACTCGCTGACGCACATCAGCTTCGGCTCGATCCACGGCAATGGCACAGGCTTCACTGCTGGGTCGATCTCCGCTCCAGGTGTACTCACCAAACGCCGAATGCCATTCTGATCCAATCCTTACACGGAAATCCACCACGCATTTGCGGCCAGTGGGATCAGGTACTAGATCTCGTCTCACCGGACTGCGCTCGGCGATTTCCACCGAATGGCTGGTCACTGTACGATCTTGTATCACACATTGATCGGAACCCTGTGCCACAATGGGAATCATGGCCAAGGCAGTGATGATTTTTTTCATGGACAATTTCTCCCGATGCTCATAAGATGTTGATTAATCAGCCAGTCAGATTGACCAATATGCATGGCATTTTTCTGATATCTACCGTGCGGATCGGTTATCACTTTCCAAGGCGTGAGTATATTGGCCGCGCCGGCCAATAGCCGGTCATCGGGTGTGGTACGCATGCTCTGCAACCAAGCCACCTGCTGATGTTTGATGCGACAGTCGATCTGGAAGTATTCAAGATCGGCCACGGGCATGGGGTGTCGCGTGGCACATCCGGTACTAAACACGCTGGCAATTATAACGAATGCGCCAAATGCGATTCTTGATTTGCGAAACGACATTTGCATGCTCCTCGGCAGATTGAAAAGGTTGTTTTGGCGACTGCGCCAGTTGATCAAGCCAACGTATGATTCGTTCTCGATTGGCACAGTCATCGGGGATCACAGCCACATCCACTGGCGTGCGTGGATTCTGGGCGCATCCAACAATCATCATTACCATCAACAAAAGAAAAATCCTGTTCATGCACATATAGTACACGAACAGGATTTATTGGTCAACCAAGTTGGTTCTTAAGCAGACTTTGCGGAGCTGAAGGCCCAGGGATTGGCCTGATAAGCCTTGAATGCTTCTTTCCAGAAAGAATCATAAAACTTCTGAGAAGCCATGTCAGTCATGCTTTTGACCCACTCGTTTTCTGCGATTTGCTTGGCAGTGTCTTGAGCTACCTTGGTGGCTTCACTAGCCAACTTGGTGCTCACAGCAGTTACGGTCTTGACAGCCTCTTTGGTATAAGCAGTCTGAGCATCAACAAAATCTACCATGGGCTCAGCAAAGGCTTTATTGGTGATCACGTTGTTGATCACCTGTTTCTTGCTGTTTTGGATCTGGTCAATCACGGTGTCAAATGTAAACATAGTTTTTCTCCTTGAGTTAAGCGAGTTTACTGTTACAAGACCCGCCCCATGCGGCATCTTGTTTTCACTATTATATATGATATTTATTGTGCGGTGCAACAAAATTATCGTGGCAGTTTATCCAGAATTGCAAGATCTGGAGATCTGAATCCATAAGTAAACAACAACGGAGACTAAAATGGCCTGGACTGCTACCTGCCATACTATAAACACCAGTGATTGTTTTGTGCTAAATATCTTATAACTTAAAGGAGGCGACTATGTTTGCATTTTTGAAAAAACTTTTTGGCGGTGCCAAGCCCGAATCAACTGGGCACCCGCTGGACGGAGCCACTCGAGCAGCTGAAGAACGGGCTCAAGCACCCTACAAAGTTGAGCCGACACCGGCACCCAAGCCCGTGGAAGCCGCAGAACCTGTGGTACCTGCTCCCAAGACCAAGCGTCCTTCTTCTAGAGCTAAGAAAGCATCCTGATTAGAGCAATAGAATCAATGGTGGTCAGCAGCAAGTAGTTGGCCAGCATACCAAAGCTGCGGCGCGTCCAGGCCGCCCAGGAATAGATAACACACCCGGTGATAAAAAACGGATAGATGTACAGCAACGGTGGAGTAGGCACCGTTGCTGCCATCGCAATGCTGCACCCGATAGACATTGCCCAGGCAATGACTTCCAAGGTAAATCTCATGGGATGGCTTCGCCAGTCTTCTTTTATCCATTCCCAGGTTTTAAAAAGTAAATCGTTCATCCTCGCTCCGGAAAATAATCTTGCATGACACCTTCACGGTGCAAGTCAGTGGTGACACAATGTATACCACCATCCCAAAAATATCTATGTCGCAGTGGTGCAATGTGCGGCGTGATTCCATGCCTTGCCAAGGCATCAAACACCTGCTGGTTGTAGCTTGATACCATGACATTCATGGTATCAATCATCAACATGTTGACATCGAACACAGTTTCTTCCACGTAACCAGTCCAATCACCCAACCAGGTTTCTACTGTATTGATGACATCACTGTCGTACTCGAAGCCCGGGATCCACCACTTGCCTTGTGTTTGTTGTTTGAGATCGAGAAAAGGTTTTACTGCACTCCAACTTTGGTTGGGCAGATACACCACTTCCCAATCTGGGTAAGTGTCCTGATAGTTGTCAACATCGCGCAGACTGATGATCAGCCCGGGACACACTGGACAATAGGTACCATCACTGTGGCCGCCGGTGTTGACGATGTGATTACGGTATTCAGGAAACAGTCGGTCGGCCATGGCTTGACCATGAGCTAGATCCCCGTGATAGGTGTCAGTACCAAAATACAAATCTCGACCGATTCTGGCAATCATGGCTCCGTTGATGATTTCCATGGGGTCACCGGGGAAAATTTCATTTCCCTGTGATTGTATGTCTCGATAGATGTCTCGATAGATGTTGTCGGGATCGGTCAAACAAGGCAACGGCCATCCATGAACTTCTCGACATTCTGCCTGCCATTGATAGGGCAGTTCATCTATGGAATCACAATGTTCTGGCCAGTCTGGACCACGTACAATTGCGTAGAAGTCTTGCCAGGGACGCACTCCCATGTAAAAGCGATTGCCGACCATGACCATCTCATCCCTGGGATTCATGGGCGGAGCAATGTAACGTCCGTTCTGCCAGGCATGTTTGACTGGATGTGGACGCAACACACGCACACCAAAGCTCTCTAAAATGCGTATGATATTTTGAAAGTCTTCTTCGGTCTCGATGGCGATGCGTTCAAACAACGATCGCACATGAGGTACCTTGATCCAGGAATAAAATTCCGGAGGATAACTTCGTCCTACAACACAAACACGCAGTGGATCCCAGTGTTGAAAAACATTATACACCAAAATACCTCTCGGCAAAAGCATGGCTGGCAATATTTTTGCCCTTGGCTTCGCACTGGATATCAAAGTTGGTCAAAAAGCTGGCAGCCCAGTCGCTCACAGACGAGTTCCAGTAGAAATCACTGTGCGCCCGAAGTTGTTGTTTCTTAAACCCTCTTCCAAGAAGATCTGCAAGATCTGGTCGAGTTCGGGTACAATGATCAACAAGAACATCTTCACGACTGACACTGTAATGCAATACAGGGCGAGTGTCACGCCAAGACTCAATAACCCTATGGACCCGGTCGTCCTGGGGGTCAATGTATTCCCCGGTATTAATCCAGTGGTGATGAATGTCCAAAACAAGAGCCACGTGACCAGCCACAGCAAGAGTAACGTCCAAACCATTTGATATCTCGTCGTTTTCAATTGTTATCAAATTCCGAGCCTCGGGGCTGAGTCTCCCCAAAGTACGGAGAAATTTTGCAGGGCCACCCTTGCCCGACAAGTGTACATTAATTTTGAATCCATGATCATGCCAGGTGCTGCCATAGCCCATCCAACGAGCCATGTCGGCGTGATACTCAAATTCATCAATGCTTCTATTTACTATCTCGTCTGATTCGCTGGCCAAAACACAGAATTGTCCGGGGTGAAAACTTAACCTCACATCAAGCTCGCGAGCACGCTCACCAATGGGGGCAAAAATTTTCGCTAGATGACTTTGAACATCACTCTGTTGCCACCAGGCCTGCCAGTTGGGCTCGGTATACCCTTGCAGCATCTCTGAACCCAGTCGCACCATGCGCAGACAAGGCGATAAACTGCCCACACGCTCAACCATGCGCAAGGCCGCAGCAGCATTGTGGTTCATGATATCCCACTGGCGTTGCTCGGCTTCTTCGGGGTGCTCACGCAACCATCGCATGGTTGTGCTTCGACCATTGAGATCGCGACTTTCAGACGTAGGGCGGCGTCCTGCGACCTCGCCGGGGTCATCAATCCACTTGCAACAAAAACCAACACGATTGGACATTGTAGTGACTCATTCAGTACGGGAAAGTAATTCTAACACATTTTTCATTTTATCGCTAGTGAAATTGGAAAGATTTTGGTAAGCAGGTGCCAATTCCATGGCATGATCAATCGCCACCCACTGTACTTTGGGCCTGGCTTGAACAGCGCCATGTAATAGGCCATGCCGATCCATGGTGCGTTGACGTTGACTTTCGTCGGCTATCGTGGGTGTTCCAAAGTCTCCGCCCAACAACAACACCAAATCATTGCCGCTGGCACAGAGGTGCATGGCGATGATGTCCTCGATGTTGTCGATTGGTTTGTCAAAGTTTCCATCATAGGCCTTGACTCCAACCGAATTGGTCAGAGTCTGATAAAAGCTGCGAGGTACATAGAAATTACAGCGTTGTTCAAAACCGGACTCCAAGAGATTCTGGCATTGTGCATGATCATGACAAATGGTGTTGTCGGTCAAGCAGTTTCTCCAGGTTCTCCAGCTGCCCCAGGTACTGCCAATGTTCTTGATGATGTCGATAACAGCACCGGACTCGAGTTGATACCCGGCAAATATGACCCATCCGATCCTCATCGCTGTCTTGGTTGCCCCGGACGTTGTACCACATGCCCGGCTTCGCGTTCGAGATCAAGTGTCACACAGTGAAACCCGCCGCCCAGGGTGCGAGAGTGTGTGAGTGTCATGGGGATGACATAGAATCCACGGCTTTCCAATTGTTGTATGAGATCGACTTGCAGTTCATCGATGATGACGCAGTTGGGATCCACCACCAACATGTTCAACCCAATCCATTTGCTGGCATAAGGAAATCTAAAAAATTTACGCTCGACAACATCGTTGACATAAATTTTGTCCCAGGACTTCAACACCTGCGGACAGTTGTCGTCATTGACTCGCTCGCCATTCAAGATCACCAGCCCTTCGCGCACAGGAATGATGGTGCTGTCAATATGTACTCCGCCATAGCAGTTCCAGGACTCGATTTTGAAATCTGGCAGTTGTCGACGCAACCATTCGATGGCCTTGGGTGTACCATAGCGATTTTCCAACACCAACAGAGTATCGCCCAATTTACAGACATTGGCTGCATCCAAACGCATGTCGGGCTCTTGTGGCATGTGACGAATGTCATCGGCATTGTCAAGGATGCCATGATAGGCTTGGACTTCTTGATTGCGACAATACATGCCCATGTTGGGCACAATCACAGTGGAGCCAGCGATCAACAATCTATCCCTGGGGCAATAGTTATACATGCCATCGCTTTGTGTGTAGTCGACAAACTTGGGTCGATGCACCTTGATGCCAAATCCGTGCAACACCTTGGCTAGAACATCAAGTTCTTTTTGTGTCTGCTGTACAATACGCCAGTTGACTTTGCCACGTGGTATGGGCGACTTGTCCCAGGTGGTTTCCATGTTTTGCAGTTCTGTGGGCCAATTGGACCCCAGGGCCGATCCCACTACCACACTTTTGAGAGGATCCCACTCATTGTAAGAACTTATGTTCACTCCATGACTCCGGTTAATTGCAATGTGTATCTTGGCGTTTTGCCCACGTTGGCTGCTAGATGCAGAACATCGTTGTGCCAAAATACTCCTTGGCCGGCACGCCAGGGAGGAATGACTTGGCAATTCATTTCGAGATAGTGACCGCTCTGCCAGTCCTCAAGGAATATCACATATCGACGAATGGTTTCAGGGTCAGCGACATTATATATCTCTCGGAACTTCGAGTAAGTATCGCGGTGATTGGGCAACACATCTCCTGGTCGCATGCGGTACACACTCCAGGAAAAATGTTTCATAGACAACAGCTCTCTAAACGGTGCGATCCACTCGGGTTCGGGCTGTCGCATGTCATACATGTCGCCAGTAAACCTTGTCTGTGTGTATCCCAACTGATTCCACATGGCAACATCGTCGGGATTGTTAAAAGGTTCGTGGATGTAGTTTAGGTCTCGATGTGACCGTCCCCACCATGAGTTGGGGAATTGCACCGATCCAGTTTTTTTAGCCTTGACGCTGTCGTGTATTTCCATAATGAATAACCGTGTGCTTGCCGGTCAACGGCATCTTACGCCAGGGATCAACAATGACCGACCCCGCGGGGATGTTGCAATAGAATGAGTCATCGCGGACATCTCCGGTGTAGCCGTAAGTGATGGCGCGATTGTGTGCCAACAGCAGCACACAGGGTCCAGTGACTTCACCAACGACATCGGTGGGGTCATCGGCCAAGGGATCTAGATACACCACCTGGTATCCCAGTTCCTTGACATAGTGTCCAATCAAGGTCGAATAACTTCCGATACAATAGGGAACATCGGGCTTGTAGGCCTTGCCATGAATCACAATAGGCAAACTTCCACCATTGCATTGCTGGACCAAGAACTCGGCTAGATTTTTGGCCTGTACTTCACGAGCATGCATGATGGTGTCAAACAAGTCGTAACCGATGTTGTATTCTTCGGCCAGCCAACGCAGGGCGATGTTGTCTCGCGGATGACAAGCACCAGCATCGCCCATGCCTGCGGTCATGTATTTGGGTCCCATGATGCGCATGGTGCTCTGTGCCAAAGCATCGGTGACCACGTCCACATTGATGTTACCAATGCGCAGGGCAAAGTCCTGAATCATGTTCACAAGACCCACCTTGGCCGAAATAAATGTGTTGTAGAAAATCTTGATGGACTCACACTCTTCCCAGGTACCAGTGACATATCTAGGATTGTTTTGCATCAAGGGACGATAAATCTTGATCAAGTCCTCGGCCATGTTGGGATCGCCTTGGTCGGTGCCAATGATCACCATTTCGGGATTGGCCATGTCCCACTTTACCGAGCCCATGGCGATGAGGTAGGGGTTGTAATAGAACCGATGCTTGTTATTCAGCAAGGTTTGGAAGTTACGTCGAGTGGTGCCTGGCAACACAGTGGAGATCAACACGATGTTTTTGGGAGCGGTGGCCAGGGCGTTGATCTTGGTCAGGACTGTTTTGACATCAGCATGCCCAAAGTCTCGTGGCTCCATGTGACTGCTGGGCACTGACCCATCATAGCCTTGTTCATGCGGTGTTGGTACTGCAATAAAAATCCAATCACTTTTGTCCACGACTTCTTCAAGGTCTCGAACTTTGACCAAGTCGCTATGGCGCGGGTAAATATCGTAACCATAAGTTTCATATGTCTGTGCAAACACTTCTGCACAGTCAAGGCCAAGTTTACCGAGACCCACAAATCCAATAACTGTATCTTTCATGCATATTCCTCTTGAGCAAATTAACAACTACATCAGTAGTTTTTTTGATGATAATAACATAATTTATCGGTTTTGTACACCGGGATCAAGAAACCTTCATGACCTAACCGAACTGAGACCACATGGAAAGTCTTGGATCGAGGCCATGTTGTCCCGCACGGTGATCTTGCATGACCACGAGCCGTTGAATTTTGATTTCTACGATCCCGACTACCTGGATCAAAACATTCCCACCTGGTTGATCAACAACATGTCTGGCATGCAAAATTACTGGATCAACGATGCTGTCCGACAGCGTTGGATTGGTAAAAATCTCTGTTTCATACGTGATGGTGGCACGGTGTATGATCGTAACATTCTGGTACACAGCGAACTAAATTCTTCCCAGGTGGTTCGCTATCGTGATCAGGGCCTGACCGATGTCTACTGGTGGAGCCATGCCATCATCGCTCGAGACTGGTATCGCTATGCCGAGCTTGACCCCATGCTGGAATTCTTGCCCGATCGATTTGAGCTAGATTTCAACATCTACAATCGAGCCTGGAGTGGCACAAGAGAATATCGGCTGAAGTTTGCAGACATGTTGTTGGAACAGGGTCTGATTGATGGATGCAATATAAAATTCTCAACACATGACAATGGTACACATTATCTAGATCATCAATATCGGAATCCCAGATTCCGGCCAGATCATGATTTGTCTGTGTTGCCAATCAACGATGCCATCAGTTGTGCCAGCGCCAGCTACAGTGTCGATGACTATCGTCGTTGTTGGTTTGATGTTGTGCTAGAAACTGTGTTTGACGACACTCGTTTGCACCTAACTGAGAAAATACTACGACCCATTGCCTGCGGCAAACCATTCATACTGGTGGCACCAGCTGGCAGCCTGGCTTTGCTCAAACACTATGGGTTCAAGACTTTCGGTGAATTCATTGATGAAAGCTATGATCAAGAATCCGACCCCATGCTGCGTATGCAAATGATTGTTCGCACCATGAAGCAGATCAGCGAGATGAGTGAGAATCAACGTTTGCAAATAACACATCTCTCAGCTCAACTGGCTAGATTGAATCGACAGAGATTTTTCTCTCTAGAATTTTTCACCGATGTCATGACCGAGTTGTCGGATAACATAGAAAAAGCCCAGAACGAATGTGATCAACATCGTCTGGGACAAAGCTTTAGAGAGTTCAGAAAGTTGGCTGCAACAACTCCGGAATTGCGCCAACGTCTTGTGGGAGGCAATCCTTTCTACTCGAGTAGAGATGTTGTCAAACTTTTTCAGCAGTTGCACCGCGCTTGACTGCCCAATCCCAGGAATCATCAAGAGACTGATCCTTCAGCGTTTGTATGCGGGCCCAAAGATCGTTGTAGAAACTATCTAGCTCACCGTTCCACTTGCCACGCAGATGTGCCAGAGCCTGTTCACAGTAATTCCAATCACGACAGCGATAGTTCTTGATCAAGTTTCGATGGAGATCCACCAAGGACTCCAGACCCATGACCTCGGGGATGGAGATATTTTCCACCAAACAGTAGGCCTGGATGGGTTCTTCAAGATCACCAATCTTGATACTGTCAAGTTCCAGCACTGTGTATCTGTCAGTGATGTCTTGAATACTGTCAGTGCCCAATAAAATGTTCATGCTTGATTACCTCCGTAAATATGTATGATGACTATTGCATTTGACTTAATTTCAGATCTACATCTAGACAACGAACCAACCTTTAACTGGAGCAATCAAGCCACCAGTCCCTTTTGTATCGTGGCCGGTGATGTAGCCAGCAATCACAAAATATTGAGACAGGCACTGACCGATCTTGGCAACAACTATCGGGCGGTGTTCTACATCGACGGCAACGACGAGCATCGCAGCAACTATGAAGATCTTGCTCAGAGTTATCGAGACATCAATCAGTTGACTCAGGGACTCAAAAATGTTTCTTATCTGCATGATCGCGTGGCCGTTGTCGACGACATTGCAATTTTAGCAGTCAATGGTTGGTGGAGCAACGATTATGACTCAAGATGGTTGCCAGACGAAACCAAACAACGAGTGGCCGATTGGTATGGATCCAGCCGCGAGGCTGTGGACAACATGCATGTCGCAGCCTTGGGCGATGCTGCCTATCTTGATCGCAGCATTGCCAGGTTGCAAAAACACATTGACATTAAAAAAATCATCGTGGTCACACATTCAGTGCCTTTGCCTAGATTTTTCCAGCACGACAAAGACCTTATCAATACCTATCGCATGAACACCACTTCCAACATCCACATGATCAAATCCCTGGAGGGCGATACCCAGAGCAAGGTCGTGGCCTGGTGTTTTGGGCACTATCACTGGGCCGTGGATGAAACCATCGACGGTGTTAGATATGTGTGTAATCCACGGGGACGCAATGGTACACCTTGGTATCGTACCCCGTATTTCCCACAAAGGATCGAAGTTTAGCCCTCGTCGGGCTCGAGTTTGATTTGCAAGGGAAAGTTGTTGCTGCGAGCTTCCACAGTGATCTCGATGCCTTTCTGTTCGGCTATTTCATAAGGCAGCACAGCCACAGTTGCTGCACCGGCTTCGTGAATGTTGTTGGTGATCATGGCAGCCGTGACTGGTGTGTAATCAAAATGCTGCACCAAACTGTCAACAACAAAATCTGCAGTGGTCTCATCGTCATTGAGATAGATCACGCGAAATAACGAAGGTTCTTTGATTTGTTTTGCCGTGCGGCTACCGATTTTTTTACTGACTTCAATTTGCGCCATTTTGCATGCTCCTCAAAAACAAGAAAAGTGTTGGGGGTCAGACCCCCAACACTATTTACGCTTGGTAGGCAATCTCAATCTTCTTAGATTTGAGGGACTCGGGGATGATGCGCTCGAGCTTGATGGTCAAGATACCATCGCGGGCCAGAGCTTCTCGCACTTCCACATTGTCTGACAGGCTGAATGTGCGAATGAATTTGCGAGCACTGATACCTTGATGACGGAAAATATAGTTTTCCGGAACACTGTCGGTTTTCTCCCCAGTGATCACAAGTTCGCCGTCCTTGACTATGATATCAATTTCGCCCTGACTGAATCCAGCCACTGCCAACTGAATCTCATAGTGATTCTCGGCAGTTTCGATGATGTTATAGGGAGGATAATTCCCAGTGGTGGCGTGATCCAATTGATTCACGATGCGATCAAACAGTCGATCGATTCCAACAGCGTTACGATAAAAAGGGCTGAGGTCAAGAGTGGTGATTTTAGTCATAATGTCTTCTCCTTTAAATTAAGCAAGTTGACTATGTGTAGCCCGACCATCGGCGCTACAAATGTATTTATACAGGAAACCAGACGTGATGTCGAGTTTATCTGGGGTTCTTGACTTGGTATTCACTACCACTCCAGGTCAATGAAAACAAAGTAAAGTGCTCGGGATAGTTGAGACCCAGGCGATACTTGAGTCCTTTGGCCACCTTGGTGGTATATGGCACATGATACTTTTTGGCCCAGGCGCGTACCGAACGTTCTAAGTCATCAAATCCGGCTTCGCAGCGAAGTATGTCGAATTCGATGTACACGATCAGTAGTTTTTTGGCGGCAATTTCTGGCTTTGTACATAGCGTTGCCAGCGTTTCTTGGCCAGGCTCTTGGCAGTCTTGCGTCGCGTGGTGGGCTTGACATAGTGTTCTCGCTCGCGCAGATCCAGCAGCAGTCCCGAATTGGCAATTTTCTTTTTGAATTTACGCAAGGCACGCTCGACATTGCCATCGGCACCCACTATCACTGATCTTCCATATAGCATTGTTTGCTATTCCTCCCAAGTTATGAATTATTTATTTGTGTATGGTCAACAACAATGGTTTCCAAGCCCTGATCTAGGTAGAGACGTATATCAAACATGTGCGGCATTAACACTCGCTCAAGCTCGCTGTGCAAGGCACGAGCACCAGTGTCCGATTTTACAGCACAATCCACGATGGCGTCAATTGCCTCTGGAGTGATCTCCAACTGTAGTCCATCTTGCTGAAACAACCAAGAATACTGCTCAACATAGTTGTTTTTTACACCGGTGAGAATATTGCGCATGTCATCACGATTCAATGGAGACAGAGAGACCACAGTGGGGAAGCGTCCAACAAATTCCGGTATCATGCCAAACTTCACCAAGTCATCGGGGCCGATCTGGGTCATGTCAACTGCCGACTTGTTGATGATGGGAGAGTTGAAGCCCATGCTGGTTCCATGTATGCGATTTTTCAATATGCCATCGAGTCCTACAAATGCTCCACCACAAATAAACAGTATGTCGGTGGTGTCAATCTCCAACATCTCGCCGCTGGGATGTTTGCGATTGCCCTGTGCATTGATTCTACACACCGTGCCCTCTACCAGCTTGAGCAAGGCTTGTTGTACCCCTTCGCCTGACACATCTCTCGTGATCGAAGCACCCTCGCTCTTGCGAGCGATTTTGTCAATTTCATCAATAAACACGATGCCGCGTTGAGTGCGTTCGATGTTGTTGCCCGAAATGGTATATAGTCTTGATATCAACATTTCAACATCATCACCCACGTACCCAGCTTCGGTGATGGATGTTGCATCGGCAATGACAAACGGCACATCTAGGAAACGTGCAATGGTCTTGGCCAAGAGTGTCTTGCCCGAACCCGTGGGCCCGATCATGAGGATGTTGGCCTTGGAGATCTCAGGGTCACCCTTTTTCCTACGTAGTCGTTTGTAGTGATTGATCACAGCCACACTCAGCACTGTCTTGGCTTGATGTTGGCTGATCACATACTGATCGAGATATTTGCAAAAAGCTCGGGGATCGTTGTGGTCTTGGGTGGCCGAGTCAGAGTTTTCCCCAGATGTGTCCTTCAACAGACTTTGACACAGTTCCACGCACTCATTGCAGATAGACACCAGGTCGCTGATTATGAGCTTGTCTACATTGTCTTTGTGCTTGCCACAAAAACTACAAACTTCAAGTTGCTCGGCCATTACTTTGCCTTGATGAGTCGTAGTTCAATTTGCTCTCGCTCGCTGTCAGTCAGCATGTCGGGATCATATGCCCCTTCGCTGATCTTGGCGATGAGATAATCGATGTATGCTCCATTGTATGAATATTGGTTGGTGCCTTGCTTGTCAACACGTATCCATGTGTTACCATTGTGTTTGTACAATTCCGTGGGCATGGTGCGGGTCAACACAAACATATCACCCTTGTCGCCCTCTGTGGGCAAACTGTTACCAAAACTGTTGTTGGTTTCCTTGGGGAGATAGGCCATCCAAGGTAGTTGGTCGATCTTTCCCAGTTCAAGTAGTCGTCTCTGTTCTTTCAAGGTACTGTTGGGATTGTCAAGTTTCCAAGCAGATTTTGCTTCGCGCAGAGCCTCACGATCGATGTTGCTGTCAGATTCATCATCGTCGATTTTTTCATCTTCATGCTCGCTGCCGGCGACTGTGATGATCGGTGCTGTGTCCTCGACCACTGGAAAAGGCCAAGGGGCCTGCGTTGCGGTTTGAGTCGGCTCCTTGGATTCAGGTACGTATTCGGATTGTATCAAAGTGGATATGTTGGGTCCCACTTCTGGTACCACCACTTCAATGGGGGGTTGAGACTCAGGGTCGTGGCCAGTATCAAGTCCCACCATATTCTCGGCAGCAGTTGCATCATCAACATTGTCGGTACCATCATTGTTCTCCTGGGCCAACTTTTTCTTTTCGAGTTCCCATTGACGACTCTCGGTAAACGCCAACAGCATCATCACGGCCAAGGGATCAAACACCAGCACTAGAATGATAATAACCCAACGTACTGCTTTTTCCAAGAGGTTGGCATCGGGGTTGTCGCCATAGATCAAGGCCGCTATGTATTTTATAGGACCCACCTCGGCTTCGACCTTGCGAACTTCGGCGGCTATGGGAGCCCGTTCTTCATTAAGCGAATTAATTCTCTTCTGTTCGGCTTCAATTTCACGAATGAGTCGCTGACGCTCCGGCGCCTGCTGTCGCCGTATCTGTATCGATCTCTCAGCCCCTGCTTCCGATGTAGAACGACCCAAGACTTGGTCCACAGACGCATCCAACTGTTTAAGTGCCATGCGAGCTGCATCGACATTCTCCCTGCTGGTTTTGATCTTTTCATCTATGATGGTCAACTTGGCGGCCACATCTCCTATGGGCACGGCCTGGTCCAGGTGTGCTTTTGATAGGAATCCAAATATACCCATGCTGGTGATCAGCATCAGCACCGCCACCGCAGGAACCAGATACACCTTCATGGTGAATTTGACCTGGCGCCAGTATTCGTGCAGCCACACAGTGACAACCAGTTTGGCGATTTCCAGCACTGATCCCATGATCACGATGGGCAGAGCGGCCGCGGCGAAAATGGCCGCCAGGCCCACGATTGAATAGAATGCGGCTATTGCACTAAGACTCAATGCCACCGCGAGCATTAGATAGGTCAATATCATAGAAAATTATTTATTGGCATTTCTCTTTCGATCACTCTGTACTTGTAGACTGAGCTTGACGCTGGCCCAGGTGGCAAACCTCTCATCTGGTACTTCAAACCACACTTCCACGGGTGAATTACCTCGACGAGCTCGACCATTGGGACTGAGTCGGCGATGTACCCGACCTTGGCATCCCCAGTCTCGTCCGAACCAGGACCGGCACTCGCGCATGATCGAGTACCACTGTTCCAAATTGGATACCAGGAACCAAAAACGCTTTCTCTGTGGTTTTTCTTGAAGTTCAGTCACAAATTATTATAGCAAAAGAAAAGCCGCCCGAAGGCGGCTTTTGGAGAACTGGAACCAGTTGGCTAGACTTTTTCCCCGGCTTCAAAATCCCGGAATCTCAAGAATCGCGGGAATCGGAGACTGTAGGTTCCGTCTTGGTTTTGTGTGACTGCGTCTGCCTGGACTTCCACCAGGTGTCCAAGTAGGTTATCACGTGCAGCCCAGTACTCATCACGATTGCCATCAGACAGACCGCTGCCAACATTAACACAAATACGACGTCCATTGTCTTCTCCTTCACAGACGATTGCACCCAGGCGCCCGGCATTGCGGCCGGTACCTTCTTCAAAGCCCACGATCTCAAGATCCACTGTGATGGTGGGCTTCCATTTCATCCAAAAACTACTGCGCCGACACTCGTAAGGAGCATCCAGGTTCTTGATCATGATGCCTTCGAATCCCCGGGACACAGCATCTTCAGCAAAGCGGCGCATGATGTCATGCCCTTCAGCTGTGTCAAAATCCACTTCCAAGCCCGGCATGATCTGCACCGGATCATCGGGATTTAGTTGGGCACGGGCACGATCCAGACAGACCAGGCGTTTGTGTTGCTGTGCGTTCCAATAACCACGCTCAAAATCTGCCAAGTGTATGAAGTCAAACACATGGTACACCATGCCATCGGTTCGAGCATCACTCTTGCGATGCGCCTGCTTCATGAGCTTTTGAAAACTCTCGCCCACGATCTCGCCATCCAACACAAAGCCGCCGCTGGCGCCATTACCATGTTGCCACAACCGACGATTTTCTTCGATGAATTCTTGGATCTGCGGAAAGTTCTCAAACACCTTGCCATTGCGGCTGTAGAGTGTACAACCATTGCCGGACACCACGGCCAACACACGCACACCATCTAACTTGCATTCCAGTCGCATGACACCGCGCAGTTTGCGAGGCTGGTCCGTGCTGTCTTGAGCCAACTGACAAGTGAACACCGGGATGCAGTATGCAGTCTTGCCCAGGATCTTGTTTAGAGTCTTTTCCGAGATGCCACAACGGAGGTCCTTGATCAGCACACGACGAGCCATGCCGTTCCACTCTTCCGAGTCAAACTCTTGCATGATGTCTTCCACGGCCGAACGGGCTGCATTGCCAGTGATGCTGCGCAGGCGTAGATTCTCACACAGAGCCCAGAACTTCGTCCATGGGTTGGGACGATGGGTCAAGCCCGAGCTCTCTGGTACCTTTTTGATGTTGTAGGTGAAGTAAGGATTGTAAGCCAGGTAGCAGTTGTACAGGAATCCTTGGGCACTGGCGCTACCGAGCTGGGATGCCATGTGGGCCTTCTCGATGACTTTTTCTTTGTGTAGACGACTGTCCGAACTTTCCAAGTCCTGGATCCACTCCGCGCTCATAATGGTTCCATCAAAACGTGCATCTTGGTGATTGAAACTTTCCACTGTGTGCTCCAATGTAATTATCAGACGATGACGTCTCGTTCTTGGCGCCGATCTGAATAGAACTGATGTCCAATACGACGCACAGTATCGGCCATGTGCTGCGGATTATCTTCAAAGGCCTGCCGGATGTCATCAACAGTGATGCCGTCGTCGACCTCCACAAGATAGATCTCATAGTGTCGCTGAGAGTTGAACTGCGCCCTGAGTTGCCAGTGCATGAGATTGGGTTCTGCCTGCACCGTTTTCAAGTCCTCGCCCTTGAGCGCGGCCCACATGCGCTTCTTGGAGATATCCGAGACGTTCACAGCGGCTTCCAGGCCGTTGCAGTCCCACATCAAGGCGATGGTGTTGCTCACTGTGCGCCTCCACGCAGGGTCTCAACCAGATGTTGATGTGCCAGATTGGTATCCACCGCGGAAACGAAATCAGTTTCAATGGCATCGGCAGCACGGCTGCAGATCTGGCTCATGGTGCGCAGGATCTTGTGCTGGGACATTGGACTGTGCTCACCACTCGCCAAGGCTTCTACAGCACGTTTGATGTAGTTGAATTCTTCAGGTGTCATAGGATCATTGTAATGTATCTCGAATTATTGGTCAACCTACAAAACCGTCGATGATTCGAACGAGGTCCTCGGCATAGACATCCTCGACCTTTTTGTCATAGATTGCTTCCGTCTTGCGAAAGCGGAAAAAGTCGATTTCGTAGAGGTCCTTACCTGCATTGTACTTGATGTACACATAGCCCTTCCACGGAGTCATGCCCGAGGTCTTGAACTTGAGACCCTCGCCCATGTTCATCAGGTCCTTAGCACCCCAGGCAAAGAGAGCCATGGGATCAATGGTGCGAATCTGATTCAGGATGGTGTGTGCAACAGACATATCTGTCTCCTCAAACAAAGTCCACGGCCACTTCGTCGCCCACATCGCTGAACTGCAAGCGAGTCAGGAACGAATCTTCTATCAGGGAACGGAACTGATCCACCATGCCCACAGTCACCAAGTCTGCTGTGAAAAACATGGTACCATTGCAAAAGTAAGCATCGTCGATGCCGCACTCGTCAGCCACATCCAAAACACGTTTTTCGAAACCCATTTCTTGCTCCTGTTTTGCTACTGTATGTCTACATTGTAGCAAAATAGCGATTTCTGGTCAACCAAAAATTCTGTGGCTTTTTTGCTACAAAATCTGGATTATTTGTTGCGGTGCAGCACGACTCATGGTAAATACTGATATAAGGAGAATCAAAAATGATAGAAAAATTACTGGAGCGTCTGGCTGAAATGTTCCCAAAACAAGATTATCAATCGCGTTTGGAGCGTTATCTAGCATCCAAAAACATCACCTCGGCCGGGGATGTTGATTATTGGACACGCAGATTTGATCGTCACAACAACGGAAGCCTGGCATGACCAAAATTATCAAAATTTTCGAGACTTTTCGAGATATGTTTGATCGTGCTCGCCGCGCCACCGCGGCTGTGCGTTATGGCGATGTAGACAGCGCCAAAAAAATAATGATGGAATAATCAAACCGACCAGTTTTCGGCTTTGGTGGGTATTCTGCGCCGAAATTCTCGCTCGAGATAGTAGGCTGCTAGTTTGTTTTCGATCATGCTGGCGACATCGCCATAGCCTTGTTCCAGACAAAAACACACCGGGCAATCGCCCCAACTGCGTTTGACCAGAAATCCAGCATAGTATTCTCGATGCTTGCGGTTGGCAACATCAAACACGACCATGGGTCGCGAACTGACTCGTAGGATGCTCATAGATAGGCTGGTTTGTACAAAGTAATTAGCACAATATTAAAATATTAGCATCTCACGAATTTGTTGTCAACTCACATCTAGATTAGTTTTGGTGCCCGGAGTGGGACTCGAACCCACAAAATCGGGATTTTGAATCCCGCACGTATACCAATTCCATCACCCGGGCTTGGTCTCTGTAGAGAGATTTGAACTCCCGACCCCCGGCACCCCATGCCGGTGCGCTACCAAACTGCGCTATACAGAGCGTGTATTTTAAATGAAAAAACCCGGGGAGTCAACCCCAGGTTTCCCAGGCCTTTTTCAAAGCCAACTGTCGTGCTAGCCAAAGTCTGAATTTGACATAGTCACTGAGTTCGTAGTCCTCCGGATATAGGTGTCTTGTTCGTTTGAGTCCATTTGATACTCGATAACCCGACAAAATTGATTCGTCATCGACTAGATACCAAATTTCACTGTGGTTGAAATAGAGACCCAACCGGGTGGGATTACTTCTTAGGAGCTTCGGCTTTCTTATCGTCGGCCTTTGCAGGTGCGGCAGGCTTGGCTGCTTCACTTTTGACAGGCGCACTAGCGGCGGGCTTGGCATCGGCCTTCTTTTCTTCTTTCTTGGCCGGAGCCTGAGCAAATGCGGTGACTGCGAACAGTGATGCTACAAGAGTTGCTACGAGTTTCATAAATTTCCTTTCGGTTAAAAACATAGATTTATATCTATGTACTATTATTAACGCACAACACATTGATTTTGTAGACAAATCTGGCAAAACTGATGCCACAAACAAATCATGATTTTCACTATGACCTGCCAGGGAAAATTCCAGTACAATGCTGATACATACTTTGCAGTATGTTTTTTTCAAGGAGGAAACATCATGTGGACCAAGCCCACTGCCGATGATCGGCGTTTTGGTTTTGAAGTAACAATGTACATCGCCGCTCGTTGATGTGATGTAGGGCGGGGTATTGTACCCCGCCCATGTTCTATCTTGGTGCGACTGGCCGGAATCGAACCGGCACGCCTTTTCAGGCGGCAGATTTTAAGTCTGCTGTGTCTACCGATTCCACCACAGTCGCTAAATGGTGCCCCAGAGGAGACTCGAACTCCTAAAATTTGGTTTCTAAGACCAACACGTATACCAATTCCGTCACCGGGGCCAATTGTCAATCTGCGTGGCGTGTGATGAAGTTTACTCGCATCTTGGTGGGTGCAAAATATTCTTCTACCACGGCCTTGGCAGTGTCAATGTCAAATGTTTTACAGCTGAAGATATCAAAATAGGCTGTACCATCCAGTTCCATGAAATGCGCTGAGATATTGCTGGTGGTGATCAACTGCATGAGACTGAACCCTTGTTTGGGGTCGCCTGGCAAGAGATGTTCAATCACAGGTTCTCCGTGTGCAGTCATGTCAATGCGTTTGACTAGATCTTTGACAAATCGATAGATGTTGTCGCGATCGTCAATGCCCTTGCAACCACTACAGTCCAGCATTAGATGGTATCCAAAATAACTAGTCATTTTAATTCCTTTGTTGTCTACTGGTGCCAACTCCCGGGATCGAACCAGGTTCCACGGATTTTCAGTCCGCCGCAATGACCACATTTGCTAAGTTGGCAATTATTGGTGCATCCTGACGGGTTCGAACCGCCGACATCCACTTTGTAAGAGTGGCACTCTACCAACTGAGTTAAGGATGCATGGGGTGTCATAAGAGTATCGATCTCTTGCTACGGGCTCCACAAACCCGGGTGCTACCATTACACCAATGACACCATGGTTCTTGGCACCCCCGGATGGAATCGAACCACCATTCCGGCGTTCGTAGCACCGTGTCCTATCCATTGAACGACAGGGGTATTGTCTAGGTCCAGTGTAACACAAACAACAGGCGATCTCGATCCCAACGGAACGACACGCCCAATTGGTAACTGTGTCCACTGTCGGCCCAGGCCCACTGTATGAGGTGGGGGCCGATGTGATATTCCAACCAGTGGTTGACGGTCCTCACTCCCAGTTCCCAATCCAACTGTCCTAAGGGATTGGAGCAGGGCCAGGGTATCGAGGCATGATGATCAAAACCTGGGTGGTCGATCAGCATCTTCATGCTGATATTTATTTGGTCGGAGTGGAGGGATTCGAACCCCCGACCCTCTGGTCCCAAACCAGATGCGCTACCAGACTGCGCTACACTCCGAGTGGGGTGCGAGGGCCTAGAGGCGTGTCTGTCAAGGAGACGCATTGGCACACTCGCGAAAAACATGATAATCAAACAGTGGCTGGGGATCTAGGATTCGAACCTAGGAATGCCGGAATCAAAATCCGGTGCCTTAGACCAACTTGGCGAATCCCCAACAATTATAGATACTCGTAGTTCACTGTTTTCGGGTTGCTGCGATACACCCGAGCACCGTGTTTGATGTGAAATTTTCTTGCCATTTCAGAGGGCGGACTCAAGGTCACAAATCGTTTGACCTCGGGTCGATTTTGCATGATCCAATCTCGTGCGGCAAAGATCAGTTCGCGTCCGGCACCGGGTTCGTAACTCCAGAT
>JACCDP011005886.1_pt1 | contig 87960 bp, 89 predicted proteins | sample 7445841 | NCBI WGS metagenome assembly JACCDP01 (sample SAMN15323441, study PRJNA562643) | freshwater metagenome | isolation source: river surface water | place: USA:Blue River Watershed | collected 2017-08-17
AGGATTCATGCCCATCCCAGGATTCATGCCCATCCCAGGATTCATGCCCATCCCAGGATTCATGCCCATCCCAGGATATCCTCCACCTACGGACACTGCGCCATTCATACCAGGGTAAGGCATGCCGTAAGCCGGGAACAAGACGCGCATCTTCTCGCGATAGGCAGGCAGCGAAGGGTATCCACGGTTCATACCAGGGTTACCAGGGTTCATACCACGGTTCATACCAGGGTCTATTACAGGCATAAACCTCTCCGTTTTAGTTTTGTGATACAGTACACCCATACATACAACGGCTAGAAGTAACATGATTAGCATGTTCTCATGTATCATCTGAAACAACGGTAAAGGTTTCCTTATTAAAGATAGTCACATAATTTCTGGTCTAAGCTCATTCATCCCTCAGGATATTTCCTCTGCAATCCATTGGTCGCCCATATTTGTCTATTCGAGCCATCATATCACATACATTTGGATCACCCGGCATGGGACCTTGACCATAATACGTAGTATCAATGTATTTCCCATATTGGTCAACTGGTCTACCGTATTGAACCATCCCAGGGTAGGGCATCCCGTGAGCTGGGAACAAGACTCGCATGTTGTAGAACGTCATGAAGTTTTCAGTCTTCATCTTTTGGTATATAATGCCCATACATACAACGGCTAGAAGTAACATGATTAGCATGTTCTCGTGCATCATCAATGAAACAACGATAAAGGTTTCCTTATTAAAGATATTCACATAATTTCTGGTCTAAGCTCATTCATCCCTCCTGCAATGCCCAAACATACGAGTCTAGACAACTCCCTTTAAAACTTGATTAATTGTGGCCAGCACAAAAGTTTCGATCACGCGTGTTGAATAAGATAACATCGAACAGTACGTTGAGTTTCCATACAGCAAGACAAAAAGCACATTAGACCTGCAATACTTGTGGTGCACTCTCTCTAGCAGACCGTGACAGGTAAAGAGTGCAAGCATCATCGATACAATGATACAAACCGAGCTTCCCTTGGCAACGAAATTTGACATCTCCAAGAAAGCGAACACAATCGATGCGCGCAATAAAAATCTTTAAGTGAAAATGTATCCTTTATAGTTATCCTTGCTGAAAGCAGAATTCAAAAATAGTCATGAAACCCATTGTCCTCATCCCGGGATTTGCTGGCTCTCGTTTGTGCATCAGGAAAGTGAATCAGAGGAAAGATCAGCATCGTTCAAATCCAAAGAATGACTTTGTAAACCTCAACATTTTTGATAAGGCTTGGCAACGTCAATTCGAGCTGAAGATCGACCACCACTCGTCTCAAGTAGATATATTCGATAATATAGATGTGCACGATTTCGGAGGCGTCGAGGGCATTCGCAATTTGTGCGATGATTGTCAAAAAATAGACAATTTCATTCGGAAGATTGACGATTCTAAAACAATAGAGAGATCATACAACTACAAATACTTTGATGCATTTATCACGCGCCTCGAAACCAGCGGATATCAATCTAGATTCAATATGTTCGGTGCGCCATACGATTTCCGCAAGGTAGGCGTCCAAGAATATTTGGAAACGTTTGTATCTTCTTTCAAAGCTCTTTTAGAAATGAGTTTTGATATCAACGGCCGGCGAGCTGTTCTTGTCGCACACAGTATAGGGGCACTGGTGACATACATTATACTTACAGAGTTCCTGTCTCAAGCATGGAAAGAGCAATTCATCGAGCGCTTCATATCTGTGTCGGCGCCATATGGTGGATGCTCGGTCGCTTTGAAAACATGTCTCTCGGGATATCCGAAATTGTCTCTTTTTAAAGATCGATATCTCAATGTGATGTCACAAAGCACCGGCATGACATTAGCATACCCAAACACGTTTGGATATAAATCCGGAGATATCTTGTTAAAAGGATTGGCATCCAATGATGGAGAATTTTGTGTTGGCAACTTCTTCGAAGCATTGCCAGTAAAAATGAGAAATGTATGGCTCAGCAACACGCGGGACTTTATACCATCTTATATGAAAAACACGGGCCTCCCCACAACTATAATCACATCTGCATTTGACGCACAAACAGATTTTTCATATATCTACAAAAATCTGGCAGATACTGCTAATCGGGAGCCTGTGCTTACGCAATACACGAATGGCGACTCATTGATCCCTAAATCTAGTTTGACCGTGCACGAAAGGCACGCATCTGGATTTCCGAATTACAATTTTCTCCGAGTCAATGGCGTAGAACACACGAACATTTTGAGCGATCATAAATTCCACGGCATCGTGATGAATTATTTGAACATGTGACAGAATAGTAGCGGTAAGCATATGGTAGATAGAACCTTTGGTGATACTTCAAGAGCTTCGCTCGGAACTCATTTTTGTTTGGAACCTTAGCCGACATTCCAACACAATGCGCTTTTGATTTAACATTCCAAAAAAATGTCATGTTGTTTTAATAAGAAGTGTTTCATCCATGTCCGTAGCAGCCGCATTGAAGAATGTTATACTTGTAATGTTGATCATTCTTATTTTGCATTTCTTGATCAAGAACATCAATCTCGAAAAAAAGGCTGACAGCAGGTTTGGATCATTGTTAGAGGATAATGATAAGTGCATTCCCTATATTGCAATCGAAGCCAGGACGTGTCCAAAGAACGATATTGACATGGATGACGATGATGATGATGATGATGATTATGATAATATAAATGTACCCGCTGCTTCTATGTTGACATTGGATGATAGGGATGATAAGGATGAACTCCAGCGTTTTGTTTTTGAGGATAACAGTGAGCTCGAAAAGTTCTTTGTCCCAGTTGATAACGACAAGAGCTTTGATGCAAATGTTGAGGAAAAACGCAAAATAGAGGAAGTAATCGAACGCACAAAAGTCGACAATAACAAGAAGAACGCGCGTATCAACGAATTATCATTCCTTAACGAGTATCATCCGGATAAAGCCCCACTTGACAATGACCTCATGGCCTATGACTCTTATGGCTCCTTATTTGGCAGCGCTTGTGGTGGTGCTTCTACACCTTGGGATGCGCCTCCCCCAGAGTGTCGTAAAACATCATAGAAGTTCGAAGAAGAAGCTCGAGCTTCAAAGAAAAAATTAGATAAAACCCTTGCTTGGTCTGGCAAGCTAAATGCCCTTCTTTTTCTTTTCCTCATTCCAAAGTGCAATGGCGGAGCGCATGCGATCTGTATTACCGAGTTCCGGCTGAGTTTCCTTGAGCTTAAGCATGGCCTCCCGGATAAAGATATTGAATGAACTGGGGTTCCGCTTCGGCCTGTCTTTCTTCTTAGGGTTTGCAGATTTCAACTCACCGCTCTTCGTTGTATCAAACTTTTCTATCTTTATTGTCTTTTTGAATGCTTGCAGCCTTGAATGCAACTCGTCGTAATCAAGATGCAGGTTCTCCCCAGCGCTGGCTTCGAGGAACTTGACAAATTCGTCGACTGCCTTGTGCTTGGTTTCATACACCAGCTCATTCACTGCTTTCATGATCCCGATGTATGCCATTGCAAATGCACGAATAGATACTTGCTGTAATAGATAGATTCACGTTCTTTTAAGTATGTAGCGGGTAGGGACACCGACACTCATGAGTTGGCCACATTCTTCAATGCTACATCACACCAATAACGCAAGTCTTCATTAGGAAATCGCATGAATTGCAGAAGAGTGCTAGGATTATTTGTTACATCCATCAGTTCCTTCAGCAATATACAAATTGTCGGATGTTCCATTATTCGATGTAAGACTTCAGGTGGTGAATTTATGCACAAGTCAACAAATGCCATCACAAGGTCGGTGCGTTGCGTCCCCGTTGGTTGATGCGATGCAAGCAAGGCATCGAATGATTTGGCATAGGATGTGTCCTTGGTGATTGACCCTGTCTCAATGAGTATTTCTTTGAAAATCATATTAAATGTACGAAATGATTTGAGCATTCCTTTCAATTCATCCGTATTTCTTTTATTCAATACATTGGTTATTCGAAGGGAGCATTCATGTTCTGTAGTACAGAATTTTGGGTTTATCCCCATTTTCCGCATGACCGCCTTCCAAACCTGTTTGCTTGTTTGACCGCCATAGTTGTTGTAGCAACCATAATCGGCAGCCATGACACGTGCTCTGGTTTGGATCTCATACACTAAGGAATGCCTCGCATCCTTGACCCTTTCTACATCATCTTTGAAAAACTCGAGAATGCTTTTGCATGCATGTGCAAATCGAAATTTGGTAACGGATGAGCAATAATTAAATATGATATGCAACACGTCTAACGACAGATTATTAGAGGATTCTTCTGTTCCGCCCCCCATTTCATTGTATCCTATTTGATTATTTAACTCAACTTCATTTTTTAACTTAAGTTGTTGTCATCCGCATATGCAAAAGTTTCAAGTCATCCAAAGGCATGACTACGAGCTTCTTTGCAAGGAACCTCATCCATTCATGTTCGCTGACGTGATGCGGCAAGTTATCCCTATCACCTATGCTCAGACTAGACCGGATGGCAGTGCGCCAATCGCTGTTGCCGACGGAAACCAACTGGCGACACTTGTCCATAATCTGATAAATGAGTGGGAACCGGTTTGAAACCAAGTTTGATGCTGCGCCACCAATACCACCACCGATCAGCAAACCTGCATTCTGAAGAATCTCTTGTACCGACTCCTCTGCACCAGACTTATCATAGATGCTCAAATCCCCCTCCAGCTTCTCGATGCTGTCCTCGATGGCTGCTTGCAGCATCAGATACTCTCCAATACTGCTAAAGATGCTGCTATTATCAGGATTTCCGTCAAAGCATTCTAAAAAGTCTAGGTACAAGATCTTTTTCACATCTTCAAAATCCGCAAAATAATTTTGATATCGCTCGCTTCTCTTTGCTTCCATGTTTTCAGTGATATCAGAATCATTCATGGATCGCTTCCTTGGTTTACCATCTGTTTGGTTTACCATAGGAACTGGATCATCCATGTCATAAAACCGGGCAGACTCCGTGCTATTTTCGTTTTCATCCTGCAGCATCATTGCATTTTCATTTAGAACAACATCTGGATAGTCACCACCACCTGACAGTGTCTGTGTGTTTTGTGGAGTCATCCAATCACGAACATATCCTGCATCGACCATTCTCAACGAGAAATTCTGCGCGCTGTTTTCCATGATCAAGGTTTTGTAAAATTCATCCATCCCACACACCTCTTCAAGAATAGCTCGTAGCTCAGCAGGGATCTCGTGACTAACACCGAAATCCTGATGGATTCTGGCAATGAACTCGTTGGCCTTCCGCAAGAATATGCTTGAACCCGATGCTGGATTTCCTATAGCAGCGACCGTTGTCTTTGCGGATCTGCGCGAGACACGGGGCTGAATATTAGACAAAGACAGCGATTTGTAGGATGTATTTAGAAATCTCCAGATATCGTTATAAATTTTGAGAGGTCTAAAATTCAGCGCATGCTGTTCTATGGTCGATTCCTGCATTAAAAAATGCTTTGTCGTAATCAATGCCAGTGCATTTTCATGAGAGAGGACTTGCCGAATCCTATTAAACTTGACACTCAGCACCGATTCGATTTCTGATTCCAGTGCCCATTCATACAAGTTTCGTCCATAACCTCTTGTTTTGATCAAACTGAATTTTCCAAGGTTGTGCCGGCACAATCTAATGATCTTTTCCAACGACGCGTCATCTGTAGTTTCCTCTAGAATAGTATTCTGACATTCCTGCAAGCAGTCATTGGCGTTTTTAACGAGCAAATGATAATGTTCAAACATGCGTTCCATCATTGCTTTTCGTGTTTTCAGATCGAGCGAGACAGCTAAGAAGTCGTAAAGATATGCTTTCATTCGCATTGATACATAATGAAGATCCACAAGCTGTTGTTTTGTCAAGCTGTCTCGTACAATCTGTTTTTTTGATATAGCATCCAAAACCATTTGCTCAAAGAATCCATCATCATCCTTTCCTTCACCAAAGTACCTCTTCAACATCTCCTCTTTCAATTTGTCAAATTCGATGATAACTCGAGCGAACACGCTGAATATGGCTGGATACTTAACGGTTTCCAAAAAGTTTTGCATACCATTCTTCTCCTTCCCGAGGCATTCGATGAGATTTTTGGCTTGGTCGTGTAATGAGCCCTTTTCGGTGTCATTTATTAAGAATAGGCGCTTGTTTCCGGTGATCGTATTGCGTTTCGTAAAGATGACTGGTACCATATTGAGTCGTGCTTTCAGAAATGCTAAATGATCATTAGTGACAAGGACATACTTTTCTTGTGCATCCACTCTGGAATTCATCTGTTTGATTTGTATGACTTGACAACCGTCCCCAGAGCGTTTTATGTCAAACAAGACGCCTTGGACGCTGTCGAAGGTGTCTCGGTCACTGTCATCATGGTGAGAGACGGTATGCTTAATGATCCTGAAGGCCTCTGGCACAGCAACGCCAGTGGCGGCGGCGCCACCAGCGCCTTGGACCAAAGTATCCACGATATTTCCCACCTCCCGCGGAATCTTGTCAAGGCCTGGCACAGGCTTGCCATCGAATAAGACGACTAGGTCGTTGTTGTTGGATCTAGATCCAGTTCGCGCATATAACGAAGTCAAGCCATAAAGAACACGATCATGTAGATCAGTCGATTGTGTGTAGAACTCGGAAGGAACAACAATACCTTTTGAGAATTTAATAGCCGAATCCCATTCAGAGCACGCCAGCAATGCAACTTTCATTCCTTCAGGATTGCCTTCGTCGTGAAACGTATCATTGCTGACAATGCTTGCATCAATCACAAATCTCAGTTTCTTGCGATTCACCCCGGTCCCAGCGAAAAAATCAGTTAGATCATTGCGGAAATTGTGCATGGTATCGTCACTCAGCCAAATACCCGAAGCTTGCCTTGCATCCGGCATGTCAGTAGTATCGTCTTCCGCACTACCAGTCACCTTTGCAGTGTTGCCCAATTCCATCACGCATATTTTGCCCAGTATTGCATCCATGGTAATGCCAGAAGATCCCAAAGATCCCAAAGACGCAGTATAATCTATCAAGCAGTTCTTTTTCACTTCATCTGACTCTAACAAGTAGAATGGATCCAACATATCGTATTGTCCAAGCAAAAACTCAAAGAACTGCACCACAGAAGGTTCATAACCGCAGCTCCTCTCGTCGACGCCGTTTCGGTAAGATTGAAGAAAGTTAAAATTGGGATTGTCTTTGCGACGCAGGATGAGTTTGAGATCATCCAAAACACGATTTTCGTTGATGCCCGCTTGTTGGATCTCCTTCATGATGTTTGAGTCTTTGAGATCAGGGGTTCGATTCAAATACTGGTAGATATTGTCAACATTATAGTGAGCATACATGACCTTTTTTGCACGCTCGCCAGTGAAATCGTGGATTGTATCGCATCGAGACAAAAGATTGTTGAAGATTCTGTGTAGACTCTGCCTTTTTTGATAGTTTGTAGCCAACATGGCCATATATTGAGCGTATTAACCTTGCACGACAAATAAATTTCATCTAAATGTTAAAGATCAGTCAATACTTGATGACAACAATGAAAAGCATATGGTCCCAACTAGAGAAGGCCGTTGACTTGGCTGATTCATATAATACATTCGTTTTCGATGGCAAGGAAAGGCAATCTGAAAAAGAAGTAGCATCAGCAGCCGCGGACATCTTCCAGCATTTCAAAAAAACTACCGATAGTACTCTCCTTGGAGCCATGCTCGAAAACCCTCAGCTTCAATACATTCTGAAACCTATCGAGCAAGAGTCTGCAAAGCGCTTGCCACATCTGAGCTATGCATGGAACGTGCAAACCATCGTGCAAGATATGATGTGCATTTCAAACAAGTTTGGTGCAAGCGCTAACTTCAAAACAGACCTTGTTCATCATCGTAATGCATTCAAGCATTTTTTTGCAGTTGATCACACAGGCGATATTGCGTTGTTGATGACAGATGACATTCCATGCCTGCGCAAAGCTTGCGGAGGAAAGGGGAGTGGTTTGTGTGACATCAGGACGGAGACGAAACAATCGGCACCAAAAGATTGCCATACTGTCGCTGTTGTCGTGTCGACAAATACCAGGCAGCAAGAGGGAAAATATGAGGACAGTAGGGCACAACATCACGAATTTGTATATCTTGCGCAATCTCTTAATGCGCAATCCCTCAATACCGTCGACTTCAAGAGTTATTCGTATGCTATTCCGAAAACGTTGTCAGAATCGAGGGGGGCATTGTATAAGAATATTGATTGCTTCGTCGTGGGTACTTCCAACGTCATAACGTTTGCCAAATGCATGATTGAAGGTGTCCCTTGCGCGCTCGTTCATGGCAACGAGACGATTCTGTACAAACCAATCGGGTTTCTTGAGAGAGAAACGCATTCTTTGAAGGGTTTCATAGAAACCGTTTGTGAATTTAATGAATCCCCGACGTCGTCGTTGCTTGCATTAGCACAGCAAAGTTTGCTCAGCCAACTCGACGAATGCTGCAGTGGTATTGTCAATGCTTTCATCAAGCATAGGGGGAAGAATCATCATATGGAATTGTTGATTCTTGTCGAGGCTTTACAGGCTGTACGCAAAAAACTAGCGTTCATATTTGAAAATTTAAATTTTAATGACATACTTTTTGGATATTTAGGATTGGATAAGCATGAGCTGGATGGGAGGACTAGTTTGGAAGCTTTGCAAGGGTTCAACAATACGAATGTTCGGTTCTTGCGAAGGATGTTGCATTGCCTAAGCACAACTAAACCAAAATCATTGCCACATTCACACGTCTATGACAAAACCGTTGCCGACAAGCTTCAAGAACAATATGTAGCAGATGTTCTTATGGCCAACAAAAACGATTTGGCATCACCAAAATGGCTGTTATCTTGCTCATGCGGTCGCGGCGGTCAAAAAGCTGACAACATCATACCTGTTAAATACCTGCAAACAGCTGAGATGTTTTTCGAACTGTTTGGAATGAATCCAGATCGAATTTTGATATCAAAAAACACGCCGCTGGAGCAAATGCATATCGCTCATGTCTATCAAAGGTGGATGTACGATTTGAGTAAGGAACTGAGTGTTGCGGATGAGGTGGTCACAAATCTCGAGCTATTCGACGGGGAATACAAGGCCAACCATGAAGAATATTTTTCGATATGGATTGATCTCGTTTTTTATACAAAAAAGTCTCAACTGAATGTCAAGTCATGTGTTTCCGCAGTTGCAAAGCCAAGGGTATCCGTTCGAGGACTGAATCACGCATACGACATATGCAAGAAATATGAAGTGGTAGCTCAATCGCATTATCTACATGAAGTCAGCAGTATAAATGAATATTTGAAGAACAGTGATCGTTTATTGGATATACTTGCAGAGGAATTAGAGAAGGCAAACATCAAGATGCGTAAGCTGGATGATAAGGGCGAAGCATTCATGAGCCAATCTTTCAAGGCAAATGTCATCGTCGAGGAAGCAATTCAAGCATTTGTTGCGAGGTTAGAGAAAGCATTAGTGCCAATAAAATACAATGATACTGAAAGTATTCGGCAGGCGTATCAGCGGTTGGAGAGTATTGGGAGTGGGGCGGGCGTGGAGGAGGTATCATCAAAATTGAGAGATGAGACAGATATTAAATTGAGAAAGCTGTGTGATCGCATGCTACAAAGTGATCATCATCGCGATTCCAATATTTGCATGGCATGCATAGCATTGCACAATTTCGTGGGACACGACTCCTGTTGCATGCAAGATTTACAAGATCGCATTATGATGCTTGCAAGTTTTCAAAAACTAATGATGACGGATAAAACGACGGAAGGTGGAGCTGTCAATAATGGTGGTCGAGATGCAAGCATTTCAGACAAATTACGTGCATATGCTGTAAAGATGATGAATGCCAAAACGGACGTTATAATTCAATGTACGTTTGTTGCTTTTCTCTTTGTTGTTGCAAACGGCATATTCAAATATTATGAACAGGGAAGCTCGGGAAGCTCATCATCATCATCTCTTCCAGTCCACAAACCAACTGCAGCAGAATTAATGAAGCAGATTATCATGAATACTGTTTTGATGGCCGGACTTGCAAATTTTGCGAATCACGTTGAGGTAGAGCTGTGTGTTTATGCTATGTATTTTGCTTACGTTGGTATGGCAATAATGCGGTTGTTGAAAACTAGTTAAAAACTGATGCGCAAATAACTAGAGCAGCACGAATAGATCATGTTGGGTGAGATCTCATTTGCCGGGAAGGTAGGGTACAATATCAAATTTGATGATGTGAAACAACGATTGTTGGATGATCTCCATGATCATTTTGGGTTCAAAGTGATTCAAAAACATCACGAAAAATATCACGACGGAATCATTAACAAGCTGACAAGCAATCCGCATTTGGTTTGCTTGAGGAGCAATGGCAACCCTTACTTGCTATATCTAACAAAGATCAATTTTGTACAACAATGTGTTTTTGTGGACAAAAAAATCCAACAAGGTTATTTTTATCCACGTATGATCATGTCGCGATTTCGCTTTGATGATCGTTTGTTTGAGAATGGGGGGACCCTTTTGGACGGTGAGATGATACGCACCAATGAAGGAAAGTGGCTCTTTATGTTTGGAGACATGATCGCCTACCAGGGCTCACATCTATCCAATACAAACTTGGTGAAGCGTATGAATATGTTGTATAACATGTTGCGCCATCAGTTCATCTCAGAGGAATGTGACATTTGCACCTTCCAAGTAAAAAAGTATGTAACTTACTCGGAGATAAGCAGCCTCATAACGGATTTCATGCCGCAACTACCGTATACATCCCGTGGTCTGTACTTCAAGCCTCTCTTTCTCAAGTTCAAAGACATTCTGTATAACTTTGATGATTCGCTGATCGTCAAGGTTATGCGCAAGAAATACAAAAATGTGAGCAACTTCCTGCTCGAAGAAGATAAAGCATGTCTGTTGCAAAACGGACAACCCAGCGGTGATGTCCAATCATTGGTAAAGCCTGTTGTTGTCCTGGAACCACAAGATCAAAGCCCTTCCATCCGACAGAGAAAAACATTTATGGTGAAGAAAACCAATCTACCAGATGTTTACGAGATGGTGGTCACTTCACAAATGGATGGGAAATCGAATGCGGAAATTGCTTGTATTCCATCTCTATCGACGAGCAAGTTTATGAGGTCTTTGTTTGAATCCAAGAATCTAACAGAAAGAATCGAGTTGATTTGCGAATATTCAGAACGCTTCGGAAGGTTTATCCCAATAGCTTTGCCTTGACAGACTGCACTACCTCATTGGGGATAATCATATCTTTTGCATTTGCAATGTAAAGTTTGCAATAGATATCCGGATCCTCCTTGTATTGCCGAGATTCAAGGATAAGACTGATCGAATGCTTTATTCTAAAGGATATGCGGTTGACCGATGAAGCACTGTGTAATTGCTTGCATGAGGGGAATGTATGATAGGGTTGTTTATCTTTTTGGTATGCAATCACTGCACTTGTGGTGGCATTTGGTAAAAATCGTTTCTTGTATACGTATGATTGGTGATTGTCGGCAATTTCACACACTGTATCACGAAAAATGAACTCTCTAAACGTTTTCTCGCAGTTGGCAGAAAATAACTTCGAAGCAGCTTGTTTGTAATGCTCAAATATGCCCGGTTCGCTGCTTCTAGCAATGACAATCTCTGCGTAGTTACCAGTGGCAGTACCAGTAACGGCAGTCATCGAGCTGTTTCTGATCCTCAGATATCATACGATCACTTCGAATTTTTTATATGCTCATTTTTATTCTTTGTTCAATAATCCACGGCTGGTTGGATGGTTGATATATGGTACTGCCTGCAACACAAAAAAATATGCTAAATCGAAAAAAGAATGCAAAAAGGAATGCAAAAAAGTATGCAACACCCCATGCCATGGAAGGCTGCCTTTCAAAAGTCATCGCGTGCTTGTCGCTACTATTATGATCGTGTCGATCCATCAGATTACAGTAATCGTGAATGGTTTGTATATTCTCTCGGTTCATATGGCAACAGGCCACTCTATTGCATCGGCGAAACAAACGACATTAGCGTGACAGAATTTGTCCTTAAGCGAACGTTTCCAGTATACACGCGACTTCTGTCCATGCCCCATCAAGAATCAAAGTGCTTCCAAAACAGGATTGATGCGTATATTATCACGGGTTCTGCACGCCGAATAGAGCCGACGGAAGTTCTCTCAACGTCGCTTTCTTTGAGCCTTGCACACCAAGAATGGGAATTCATCCAGGCAGAAAATTTGGTATTCAATGCTTTGGACGCAACTTCATACGTGCCCTAAAAAAAAACTTTGAAACACGCATAAAAAGGTTGCTCATGATCACACTACTAGAACAAATGGCATATCGCGACGAAATTCTAGGCAAAATCACCGACAAATTGCCATCTCTGCCCAAAGATTGGATCATCGACTTGGAGCGTGGTATCTACAACTGGACGATCAACTTTGCCAGCGAGAAAAGTGTAGTGAAGAATTGGGCGAATCCCATCTTCAGGCAAATCTATTTTGACAAGGCACGGTCCGTCGTAACAAATCTCTCGCAAGATTCATATATCAGCAATAATCGACTATATTCGCGCTTAGTGGACGAAAAGGAAATAGCACCACGCGATATCGCATTCATGTCTCCAGATAACATGTTTCCGGAGAGATGGCGAGACATTATGGACATCAAGCTCAAGCGCGAGCAGAACCTCGGAGAGATTCAGCGTACAGCAAAAACGGATGCATTCAAGTGCTCTAGGTGCAAAAAGCGAGAGTGTGATTACTATGAAAGGCAGACAAGAAGTGCAGATGAGCCAATGACATTGTTTATCACATGTTTGAATTGCAACAATTCATGGAAAATGTAAATATGAAGTCATATAAAAATGACAGCAAAACCGAGCCTGATAAGTTTGTATCAGGATCCAGAATTCTTGTTGTCGAGAAAGAGGAAGCGCGCTTTCGACCAATGCCTTCAACACTTGGACAAGGCGTTATATAGAACAGCGAACGATGGGTCGATATTTGTGAAACTGCGTTGGGAATTGTTAGTTCAATTTGGTACAAAGAAGCAATTGGCTCGGTTTGACAAACTTAGAGTTACATATGTTAATGATTTACTAAAAAAACATTGCACACCTCTTTTGCAATGTCATACTCAAGTTGTTGGAAGTCGCAGCCCTAAATCCAATGTAGACATCAATATGATTTGCCCGAAGCACATGGAACAGGTGTTGCATGGCATTTACCAAGAGCATGAGCAGCACTTTCCTGGAATCTCTATGGAGGATCTTTTTGACACAAATATCTATGGATCTGTTTTTCACTTCTTAGATGATCGCTGCGATGCCCGTCAGATGACTTTACAATGCTATCCGCGGTACGAAATGGGATACAGGCAACGGACATGGAGCTTTCTTAGAATCGTTGAGATGTGCGAACGCGAGCTTCCCAAGAAGGACAGAGATTTACTCATATCTCAGTTGCCAATTGCGTACCGAAAGCTATATGCTGACACTAAAATTCTGTATTTGCAACAAAAACGGTACAGCACGGCAAATGACTATATTCGTGCCATATCGAAGTACATGAAAGAGCTAAGCCAAGTTCACCCTGACCCTCATAAAATAGCCGAGGCTTTCAGTAGGTCGAAGGTGATCGAGCATGACACATACCGTTCTATTGGAGCTGTGTTACATATTGTGGAACACCGGACGGACCTCCACCCGTCTGCGTTGTACGACTCGTGCTACGATAACCTCGGTTTTGTATTTCAGCAATTTCTAAAGCGATCATTGTGTGGCAGCGGTCTATTAATCAACAAACTCATCAAAAGCGCGAAGTATATAGAAAGAATATTCGATGCTATCTATCGAATCAATTGCAAAAAACATAATAGAGGCACGGTTGACGTTGTTTCGCCTAAATTCGTCGAACTCAATCAGGTAGCAGCGGAGATTAACAGAATGCGCAAAGCATTGGTTGGAATTGATAAAATGCGCCCTGTTGCTGACAAAATGCTAAAACTTATAATTGGCAACGACGATTTGCATAGTAGTAGTTCCACTGCTGTGTGCATTCTGACAGCGCTCACCTTGATTGTTCTTTCCGAAATAAAAAAAGATCGAATTCTTACAACTGCCTCATCATCTGCCAAACCCTCAATCCAGTAACCAGGTCATAAACCAAAACACCAAGAAAATCAACACGATTGGCCATAGCACATATACAAACACCATTGAAGTGGTCGAGGATTCAAACCCCTCGCGCTGTCCATAAAGTTTGCATTGCGATGTCATTCTTTATTTAATATGATCACGGAAAATGTTTCAAGTGCTGTCCTTTTGTGTGGAGCAATTGTCGGCGAAAATGAGGTATGTTAGGATTCCCAAAAGGGCAGAGAGAAGAGGTCCTCTTGTTTTGACCTCGGCGTCAAGACGCCTTTTATATGCTCTGAATAATGTATCATGAATGACACGTGTTATTTTTATAAGCATGATGGCTTTAGACAAGATGGATAAGTCATCTTGCATTACACTCAATGCTGAATGAGCTTTGGATACGACACCCGAATTGTGTAATAACAACTGCAAGACATCATTGTTGATAACGATGAACTGCAGTGTTTCATCCACTTTCTTATGCATTGCAGTAGCCCGCAACACAGGTCGATAGAATCGCAGTTTAACACTCATTGGTAACGCTTGAGGAGAAAGATGCCGTAGAGGTGACCCTCTCGGTTTCATCTTTCCCTTTAATTCTACACACAAAATGTATGTGTGATGTTCTCGTCCTTTCTTCATATATTTTTGCCGCATGCTTCATATTTTTATATGGGTATTCAACAGTAAGGTCCCTTTCAATTAAATGATCTCTCTATCTCGAATGTGTTTCTTGTTGCTGGCGGTATTTTCTTCAATAGTAGGTCTCAGTCTGATGACAGCAATTACGATTGAAAAGTTCACAACTGAAGGGGAATGGATCATGCGGTATGTTGATCCCAATTTGGGTGGGGGAGGTCTGCTAATCCCTATAGTGCGCTCCAAGGGTGCTGCTAACAGTATGCAGCAGCAACAGCAGCTACAAGAACAGCAGCAAAAACAACAGCTACAAGAACAACAGCAAAAACAACAGCTAGAAGAACAGCAGAAACAGTGGCAGCTACAACAACAGAAACAACAACAGCTGCAACAACAACAGCAGCAAAAGCAGCAACCAAATCCTGATCTTTCCAAGGTCAAGACAAAAAAACAAAGGTCCTTGGTCTCTAAGGGAGAGCCATTTACGGCAAAAGGAGGTAAGATATTGATGGGAAATCAAGAGGTAAAGATTAATGGCATCAATTGGTTTGGTTTTAATACACCAATAAACTCTGTTCATTCCTTGTGGCAAACTAGCTTGGATGAATACATCAAAATCCTAGTTGACAACAAGTTCAATGCAGTGCGTCTGGTCATGTCGGCGAAGGTCATGTTGAACTTGGATACAGAAAAGGTGAATGGCGCAAACGAGGATAAGAACCCAGGCATCAATGGCATGACAGCTGGAGATTTTTTGGATGAGCTAGTTGATAGATTGGCAGATGCAGGCATATTAGTAATGTTGAATCTACACCGGTTCACAGGCGAAGGCAGCAATGAAGAGGATATCGGCAAGGTTTGGTTCAATGAAGCTTATCCTCAAGACAAGATTATAGAAGCTTGGGTAACAGTTGCACGGAGGTATATTGGCAGCCCCAATGTGTTTGCCATGGATATAAAAAATGAGCCATGGGGGTCGAAGTGGGGAGGGGGTGATCCGAAGACGGACTGGCCAGCATTCTGTCAGAAAGTCGGCGATGCGATCCATGCAGTAAATCCAAAAGTGCTTATCGGCGTTGCTGGTGTGACAGAAATTGTTTGGTCTGACAATGTTGGAGGTGCAGAAAAAGCCCCAATCAAACTGAAGCTGCCGGATAAGGTTTTCTATACACCTCACTTTTACACGATTTTCAAGTATAAACCAGATGCGGACTTCAAGAGTTATATGGATAAATGTGTTGGGAATTTGGTGAAATCCGGTGCTACTGTCATCGTAGGAGAATGGGGGTGGGACGAAACGAATGCAGAAGATGTGAAATGGATGGAGCAATATGTTGCTTACATGAATAGCATTCAACTTGCGAATTCATTCTATTGGGCTCTCAACGAGAATGCTGGGTTGAATCATGGCATACTAAAAACAGGTAGCAGCACTGTTAAAATAGACAAGATAGCCTATATACAGCTGTCCTCACCTGATCCTACCAAGTTATCGTTTGCATCATGATGTTCTATATTCTGAATTCTATTCTTGTGTTACTCTTTCGTTATCGCACGTTTTTGTTCCCGAATTCTTGTGTTTGCTTGAAAAGCGGAGCGCTGGAGATCGGATGCCTTTTCGCGAATGATGCGGGTGATCACGTTGCCTTTAGGCTTGGTCTGTTGTGCATTAGCCGGCAAAAACGTGGCAATTGCTTGCCTTGTTCCTAAAGGTGCACCAAGTCGATCTTGATAATTACCAAGGATGCGATTGCGTGTCTTACGCCTGGCATTCTGAAGGGCATAATCTATTTGTGTCTGTGTTTGTGCTTGTGTTTGTGCTTTAGTTTTCGCATTGTTTGATAGTTTCTTCTGACTACTGAAGCTATCCATGATGGCTTTCATTTCTAAACCATCTGCTGTCCGACATTCGTCTTTAATGGTATTGTTGTTGGTCTGTGAAATATTAATAAATCGCTCTATTTTCTCTAAAGCCTTGTAGTAGCCTGCCAAAATCACTGCCTTGTAGTATTTATCTCCGCTGTGAAATCGACTTTCGAATGCCATTTGCGATGCATCTGCACTCGAACGACTTACCTTATCCATCAAATTAGTGAATTGGCCATTTTGCCTGACATTCCGATGAAAGATAAAATGATTGCCGTAGGGCAACATCACCTTCACATCTACCAACCTCAAACAAGGATACAGCGTAGTGCCAAATTTGGATGGCAGATGGAGGTGAGCGAATACGTATATCAGACCCTCAAATCCAAGAAAACCTGCATCATCTTTGTCATTGAATCGTATTACAACTGTTGGAAGCGGGGTATTATACGGAAACATACTTCCTGTCTTTGCCGCAGTATAGGTGCATGTGATCTTTTTGTCATTGTCATTTCCAAAAAGGTGTATGGCAAATGTTTGTTCTTTTGTGTACCCAATGGCATCACGAACCAGCTTGGACGTTGATTTTAGAGCGCGGGTGGATTTAACATTTAAAAACTTGGACAATACCCCGACAGGCAAATCCGTGAATTTTGCGGTATTCTGGGTATTCCCACGAGTCTTAGCAGTCTTTAGAAATTGCACCACATCGTCCTCACCAAACCCTCCGAACTCTTGCTTTTCTTCAGCAAGTTCAATTGCATTACCATCATATGTGGGGAGAGGGTCTGTCGGATTCGCACCGTGCTGAATCAGAAACTTGCAAATGCTAATATAATCTGCTTCAATGATGAAAGAATCGGGACCGTAAAAACACACAGAGCACAAGCAATTGTCAATAATGAATTGATAATTTGGGTGATGTTTGTCTATGCGCTCCACCAGAAACTTGATCAGGGGTAGATGTGCATTCATGCATGCTGCGTCCAATCCAGAACACATGCCTTTCCGGTAGAGCTTGTATTCAGCAAACATATCCGCTCCGGCTTTCAGCAACTCGTTTGCTATCTCGACGACAGCTTTAGGGTATGGATTTTGTTTTTCATGGATTTGTTCGTTAATGTAGGATGCAAACAAATATGAAATATCTATTCCTTTCGGGTTTTGTTTCAATACTGTTTTCAACATCAGCATGCGAACTTTTGGCTGATTGTAAATTGAATTCCAGGCAGTATTGATTTTAGTGACATGATTTTTAGAGGCATTCACGAATCTCTCCATGAAGACAACATCATTTTCGACTAATGGTCGCTCAAGCTCATTAAGATATTGATCTCTGAACGTTTGCAGGTACACATCAAACAGCGTTTCGGGTTTGATATTGCTTGTGTTGTTGCTATTGTTGCTATTGTTGGTATTAATAATTCTTGTGTTCCTGTTGGTTTTGTTTGGTACATATTCAATGAGTTCTTCCAGCGCTTTCAATGGATCACGTCGCGCCAATTTCATCAAAGCTGAATGATTAAAGTTTGAAATGATGGGCATCACATATATGATTTAAACCGAGAAACTATATTTTTGTGTCACTAAAATGCAGAATGCAAAATGCATTACAATAAACTTTTTGTTTGGGGAATTCTCTTGTTGTTTGCATTTACTGTCGTCGTAAGCTATGCTGTGTCGAGAACATCAAGAAATGAACGTTTTGTAATGTCCTCGATTTACGACCATCCAACACGATGTTTTGATTGTGAGGTCGATGCAATGCGGCGCTTAGGTTCTGAATATGGTTGGCTCGGACAACCTGCGAAATCATATGATGCTGAAAAGCATATGATCCGCATGACTGGAGACGTCGCTTCGGCAATCGATACACATCCGATAAGGTACTATTAGGTACTATTAGGTACTATTAGATACTTTTAGATACTTTTAGATTCTTTGTGTCTCAAAACTTTTTGTCGGACTGTATAAATGGAAAGAGCCGCAAACCCTAGGCACAATAACACCACAACGCGGTACATTCCGCCAGAACTAATTTCGAAGATCAAAGAACACGCGAACACTAAAACACGTGAAACATTGTCGACACTGAGCAAGGCTTATAGAACAAAGGCAGATTCTAATGTGGCAGCATTCTTAACAATTGCAGATATGCAAGCATTTGATCGCAAATGTGAAACAGTCGTAAGAGATATGGAAAAAGAAAGAATCTACCCTCAAACTATTCTATATTCTGTATATTTACAGAACAATTCAAAAATTACTTTTGGGGTTCGTTTGTACGACAGAAAGATAAGTTTGAGCGACGCATATGTTGTAAAAGTTGAAGAGGATGAAGCGGGAAGGAAATGGTCGGATTGGAAAAACATGATCGAGAGGGTGGGACGTCGATCTAAATCCTTGAATCTTTATATCAAGGATCCGCCGCATGTTCTTCTTTTGTGCAAAATATACAGTTTTCTATCCCAGAAACTTGACAAAACAGAAAATCCATATGGAATAGAAAGTATAAATGTCATTCAACTTCCTGATGATAGCCCGTTCATATCGGATGAAGACTTTAAACGTTGGCTAGGAAACTGCGTGAGAGTTGTGAAAAGGTCTACACCAATGCCAACTTATCTCAATGTTTTTAGATCTACTAACGAACCAGGAGAACCTATAGGTAATAAACGAGTGTTTGATACGCAAAAATTAGAATTCGTCCAGCCAATAATAAAAAATAGGCAATTAACTCAGAAACAATTGCCCAACCCGAATTCAGAACAAAGGATACGTCAGAGTGTATTGGGAGATCGTGATTACAAACTTCTACATCCCAAGCAACTGAAACATTCCTCGGACAAACGGGGCAAACGGGAAAATCAAAGACTTAGCAAAGGAAGGCATAAATGCAATTAAGACCCGATCGCAGTTTTTTTAATATCGTGTATTTGAGAAAGCGCGTTGTGTTCGCTTTTGTATGCAACAAGCACATTCTGTGTAGCTAATGATTCCTTGTTGTAGTGTTGGCCTTGCTTACACTTGAAATCTCCTCCTGCGGTATAAATACAAAACCCTTGTGTCATCGTTTATATATTATGTAAATAAAATATTTTGTTTTTTTTTCGGACAATTTGTTAATTGGTTATTTCTCTTTGCTTGTATGATTTGTAAAATACATAGCTTGCCAATAATACATACAAAACAGATACAACTAAAGAAACGGGTAGTGGCGCGTAGATTGCTACCAAGGTTGTGATTGGGACAAATATTACAAACCAAATAATTGCACCAACAACAGCAAGGGAATCTCGTCGCAAATCGTAAAAAGCAGACACTAAGGCTAGCGTGTGGCCAATGATCAATATAGCTATATTTCCTGTGTGTTTTGCTAAATCCATCCAACTCTTATTTTTTTAGAAAGATAAAAATTATTATGCAAACAATGAAAAGAACTGCTGCTGCCAAAAGTAGTTTGACAGACAGTTTCATATCTTGCTTACATTTTTTGTCGTCTCCCAGACAAATTCTTCTCCAGTGTTTTAGAGCATCCTCCACTGTCATCTCGGGTTTGCCGGTATCAATATTAACTGCATTGTGTATCAGCACTGTCCAAGTAAACAAACTCTGCTTACTGTCTAAATGATTTTCAACCGGATGTTTGTGAAGTTGTTCTCTGAGATGCTCCCCACATACACTACATGGGAGTATATTTGGTAAATTGTTAAAGAAAGTGGCAAAAAACCAAAAGGGAAGCAGGTGACTCAGTTAATTCGAAAAAAAGCGGAATCTCTACAACAACATGCACAGACAAGATTGAAAAAACATAGACAATAAGTTTTGTTGCGTGGCGTGTGCTGTGCTGTGCTGTGCGTGCATGCCGTCACTGCGCTCACTGCGCTCACTTACCAGCAGAACGTTTTGATTTGTTTTTTGACTTTTTACCTCCGCCTCCTCCAATAACTGCAGCAGGAATATTGTGTAGCTTTGACAGAACAGACATCCAATAGTCCCAAACAATATCTTCAACAACATATGTTTTCATGACATCCAAAACCACCTTGAGATCATAAAGAGTTGCGTCATCTAGATATAACTTTGTAGAGGTCTCCCATTCTCGATTGAGTTCTAGTTTGCCGAAGAGATTCCATGCACTTTTCTTGAATTCTCTTGGTTGGTTCGTGATCCACTCGTCATCTTCCGCGGCTGAGTTAAACATGAATGCAAGGAGCAACATCCACATTTTGTTTTCCATCGGATCGTTCGACCCATGCTTGAGTCGTACTTCGATGGTGCCAATGGAATTAGGTGCCAAGTTGTACATGTTGAACGCCGAATACCGACTTGTTTGAAACATGAAAACGATGGATGGAAGATCGAGATCGAGATCCATTGAAGAAATGAATCCTTCAAAATTAGATCCATCAACATTGAAGAACAAATTACGATAGTTCTTTACTGTCTTGAACTGCTCGCGCATAGAACCAGCATAGGTGGCACGCCTTCGCCAATGACCGACCAGCAACAATAGCACCGGTTCAAAATACCAGTACACCATGCAAACCTTTGCGAGCGTCCGAGGATTCCTATAAAAGCTCGGATCTCTATACGAGAAGTGCACATGATTAGATGTTGTCGTGTTGTGCCAATAACTAAAAGCATCATTTGCAGATGTGTTGTTCGTTAAAAAAGCATCAAATGTCGTTTCTGCTCCGGGGTTGACATCTTCGATTGTAAGGATACGAGAACTTATCTCGACCCCCGGGATGATTTTGAAAGAGGGACGAGTTGCGGGGCGGTCCATAATGACTTCATTGAATGTACGATAGAACAGCATTGGATCTGTTGTCGGCGACAGCTTCACAGAGGCATCTTCTGTCACAGTATAATGCGGTATACCGCTTTCACTCGGCCTCTTGTCCGGCAACAATGGGCGCGGCCAACAAGGCTTCCCGTGATAATATTGAGTCACTTTAAAAGTATTGGGTCCCACGTGGTTAAAGGTAGCAGCCAACAAATATCGCAACATAACAGACGCATCTCGAATGGGCATAAATGTACAATTTGTAATCCGGTCTTGCCATTGTTGCTCATCAAGATTGGATGCAGGACCGTATCGAACATTAAAGTGTGAATTTTGCGGCTCTTCTGAATTGTTAATTTCCATGGCATCGGGTACCGTTTGAATACGGTTCTTTCTGGCTGTCCATGTGCCACCCGTTTGCTTTGTCGGAAAACGACTGACCTCTCTGAAAGTTTTCTCAAATGACGAACGTAAGAATGAAGGGTATGGGTGCTCGCGCTCTTCGTCGTTCCTCCACGTATCGGCAATGTCAATAAAATAGTTTATCACTTTGGGTTCCTCGATGTGTATCAAAGCTTCATGTTCAAATCCAAATTTGAAATCTTCCATGGCGTGGTCTCCACGTCCTTATACTTTCTCTGTACATTTTTATGTTCTCAACAAGTAAGTTTGAAAAAAGTGATGTCAGCCAGGTCTTCATTACAACAGCAAAAGACAAGAGAGGCACAGATAGGCACAGACATGACAAATGCTTCACCGCCACCACACTACACTCCATTTGGATGGGTAGATGATGATGCCAATTTCAGGGAGCTTGTTGCAATGAATCCCACTGCCCTGGAAAATGCAATCAAGATGCGCCAGGACAACGTGTCAAATGCAAAGCCTTTATTAAAGAACAGTGCGCTGCTGACAACTATTCGTCCTTTGCCTGCCCTCCCAGTACCACCGTCCTCCTATGTTGCATCTGCAGGAGCAGCTACAGTAGCAGCTACAGGAAAAAAGTCCAAAAATAATGAGAAGAAGAAATCGAAATTGACATCAAAAAAATGACTCACTGTGCAGCAGGCGATAAACGTTGAATCACATCAATCTTGAACTGTTTAAGATTAGCACTTCCAGCGGCCAAGATGCCATGATTTTCACTCGCGTTTTCGTTCAGAGCCCAATACATGCAATTTGATACTCCCAATGCATTCATGTACGCCGTAAAATCGGCGAGCCATCGCATATCTGACTCATCATTCTCGTTATATCCCCACTCACCGACAATGACAGGCATGCCCGCTCGTACAACATCACCCACACACTCATCCATGTAAGCCCTAAAATCGACGTTGGACCACCACCGATACACATTGTAGAAATGGGGTGTATAAAACACCTTGTCATCTACGTTCAGTCTTACAGGGCGACGCACGGCCGGTCCCACATTGTCGCTCCACACACATTTTGTCACCCCTGCAACCCCAATGAGCACGCGCGGATTCACCTCGATAATTGCATTTCCCACGCGTTCGCAAAATGCTGCAAAATCCGTGCCTGCTTCGTTCGTTCCCCAAGACGCCCCGTGTGGCTCATTTTTTATGTCCATCGCGAAAACGTTATCTTTTGCGACATATCTCTTTGCAATGGTCACCCAAGCTTCAATAATCTTTGTTTCCGGGTATTCGTCCGAATACCAATATGGGCCAATATCTTCGGCGTTATCGCCCTCGCCCGTCATTCGGTGAAGGTTGAGCATCACCAGAATGCCTGCTTTACCCAAGCGATCAATGAGGTCATCCAAGTGTTGCCCCACCGTTTTACCCACTAGGTCGGGATTCAAGGCCTCACTGACGCTGTTTATCATTAGAGTGTCCAAATTCAACATGGCTTTTGCGGAGAGAACCAACCTCACAACATTGAATCCCGAGCGTTTAAGAATCGAGACGTACTCGTCTAGTGATGTCGACCACAGGGAATGGACGCTATAGCTGCTTGTGTTCATGCCAAACCAGTTAATACCATTTATCTTGATCTCCGTGTCCCCGTTGTAAATTTTACCGCCTTTTGCTGTGAAGCCCACAACTGCACCACCAGATTCTGAACTCGAACTCGAACCATTTGTCGAGTTCATTTGTGGTATCTTGCAAATTGGCATACCTTTCCAAAGTCTGCCCTCTCCCGTGCCGTGACGTTTATAGTGGTCCCAAGGATCCATGCCTGCGGCCTTGACATCGGCATTATCTTCTAGGTAACGCGTGCAAGCCTCTACGAAGCTCATGCCTTCGCCCTTCCAAATACGCCCTTCAGCAGCTCCATGTCGAACATAGTGGTCCCAGGCATCCATACCTGCCGCACGGACATCGGGGTAGTCTGTAAGATACTGCTTGCTCGCTTCATCGTGAGAGATATTCATTTTTGTTGGATTGCAGTTTTGTTTCGATGTTAAGTGATTTGCGATCATATCTAATTTCTGACAAACATGTGATAATACGTAAATGCAGAAAGCCCTATGATTGTGTCCGCCAATAACAATATCCAGGCATCCCTGTGCCTAGCAAAAGCAAGGATAGCAAATGTGAACCAGAGAGCAGCGTGTAATGGGCGCAAGTCGTTCCACCATATGCGGTCTCCAAACACCTCTGCCCCGGTCTTACGCCATCCCATCACATAAATTGTGCCAAACCCGATTGCTAACAAAAGAGCAAATGCGCCAAAGATAGGCAAATACTCAGTAGGAAGACGCCATGCTAAATACGTCAGACCGAATCTTGCACCCATGCATCCAAACAAGAAAAGACATATGCGCCATGCAATGTCACTCGTGTCGCTCATGTCGCTCGTTCCCTTCATTAGATCTTATATATTTTTTGTCGAAGGCGGTGGCAGGGGTGCTTCTTCTTTGCTTTTTTATGGCATTGTCAATACATGATACTATAATAATGATCGCGATCAAAATCGCTTGACCGTATGCAACAAAAGCTGCTTTGGTGTTATCGAGCAGATTTACCAGAACTAGTAATACAGGCATAACAAACATCATCCACAAAAAACCCCCAATGTTTGCACCAGGAATTCCGCAAAACATAGGCGCAAAAAAGAAGAGGATTGCCGATACGATTACTACAACTGATAAGACTAGACTCATGTTTTTGTAACATTGAGAAAAAATAAGACAAAACAGGAAATCATTTAGAGGCGAGAAACAAGATCAGATCTAAGTTAACAAGATACATGACTATGCTTTTTCTATCTTATGTTGCCATTCTTTCTACAATTTACAATGCCATCAATTTTCAACCGTGGGGCAATCCTAGATTAGCAAAATCACTCATTGGTCTGTTGGTAACGATTTCATACATCGTAGGATACACTAAATGGCTGTGTTTTTTTCAAGCGGCTCCCTTATGGCACTGGATCATTGTTGATTATGCAACATGGATGTCAGCATACTTTCTAGTGGACGGTTCATTGCTCCTTCAGTTCGACCACGAGGATGCATATAATTATATTGTGCATCACCTTGTATCAATAAAACTCATTCAAGCCCATGTGGATAACGTCTTTGCTGTTAGATATGGCATTCACTTCCTGGCACTGTTTGAATTCTCCAACCTATTCATGCAAATGTTTCAAATGTCATATTGGCAGGGCTGGGAGCGTGCCAAACGCATTCTTGTATATCCCTTTGTTGTAACGTATGTACCATTACGCTTGGTGGCTATCCCATGTTATAGTCTCGTGTATTATGCACCAACAATCGTTAGAATGAAAATGGGCGGAATGCTGTACTACGGAATGATGATGCTCTTCATCAATGCTTTCAGCATATTTTATGCTTTGGTGGTCGCCAAAAGATTTCATCGGCACATTGCAGGAACATAGCCCATCTAATCTTGACGCTGCGTGTAATATTGTTTTTCTGCATTTGCAACCTTCTTGGTTGCTTCGCGTTGGAGGTTGGAAGCCTTGGATGAAATCATTTCGGATAGTGTTGTGCCTTTTGGCCTGTTCTGTGCAGGAGTGAAGCGTGAAATTGCTTGTGAAGTTCCAAATGGGGCGCGCACTTTGCTATTGTAATCACCTAGAACGGATGCTCTCGCTCTTTGCTTGACATTTTGTAATTCGTAATCCCTAATGACCTGATTTTCAGTGTTGTTCTTGATATTGACATTGACATTCTGTTGTTTTGGTGATTTCGAAAAGTTATCCATAATATCGCCAATTACATCGCCTTCGTACGTCCTCTCATCAGAGTTGTTTACCTGTGCACCTAGGACGTCCAATGCCTTTGCGTACCCCATCATAAACACTTGCTTGTAAAAAGGATCTCCGCTCCTGAATTTCTTTGCAATAAGCTTCTGGTTTGGCACATAATAATTATCAAAACCAAGGTGATTCTGTTCGCCGTTACCGATGTCAAACGTTTTCTTCATACTATAATCAAGCAAATCAGTAAAACTCGTGACATCGGACACCTCGCGATGCAAAAGCATATAGTTAAAATACCATTGCTTTTTGTTCTTCAGATGAAAGCGTAGCAATACATCACTCAAAACTTGCAAGTCAATCAGCATTAGAGTTATAACACGTTCTTTTGCATCGTAGAGATAGGCAAAATTGTATTGAATTCCGGAAAATCCCAATTGTTGCACACATGCATCATTCGTTATTTCAAATACCACCGAGTAGCCTTCATTGTAAGGAAAATGAAAGCTTGATTTACCGCCAATTAAAGTGGATTTAGCTGTTGCAAATGTTAGCTTGGCGAATTCTTTTTCTTCTCGAGCGGTTTGCGTGACCTGCGCCAGACTTTTCGAAGCTGACACCAAGGATCTAGTGTTTCTTGTGTTCAAGTACTTAGCCAGGACGTTCTTTATTGGCAGATCCGTTAGTTTGGTGCCGTTCTCATTGTGGCTTTGGGATTGTGACTTGGTGGAGGGGAGGACAGACCTGAGATATCGTAGTACACTTTTGTCGAAATCACCAGGGAACTCTAACAATTGTTTTGCAAAATCAATCGCAGTTGCATCGAACTTCTCAACATACACATATGGACGAGCTCCCTTTGAAACCAAATACTTGCTGAGTCGCATGTGATTGATTTCATCAACGCGATATTCATCAGAAAATATAAAACACAAGCATGTGTCCAAGATTTCTTGATAGTTGGTTGCTTTCTTATCCAAAGACTCTATAAACAAGAACACCAGCGGCTCATTACCAGCACGACAAGCTGCATATAATGCACCCCCTTCTGTCTCCAAGTTTATATCAATAACATACGGTTTGAGCATATCGGCACCTTGCGACATCAGCTCTTTTGCTACCGCAACCAATTTATCGATCTTTTTGGAATTGATGGTACCGGCAACAATGAACAAAAGTTTCGATTTGTCAACAACCTTGGCATCGTTCACAGCTGCTAAGAATTTCAACAGAACTTTATCAAGACTCTCCTCGCAAAAGGTATTCCAAATCATATAGATGATTTCTTTGTCTCGCGTTTGCAATGCCCGTGTTGACAATGCTTCCAGAAAAGCAGCATCATCACTTGTAATCTCCCGGTCTAGGGGTAGACGACTGACAATAGACCGCCACGTCGTGGTGTAAACATCCAAAACTTGTAAAAAGTTGATTTTAGAAGTGTTTGAACGCAGATAGGCAATCAAATCTTGTATTGCTTCATTTGGCCTAGATCGGGCTTTTGCTTCCGATTCTGCGAAAGAAAATGTTGTGGACATGTTTTGATATCTTATAATATATTTGTTACAGCTCCGCATCAGGGTAGGTCAAGGTTGAAGCCTCCACATGATTCCTGACAACATCAATGGGATGCCAAGCGTTTCGGCACAGCTGTTGACGGCTTTGACAACCCCGGGCCAGTCGGATTGGTTGTAGTCATCGCCAAACATGATTCCTGAGGATGTGAGAATGTCCCAATATCCCAAAATATCTCCCCGCACAGGTTCGTATTCGTGCGCAGCGTCTACGTAGATGATATCAGCACGTATGTTGTAATATTTTATAACGTCCAAAGCTTGTTGTGATGGCAATGGCAGTGGATAAATAACATCGCTAATTCCAGATCCAGTCATATTATTAATGAACGTGTGATAGACAGTTGGATAGCCTGCCGCATCCTTTTTGAGGTCATGTGTTGGATAGCCACGTGCCCACGTCCAGAACTCTGGTGCTCCAAGCCAAGTGTCAATGCAGATTATTTTAACTTTGACACCTTTTGATTGCGCGATGGTTGCCATGGTATGTGCTGACAGACCTTTCCATGTCCCAATTTCAATGATGATCACTTCCTCACCAGGGCTTTTTTGCAAGATGATGGCATTGAGAATGTCCAAAAACGCATTCTCAAAGCCAGGAGGCAGCCATCCTTGCAAATCAAGTGCCTCCGGATGCGAAGGAGAATGCTGTTTTGCAAAAGCATCGTGCTGAAGGGACATCAAGAACTCAGATGCGGATGCGGATGCGGATGGGGATGTGGACATGGATGGATTTCGTTTGATCACGTTTCATTGTTCCGATAAAAGAACTGCCAAAATTGAGCGCGGTACACCTCTGTAAAAATTGAATATAATGGCAAATTAAGAACATAAGAAACTATAATAGGAGCTCAATTGACCAATCAGCATGTCCACGACAATGTCCACGAGGGTTAATTGGATCGTAAAGGTCACAATAATCCTCAGTATAGTACTCATTGCAAGTGGAATCTTAATTTCAGTTATATTCAACAAGGACGAGCGCGACGGTTACTCTCCATCGCGCTCATATGGTCCACCCTCTCCAGCAAAGATCATGCAAACAAGAACTGAAATATATCTGAGGCCTAAGCATCCTCCGCAACGTGTCATCGGATCTTACGGTGGTTTCCAGATCATTAGAGGATAAAAACAATTGTCTGACTGTGTCTTGACATTTTTTGTGGCTTTTTTTCTTAGCCCATATATAGGTCACATTATGCAGTATTCCTTTTCGTCAAAGATTAATTCTTTGCAAAACACTAAACAAATTTCATCTAGATCAATTGTGAACACTGGACATCATGCCAGGAATGCGAACAATGCCAGACACAAAACGGCAATGCTTGAAAAGATGATCGAAACCGCATTGCAAGAGCTGAATGTAGTATATGAATTCGACACGACATCGAATCTGTTGGCACAATATGAAGTATTTGAAGATCTAGCCTTTGCCGCCAGGCGCCATCAGGCACAACAAATCAATGAGGGTCATCCAGACGACTTTGACATATTTTGCTTGGATAATCCAGGCAGCATCGAATGTAGAATCTATGACCTCTAACGACTTCTATCGGTGTTGATTGGTAAGCGCTCTACACTGCCACTTGTTTTTTCTGTCCACGGGTCTACAGAAGCGAAATCGCTTTTGAAGAGCGCGTTCAAATCAGTTGTTCCTCCATACGCTTCATCATATAGCGTTCTTGGGACAAACTTGTATTCTGTACGTACAAGGTTGTTCATAGTTCGAAAGCGCTGTTCGTACACACCCGCTACGACCATAAACATGCCAACAAAAAACAACAGAGTTATGATAGCTTTCATGTCTCGTTAATATATACTCAGCGTAAAAAACAAAAAACAACTAAACATAACTTTTGTCCACGTTGATGCGGGGTCCCTTTCTAGTCTTCTGCAACGCATCAATTGAAAATAACTCCTCTCCTTCATCGTCAGTCTCATCATCGTCTTTATTCATTAGCCAAAATTCGCGCGCGCCAAGCTTGAATTCCGGATGAACCTCGGCTTTGTACCAATACATTTGGTCAGTGATCTGATTGCTCTTTGTTGTGTTGTCGATTACAAGACACTCGAAATTCTCGGTGGTTTGTGAAATGATTTGATTAAAAATCTCAAATGAAGGAACAAATCCAGCATAGTTTTCATAGATCTTTTTTCGGGAATTTATTCTGGGTTCTCTCAATATAAATACAAAATCGATGTTGTTGCGCAATATAGGAGGAGCAGCAAGTGCATACTGAGATGTGAAAATAAAAAATGCATTGAAGTGGCGTCCGTTCAAGAAGCAGGCGCGAATATTGGTATCATTTTGCCATCCCCTGTCGTACAAGCAATCGTCCATGATCAAGAATCCCCGTGGATCAATCTTTGAAGATCCGTAGAGATTTTTGTCCTTGGTAAATTTCTTTGTTATCATCTTCTGCCGCTTGACAAATTTCTCGACCAACTCTGGTTTGTATTCGTTATAGATAAAACATGATGGTATCATTTGTCCATAAAACTGATTGGAATCTTCTGTTCCGGATATAACCATGCCAACAGGCAGCGTCTGATTGTGCCATAGAAGGTCTCTACATAGGACACTCTTGCCTGTATTACGAGCTCCGATCATGACAACTACACTTCGGTCTCCAATACGGCTCATATCAAAACGCTTGAGTTGAAGCTTCATATTGATATTAATGATGCACAACAAATTTCGAGGTAGTGTTCCGCGCTAGCAGGAGCAACAGTAGAATGGCACACAAGAATGCAATGCCGGGATGATCTTTCGCCAAGACTATGGATGACAAAAGTAGGACCAGAATAGCAAACAAAGTGAACGACCGATTTCTCTGAAATAAACTGATATCCTCGAAGAAAACAATACCGCATATCAGAAAAAATGCAATGGCAGTCTCGAATGGATCATTGAGCATTCTTTTTTTATTATTAGTTATCCTAGTAAGAGATAGTTTTGCTGACTCAAAAGTCGGGATCTCCTATATTGATCTCGCGCATGACAGCTCTGAGGGACCCCCCACCACCCGCCCCCCCTTTCACATGACCACTACCCCCAACATCATCCCCTGAAAACACGTACGTTATGATGGCCACAACACAGAATGTGACAAGGAATGTGACAAGATAGTTCGTTTGGCTGGGGGCTGAATTTTTATCGTCGGCACTGGCACTTCCTCCGTTGAACAGATAAGTTAGAAAGCACACCACCATCGCAATAATAGTTGGCAGTATGATAACCTTCATTTTTGTTTGCAGACAGTTTTTTTGCATCAAAAAAACTCATTAGAATTGTCTGTACCGGCGGTTGGGTTGGAGTTGTTGTCTTCGTCTTCTTCATCTGAAACATGAACATACTTTCGCAATATTTCAGCATCACGTTCTATATCTATCGATTTCGTGTCCCATGCATCGTTGATGGGTTTGGGGCGGAGAGACAAGGGTGGACGAACGTTTTCTATGGGTGACACCGAATTCTCCTTGACTACTTCAACGATTGGTTGTTTGCTTTGTTCGTTTTGCTCGTTTTGTTTGCTGACACAAGCAGAGATAATATCTTCCTCATCCTCATCTTCCTCGTTTTCATCCTCTTCAGTAACCTCGTAAGCAACTTCGTTAACAACCTCATCTGAGATTTCTTCCACAACCTCTTCTTTCTGATCCACAGAGTCTGTAGTCTCGTTGCCCTTGCCCACCTCTACTTCATCTGAGATTTCTTCCACAACCTCTTCTTTCTGATCCACAGAGTCTGTAGTCTCCTTGCCTACCTCTACCTCATCTGAGATTTCTTCCACAACCTCTTCTTTCTGATCCACAGAGTCTGTGGTCTCCTTGTTGCCTACCTCTACCTCATCTGAGATTTCTTCCACAACCTCTTCTTTCTGATCCACAGAGTCTGTGGTCTCCTTGTTGCCTACCTCTACCTCATCTGAGATTTTCTCTACAATATTTTCTTCCTTTGACACAGTGACCAGCTCGATAGCTTCATCTTCGATGCCAATCTCATCTTCTTCCTCCGCTTCAGTGACCTGCTCAACAAGTTCATCTTCTTCCTTGTCTAAAGCATTATTCCAAGTCTGCATGGCAAGTGCATCTTTGATACATCTGCGAATCAGCTTTTCACAGGCGTGCATATTTGCCTGATAATCCGCGATAGGAACACCATGGTAGAATAGTTGTGGTTGTTTCCACAAAGCGCGAGCTACTTCGATGAAACAAGATGCATACACTTTATTTGGTGAACTCGTTGAACTTGTTGAACTCTGTGAACTCCTAGCAAGCATTCTGATGACGAGATCTTCAAAAGCAGGGGACGTATCCTCGGCAAAACATATGGGCACGTTTTGAGCGTGATTCTTGACATTCTCCTGGAACTCCTTCAGAATGTACTTGTGCACTTTGTTGTCTTCTTTCGTTCTTGCATACAACTTTGAAAATCGGTTAACAAACCTGTCACTCAACAAGTACACGATTTGGCGAGTTACATCCTTGGGATCCGGCCGATCTTCTTGATGGGTCGTCTTCATTTGTTGCTATTTGAACATCGACAACATTTTTTGAATTCGGCCTACGACGCATCAAAGAAGGATTGCATAGCGTACGGGTTTGTGCGCAAGGAGGACAGGGTGTTGATGTCCAAACGCTCGACATGATCTACATCTGTCAAATTGCGTTGCTTGGTAAAATTGAAGGCAGTTTGCGAAGACAACATTTCGTTCTTGATATTATCTTTGTTGTTACCTGTTGCGCGTGGATTGACATTGTCCATCTCGATGCGTTTGACATTGATTGCAACAGCTTCCGAGCCCGCCGCAACCTTGACACTCTCCTTAGTCGGCGCCCTCCTCTGAAGGGTGCCCTCCCTGAGCACGTTGATGCGCGCATTCTGAATGTTATCATTGGACATCGGGCGTTTGAATTCAGCCGATCCAGCCGAACCATAATGATCTTTATTTGACAAGAATTGTTTTTGCGTAGTGGGCGCAGTGTAATCGGTAACTTGATATGCTCCATCCGCCTTCTGAGCAGTGCCCATTTGACCAATGTAGTCCTTGTTAGACAAGTATTCTTTTTGAGTAGTAGGAGCACTGTAGTCCGTAACCTCGAAACCTGCATTACGTCGCTCCAAACCTTGGATAGATCCGTTACGTTTCTCATCGACAAGGGTCTCCTTGTGCGTCGTGCGCGCTTTCTCGTCAGGGTCGTATGCCTTACCTTTGTACTCGCCACCGCTGATGTTCAATGATACATCGACATCGCTATTGGTCTCACGGACGGTGCGTTTTGCAATTTCTTCTGGGTCGTAAACGATCGATTTATTAGGTCCTCTAAGTTGTCCAGTTGAATTGTCATGGATGTTGGTCTCCTTGATTGTCGTTCTAGCAACATCATTTGGATCCTTTACGGTGATCTTATCGGGAAATTGTGGATTGAGCGAACCGAATTGCCGCGGGTGCTGCACGATATATTCCTTACGCGTGTCTTTGATGATGTCTTCGATAGGAGCCGTGAGTGCCTTAGTCGCTGTTGCAATATTGCCGTGATAGGTGCGATCAGCTGTAACATCGCGCTCGTTCGGCGGAAGATCGAATGTATCCTTGCCGAAATCAAAAAGGTCACCCTTACCAAAATTGTCCATATCGGCATTCCTGAATCCAAACTCCTCCAGTTGTTGGCGACTTGTGTCTTTGACGATCGGATCCAACTTGGGTGCCTTGTTCGTGATTGCAACCGCATCACCCACGTATTCTGTTGTTGTTTCGAATCGATTTGTTGCCTTCACTTCATAATCGGGTCTCTGGGCTTGTGCAACTTCAGCGCCGGTCGTAGTGAAGTACCTTTCTTCGGAGTTTTCAAAAAAGGTGTCAGCGCGGTTTTTATCCACCTGTCCTACTTTGCCGCGTTGACCGATACCAGCCCCTGAAACAACGCGGCCCTCGTACGTTTCTTTCTGATTTGTTAAAACACGCAGCTCATCCACGTTACGCGGCATGTAGTATTCGCGTTCAAATTGTTGGAAACCGCCCGTTGGCTCAGCTGCGAAACCTTGTCCTAGACCGGGGCCAACCAATACTTGTTCAAAAGGTCGTTCATTGTTTCGAACATTACCCGGCTGGTAGCGGTCATATATTTTGTCGGTCTGATTCGGTACACCATTGACATAGTGCAATTGCTCTGTCGGCTTGAAGAGGGGTGTGGCCTCTTTCTTTTTCTTCCAAATGTCGCTGTCAAACTCGCCGGTGAACCTTTCCATGATGGGGGCAAGAGCTTCCGGATTGGTGTTTTGGCGCACCTTGCTGCCAAAAAATGGTGTCTGGTTGTTGTGCGTGAATTCATTGGCGGGGATATTGATGCCTGCCAAGTTGCTCTTGACCACCTGTGGGGTGGTATTTGGCACGGCGCCTACAACCTTTCCATTCGGTTGCAACGATTGCCGGAAGATCTTAGCAGCTTTTGCTTGTTCTACATTTCGCACATAATCGGAATGTGTCGAATGATAAATAGTGTCCATAGATGGCACCTCATTGCGATGCGGTGCAACCATCCGAGCTTGCTGAGGCGCCGTAGTGTTCTTCGTGAATATGTAACCAATACTTGCCAAAGTCAAAAACACGTACAGCGGGATCATGTCTATTTATCTCTTTGAAGAAAAAATGGATCAATGCGTGACCCATACGTGACCCCTAAACCCCTATCACATCTTCAAAAAAATCTCATCATATTATATACATTTCAAGATGGTAAAGAAGGCGAACAAGTCTGGCGACTATCGCAGCTTCAAGATCGAGGGCTCATCCATTGGTTACGAGGGAAGCACCTTTGTGTCTGCCACTCCCGGCGATTCGGCGAGGAAGGCTGCTAGGAAGTTACACAATCTTGTCGATAAGGACCCTGAGTATTCCCGTTTCAAGAGTGACAAGCTTATCCAAGTCATTATCCGTGAGACCACGCAGGGCTCCAAGCACGGTATCTATGCATACGACACTTACAAAGTCAAGCTGGAGGAGCCCGTAGAGCGCAAACTGCCCAATGGTTCAATGTATGTTGTTGAGTACACCTACAAGGCCAAGGCGCTCAAGGAGCAAGATGTGAGTGCCAGCCTCAAGCGCAAGTATGTCAGCTTACAAAACGCGTAAAAACTCTAGTTGATTTTTTTGTTTACGAAATTTTGATGGACCGGCCCGCACATCATAATTTCTTACCAAAAACAAATAAAGGATAATGCCAAAGCGCGCAAAAGCGAAAGTTGGCGGCGACCCTACCACACTGAAAACACAAATTGTAGGCGCGCCTGGATCAAATTATCTACTCATTGACCTCTATCCCGGCCAAACCATACTCACTGCACCTGGATCGTTGATATTTTTGCGTGGTAGTGTGGAGAAGGGTGTCATAGAGGTTGGAGGTATTGGTAAGGCATTTGCAAGGGCATTGGGTGGGCAAGACCTACTTTTGACTAAATACAGAGGTAACTCCGACAATGGAGGTCGTATTGCGCTGGGAACATCTCTCCCAGGAGATATTATTGCAATTGATCTAGCACCCCATCATGAAATCATTGTTTCTAGAGGAAGCTTTCTATGCTGCACGGAAGGATTAGAAGTTACTGCTACAACTCGAGCGCAGGGCATTCTTAGCGTCGGTCAACAAGAGGGATTCATTTTGCCTGTTATTCGCGCAGGCGATAGCGGTGGGAGGGTTTGGTTGTGCGCTTATGGCACCTTCGAACGCCTTGATCTGGAAATGAACGAAGTTGCCATATTAGACAATGGTACATTCTTGGCTTGTCCGGCCTCGGTGAATTATCAAATTGTACGACTTGGGAAGACGCTATTGTCGTCTCTGGCAGGTGGTGAAGGTTTAGGTATGCAATTTACCGGTCCAGCATCGTTGTACATACAATCAAAGAACATCAACGACTTCTACGCTATTATAAGTAACAACACGGAGGCCAAAGCTGGTATTGTCAAAGCGGGGGTGGGCGCCGCACTCTTTGCGGGTCTTATGAATTGGGGAAGCGACGGCGGAGCGAGCCCATTGGCAACTCGTGCTGCTAGCTCAGAGAGGAAAAAGAAAAAACAGCCACAAGAGAAGAAGAATAAATGAGCTGAATGAATGACACGAGCTTGCAAGATAAATCATGATGATTATTATCCATCAATTTAATAAGAATAAATTGGCATGAGGTATTCCCAGATAGTGTTCTTTAGTTTGTTTTTCATTGCATCGATTTGCATTTTGGTTCTTGCATATCGCTTGATAAGAATGATAAATCGGCCAAAATCAGCTTTAGAAACATTCAGGAGTCACCGTCACCGGAGGAAGAACAAGAGGCGTCACCGTCGTTACTCCAGCAGCAGCAGTAGCAGTGATGATGAACCCAAGCCTTACAAACATGACGTGCTGTATGGTTACAAGATCAACATACCTGGCCCTGGGGATCCTCCATTGGTGTCGCCAATTGGAATGCCCTCGGACTCGTGGGATACATCCCCAAACATACCCACGGATGACAATCCAAAGTTACCTTCTGATCCAAAGTCAACTGTGAGCGAATCCACATCGACGGCGAAAGTACAATCTGTGAATGAATTTCCGCCATCAGAACGTTTCCCTCCCATCTCTGTTTTCACAACAACCTATAAGCCAAAGGAGACAGCCAAGGCAACCACAACGGGCAAAGATCCGGCAGTTCCCAAGCCTGCTGCAGCTGCTGATGCGGTGGTTGATGAAACTGCTGTACAGATCAAGACAAAGATTCAAGACTGGCTCAAAAAGGTCTACACTTTTTGGTCCACAGTAGGCAGAGATACAGACGGCAGTTTTCCAGCGATCATTGATGGCACCGGAAAGACAGTTGCGGGAAAACCAGGCACTGCTCCTATGGGTGATGGTTATGGTCAAAAAACCTTGATTCAGCAAGCACGATATCTATGGTTTTTCAGTGCCTATTCTTCATCCAAGGCTTCACCGGAATCCCTTGTTATAGCAAAGGCAGTCAAAGACTATATTCTCAAGAAAAAGACTGCAGACAAAATGATTCCATATGCGTTGGATACTGCCCCACCCGATCAGCGCATTCACCTGTATTCACTATACTTTGCTATCTACGGTCTCTCCGCATACGCAATGGCCGCAGCAAAGTCTGCACCGGCTGAGAACACAGCAGCAAAAACTGCTGCATTGGAAATATTCAACGCATTGCAAAAGAAATTCTCGTACCCACCAAACAGCCCAAATCCAATTGGATATATGGTTGAGGGGCCAGCTCCAGAGGGAGAGCCAATAACGGATAAAAATGAGGGATCTACCAAGCCGCTCATGTCTTTCAATGCTGTGATGCATGGCATAGAGGCCTTTACAGAATTATACAAAGCAACACAAGATAAGACGGTTGCCGCTCGGTTGCGAATGTTGATGGATCTACTTATTACTAAAATGTTTGTCCCGACAGAGTTTCGCATAGTCAACTACTGTGATCCTACCTCGACGAATAATCTCAGTCTGCCAAATGCTGAATTCATTGATTATGGTCACAATTTGGAGATGGTTTTCCTTATGGATTTTGCAGTAAAAGCTCTTGGTTTGACCGGCAACGATAAAGACAAATACATGAAGCCAATGATCAATTTATGCAAATCTATGTTGAAAGAGAAAAAGGCATGGGATCAGACACTGAATACTGTCAAAGATCATAACGACTCGAAGAGGCAGAATAAGAAAGACTGGTGGACTCAATTTGAGGTAATGGCAGCATGTGAATGGATGTACTCGTCGACGAAAGATCAGGACTATCGCAAGCTTCTCAAGGCAATCATAGACTTTGTCACAGTTCACTTTTGGGCTGATCTAGGAGGTGGCAAGGGAGAGTTTTATAGTGCTATCGAAAACAATGGAGGCAAATGGGAGTCTAGCGGAACGAATAAGAATATTGCATCCAACTGGAAGTCGAATTATCACGTGGGAAGAACGTTGATTCTTTTGGATCAATGGTTGGCAGCTGTTGATGCCACCTCAACGTCGACAGCCGCATCAACAAAAAAGAGTGCTCCTGATGTCGATACAGCGACTTGTACGGCTATGAAACTCATTGATTCGAAACACGCTGATTATGAGAATATGAGAAAATATGCCTCCAATCGACGCATAGTCAACATAAAACCTAAGGCATTTATAGCACCCAAAGATGAGGCAGAATTGGCATCAATCATCAAGTGTGCAAACAAGGCCAATATAAAATGGACCATTCGTAATGGTGGCCATAGTTATGAAGGGTTTTCTCAATTGCATGATGGGTACGTGATTGATTTGCAAAACCTTATTGGTGTGAAGATCAACCCGGACAATACAGTCGTTGTCGGTGCTGGTGAAATGTTTGGTCACGTGTATTCAGCTGTTGCAGCCCAAAGCCTGTACATTCCTGCGGGAACTGGGCCAAATGTCGGCGTGTCTGGCGTAACTTTGGGTGGTGGCATTGGATATGCCACTAGGAAACGGGGTGTTACATGCAATTCCGTTATTTCGGCTCGTGCGGTCACCGCCGAGGGTGAGATAAAAGTGTTGAGTGATCAAGGGGATGGTAGCGACTTGATGCAAGCACTCCGTGGCGGTGGTCCATTCTATGCTGTGGTCACTCAATGGACATTCCAGGCTTACCCCATTCCCTTCAAATCATACATCTATAAGCTTGAGTGGGGAAGTGGAGAAGAAAATTCAACCAATCCTCTGACGCAAACGATAGCAGCAGATGTACTCCGAGCATTCGTCAAAGGTAATCCGCAAATGGCACCAGAAAATTATACATTGATCGAACTGTTTCATGGATTTGGTAAAGTGGCTCTTGTGATTCACTACTACCAAGAAAAAGCAACAGACCCAGCTTTTACTGAACCAGATTTCGTCGCAAAAATGAAGGCAGCAAGTCCACCGAGATCAGGCAGTGGACAGGTAAAAGAGTTTACCAAATGGATGGATTACATTGTGGAGATAACTGATCTTGCAGCTGTAGGTCCTTCAAAATGGACCCAGAACAATCTTACTTTAGAAGCCCTTCGAAATACAACAATGACAAAGCAAGACAAATATACTGCATCATCTTTGCTTTTCAATGTTACCATGCCGCCAACAGACGTTCACATCAACAAGCTGACACAAACTGCAATAGGTCGATATCAATTCTTTTACCAATTTCGGGCATTCGGTGCCAATTCAGGCAAATCAAGCAGGCCTTCCTCGTGGCCTCATAGCGATTCCACTATGGAATGTCAAATATATGCGATTGACAATGATACCGTTTCAGACTCGCAAAAGGTGATTGCGGATCTATCAACACTGGCAGTATATGGCCGTTATTACAATTACACATACTCTGGCATCACTAGCTTCGGCAGTTACTTCCCTGATCAAGCTATAGCCAAAAAATTAATTGCGGTCAAGAGCAAATATGACCCTAAGAATCGTATTCTTCAGGGCACCCCTGGTTCCCCCATCCCCACACCTACCAAGTAGTCTACGAGTCTACGAGTCTACGAGTCTACGAGTCTACGAGTCTACGAGTCTACGAGTCTACGAGTCTACGAGTCTACGAGTCTACGAGTCTACGAGTCTACGAGTCTACGAGTCTAATATTGCTCGAGCTCCTTGCACGTCCTGAAGTTCAGTGGATGTGTGTCCGACTCAGTGCCACACCACAAAGGCTTCTCAAAAGTCTCTACCAGTTGGGGCAATGCCAGGGTCTGGTCGATAGGTTTCGGGATGTTGGGGCGATGATTATCCTTGACGATGATACGGTTGCTTACGTTCCAATCGAAACCCATGAGGGCGTTCTCTTGTGGGTCCCTGCACAACCACTCCCAGCGATTCCACCCACGGCATCTCAAGGTACAGGGGGGGTTACTCAGGCGGCAGTTTTCTGAGTCAAGGTCATTGCACTCCTTCAATGGCTTCAACGGGCAGTATGGCTGTTTGGACGGCAGGTATTTTCCAGAGGGATCGTGGGTAGATTTTCTAGTAATGCCCAATAGCTCGGAATCAACGTCGATCAACCCATCACACAACGCATTGCCATAATGTTGGAGACGAATCGAGGGAGATGGCACAAAGCACGGGTCGCAGTGATTGGGAGTGGAAATTTGGTATTCCCCTGCACCAATACTCTCCGCCAATTTGTGTTTATAGGAACAACTATCATAAGGTAGTCTGCTGAAGCTCATTTGCATTACACGCAGAAAAAATTCAGAACGTTTGACTGTTCCCAAAACTCACCTTTTCGTAAGCACTTTGAAGGTTTGTATCATTTGAAATCAGCTCCAACTCCTTGCCCAGCCTTCCAAAAATAGCAGCCATATCTTTGATAAAGAGCTTCATATTATGCTGCTCGACTGCACGTACTTCTGGATCATGAATAGCTCCTATTCTCGAATGTAACAAACGCAATTCCTTGTTCAGGGTTTGCAATGTTTGGAAGTCTGAGCGAAATGATGCGGCATTTTGCAATAGCATGTCCTTGAACTGATGAAATGATTGAATGATCAATTGAAGTTTGGATTGAACAGATTGCCTTGCCTCTACACTTTCTATAATACTAAACACAATGATTGTTAAAAAGTATCTTGTCATTCGTTTTGTGTATTTTATATCTTGCCATGGATATTCGTTTTGTTTGAAGAGCAGATCATGCAGATCTGTCCACAAGTAAGACACTGTTGGTGCAACGAATTGAATGGTTTGCCGCCTGTATTTGTATTTGTACTCTCGCAGCAATGGGCGTACACCCGATTGGTGCATTTTCATCATTGAATAATCGTGATCCTTCGGAATGCTGACATCTATAATTTCGAAAGGTGCATTGACGTCCACAACACTCCCAGTATCTTCATCGACAACGTTCAGTTTGAAGTTGCGTCTGAACCTGATGAGATCAAACGTTGCTTTTAGCTTGTCTTTTCGGGAGAAGTCGAGAGAAGTATTCCGACTGATGAAGTATGTAGAGCGACCTGGTGGAACTTCGATTCCATCCATCAACGTGGACATTTCCTGCAATAACACATACTCATTAGGGTCGTCATTGATCAACTTCGATTTGGCGACTGCAAAGTCTTGACGGGCAGCCTCTCTCAGTCTCACATCAACCTGTTGTACCTTTACGACAGCACGTATTTCTTTTTTATATTGCTCTGCTAAACTGGCCGTTGATCCTCTGACTCTCAAGATTCTGCTTTTTCTTACATATTCCCGCATGCTATACAAAACATACAGAACGAGCTTTGTTACCTCATCTCTGACAACTTCAAGATTTGCAAGAGTAGGATTGATGAATATCTGGAAATCAGCATCGCTTCTTTTCAGCAGAAAGCCATATTCGGGATTGTTTAATAGCCTGATGATTCCACCCAAGATGATTCGGAACATGTTTCCACCCTTGTAGTAAAACGCAATGTCATTAGGAATATTAAGATTCCGCAACTTGGCATACTCGGCAATCATCATCGACATTGGCTTGTAAAATGCCACGAATGTATTAAGAAAGGCTTTGTCGTCGATGTGGGACAAAACATAATCCGTCGTGATGTCTGACAGCTTTTGTTGTAATGTGCGCACTTGAATGCGATCCATTCGGGGTTCAAAGCATAGAAGCAACCGCTTGTTGTCATTGGTTTTGACAACAAAGGCCTGGGTCTTCCGGTCTTCGGTAATGCTTTTGAATACATCGTTGTATTGTGTCACTTCCTCAATGTATAGATTTTCGATATTGCTTTTGTTTTTTGGACAAGAGAGTGTGGGTTCCTTGAGTTTATGAGTTCTAATAATGTCCAGAATGGTTTTACTACCGATGCGACTTTCACCTTTCAAAAAACTTGTGATATCGAGAAGTCCCATTTTAATATTCTGGTCTTAACATACGGATATAAAAATAATAAAGACATTGAATGGGGGTTGGATAGACATGTCCATGTCAGCAGCAAAATAATAGATGATTATAATTAAAAGCATCGAATGAGCTTCTCAAGGATCGCATATGACACATGCACTTATGCACAGAAATTGAACGAAAATGTTTCTCATTTAGACTACACTCTTGACACCGTGAAGCATTTCCATTGTGGCGAATGCCGAAACGAACTAGGTTTGGTAGGTGGAAACAACGTCTCTAGGATAGAGGGCAACATGGTTGACTTGGAGAGCAACCTTTTTGGCATCGACCGTACCTCTTCCAAATGTGCCCGCATGAAATACTTGCCAACTGGCGAATCATTTGTGCAAGGCAAGACGATGCACAAAACATGTGATTACCCAAAAGTAAGCACCAAGAAAAATCATTTGAAGTCATGTCAATTCACAAACTTCCCAGCAATCCCTGCTCCTCCTCCAAGCAATCCGTTCAAATGCTCATGAGCATCTTCCATGGTAGATCAACACTTGCATGATGGACCTTGAATGCATGGGTTGCAACGGCACTTCTTGTTCACATCTTTTTTGTAGATTGGGTCTACGACAACAATGGGCGTGTCGACCTCATCATTCGGAAACGGTTTGTTCTCCTCCCTAGAGAAAGAGAATTGGGATGTGTCGAGTGCATAATCAAGTGTGGCCATACTTTGTTTTGCTGCTTCAGCATAGATGCGCGGATCGGCACTGCGGTCTCTATCTTCTTTGTCCATGAATGTTTTTAATGTATTGTTATTTTTTTTCAAATGGTTGTTGTACGAACTGTTTGCGGCTCCAACGAGCGTTGCCGCTCTCTCATCTTTTCACGTGTGTCCTCGCCCGATTGATGGAACGGCAATACGATATTCTCTACATTTTGCACATTCTCTTGAAGGTACGGGACAAAAGGAACAAACCGATCAAAGTCTACCTCTTCCATCTCATTACGATAGCTATTGTTCTTGATGGCATTGCCCTGAATCAGGGGGTTTTCGATGTGGGGTTGTGGGACGCCTCGAGTCATATCTGGATTCGCCTGGTAAAACCTTGTGAATAGCTGCGTTCTCGGTTTCTCGCTTGTCCAGACCGCATTGTTCCTCAAGTCGGTGTCACTGTCGACGTGACACGCCGTGGTAAAACCATAGCCATTGCGGTAATGAAGATTGATATTTTGAGCCGCAAAATCCTCCACTTGCTTCTCTCCCGCCTCATCGCAGGTCATGAAGTATGTGTTCCAAAGGCTGTAATCGTTGATAGACGCATTTTGATACTCCTTCGCAGTGACAGAACAATCATCCATACCTACGCGATTCTGATTGTCGAATATGCGCGTACTTGCCATGTCCACTATATAGTTTGTAATTTAGTAACATAAAAATATCATTCTTATTGTTTTATGTCGCGATGCAAATTCAGCAGACATTTACCGCCATTTCCTTCCTTGCATGTTTTACCAGACTTGTATAACCACTCTGCAAACTCTGTTTGCTTATTAGGTATAGACTGAATTGGTGTTTGGTAGAAATTGCGCGTACTCGTTTTTGCACTCCATACATCATCAACATCTTTGTATAAAGAGCTCATGATCTTTTCAGCCTTCCGCTTGATTGCCGTTGACGTGATTGAGCATGCAGGAGGCCGATCAGGCTGCAAAACGATGTCGCTGATAAGAATATTGCCCATTGGATTGTCAGGCGTTGGCAATACGCATGTGTCTTTCTTTTTTGGACCGCTCTTCGTTAGGTGCATGGCGTGCAAAAGCTCGACCTCAGACTTTGCATGTGAGTCGTAAAATGCAAACAATGCATACGTGAATATTGCAACGAAGATTGGCACAAACACCACACCAGCTTGCCGTTGTGCCAAATACAATATCAAAGCGAAATAAATTGAAAAACGAAGTGTGGCATTCAGCTTCTCAGCAAGTGTCATCGAAGGCATCGGTACAAACTTTGGTAGATTGGACGGTTGGACGAATTGTGAAATGTCTTTGTACCATATTTTCTGAGTTGACATCACTTTCGAAAGCTATTGTTATTGTAACGAAACATATTTTGGTTACAATTACCTTACAAAAACAAGAAATCAAAGACAATCCTCTCGACGCGCGTTCCAAGACACTTACACTTAGCTGCTGGAACTGCTGCCTCGCTTGTCTTCTAGTTTCTTTCTTAGTCTAGCACGGGTGTCCATGCTGCGCAACTTTGACTCGTCCACACGGATGCCCGTGCCTCCCATGGTCTTGTTGATATTCGCCATCATCTCCATAAGATTGTTGTTTCCGCCACTGCCACCGGGACCCCCAAAATTGTTCAACATGCCTATCATGCTCATAGCCTCCGAAATGAGATCGCTTTGATTCAACTGGCCATCCTGGATCTTCGTCTGGATCTTATTGCTTACCTTGGAGACAATGCTACCCAGAACATTGTTTGATCCAGACATGTTTTGAAAATTGAGCAGCTCTGAAGGATCTTCAATGTTCAAGTCCTTCACATTGATCTCTTCGGAGATCTCCTTCGCAAGCGACCCAATCATGCTATTCTCAAACATCTTCATTGTGTCCTCTACGCTGGGCTTCTTGGTGACATCAACCAAAACATCGCGTAAGCTAACCAAGTCAGTTTTAAGGTCATCATCGACGACACCATCGACTTCTGACGTAGCATCATCGCCGTTTCGCAATTTGCGGATGATGTCCAACACCACATCGATCATGCCTTCGTCTTCATCGTCATATATGTTTGCGAGGCACTTGAAAATGTAATAGTAACTCTTCATGACGTTGCGATTGGCTTCGTCCATGTCCTCAATGAGCACAGCTGTCCGCATTCCAGGAATCATCTCCACCATCTCCATCTCCTTGTTGGCTGATAGTTGTGATTTGAATCCCTCAATATGGGTCAGAGCTGTCTTGTCAAAAACCTTGAATTTGCCTTTGACCAGCTTCTTTAACTCATCATCATAACTCTTCACATCATTGATCAAATCCAAATAGAACTTGTTAAATGCATATGCGACTTTTTTTTGTGTGGTTGTCATCCCTTTGCTCTTTTGATGACCAAATTATTTTTGTCTTTAAACGTTCATGCATTTTCTGTTCAGCGCCAAAAGGACTTGCATGTACTTCCAAATGGTTTGCTTGTTGCTATCATTCATGTCCTTCCAGATCGATTTTAGCTTCCCCACAACATCGATATTAAAACCATGGATGAGCTTGACGTCTTCTGAATAATCGTGGTCGAGAAAGAAGTTCTCGTCCTTGGCTAGAATCTTGTCTTCGTAAGGAATACATACGTGCTCGTTGAAGAATGATTGCGGCACCTTGGGATCAATATTGCGAATCATATTAACCCCATGCTTCAGCGTTTTAAGGTCTTCACAAATGTCCGGAAAGGTCGTGATCATGTCATTCAAAAGCTCTACAAGTTTGTTATTGAACGCCTCCTGATAAACGTCCTGCGATGCCATGCGTATTATATGGCGTTCTTTTCTATCAATTGCTTAAGTGTCGTATTATGTTCGGGGATTGTTTTTGTAAAATGTTTGCATTTCTTGCTCCCTCTGCGCTTGAAGTTGTTCAAATGAAAGATGTCCACCGCCCCCTGTGTTCAAGCCATTGTTGCCATTGTCGATGACATCTTCGTCAGGAGTATATATTGATTGTTCCTCTCCAAATATTCCATAGTGATCCTCGCCGCCAAATCCCCCACCACCACCGCCAAGCCCACTGCCACCACCTCCATCGGCATCATCCACAAAAGAAAAAGCTGCTCCCGAACAAGTGTACATATCCCTTGGCACATGCTGACTAGTAAGCATGCTTAACCTCTCGTATATTTCATCCTCAGTAATCATGTCGCCTTCGGGTGTCATGAGCGTCGGAACAACACTCAGCGTTGGCGGAAGTTTGCTCTTATAGACATCCACGCAAATGAGAACAACATGTTGCTTCACATTCAATTTCATAATGCGAGATAGAACATCCTTCGAGAAAAGACAATAATTACTGTAAAACAAAACGTCCTTTGTGAGCGTCATCTCGACGAATCGGGTTTATTGCTGCTGCATACAAAAAAATTGAGAGATAAACTTAAACATTTTGTCACCTAAACAAAAGGAAACTCCTTCAAGTATAGTATGTCTTTTCAAGTGATTGGCAAGTCTGATTCGCACATCAAATTTGAAATTGAAAATGTGGATGTTGCCATTGTGAATGCGCTTCGGCGTGTAATTCTAGCAGAGATTCCAAATGTCGCCTTTGCTATCGATCTGCACGGAGGTGAAAGTGATGTGATCATTCACAAGAATGTGTCTTCTCTGCACAACGAGTACTTGATGCACCGGTTGAGCCTGGTGCCTCTATGTTTTGATGAAGACGAGATCAATCATTTCGAAAGTAAAGACTTCCGATTTGTATTGAAAGCAAAGAATACGGGGAGGGAGATGGTGGATGTTACGACAGAAGACATACAAATCATCGATCGAAATGGCAAAAGCCTTGAGTCTTTGGCTAAAAAAGTGTTCCCCACGAATCCTATTACAAAAGACCACATCCTTATCACGCAACTAAAACCTAATTACATAGATCCCTCAAAAGGTGATGAAATTGACATCGAAGCCTATGCCATTGTGGATGTAGCAAAACGAAATGCTTGTTGGACACCGGTAAGCATCTGCACATTTTACAACAATATAGACGAAGCAAAGGCCAACCATCATTTTGTTGAGTACCATGCCAAAAACAAGTCCCTATCGCATTCTGACGCAAAGAGGCGTTTCGACACTTTAGAACGTCAACGATGCTTCAAAACGAACGAGTATGGTGAACCAAACTCTTTTACATTCACTGTGGAAAGCGAATGCCGAATGCGACCTACATACATTGTTCGCAAAGCTTTCGACGTGCTCATTAACAAGATTAACGGATTGATTGCTAAAATAGAGGAATGCAAGGAGACAGTTTTGCCGAATGGTGTAGTTTCTCTGGAGATTCCTGGGGAGGACCATACGATTGGTAATCTTTTGCAAGCCCTGACTTACAATTTATACATACGAGACGCTGATCGCATCGACTTTATCGGCTATTATGTGCCCCATCCTCTTGAAGACATACTAGTCGTTCGGGTGAAGACAAAAGACGGCCCTCCGTCATCAAAGCCAATAGTGCAACAAGCATGCAGTGATATAGCTAATGTGATTCAGGATTTGGCATCAAAGTGGACGAAAGCAACTTTGATGACGTAAGTTAATTTAAAATGTCAAAATTAGTAAAATGGCTTCACCCCAGATTGAAAGTGCAATGGAAAAAGATATTGAAGATGACAATGATGTCGAAGATATTGTAGATGACGTAAATACTTTTTCTATTGTCACCGATGATGCCACCCTAGATGCAATGGTGTGCACAGAAGAGTTGCCAACTTATACAAAAACGATAGAGTACGTGGATCCCAATATCCCTATCATGTTCACACGTGATCAGTTAATGTTCCATGTTTTGAATACTATTACATACAAATCAAAGGTAGACGATCAATCCAAATGGATACGACAAGCCAGTAGTTTTGTAGATATGCTTTATTATCATCACAGCGGCCCGGTTAATAACGAGCTAATAAGGCCTATAATTTTGGGGCATCGATATCAAATCGTAGATGACGACGAGTTTGAGGATGAAAGCTTGGTGCGAGGACTTTTAGAAGTGAAAAACAGTCTAGCGACAACAATGTCTAGGTTATTCAACCGACGCCAAGTAAACAAATCTTCTGCTTCTTACCTCGATTATATCCAACATATGCACAAGGTGGAACAAACATTCAAGGTGGTTACGGATGAGAATACCTATTCGATTCAGTATCAAGTCCCGTACACATCGAATGCCTATGTTTATCAGAAACAGGAAAGATCTGTGAATCAACGAGCGGGTGAGCGAGCGGGAGAGAACGGCAATCACGTTGTATTCGAAATGTCCAATATTTACTCTGGTGATCTCGTGCCAGTGCTAGGCTTCGTTTTTAAAGGATTGAGCTCTAATTCAAACAGAAACGAGTATGAATGGATCGATGCTGAGGCATATAGAGACAGTTTAAAATCATTGCGTCAAGGTGACAAGGTTTATGTATATCCACACGCAACTCGTGAGAAACTCAGTGGACGGGTCTCTGGGACTGTCCCAAGCACATATTGCACTATAATCTTGAAAGATGGCACTACGGTCAAAATCCACACGGACCACATTTGGAACAACAATGAATTTGTTTATGCTTCCAGCAACAAACGGCGATTCGTCATGAGTGGCATCGTCAATGAAGGCATTGCATTCAGTCTGCTGAAAGGAGATGCGGACGGGAAACTTACGTTGAAAACCTTTGTACCGTCGCCCTCAATCGTCGCATTACAAAAAAAAGAAAACATAGATGATACACCTTCGCTCAAAAGAGTATTAGCCGAGCATGGATATTTGCCGTGGCAATATGATTGCATTTCTCAAAATATCCTTGCCAACGTTTTGGAATCATCAGTATCATCGGCTGGAGTGGTGCAAAATAATGCATCATCTGCCTTCAAAACGTTCCGCTCGCGCGAGGATCTTGGCAAAATGTATGATTACGATAACCATAATTATGCTGCTTATAACTTTGCTGGTATGATGCCAGATACCGAGTTTCATCGCCTCAAACATCTGTTCTCGCAAGGAGATGCTGGTCTGGTATATGTTTTGGAGGGATTGACTGCAAGCATCAAGTCTACGAAATCAAAGGTGATGAAACATCTCGGTCAGATGGATACATGGATAAATGATTTTCAAGATCGAGATTTACGGAATGAGTATGATGATGAAGATGATGACAAGTGTGCAAGCAAAAACCGCAAATATGCCAAGGTCTACGAAACAGTGGAAGATTTGGAATCGGATAACCACAAAGCAGTCAAGGGCGTAAAGAGAGGAGACTTTGCCAAGCTTGCGTTGGGAGAGAAGACTGAGGATTTTCGTCGATTCAAGGGGAATGATGGTGATGAGATATGGGTCAAAGACTTGGTTTCCGCTTCATTCCCAAAATTCAAATGTAGTGGTGATGATCAATACCCTATGAATTTGAAAGAGTTGATAAAACTGGATTGCGTATATGACGATTTGAACCATATATGCAGATCCATGGCCTTTTTGAAAGACTCTGTCATCAGAACAAATCTCCAAAACAAGTTTGAGGTCATGATGAACACAAAGGATTTTCTCAATCAAGTCGATCAGTACCTCACCGAAATAGAAACTTGGAAGCAACACATTGGATCGATCATTGTCCTTGCAAGGTCAATAAAGGGAACAACTACAGCATATACTAGCGCCCCTATAGCCAATTTATATGTTTTACCACAAGATTACACAAATCATATAGGGGATTCCAGTTTGTTCGATTTTGAAGAAACATATGGCAATGTTGACTTTGGTGATAAGACTGCATATGCAGTCATGAGCGGTGGAACACTCACGACAGCGGACGATGAGGATAATGTAGATGATGTTCAAAACCTGTTATCTTCTTCATCAACAGAACAGCAGGTTGAAATGGTGTCAGCAATTGCAACTGCTACAGGGATCACATTAAGCAACGGAATGATGAAATATCTGGCTGCACAAGCTGGTGGGTCTGGCACCGCTGAAGCCATAGAAGAACAGTTAGAAAAACGAAGAAAGACAGAAACCATTCTGTTTGAAAGGAATATTCGCAAACAACTTGCAGAAAAGAAGATGGCCGTCACAGATGGTGCCATTGCCAAGCAAAGAAAACTTTTCCTCGACCAACTGAAACAGAAATTGGCAGCACTACGGGAAACGCTTGTGTCTAAAATGAGTGATGGTCAACGACACATCCTTTTCAAAACATGTGCAATGTTTATAATTTTGGCTCAAATCAACATAGGTCATGTGCGCCAAGTGAATCCATTGTGTCGCGACCGTTTCGCAGATGGTCTGGCGCCGTATGTGGCATGTGTTATTCACAAGATGGCAGCACGTGGGAATTCCGGAGGAGGCGGTGCCTTCATATCCGCCAGCAATATGTCCCTCGATGATGTGAACAAGCTTCTAGATGAAACTATTGCTTTAACACTGGAACATAAATCGAGCTTGAAGGTAGCATACGAAACTGCCATTGCTTCCAATGCTTCCAAGGACCTTCAAGCTAGACTTCTTGATAAAAAACCCGCTGATGTTGATTGGCCTTCATTTCGCCCTTTTATCAAAGAAATTCATGGGGCCAGCCTGACTAGCAAAATCATTGAACACGAAATAGCCAAAGTTACTTTGCAACGAACACGCAGTGTGGGTGCAATCAAATATGTCAAATCGTCAAGGGTAAATGATGAAATAGTATCCAAAACTATTGATATTCCTTCCAAATCAAATATAATACCTATCCAGGGGTATTCTAGTGATGACCTTGACGTACTTCAGTCTCGAAAGCGATCGTCTTTAGTATCGTGGGAACAGTCCAATTTGCCAAAGGCGCTTGTGTCATCGATTGTGAATAATTGGGCGCTTTGGGACGAAGATGTCATAGATGCATCCCTTGATAAATTTCAAACAAGTATTGGTTTATTAGGCATAAATGAGAATCAGGTGCAAGGTATTTTGGATTTATACAGAACAAAGTCAACTGAGTATATGCTTGTAGCAAATAATCTCAAGACCTTTGTTTGCGGGGAGCTCCGGACTATTATTGGTAGATTAAAATCCAAATGGAAACTTGTTAACAACGACAAGCCAACAGAATTTGACAAGTCCATTGCGCAACTCGTGGAAAAGGTGGATGCATCTCCGATCGTCTCCAATTTAATAACACCAAAGCTTGAATTCATAGTGGCATCCTTAACACATGTTGATTTGCTGAATGGTATTGTTGATTCCGTCAACAGATTGTATGCGTATCTTTACATGCTCGTTTATGCAATCAGCGAGTTGTCAAGTATTGTGCAAACTACTGATCAGCGCGCCAATGTTAAACTTGTTGTTAAACAACGCGCTAGAGACGCAGTCGAGTTCATCTTGAAGCGCTTTCTTGAACTAAATGTAATGAATACGTTTTCGGCTGACAAGATAAAACACAGCCAGGAAGCATTGCGTGAGAAATCGAAGGAAGATATTATAGCTCGGTTTGAAGCTATGGACGAAGAATCACGAAGAGCTGTCCTGGAAATGAAAAAGGCAGGTCATCGAACCTTTGCAGATTTGTTGCTTGAGCTTGATTCTGCAGCAGCACAGGAAGCACAGGAAGCACAGGAAGCACAGGAAGCACAAGAAGACAGCAATGGTAGCTATGATGAGACCTATGCTGAATTTACAGCATTCCGCGGTGACAACAACGAAATGAACATAGATGCTTGGGACGATGAAGCAAATGATGCTTGGGAAGCCCCCGACGACTAGCAACAATATCAGATGCTGTTTGGAAAAATATAAATGGGGTGTTTTTGGTATGTACAACATTCTAGTAAATCTTGTGGACATCCTTTGCAGACGGGGTTTCCTGTGTAGTTCTTGAACCCGACCAATTTCGTGCCTACTGGCATTTCACAATATCCGTCCTTGCAGCCCCCCCTTAGAGTTTTTGTGACCGGGTCTCGTTGAAAGAACGGGCACTCATGGTCTATCGTGCAAGGTGCATCCCAAATGTCTGGTGCTTTGACTCGGCCGGTGTGATGTACCGTACTTTGACACTCCTTCTTGAATTTGATAGTTGGATCAGTGACGCAATAAAATTTATCGTCTTTCGTCTCATCTTTTCTATCGGTTTTGAAATGCAGAAGTTTCATCATCGTTTTTCCTCCAATGATGGCTTTCACAACATACTGACCATTTTCGTGAGAGCTGTCCTGATATTTTAGAATGATAGAGTCACCTATATGAAGTGGCGTGCCATCAAGAGTATCACTGTCATATTCAAATGTATTCGTCTTCGTGTCAAAGTAACCTGTAATATTTATAGTTGGCACGAAGGTCATTTGCATTGAGCCGGCATCCATGAAGAACTCGGTGCTACTTCGGGGCGTATCTGTGGCGATATAGCCTAAAGAGGCAAGTCTTTGCAACTCAGGTGCATTTCCAATGAACCTTTGGATGATCAACGCATGAAGATAGTTGAAGCTATCCGCTGGGGCACGTTTTGGAACGTATAAGATGTTATTAAAAACAGGCAACAGATGAATCGGTTTGCCAAGATCAACCATGTTTGTGAAAACCTTCCGCATATCCATGTCTTGAAAGTTGGCAGTGGGCAAAACAACAGCCGCAATATCCTTGTCCAGCGTCCGCATGTTTAACACAGACACTTTTGACTTGTGCAGATCTGACAACCGCACATCTGTTGCATTGCCAAAGTAGAAGATAGCATCCACTTGCATTGGCTTTTCTAACTCAGAAAATGCTTGTGCAAGCGTCAATTTCTTGAAACCTATGTCACGCGTAGAGACATTACAAGCTCTTAGTAGTGATTTGGCGAGTGCCAAGTGCTTTTCATGCAAATACCCTACATAGTGCCCAGCCAGGTCTTGGACGTCGAGACCACTCAGTCGGCTGAAAAATCCTTTGATGAAACATGCTTTGCACACCTCATCACTAACCGCAATAAGCTTAATCTCATTTGGCTCAAGAACAAATGCAGTCGAATCTAAATAAACAACGCCTTCCGTCACAACCGAAGCCTGAGGAGACACTTTGATCTTCCCTTCGATTTCCTTTGGTAAATTAAAAACAGCATCGTCATATACCCCATGCAATGCTTCTATTTCCAAATTCATCTTGTCCGTAATAAATAGGATGTCTAAGAATCCCTCTTTGGGGGATGATGACAACATATAAATTACCGATGCAAAAAGCAAGATTACAAGAGTGGTTCGTAGCATAAATCGTTTATTTTATACCCACATAATATAAACCATGAAGCTTCTCAACGGTAGAGTGATCTACAGCTTGTTATTCTTTGGACTTTTGATGATGTTAATTTATGTTTCGAAGCCGCCTCAGTTGTTTTCCCAAGATGGCACTATTAAGCCTTATGGTATCGGCGAGGAAAGGACTGTCATATCTCTAGGAGTTTTAACGGTGCTCAGTGCGATTTGCAGCTTTTATATCTTCGCGCTGCTAGACGTTATTTTTGTTTGATTCAAAATTTCTGTTGCTACACTAGAATACACAACACACGCAAAATGCAACAAGCAATCCAAAAGGCTCATGAATGGACACAAAACTTGAACTCACAGGATGTCAAAATATATTTGGATGAACTTTCCGGGAATAGCTTGACCTTTTCTGAAGATCCTTCCAGGATGCGATCAGTAAAAACTAAACATTTTAAAATCATTCTTCCTGTATATGTTGACGTTGAACAAGAGATTGGTAAATTAAAACAGGCACAGATGAATCTTTTGACTGATTATGTCTATGTTGTCAATGAATTGACATTTGGAAACCGCGACGACGTGATCATGAAAGAACGATACGAAGTACTTGCAAAACGGTTATCACGTATACAACACAATCTATTGGCTTATCAGCAATATTCGAATCTGAACCCGGGGCATCGAAATGCAATGATTCATCCACCGCATATCACGAAGATTTCTAAACCGCAGCGAAAATCCAAAGTACATAAAGGAGGCGGGAACCATGGTATAGCAGACAGGAGCATAAATTTATTACCACCTCAATTAGGATTGGAGTTTGGTTCAGCTGACACACAAAAAGAGAAACAGGTAAACGATATAAAAGCCAAAGTAAAATCACTACTTCGATCGAAGTACGCTGAAAAAATTTGAAAGCGAGTGCTTATCAAAGATTCTAAAGAATCCAAACTCTACAAACTCAAAATGGAGTGTGTCATCAGCGACATTGGCAACATGAGTTATTGGGATGATGATGAGAGGAATGTCAGGACGGCTCATAATCCCTGGCGACGAGATGCTGTTGCATCCCGTGCACAGGATGATGATCAAGAACCACTAGGGCTGCTTCATGTATGCAGGGCAATTCTGAAAGAAGCTATGGAGCAAAGTTATTATTACTGTGAGAATGATGAACAAGATAGCGATAGCGATAACGGTTCCTCATCCGGTTCCTCATCCGGTTCCTCATCCGGTTCCTCATCCGGTTCCTCATCATCTACACCATCGGGCTTTTTGGATGGAGACTATTGTGCAAAGTCGTCATCCCTGAGCAGCCCAAGCTATGAAGTCATGAGCGAAGAGTACGACATGCCAGTTGGAAATAATGATGTTTGTGAGTACGAGAAGGATGATAATAACCAAACTGTTGATTGCACTGTGCATGTGACACCATTCTTCTACACATAATCATATCTTGCAACAACATGTAAATTATCTAACTACACAGTATAAAACTTCATATGTTACGCATTGATCCTTTTTCTTTTTTTGTTGCTTTTGGTATCGGAATGCTTGTTGTTTACCTGTCTACACCCCCACCCGAAGTTATTCTCAAATTTCCTTCACCATATAATGCTGGAAAGGTGATTTATAAGGACAAAGCAAATAGCTGTTACAAATACTCTGCAGAGGATGTTTCTTGCCCCAAGGATAAGAGCTTGATTCTGCCCCAGCCAATCTTGGAAGACTTTGTGATGGACATGAAAAATATCTAACTAAAAACCAAAGTTTTCATGGATATTTCCACATTTTTGAACAGCAAGGATGGTCGATTATTTGTGTCTATCGTTCTAGGATTTGGCTTGGCAACTCTGTTCAGAAAAGTGTGCAAAGGTAGTTCCTGCATTGTTGTCAAGGGTCCAAAGCCATCTGATGTTCAGAAGCACTATTACAAAATAGAAGACAAATGTTACAAGTACACGCCTGAAGTGACTCCTTGTGATGATTCGGCTAATGTGCTAGAGAGTTAATTAGAGATTGGGGTTTAGATCGTAATTGGTTGCATGACAATGCACTTGCGATCCAGCGGAATTGATATTCTATGATTTTCTCCATCTTTCTTGAAGGCCAATTTCAGAAGTTTATCTTCGTCAGAAACTTCTGCTCTGGCCGAAGAAGAAATTTTCGTTCCTTGATCAATTAACAAACCGTTTGTGGAGATTCCGAGTCTAAGCCATGGCAACAGATCGGGTTCCCGTTGAATCACACCTGTTTTTGATTCAATCCATGCATCTTCTATTTGGACGCATGTTTCGAATGAAGTAGGCGCAAGTGCATGCATCATCCACAATTTCACTGTAGCCAGCGAATGGAAATCATAGGCTTGGTGAAAGGCCATGGGGTCATGATATGAAATATGCTCGATTGAAAACTTTGAAGCATCTACCTTTGATGGAAGGCATACATTTTTGTCATTAATAAGATGTTTTGCAAAAAACACGTCCTCGGCCGTGTCAGCGGTGGCATTGTACTTGAATCGAGAGCAAATGTCATACATATGCTGCTTGGAGCGCAGCGAAAATCCGCCATTGCCAACGCAGATTCGTGGATCATTCGCGACCAACCAGTTCCAAGGCGCACCAACATAATCGTATTGCATGAAACGGAGGATATTGTTAAAACGGAGACCAGAATCTAATTGAAAGATCAATACTTTTGGTGCTTGAAAACGCGTCCACAGCTCGCAAGACGTCAAAAGCTCACTGTATGTCTCGCGTGTCAGATTGGTTGGCAATATAGAGAGGGTTTTGACATTGTTCTCGCCTCCGGCATACACAATGTCGTGAACGATCTTGGCGTTCTCTTGCGAGTGAATGATTGTCAAAGATGCGTTAGGCACAAGACACGACATGTTTTCAAGGACAGGTTGCAAGTAGCGATGATTGCGAGGCTCGATCAACACCATTTCTAGGGGTGCGTCGTCAGCAACGGGGTGCGCGTTCCAATTGGGTTTCCAGCCACGCTTCAAGAAAGTCTCAAAATATGTTTTCCCTATTGGCATTTTTGTTTTATTTTGTTTCAATTTAAAGTTTTGAATCATGACGAATTCGTTTCTTTCATCTTTTTTTCTTTCACTTAATGACGTAAAGAATGAGCAAATCTACACCAATTTCTCAACTTCCGTCTTCAGATAATAGCAGCATGCAAGGTGATGTGATCGAAGACGATGCCACAGTGCAAGAGGTACTGAATCAAATAAGTCAATCATCTGGGATGTCAGACATTCAGCAAATGTCCCCACCTCCACAGTACCAGTCACAACCACCACTTGCAGCTGTCACACCGCCGGCATCAACAATGCTTCAGCAACAACAACATCAACAACAACAGCAATTTCAACAGCATCAACATCAGTACTTGGCACAACAAATGGCACAAGCTCAACAGCTTCCCGGTACTGCACAACAGTTGCTTGCACCACAGCAACAGCAACAACAATCACCTGCAGCCCAACCGTTCTATTTTCAAATGCCACCTTACCAGCCAGCTTCGAATGTTGATGTTGTGCCACCATCACAAGGCACAAGTCCAGCATCAATCACAAATGAGATTCGATTGATTCTGTTGGTGGTCATTGTCACTGTTGTAATACAAATTATTCCAATAGAGTCATTGATTCAACGTGTTCATTTTCTGGGCAAAATTCCATACAGCCATATCTTTGTCAAAGCTGCATTTGCAGGTGTTTTATTTTTTGCTATTCGAAAATACATCTCCTAGGTACATAAGAGCATCGAAAAAAAACTTAAATCAGCTTGCAAATAAGGAAGAAGCAAGAACGCCACAAGAATCGAATGCACTAGATACAGTTTGGGAATGAGGCAGTCAAAGCTCAGATATGCCGATTACAAACCTGTCTCATTGTATTACGAGAGTTTGGACGATGAAAGACCACGGGAGTGCACCGATCGTCAACGACAGTTTCTTGAAAAGGCAAAACAACAAGCAAACAAGTCTAGTATGGGACATCGTCATGGATGTGTCATCGTGTTGGACGACAATATCATAGCATCTGGCTATAATCACTTTTTCATGCAAAACTGTCACCACTACAGTATGCATTCAGAGGTTGATGCTATCATGAAAGTAAAAAAGAGAATGCGCCCCATGCTTCCTCAGTGTGAGTTGTACGTTGTGCGGATTGCACCAAATAGCATGGACAAATGTTTAAAATATAGTAGACCGTGCGAGGACTGCGCCGCATACATAAAGAAGGTGGGTATCAAGAAGGTATTCTATTCAACAAACTATGAGTTTGAAGCCATGCTTCAATGAGCTATTAGAGCTCGTTCATAGAGCTAACGATTTGGCAATGATAGAAAAACACTCTAGCAAATATAAATGTTATGAGATTGATGTGCAATTGTTTGATGATACGATTCGAGTGTATCACGACGATATGGATGGCACCACATCACCAACCAGCGACGCTAAAGAACTTGGCGAATTTCTCAATGGCATACCCGCAAGCTTTCTTATCAATGTTGAGATCAAGGCGTATAAAAACAGACATTATCACATCGAAAACCTTTGTTCAAAAGTTGCGGACATATGCGGTCGCCGCAATGACATCCATTTCTTATTCTCTTCATTTTGCATAGATGTGTTCGAATGGTTTATCAAGATGGGCTATACAAATGTGATGATGTTGGCAGACACTGTAGATGCATATCGGTTGAGTTGCATGGACAAGGCCTGGGTGTGCGTTGATGCACAAATCGTAGATGCAATCAAAAATATGTTGCCAAAGCACCAAAAACAAAGATTGTATCTTTACAATGTCAAACTTCATGAAATAGCTAACCTTGTGCAAAAGTATGAGACTATTACTGGCTGCATTTTTGATTTTTGACCAATCACATGTAAGATAGATTCATATCATCCTCATCCTCATCCTTATCCTTTTCTGCTTCACTTTCTTCCGAGTCAAAATGCTCTTCTTCTGCTTCGCGACTTTCTTCAAACTCTAACCTGGGTATCAAGCATGCAGTCTGCAGCTCTTGAAGCCACAGCTTCATCGAATACGGTGCATGGAGGAAAGCAAAATCGGTGTTGGTTGGATCTGTCATAGACTTTGCAAATCCCTTGTTCAAGTTTGCAATGCCAATGTCACCTGACGATTTGTCTATTGTAAATGCATAGTGATCACTTCTATCCATCATACTCTCTTTCAAAAAGCCGGCCATGCCGTGTCCCATCACGCTGAATACCTCCATTTCTCCAATGCGTAGACCACCGCCCTTTGACCTAGATTTGACGGGTTGGTGGGTTAAGGCTGCGTACCCATCATCTTTTGATCGTACATTTATTTTGTCATCCACCATATGTTTCAAACGCAACATATATGTTGGTCCAATGAAGATTTCCGTTGGGATCTGTTCTCCGGTAATGCCATTGTGCATAATTTCATTACCGTATCGCTCAAATCCACAAGACTCTAGTTCGTCGTATGTGCGATCTATATCTTGATCACAAAATGGAGTTGCATCGAATTCGACACCTTTCAAACAAGACAACTTGCCCATGACACAATCGATCAAGTGCGCAATGGTCATCCGTGTAGGAATAGCATGCGGGTTAATTATGAGATCAGGGACGATGCCGTCCTTTGTGAAGGGCATGTCCTCAGGACTCAAGATCATACCAATAGTTCCCTTTTGTGCATGTCTCGACGCATGTTTGTCGCCAAGAACCGGCTGACGAATTTTGCGCGTGCGTATCTTGCAGCGTTTTGATCCGTTTACATCCTCGAATGTAACAACTTTGTCCACAATGAATGACATAGTTTTGTTTGCAATCTCGCTTTTATCCTGATAACTCTCGACAACCACCTTCGACTTGAACACGTTGTCAGCAAGATCTTCTCCATCCTCATCTTGGATATCTTTTTTGATCAACACTTTGCCAAGATACACGTCCTCAGGATAGAATTTGGTATTGACAAGCGGCATACCATGTTTATCCAGCTTGGTGTAGTTTGCGAATCGTTTCCCTAGGCCATCGACCTTAACACCATGCTTTGCCAACTCTATCGGGTTTTCAAATATAATCCGCTCGCCAGAAAACGTGTCAGTGGATTCAGATTCCTCAATGGTCTTGAAATAGGTCAAATTAAAAAGTCCGCGTTGTATGGCAGCACGATTGATGATGATCGAATCCTCTTGATTATACCCCGAGTAACACATGATGGCTACAATAGCATTTTCTCCGTTGGGCATGTCCATGTTGTGCATGTAGTGCATATATCGCGTGTTCACGAGAGCTTTCTGGGGATAATGCAAAACAAGCCCCATCACATCCATACGGTTGTTGAATTGGGTGCTGTATACACCAATGGCCTGCTTTCCTTGTGCGCCCGAAAAATAGTTTCTGGGTGCCTGGTTATGATTTGCAAAAGGAATGTTCGCAGTCAAAACAGCAAAAATCGTAGATGGATGTATTTCGCAATGAGTGAACTTCATCATTGAGTTGCCCTTCGAAAGATCGTCTATGCGAGTTGCAATCATGCAGGAATTTGTTTCTTCAACATCAATAAATTCGATTGCAGCTTGGTGGCTTTCAAGTTGTTTCCACACATCTACAGCATTTGGAAACACGGACTTTGGATTGATGTATTTATTGAATGCGTGCAATGTCCGGAGCTCCAACATTCTTCGATCAACAGGGGCACTGCCTGCAATTAGGTCCAGCCACGTTAGCGTTTGAAACCGGTCATGCATGCCATCAATGCGCAGTTTGTTGTTTGCATTCACAATGTACAATGGACGGCAACACCTTCCGGCATCTGTTTTCAGTGAAATGACTCTTCCAACGATATCCCATGTGATTGATGTCATCACATTGATCAACGCATTCCTCCTGAGAAGTTTAAGTTTCGTAACAATTTCATGTGGTGACTCGGTAATACCTACAAGATTGTTATTCAAAACAACCCTGACCGACATACTAGAGAAATCCGTTGGTAGTATATCATCCAATGGTTTAATGCCAAGATCGTGCAGACATGCCATCAGTGCGCTGGTTGATGAGTCCGATGTTATATGGCACATGGCAGCCATGTTTTTCAAAAGTCCGATGCTGGCACCGTCAGGCGACTCGCATGGACACATCATTCCCCATTGAGTTGCATGTAGCCTGTGAGGCTCGACAATTTTTATACTTCTATCTATTGGACTATTCACGCGACGCATATGCGATACAAAGCCGATGTAAGATACCCTACTAAGATCTTGCACAATGCCATCGCCGCTCCCATCGGAGCCACCCCATTGCCCCTTCAATGCCTTTCGTATCCCTTCTTCGATGATGTTGGCTTGGAAGATTTTCCAAGTATTATTGCGATTAATCAGATTGTCTATGATACCCTCCTTCTTGGCAGGTCCATAATTGTATTCTCTATCTATAGCAGAACGACATTCCACACGGAATTTATTATAAAGATCGCGGAATTTGTTAGACAGAAGATGACCAGATATGTCAACGCGTTTGTACGCATAGTTATCTCGATCAGTTTCTCGTTTTAACCCGGTCGCAACATCCACAAATTCGCGTGTAAGTGTTCCCAGATAGATTATTTTTTTGTGTAATACGGCCGATTCTCCAACTGGAATATTGGGAAACAGGTCATACAATAAAATGTATTTCACATGATCAGGGTTATCAGGGAAGCTCGTCCTTTTTTGAATGTAACTCATTGCCTCTTGTTGCAAGTACAAAATGCTACCCTCTCGAACAGATGGGTATATGAAGTCAAGCTGCTTCTTGGTTGCGGTATCTATATCATTGAAAATGTATTCCAAGATTGCTTTGTCACTTGCAATTCCCATCGCACGGAACAAGACAAATAGAGGAATCTTTCCTTTGACTTTTGGGATCTCAACAGTGATCCCTTCTTTTAGATTTGACCAGAAACGAACCACCTTGGGAAAGATAGCACCCTCGTCTTGAGTGCATCGAATCAATCCCTGGAATTCATAGTTTGGTTTCTTACTCCGTTGAACATACATCTTGTTTGTCACAGTCCTCTCTTGTGCAACAATGACCTTTTCTTTTCCATCTATAACAAAGTATCCACCGTCATCATAGACACATTCACCAACGTTTTTTTTTGCAAAGCGATGCATGCCATTTGTTAAGCAAAGGTCGCTGCCCAGCATTACTGGCAAAGCACCAATCTTGACGTCTTTTATCAATGTTCTGTGCGTATTCACACTGCCGCTGGGCTCATGTTTGTCAATTTCGACAAGCACATTGCAAATAAGATCCGCTTTGTATGTCAAGCTTTTTAGACGAGCCTCGTTGGGGAACATAGATTCATTTCGCACAAGATGGATATCCCTGCCGTCTTCACCACCAATGGAAACACGAATCTCGTGCTTCAATTTTCCTGACGTATCATTTTTAAGAATGATGAATGGATTCAAGCTCTCTATGATCTTTGGGATTTTGACGTTTACAAAGTCATTGTAGGATTCCAAATGATGTTTGACAAGGAAGTTGGGACAATCGCGAACATACATATCTAATACCTTCCAGGTGTTGTTATCGTCCATAGCTTTTGAATTGACGGAACAAAAAAGAATCTAGAATCGAATCTCAATGCGTCTTCTTGCCTTTGGTGCTCGACTTCGGCTTGGCAGACTTGGCAGACTTGGCAGACTGCTTGGACTTTTGCTTAGTGCCAGCACCCACCTGCGCCAAAGAACTCGTATCCCTCGCCGCCAGTTCGAGTTGAGGATATGGTATTGTTTGTGAGGGCTGCGTCCAGCTTGTTAGTACATTAGGCAAGATATTATTACCGGCTGAAGGGGAGGGCAACGACTCTGGGATCTTGTATGGAGGAACCTCAGGCTTACCAATGTTTGCATGATAAGTGTTTGCGCCACCCTTCTTGTTGCGAATCACCATCCTCACTGAAGGTGCAGCATTCAAATCAATCCTAGGAGCAGCCCGCTTGGAACGCCTTGCTCCACCGCTGATTGTAAAATCATTGGTAAATTGACGGTTCATCTGCTCGAATGCGGAGTCAGGTACGTGTTTGATGACAGCATCAGATGCAGTCGATCCACCCTTCAATGACTTTTTGGGAGGCATGAGTTATAAGATATAATGAGATTTTTTAGGCGAAATAGTACTGGATGCAAGCGATGCATATCAACTGCAACCGGGGGTTTCCATGTAGCATATCAAGTGAGCAAGACGATTTTATGCGGGCCGCTATGTCGTTGCTAAACTCGGCCGGAAAGTATTTTGCAAGACATGTCGTGACAAACCTTACAAACTGTGGCGATTCAGCAAAGGAAAGCAATTTGACATAGACATTGGTATCGATCCATGGCGACAAATCTTGGAACAAATCACTTACATGTTGTAATGGCTCTATTTCATCCAAATTTACCTTGAAACGGTTTTCAACAATAGATTGGAATTTGGATCCACTCAAGAGCATTATCGTATGATATATAAAATCCCTCTTTTTTTCGTTTGCAAATAACTCAAAGAGTCGGCTGGGAAATTCCCGAAGATGAAGATGATGACATGGCAAGGGCTGCTAGCATCAGAAAGCTAGCAACTAGGAGAACGATAATTATTACATACCACATAAAACGCCTGTTTTCGTTCTCGCGACGCCACCTCCAATAGCCGTAATGACCACCGCGGCCGTGGCGGTGACGTGGTTCGTCATCGGCATAAGTATAAGATGCAGGCTCCATCAAGCGTAGAGGTTTTTGTACTTCCACCAGTTTTGGCTCATGATAACGATATTTGAACTCTCTTACAATTTCACCATGAGGGTATTGTGCGTGAGGCATGGATGTAACTGATATATCCTATCATCATAAAAAAAAATGGTCTGTGTCTAAAACAAGTTGTGCTGAGAAGATGAATTGGTAACATCAGCAGCATATGGAGGACGATGAATCAAAAGTGTGACTCCTGAAAGCTTCTCACATCTTCTAGATGCCACTTTTATGCACCTATATGTCAACGTTTGTAACTGCTGAAGTGCTACTTGGATTCGATTGGCAAACCTAGGCGGAACTCCAAAATGCGTCCTTGACAACTCGTTCAGAAGGTCTGTGCGTATGTCTTGCATGATGGTTACGTATTGCAGGCAATTGCCATCCTTCATGGTCAGGACTTTATCATATTTTTTAAAAAACCCCTCCACCAACATCAGCATTCGCTTATAGCTTGCATCATCAAAGCGTTTCATAAACTTGAGCGATTCAATAATTGACAGAGCGGTCTCATTGCCCATTGTGTACCTGAACGATTTTGGTATCTTGTGTACTGCATAATTTGATTCGAATATAGATTCATATTGTAAGGCATCCTTAGTGATATCTTCGACATCTTTGTTGAAATTCTGGTAAGTATCTCTCCATCGAATAAATTGGTCCATTGTGGATGAATACAAAACGTAACCAATACATGCAATTACTAAAACTAGTAGAAATGCCTCGTTAAAACTGTTAAACTTGGTTACATTAAAGATTAAGAGGAACCCTAACACAATATAATAAAAAAGAAGATCCACTCGTGTTGCCAGGAAATTGATATATGTCAAGCTTTCACGCATGGTGCTACTACTTAATAAACACATTTTCTGTGCCTTATGTCAAGCGATGTCAAGAAAGAACAGAATCACGCTGAAGACAATTATAAGAATACCAAAGTAGATGATCCTATCGGCATCCATGAATAGCGCAAAAAGTTGTTCTGTTGTCTTCACCTTGAACATTCCCTCAAATAGGTCCAACATGCTCGACATGAATCCTTTAGCAACATCTTTCACAGGCGTGTGCAGAAACTCTTTAGCCTCAAGTTCTTTTCTATTTGAATAGTCAACAACCCTGTTAATTGTTTGCAATAAACGATCTTCTTTATTGATAAGCTCTTGGTACAAATGTTGCGGTTTGGAAGACTGCAATAGACTGTTAAAATCATTGTAATCCATGAATTCTGTTTCGTTTGACTTCATAGTGGTTGACATGTCACAGTGGTTTAGTTGTAGTTAACATACCAACACAAACAAAAATGAGAGTCTGGAACAACTTCCGACTTCAAATCAATTCCATCATGTCGACGTGCCCAAGCATATGGCGACGACAACAAAGACGTTTTAGGCCAAGCTTATCGAGCAGCTCCGCGCGATTGGCTACATCCATATTTTTTGCTGGTGGTTTACGTTTATTCATTGGCTTCTTATCAGTTTCGTCTTCTTGCTGCTCCTCCTCCTGGATCGAAGACAGGGAAAGCTTTTCGCATTCTTTCTCAAACCATCTCCATTTGTCAGCAAGCACATGATTGCACGTAAAACACCTAACTGGTATGATCATGATGTGGTTTCTTGTTAACATAGAGATTTTTTAGATAGGTTCAGTTTTTTGTTGCGTTTTGATTTCCACCTTTTTTATTGAAGGAACATCAAAAGACAAAAGACATGTTGGCTGTATCTCAACAAATCTCTTCTGTGGCGCACATTGTTAATGTCCTTTCGAGGGATCTATTCGAACTCAAGAAACAAGTTGCGAGTAATGCCATTACTGGAGTAGGTGACGCAACCTCCGTATCAAACCAGTTAGTGCAGAACAATGGTCCATCTCATGACGAAATGCAAAGAGCAATTTCTACAAGCGTAAGTGATTGTCATGCCCGCATCACCGAAGTGAAGCGTGTTGTCGATGCAGTAAAGGTGGACCTATCCAAGGAGATCGTTTTGCTCGAGACCTCCCTATCACGCAAAATAGAGGGTAATGTGAACAAAATGTTGAATGACAAGATTGCAGTGGCCTTGGATTCCTACAAGAATTCTATAAAAGACATGATCCTCACCGAATTACAAACCGCAAATGGAACGTCAGATGCAACCATTGATAGTCCTCCTTCTCAACAAGAGCAAGATGATTTCGAAATCAATGTGACGCTTGCAAGTGCCGATGGTCCCACTACATCTCCTGCAATGACCACACCAGCCAATGGCACTACTGGCAGGAGAGGAGGTGGTAGAAAAGCTAGTGCATCTTCTAAGGCCGTTGCTGCAAGTGCCGGTAAAGACGCATAAAGTCCCGTAATAATTCTGTCTGATTGTCAATGATCCCTCCAAAGGCCATATATTGATTCAGAGCCTCCGTGTAGTAGTGTTCTGCTGTATCGTAATTACCTCTTTTTTGTTCGTACAATGCACGCAAATGCATGAACTCTGGGTGCCATTTGGGCTCAACCTTGTTAAAAAGAGACTCCATCTTGTCCTCGGGCAAGACATCCTTGTCTTGTAAAGCCTTTGCTATTTCGACAAAACCTCCATTGAAGACCAAGCGATTATTGGAGTCTATGGTGCTGATAAACACACCGAGCTTGGATCCATCCACAAAGACGGCCGGAGCGCTCATGAATGGCATGATATTTGCTTTAACCAGAGCATAGGTCAGCTGGATGTGTGTTGGAAACTTGAGCGTACGGAAGTGTTCCAGCGTTGCTTTTGCTGCCATCGGCGCAATAAAATAGGAATCACAACACGGAAGCGCGTTGTATACATCAGATACGGGTTGCATGTCATTTTTTGCGGAAGTCCCTGGTGGTATACCCAAAAACATGACAGGAGCTTTATTTTTGTGAAACGCGGCCATGGCCTTTTTCAAAGCAATATTGTCCAATGATTGTTTGAGGGCATCATCTTCAATGACTAAATGAATCGTATTCTGTGTGAAACTAGCTGCAATCCTCTCAAGAGCGCATTTATGTTTTAATGCGTTGGTGACATGTCCAATTTTGAATGGACGTATGAATGCATTAAAGCGATCGATGCCACTGCCATCATTGGGAAGAGGTTGCAAGTCGATATTGATTGGGTCCAAAGGCTCCCCGGGATCATTCTGTGTTATGTATTCGAAAGCCTCGAGATTAAAATCAGGATCGTTCTTGAGATCATTTTGAAGCTTCTCGCAAAGGCTCTTTCGATTCGACAAAGCTTTCACATGGATAACATAAACTCTCAGTTTTGGAAGATCACCCACCATCATTTGCTCAGGTTACACAAGTTTTTTAATAGATCTTACCGCAGCATCAAAAATTTGAAGTTGCATAAAAAGGATTGAATAATTGTATCATTAAACAGCAGTACACACTATGAGGTTCTGTCCTTCTTGCAACAACATGATGTATATCAAGGTGAACGAGGCAAGGCGTTTGATGTTCTTTTGTAAGAACTGCAATCATTCCGAGGAGGAAACCACATCATACAGTGTTTGTGTTCTGGATACAAATAACGTGGACGAAGAAACAAACTACACACAATACATAACTCCTTACTTGAAGCATGATCTTACGCTACCCCGCGATAATATCGACTGCGTTAATCCCAATTGTACAAAATCAGCTTTGCAGCCCAATGAAATCATTTACGTCAAATATGATGCAGACAATATGAAGTATCTTTACCACTGCGTGCATTGCGAGCATTATTGGCGCACAAAGTAAAAAATAATTGAAATTATTGAAATCTCTCAAACCACTTTAAGCAAGTTTTCTATCGTAGAGATAAGAACAACAAGGAGTTGACACCCATGGCATCGTCGTCCCACATTCAGCAGAGATCAGCTGAGATTTTCAATGCTAAAGACTTCAATGACATTGCCTCGTCATACAACCCTGAAAAAAACAAAACAATGAACATTCTTAGCAAGTATGAACGCACAAAAATAATAGGAATGCGCATGGAGCAGCTTGCAAGAAGCTCGCGTCCATATGTAAACATCGACCCTTCTAAAACCTTTGATCCTTACGAAGTTGCTATGACCGAATTACATGAACGCAAATTGCCTTTCATGATTTGTCGAACCTTGCCCAATGGGGATAAAGAATATTGGCGCTTGGAAGACATGATTATCTTTTGAATCTCGTTATAATAATCTTTACAAACAAAGCCAACAACAGACCCAACATTACAAAATATACATAGTTTAGGTTGGAACGAAAAGATGTTGGTTCGCAATAGTGTTCGGTCTGCAACAAATCACGATTTGTTTTTATGAAGACTACATCAGTTGGCATGTAAGTGCCATAGAAATATCTTCCGGCAAAGCTTGGGTCGCCATCTGCTGAAGACGGGTTAATATCAGATTCCAACGTGCGGTAATCTAGATCGCGATACTTTGGAAGGACGCAATTAATATTCCAACCGTTTTGCAGGACGTATTGACTCATAGCTATTTCCTTTTTCTCTACTACATCTCCGAACTCTAGATTGGCTGCATCATCGGCAAATATGAGCGGTTGCAAATATTTAAAACACTCTTTATCCATCGCAAACATCTGGGTCTGAACATGTGAATAAGGAGTCTGGATACCCTTTTCTTCAAAAAACGGCAACGGTGTAGAAAGAATGTTGATCGTCGTACCTACTAGCTTGACATCACCTTGTAGCATGTCAATGAAAACATCTTGCCATGACCGAACACGAGAATCTTTAGGCAAGAACGGACCGCGCACACTCGTGTTCATGAAGAAGAAATAGTCGTAATGGTCGATGTCATTTTCCTTGGATAAGTGCTCTATTGCTGCATTGTATGCGCCGAAATCATATCCGACGTTGTTACGTCTTAGAACCGTTATTTTCGGACCGGAGGGAATATTCAGCGAGCATTTGCCGTTTATAACAAATACAAAGTCAGCAGAATGATTCAATCCATGTTTTAAAAAATATTCGAGATTGTCTCTATATTCCGAGTTTTTTTCATAGTACGCATAGATGCACAAGGTCTTCATTTGAATATGAACTACATATTGTTTGCATCAGGAACGATTTCTGGCACTTTATTCTCCAAGACTTCCAGTTGCAATTGCACTTGCTCTTGCTCCAGCACTTGAAGGTGCAGTTGCACCTGCTCCGACACCTGCTCCGACACCTGCTCCGGCACTTGCTCCGGAGCGGCTGCCTGATTTTTTCGCTGCTCCCAAGGATCCTCCAAGAGCTCCAACTTGCTCAGAAGCTCTGCTGTTTGACCATGCGTATCATCGTTCGGTACAGCAGGCTGCACTCGAGACTCTTGTTTCAACCTCTCCTTGCGAGCATTATAGAACTCATCTTTGTGATGCTGGTTTTCTTGGTACTTCTTCATCAAGGTGTTGAGCTCGGTCTCTGCAAACTCTTGGTTTTCAATCTCGGATGGATTAGGTGACCAAGGACACCAGCATCCCACCTCCGCAATATAGACATTGAATTTGTCATCGATGCGTTTCAGTACCTGGGCACGAACTTGAGCCTCCCGCAAGGTATCGTATGTGCCTCTTACCTTGAGACCACGGATTGAAGTCTGAAAGTTGTTCTTCTCGTAGAAGGCCTCCTCAAGCTTTGAGTTGTCAGCTGCAACGTAAGCATTGTAATCTTGTGTCAAATGATCAAGGCTGAAAAGGTGTTCGTAACGGTTGCGAATGCTCCTTAGAGAATCCGTAAACTCAACATTCTCCTTATGGACTTCCAGCATCGAGGTCCAGAGCTCAATCAAATCGTTAGAAAACCGCTCTAGATAGTTTTCAAAAAAGAATAGATCTTTGCTTTTCAAAACGTCCTCAGGGGATAGAAATGATAGGCAAACATACTTTTGACCGCGAATGGGAGGATCTTGGTCCAAAAAATCCTGTTCTTTTGTGGAAACTAGATCGCGGGACGGATGCATATGTGATTATGTCTACTAGGATTGTGCGGTCAAAATCCTTAAGTAAGTTGATGAATATTTTTTTTTCTTAGGTAATTATATATACGTCATGAGCAACTTTGAGTTTGATGTCAAGGAGATCCTTGTCCGTCTAGCCAAGTACGTTTTTGAGGGCGTGATCGTTGCTGTTGCTGCCTTCTTCATTCCCGGTAAAAACCCCAACATCTTTGAGGTTATCACTATCGGTCTCATCGCTGCTGCCACATTCAGCATCCTTGACCTGTTTGCCCCTGCATTCGCAGGTGGTGCCCGTTCTGGTGCCGCTTTCGGTATCGGTGCCAACCTAGTGGGCTTCCCCAATGGTGCCCCGGTCCTACACGCATAAAGGAAAAAATTGTATAAGCTCCATGTAAGGTGTTCTTAACAGCGAACATGGGTAGCGAAAACCCACATGTTTGCATTTTTATTTTCCGTCGTGATTATCGACTTTATGACAATACGACGTTCCTTGAGGCAGTCCAATGGTGTCAAAAACACAATGTGACGTTACTCCCCATTTTCATCTTCAATACGATTCAGATCAATCCTAGTCAGAATCCATACTTTAGCAATAACCACGTTCAATTCCTCGTGCAAAGTTTGGAGGATCTTGCTGATGAGATTGCTTCAAAGGGTGGCAAGCTATTGATTTTCGAAACACAATCATATGACAATGATGTCCTCCACGAGCTTTCTTCGATCGTCGAGATCAAAGCCGTTGCATTCAACAAGGACATCACACCATTTGCATTGAAGCGAGACGCATCTATAGAAAGTTGGTGTTTTGACCGTGGCATCGAATGCATCGTAAAAGAGGATTACACATTATTGCCAATAGATAAAGTGAAGAACAAATCGGGAAAGCCATACGAAGTGTTCACGCCATTCTATCGAACATGCATTCGCATCAAAGTAGCTTTACCTAAAAGCTTGTCTACAGTGATTAATTGCTTTGAAACATCGAATAATATATTGGATAAATTCCACAAATCGGACAAAACGACAGTAATTGATATGAACCATATGAACCAATATTATACGCACAATTCGAATATAGAAATTACCGGCGGCAGAAATAGAGCCTTGGCAATATTGGATAACATTCGCAAGGGTACATTCCGACACTATCAGAAACAACGAGATTTACCAGCAAAAGACGCGACTACAAAATTAAGTGCTTATATCAAATTTGGGTGCGTTAGTCCTAGAGAAGTATATTTGGTTGCGAAAACGGCATTGGGTAAGAATTCTCTACTCATACAGCAATTGCTTTGGCGCGAGTATTACTACAATATTGCCTATCATTTTCCTGAAGTGCTGCAAGGACAGTTGCCTGGTAAGCGAAATATGTATATACGTGGCAAATATGAAAAGTCAAATTGGAACACAAGTCACGACGACTTTCAAAAATGGGCCAATGGCCAAACGGGGTTTCCTATTGTAGATGCTGCGATGCGTTGTTTGAATACAACAGGTTGGATGCACAATCGTCTTCGCATGATTGTTGCTATGTTCCTCGTACGTCATTTGAACATTGATTGGAGAAAAGGCGAGCGATACTTTGCTACCAAGCTTGTTGACTACGATGCAATTAACAATAATCAAGGATGGTGTTGGTGTTTGACATACAGGAGGACGCTAAATCCGTTCAAACAAACAGGAAAATTCGACCCTCAATGCGAATTTATTAAGAAATGGGTTCCTGAGCTACGTGATGTGCCAATTTTAGACATTATTGTTTGGTGGGAAAAGATTGCAATGTACCCCAGCAAGAATTATCCAAAGATGATGATTGAATTGCCTGGATACAGAGTGAAGTACAAAACCTACATAGAAGGATATGTGCGACCCAAAATTCCAAAGGATAATAATTCCAAGAGAAAGGAGTCAAAATACCCCCCTGGCCAGAAGAATCTTGCTAAATACAACAAAAAATCATGTTAAAAACACAACATAAGGCCGGTTTTTTCTTTTCATTTATGTCATGGTTGGCAAATGATAGATGAAGATACAGAATGCATTATTTGCTACAAAAAAGGAGATTTTCTCAAACCATGTATGTCTTGTAATATTGTTGTCTGTTCTAACTGCTGGTATGATGCCTGTAGGATGTATTGTCCGATTTGTTGTAGATATGAATTGAATGCTCCTAAACAATGCAGTTATTGTGGACAAAGGATGCATATAAAAGATGTGTGGGCATGTTGTGTCTGTTGTTCATGGGTCTGCAAGGCTTGCGAGGTGTTGATCGCAATTCATCCTTGTCGCATTCTTAGAGATTGTACAACGCTGATTGATGCGCATGACATCATTGGTTTGTGTCTTGTCCGGATTTGCCAAGGCATCACAAACTGTCCTCTAGGGCGAATAGACAAGACGAAATTGGCTGTCACCATGCGAGACCACAATATAGTTATTTGGGTTCATTGCAAAACATCCTCAGCAAAGCACTTTGCAAGGACCACGAAAATGAAGAAAGTCGAACTGCCATATGGTAACATTATTGCATACAAAAAGTACTACATCTTGCACAAAAAAAGTAAGCGTTTTATCGACAGGTTCCTCAATAAATGCGCGTCATCATCAGATCTCCTTCACATCGAACCAGACTCTTCTATCATCTGTCATTAATGTCATGTCTTTTACAATTGCGTTGTACGTATTAGCTACACTGTCGAAGAATATCTGAGGGTGCCAGTCCTTGTGTTTTGATAAGGCATTGTCATTGAACAATGTTGACCCTCCTCTGTGAAACAAGATAGTACAATATATTCCTATTTTTTCGAAAGATATATTGAATACCTTCACAGCCTCACGCATGATAATTTTTTCGGCATTCACTTTGCCTGTACCGGCATAGTACTTGTCCGTCAAGTCGTTCAATTCATTATTCGAAAGTTCCCCGTCGAGTTTGAGGTGTGAACGATGCCCGAAGTTGACATTCATTATGCCAAAGCATCTTCCATTTTCCATAGTTTTTGATTTCATGTAATCAGTTATCTGATCCAAAGTCAAATCATTGGTTTCAATCATCGAAAATGCCATGATTAATGGACGCAGCTCATCAGAAATGTTTTGTGCTTTCATTTCATTATTAAGTTTTAGTTTGTTAGCTGATAAAAGCGGACCGCGTTTGTCAATTCCTCCAGTTGTACCTGACATTGCTAGTTGATTGTAAAAGAACGGCAATGGTTCCCCAGGTGAATATTCCGCACAATATGGCTTTCCCGCAAATCCTCCTGCGTTATTCTTGCCGGCATATCCGCTGCCTTCATTAGACTTTTCAGCATTTCCTTGTGCCTTTTCCGCATTTGCAGCTGCATTTTGTTGGGTCACTTGTTTGGCTGGATTGGTCGATTTGTCTTTTATCCTTTTTTGGCTGCTACTTTTATCAACAAATCCAATATTTTCTGAAAAGCCAGATGGAGCATCTAATGCTGGACGAGGTTGTGTGATAATTGGTATGAGCAGTCCCCCGGTTTGGAATCGCGGATCCACGTGCCGCATAATCCACTCGCCATCCGTCAAATAATGTTCTACACAAGGGTGGTGATGAGATATCGACATCAGCGTGGATGCAATCTTTTGCAGTATAAAAACAGATATGACCATCAAAATAAAAAGAATTGGTGACCCAGCTGACGCTGCTAACATTGCTGACGTTTGCTCTTACTTTATACATACAGGACATTCTGCTGCTGGCGTACGGCCCGGCGCACCACACCATCTAACAATCCAAATAGATTGCCTTTCGACGAAACACATAAGATGAAGTTCATAAATCACAAGATATGGATGCCGATGCTTTTCACTCAGAATGGTTTCAAAATCCGCAATGGTGGTTCTCACCAAAACCCGATCGTATTGACATATATTTGAAATCAAAATACGGGCATCTGCTTCATTCTGATATTAAACCTAAAACAGAAATACAAAAGGTCTTAATTCATGACCAATTGGCAAGACATGTGTACCGTCACCAACCTTGCAAAATTGCAGCGCACCTGAAATTTGCTTTGGAAGTGGTGGAATCGCAAAATATGCTTTCTCGCATTCTGCCTACCCTGTCCGTAGCAGAAAAAGTTTTCTTCATGCTACCTATTCGTCATTCAGGAAACTACAATAACATCAAGAAAGTTCTAGGCCATGCATTTCTTTTTCTAGCAACCGCCCCAACTGAATCCGCCAGAAACCTGTTGAAGCGTTTCATCAAAGCGGCATGCGAAGACTTGATCAAATACCAGCCCCCCCCATCGGCTGTATCTATGAGTCGGCTCCCAATTTCATTTTCCCAATTCAAAGCGATTCTCGAAGAAGTTCCATCAGACCCACCACAGCGTATGGTTCAAATAAAAATAAAACTAAATGTTGCAGTGCCGTTTATTCCTGTGATCAGCTTGTCGGGTGGCGTCGACAGCATGGTTTTGTCGTACTTGCTTCGCACGCGATACCCTAATTTACCTATTAAAGCCATAATGATCAACTATATGAATCGCCCAGAATGTAATATGGAGGTTGCTTTCGTAAGCATGTGGTGTGCTAAAATGTCAATCGATCTTCATGTTCACCACATTTCTGAAATGAACAGAAATTTGTACATCATTGAAAATATGCGAGAAACATATGAATCATACACTAAGCAGGTTCGTTATCAAGCGTACAGATCTTTTGGATCCGATGCAACGATATTTCTGGGTCACAATAAAGATGATGTCATGGAAAATATATTTACCAATGTGATGGACAAGCACCAGTATTCAAATCTGGCAGGAATGTCAGAGGAGGATCATATTGAAGGTATTACTTTTCATCGCCCTCTGTTACCCATTCGCAAGTCCCTTATTTTTGCTTTTGCCCACTGTCACAAAATCCCATATCTGAAGAACACTACCCCTTCTTGGAGTCGTCGTGCAAAAATGCGCGACATGTTTACGCGTTACTCCACCCTTATTTCGGAATCGGGAATGGATTATTTAAATTCTGCTTTGAGATTTTACACTTCTTATTTATCCTCATCGCTGTGCGCAAAGAAAACACAATCGTTTCCAGTAAAGTATTTGAGTACCGATGAAATCTATTGGAAAACATATTTTGAAGTCATGAAATGTAGGGTATCATCGAAATCGATCAAGTCCTTTCTGGACAGATTGGTAAAATGGCTGGACTCAAAGAAGAGTAAAAGCCAGACATTTGTCCTTTCTTCGCAAGTTTCACTTGTGATATCAAAAACAATAGATTCATCAATACCGATGGTAATTATAAACTTGGTATAAACTGCCAGTTCAATTCTGCACAGATCTTCTGCCAGACCTCATCCATCTGAAAGGTCTTCTCTCTGCTTTTCAACAGTGGAAAGTATTTCAAGTACTCGTCAAGCTCTAGCAATTGCAAGCATTTATGGATGGTATAACTGTAGCTCAAAAAATTCTTTCTGTTTTTCGGTGCATGTTTGAAGAAAGGGATTTGTATCATCTTGAACATCTGTCGCAGCTTTTCTTCGATCTCGGGTGTGAATGAAACACCCTGGCTCCCATTCAGCCGGTTCAATATGTGTGGCGTGTGCTCGTAGTACTTGTTAAGCGACAAACGCTTTAGAATCTCTTTCACTTTGGTTGTCGTTATTTCTGCCATGTTTGTAATCCGCTGCTTCTTGATTTCTAGCAATATGCGGTCGTAAATCTCAGCAGGAATCTCAGTAGATTCTTTTCCTTGTATTTGGCTGATCCCATCCAGCCCCTCGCGATTTCTCGTGTGGATTGGACTATACCTTAAGAGTTGCGCGCTTCGCACTCCCCCCACTTCCATCTAGTCTCTGGACCTTCTTGTCGAAAACAACAAGCTTGGCTGCGGATAACCACTCTCTTGACGTTTTTACCATTGGGATCGGGAATTAACCGAGTTCCCCTTTACATGTCGCCATGCGAGGGTGGTAGTCAAGAGCATAATCCGGCTTCCCCGCAATTTGAAAGTGTCGCTGAGTTGTTGTCAAAACTCAACTAGCAAAGACTTTGAAATCCTTACTGTTAAGAGCTCGGTGTTATTTCCGTATTTTCGTCGCTTCGCTGCATTGCAATCATTTCGTTCAGGTGTTGAATGGCGAGTTTGTATTTTGCTTCAATTGACATGGTCTTGTCACCAATGTGCTTTGAATATTTGTAAATCTTCCCATCGGCATCATTCAATGGTAAGCCTTGAATATAAAAGCCCACCACCGCTCCTTTATACTTCCGTACTGTAAGGTACCTAGGAAGATAGAAGCCGTCAGCTTGATTCTTCGAACGTCGTCTACAATATTCCAATCTTCGACAATAACATTGTTGGCATTTAGAATGTTGACTTGTTCGATGAACTTTTGGGCTGATTGAAGGTTGCCAATGAGAGTCGATTCATTAACAAAGTCTCGCCTTGGAATCGGAATGTTTCGAAAATCAATCAATCCATCAACGTAGAATCCATTGGGTAATTCATATGTAAAATCTGGCAATGACAATTTTGGGATAGGGGCAGGGGCATCAGGTGGAACATAATCTTGACGATGAGCATGGGTTGCGTTTCTTTTTTCTTGGATTGCTTCCAAGAGATGTGCATACTCTCTTTTCAAATTGTCAAGATACGCAATTGCAATGGTCAGAGCATTGTTCGGGTTGCTTTTGTTATAGAAGCTCTTATTGACGATGTAGTCCCGTTTATTCAGACCAATGGGGAAGCCTGTGACCGTGTAGCCAACAAGAACGCCGTTTTCTCTCTTCGAGATAATGTACTTTGGTAAACTCTCGTCCTCTTCGTGAACACGGAACTTCTTATCTCTGCGATTACCAAATTGCATCTCACTCATTCTCTTTTTTGTCTCTTCTAAGAACTTGCCCTTGCTGCCGCCATACTTCATATTATAGCCTTTCGGTGACAAAGTATCGAATGTGTGGATGTATTGGTCCTCGAGAGTGTCCAGTTCTTCTTCAGTGCAATCACAAATCTTGAAAACCTCGAAAGAATCGACTCCCATGTTGCGTATGTCATCGTACAAAGGTCCTTCTTTGAAACGAGTGAATGCATCATATTGATGCTCTTTCCATCGCCCTTGTGTACCCTTCTTTTCGTTTATAGCCTTGACATACTTATGAACTTGCCCAACATAGCGTTTGCCATTTTGTTTGTTAATTATACAGTATATCTCGCCTGAAGGTGATTGATTTGATTGCGACTGCATAGTGGTGCTAGCTGCGTTGGTTGGTTTTGTGAAGACTCTGTCCGCTTTTATGTGGTTGACTATCTTCACAAGATTTGTATTACTACGGTAATAATCAGTTCCAACTCACTTAAATGATTGATTCTCTTATAGCAAAAGTAACTAATCTCTTTAGGAGGATCTTTATAGCTCGGTTTTTCGTGATCGATAATAATTGTTTCAATTGTAAAACAATCATTGCAATAGGACAATCCATCATTCACAAATACGGTCCGATGAATTGATTCGCAATTTGGACATGTTTCGCACGATTGTTTAACATTCTTGACATAGTTAGGATCTATTTGTTCCATATATCTGTCCAATAGGGATGCTCGATCTTCCTCGGAGGATCCTCCGCTTGCTCCTCCGCCTGTAATTGAAGCTGCAGTTGCAGTTGCAGATCCACCGCTCTCTTCGTTTGCAAAGTATTTCAGAATGCTATTTTTACCAACAAGGACATTTTCTGCTTCCCCATTGCTGCCCTTTTCAATTATGTCATAGTATTTGAAAACAATATCTGCTGTGTCTACAAAGTAATTCAACTCATCCGCGCGTATCTTTGCTTCTTTGAGTTCACGGTCTACCCTTTTTTTTGCATTCATCAGATTCAGGTATTTTTCAATAATCTTATCATCCTCAATTCTATCAATGTCGCCTAGTAACTTCAATTCATCTGTAATAGCGTTCAACTCTCTCTCTTTCTGTCTGATGCGCTGCGTTTCTTGCTCAAAAGATGCAAGCATTCGATGATGTTGTGTGTCTAACGTTTTGCTTGCTACCTTTTTCATGCATTCATAAAAAATACCATTTGAAAACTTTTAAATGCCGTTGTTGGGAGATTACCACTTGCGTTTTCGCTTTTTAAAATGTCGCCCGTATTTTTTTCTTTCCTTATAATATAAAATAAGTTGAAATGGGAGGTGGCCTGAAGTAAGCATGCATTGGGCGCGATAGTGCCGTGAAAACAACAAAAAGCACGAGCACTAGTGGACGTGTGTTAGTTGTGGTTTTGTTGTGAGAGTATTGAGAGTATTGAAAGTACTGTAAGGAGGCAAAACAACACACATACAAACCACACAATGACATGTCTGCGACAATATCAAATTGCGAGGATACCCTAAGAGCCCAGCCTACCAAAGGTTAGCATAATAACAACATGCTCACCCGGCCGAGACTAAACTCGGGTATGGTAAAAATGGCTTGTGGATAAAGGGAATGTCTAAACAACATCCCTTAAATGGGCAATTCGCAGCCAAGCCTGTTGTTCAACAACAACAGGAAGGTCCAGAGACTATAAGGTATTGGGTCTTTGTTTTCAAAAGGCTTAAGATATAGTCCACTCCGCTTCGAAAGATGCGGTAGCAAGGAATGCAACTCGTCGCTTACGGCGCTCAAGACGTTTACCTAACCGGTAACCCGCAAATCACCTTCTTCAAGGTCGTGTACCGCCGCCACACCAACTACTCTTCCGAGTCCATTGAGCAAACCTTCAATGGCAGTCCCGGCTTCGGCAAGAAGGTGACTTGCACCATCAGCCGCAACGGTGACTTGATCCAACAGATGTATTTGCGCGTGAAGCTACCTGATGTGACCGGCGGTTCTGGTGTCAGCTTCAGGTGGCTAGACTGGATCGGCCACATCCTGGTCAAGAACGTCGAGATCGAGATCGGTGGTCAGCGCATTGACAAGCATTGCCGGAAAGGGACTGAAGAAGACAGTCCTACTCTCCATAGTGCTTTAAAGTGCTTTTGAAAACAAAAGCGCTAGTGGCCGTGAATGGGTGGCACCTTTTAATAGGCCACCTCCCCAAAATTTTGAAAGGTGCACCCATTCACGGTTTGCGACACTGTCAAATTGCGGGAAACTCCGTTTATCACTTAAACATTCTAATTTCAAGATCAGGTCTGAATGAGAATGAAGGGTACCAAGCCAGCATGGAGACGTGCTGGTGGCAGAGAGTAGAACTCTGGTATGGTAAAAACCCCGGTGATAGCAAGAACTTTTATTACAGAGTTCTTGCAGCGGACAATCCGCAGCCAAGGTTGTTGGTTTTGTAAAAAAGCCAAACCAACAACAAGGTCCAACGACTAAATGATAGTGGGGGTAACTCCGGTTGCTCTTAAGATATAGTCTAACTACATTGGCAACAATGTAGATCACTCTTGTATGGAGAGTGGCTCCACATTTGGAACGAGCTCACCCAGACCGCTGGCCATCAGCTGGGTTACGCCCACATGGTGGGCAACATCCCCTCCCTAACTGGCGTCAAGACCGCCAGCACTACCACCGGCGAGGTCCTATACATCCCTCTACAGTTCTGGTTCAACAGGAACCCCGGTCTTGCCCTGCCCCTCATTGCTCTGCAATACCACGAAGTCAAGGTCAACATCGAGTTCCGCAACAAGGATGACTGCTACTGGTCCAGCGCCGCCGTCACTGTCAACGACTTTGAGGCCTCTCTGTTCGTTGATTACATCTACCTAGATACCGATGAGCGCCGTCGTTTTGCTCAGGTCTCCCACGAGTACCTGATCGAGCAGCTGCAGTTCACCGGCGACGAGAGCACCAGCAACCTCAACACCAAGGTGAAGCTCAACTTCAACCATCCTTGCAAGGAGCTCATCTGGGTCGTACAACCCGAGAAGTTCACCTCCGTCACCGACGACACCACCACCTATAGGGGTAAGCAGTGGTTCAACTTCAGCGACAAGTTCTTCGGCGCCAGCATGGGCACCACCAACGCCACTCCCCAAGAGATGGGCGGTGTTGCTTCCGGTGGTACCGCTCTGGTCACCCAGAATGCCTACCTGTACGAGAGCGACAACGACATCGGCCGCAACCCCGTGGCTTATGCCAAGCTACAGCTCAACGGTCACGACAGGTTCTCCGAGCGCGAGGGCAAGTACTTCAATCTGGTGCAGCCCTATCAGTGCCACGAAAACGTGCCGTCCACCGGTATCAACGTGTACTCCTTTGCGCTCAAGCCCGAGGAGCACCAACCCAGCGGTACTTGCAACATGAGCCGTATCGATACCGCCACCCTCAATCTGACCCTGACCTCCGAGGCCCTCACCGGCACCGCTGGTTCCGGCAGCGGCGCGGCCAAGATCAAGGTGTTTGCCGTTAACTACAACGTGCTGCGCATCATGTCTGGCATGGGAGGCTTGGCTTATTCCAACTAGGGTAGCTAAAGTAAACACATCCACCCACAAATTCTAAATTCTAACTGTCGTTTTTTCTTCTAGCATTTCGCAGATTTTGTATTATTGTGAATGCTTCATCAGGCACCAAATACTGTTGTTTATAAGTTGAGACATCTGTGTAGTGCCAATTTGCTCCACAAATTTTAACGTTTCTCGGAATTGCAGTTTGAATTGTTTTGCTTGAAACACCAACCAAAGTTGCCGCTGCAGACACACTAGGAAACACAATCAACATCTTGTCATCTCGATCGAATGCCGCGATTGGCTGACGTGGTCCCATCACACAGTTCAATGTATTTAATGTGTTACCAAGCATCCACATTTGGGTGTGGTTGTACACGCGAGAAACGTGGCCAAGGAATTCGTCCAACGTCCAGTCCTTCTTCATATAGTTGCATAATGTACAACAACTCTTGCAATTCTCTATAGAGTAATCTTTGGTCGAATCCACGCGATCGATGCCCAACGACGGTCCACGCCCACACATGTAGCACTCGCCCGCCCACAACCTGATGTTGATCTCTTTGGATAAGTTGTTCTCTTTGTTTTTTGTTATGTTGCATCTCTCAGCGGTGCCGCCAAAGGCAGGTGGACGAGATACATTATAATTGGTTGTGTCGAGCCTCCGATGTCTCACAATGTCGCGAACACCGGTCAAAAACTCATCCACGGAAAACGTTAGCTTCATCGAGTTGCAAACGCCACAACATGCGACCGTATTGACATCGGTGTATTTTCCACTCGGGTTCACGCGGTCTAGTCCATTCAATTTCTCATTTTCACCCGGTTTATGACCACAATAGTGACACGGTGTCAACATCTTGGCTTCCATGAGCGGCGCATCAATCATCTCCACCATCGAGTCGTCTCCACCATACTTGTGGCGGATGTACGTCAAAACTGCCTTGAATCGACGTGTTGGATCGACAGCACACAACTGCTGTTGCGCTTGGACCTTGTCGGGGTTTCGACGCACCCAATCGAGGTGCATCTTGGCATTGCGAGCCCGGTAGGCTGTCGCATCTTTATCCATCTCACGCTTGCGATATGCTTGGGAATGAGATACTCCATTCGAGTTGACATCGGAACAACGATTACACGATGTTCGCCACCCGCCTTTCTTTACGTCCGAACGCCATTTGAATTCTGCTTGTGGCGGTTTCTCACCACATTTGACACATTGACTCGGGAGCGGCACGGTATTTGGATCGATCGCCGGTGCAGCTTTTACAGACGCCTGTCGACGTTCTTTCCTAGCCTTTTTGCATTCCATACGATACCTCACTTCACCATTGATCTTGTATGTTTCGAAATCGTCGATAGGATGATTGATCTGGCAAGTCTTGCATAAGCGTTCAGTCATTATCTTTTGTCTTGCAGTTGTGTGGTCTTTCAATGGGTCTTTCAAATCTTTATGCAGTTCCAAACTGTGCATCAATTAGAAAAAGAAAACGCAATTAAATCATTAGATACATTTTGGCATTGTTGTGAACTAGATTAATACAGTTGTTGTTTGGTACTCAAGAACATCGCTCGCTTGAAGAAGGGATTGTTTGAGCTCCTTCTCTGTAGCAAGGCTAACAAATTTGAGAGTGTAGTGCTTGACGTAATTGAATTGTTTCTCCAAGCACGGAACGTCTTTGAACCTGTAGAATTGCGGGGGCATATGCACGAACTCTAGATCAACCACCTCGAATTTGGTGCCGCGTGGCAGCAGCAATTCTACCTCCGAGTCCAAATACACATTTTGAAAGTTCTTCAGTTTGTGAGTCACCTCAAAACTAAGATAGATGCCTTTGACACCTTTGTCCAATATCAACGTGTACAGGCATCCACCTGTAGCAAAGTTCCGACTGACAGAGGGCGTGAAAGATGTGGAAATATAATTTTTGAATGTATAGAATATTTTCCCATCCTCACAATATGTGTCTGCAATGATGTCATAGCTCATACCCCTATACACATGAAGTGGTTCTTTGATGATACTGGGAGCCCCCGCAATTACCTTGTCAAGTTCTTTGATATGCTTGATCAATGGCGCAATCACCTTGCTTTTATAGGCTTCCTTTGTGGATCGCCTTGCCATTGATTCTAATTCAAATTTCTTGTCTGAGGTTTGTTGGCGGTCTTGCTCCTTTGGAGGCGATGGTTGAACCGAATTCACCATCAATGTTGGTTGCATTTGCATCGTCAAAAAGCTGTTGATTTCGTGATAGCCCGCACCTTTGTAGAATTTGATAGCATCGACAGCAGCTTTCTTCTTCAAAATGAATGTGTTGTAGTATTTGATCATTGCCGATGCAATTTTAATGTAATTCTCTTTGCCAGATGCGTTTTTCTTGGATATTTCAAATGTATTTACGATTGTCGGCATCGTCTTTCTTACAAATACTTCCTATAATAAAACACACACAACCAGAAGCAAAACCTTCTTTATGAATAACGTCTGACTTCGTGCAAGTCAAATACAATCCAACCGTCATCGTCTATGTATTTATCTTTTGCAACTATGTAGTATTTCTTGCTCTTCACCTTGAATGTGTACACCTCATGGCCGTTGAATATTGCTTTCTTGACATCTTTCCTTTTGGTGTCGATGTAGTTGTATTCACCATTATACACAGCTTCCTCCCAAAAGTCGCGATACTCGGGGCTTATCTGCATGTCCATGATGTTGCACTCCTTTGGGAGCACTCCATAATCGCTGTTTTCAAAGCTCAGAGGCACCACTTTGCTCCCTGTCCAAACACCAAAAACACCAGAATCTCGGTCATACATTATTTGCTTATAGTCGACCAACACTACAGCACCGTTTCTCAATTTCGCCGTTATTGGAGACGGCAGACGTACAGGGACATTGTTGAGCATGTGCTGATCAATGGTTGTTTTTATCATGTCTGTCAAGACACGTGTTTTGAACGTCACGTGCACAAGTTGACACTTCTCCGGCCCATTGTCTTCGATCGTAAAAGTTGCGATGGAACTGTTCACATAGTTGATGGTATTGATGGCATGTTTAAACAAATCCCGCGCATTTTTTGTGATCTTGGCACCATGTTGTATCATGAGCGCTGCTACATCATTATTGGAACTTAATATGGCAAACTCTAATGCGGTGTATCCATTTTTTGTGTTGAGCGTCACTCTGTATCTCTCAATCAATTTGTTAACTATGGGACCTCTCGTGTTTCGCACCAAAGATGATGCGGCCCGCATTAAAGGTGTTTTCCTATCAAGATCCCTCACGTCTAAGCGTGCACCCATATCCACGACCAGCTCTAACATTCGTACGCTCCCACAATCGCAAACCTTGTGCACAATGTAGGAGGACAAACCATCGTCAAAAGGTATATTGAGCAATTCCGGATGGCATTCGAAGAATATTCGAACATGTTCGATGTTGTCAGATTTTACCGCTTTTTCTAGATACTTGACATTAGGTTTGCTCAGATAAGTTACGTTGTTGATGCTGGTGGTGAGGGGGAAGACTCCCACCTGCTGAGATGGATCAGAGCAACGTGTCTTATTTTGCGACTTATGGCTGTTCATTCAAACTCTATACACTGTCTGACAAAAAAATGTCAATCGGTATGATGATTGAATTGAGGAATGTAATGGTTTTAAAAAGTGAATTAGGATTTGCTATATCAGCAAGCCTTGGGTCTACAACAACAGCAACATCCTAGGCAAGGACATATATCAACATGAGGAACATTGCGGCTGAGCATGGAGCAACCTTGGTGCATGGAACATGTGCGTACATTGCATTCTTGGCAGTGCAAATCTCGCTGACAATCGTCCTTTCGATTACAAAACACAAAGTTGCAGGCATGGCTGGGAGTCTGTTGATATATGCAATCGTTTGGCCATTTGTTGGGTGTACTTGTGGTGTAATGATGGAAGTTGTTGCACTTGGTTTTGGGTTTGCTACATCCATTGCACAATTGACGGATGTTCTAGGTGTGCAAAAGGTGACTAATGTCAACATGATATTAGCATTGTTGGCATTCGTTGCATGTGCAGCAACATTGATCCTACTGATGCCGTGCACAACTGCACTTTCACAATGTTGCAAGCAACGTGTTATCAGTGATGATTATGTACGACAACAACTGCCATCCCATACTCAATTTGTGCCACCGCCGCTTCCACAGCTTCCACGACACCTTCACACGTTAACACCACCGCCCCAAGCAATCACACAACCATCTATTCAATGGATAACAGTTGTCTCCCCCGACAATCACATTGATATTGCTAAGAACATTACACAATCGTAGGCACATTCAAAACCTTAGCGTCCTTCGGGGTATAGTTGCGGCACCTCGGTGTGCCGAATAAGAAATGCACGAGAGAGAATTCACTCTTGTATTCCTTTTTCTTCTCAATCAGGTATATGGAAAATCCTACGAGAGTGAGTATCCCAGCCGCCGCAACCAAAAACTTTTGTACCTTCAATAGCTTGTTTGCCTGTTCTTCATTCTTCTCTTCTGCATAACGCAAGCGCTTAGCATTGATGATATACACTGCCAAGAGGATACAAATTGTTGTCATAGAGAAATATATGTTTGTCTTGGAACTCATCACAAACCATATGTACACGACAACTGCGATGCCTAGATTTGCTATGAGGTTCTTATCTGCATTGGCTGGATCCACCAATATCACCACGAAGAAAAGCATCAAGAAGCCGACGAGATGCATGATGAATAGGTTTGATGTCAGCAACTGTTGCATGCGACAACCCATCAGTTGATTGGACAAAAAATTGCCAATGATAACAACATAGAACGCAAACACGGCGGGTGCCACGAATGTCACTGAGCTTGTGGCAAGTTTATCCACAGTGGACATGTCTGGTATTTATTAAATGCACAGAGAATTGTACACTTGGAACACTCGGATGCTTAGAATTGAGCAATGATGTCAAGACAAAAACGTTTGATAGATTTCTTTTCTTCGACCATAAACTTGCAGAACAGTTCTGGTTTCGGAATCGAAATCAACGTCCCAAATTGATACATAATTCTTTTGCGCTCTAGTTTTGTCATGTCGACCAATAACCATTTTTCATTTCCGTTTTGCATCTGCTGAACCAAATCAAATGCAGATAGATATTTCAAGAATATTGCAAACCAATATAACCCAGGGCACAACAACTTTTGAAACTGGTTTTGTAGATGGAGGGTATGCCAGTTGTCAGGATGTAGTACACAATATTCTCTCTTCTTCAAAGTCATCAATCCATCTTTTCTTCCGATACGATAATACTCTTCCAGTTTAAAGAACCTATTGAGTTCTTCTAATTTTGTAGCATGACGATTGTTCAGATCAAACACTATTCCCAATGCGATAGCCGTGACATCAAACATAAACAAGTGTCGAGTAAACCATGTGTTATTTATTTTATATAAATCAATCATTCTGCATTTGTGGTTTCTCAACGCATGTTGTACCATGTGGTCATAGGACCTGTCTTTGCCAATCCAAGAATTCCTCCTTATATTTGTGACAACTTTTGCGATTACATCATTATCAACAGTTGAACCATCAAAAAGCATACGTCCGTAGTCAATTAAAACAAAACATGATTTATCCGGATCATAAAGCACATTGTCTGTATGCAAGTCATTATGGGTTAACCCATGTGTTTGTCCCATGACCATAATGGTTTTGATCAGTTGTCCGATCATTGTATATGTTTTACATTCTTCAGCGCTCGTGCCAACTGGTCTCAAGTGATCTCTCAGTGACTTTGCTCCAGTAATAAAATTCGCAGCACAAAAGGGTCGTTTCTTAGATGTTTCAGACACCTTTCCATCTGGGACAAGGACATCCGGATTGTTTTTTTTGAATGAAACATTCACCATTCCGCTTCCAAGATAATTTGTAAAATACCGCTTACACTCTCCGCTTGCATATTTATTGAGTAACACTCCGTTGATGATATCAAACACGATGTCATCTGCCGAAGGTTTAATCTGCACTTTAACAATTTCACACGGTGTTTTTTCTCCTTTTGTATAACAAAATGCAACACATCCATTGCTTGTCATACACTCCAAACTCGGATCCACTAACAACTGATCTGCTTGGATCAAACCAACAAACAGTGTGTTTGGAAAATATCGTTTGACATCTAGCTTTGGCATTATAAACTCTTAACATAAAAAATAGTCACAGAGTTTACGTCGTGATGATTTCATGCACTTTGCAGTACTATCTAAAGGTTTTGAGCTATAGTTGCTATAGTAGTCAGATTTCATAGAGGTTTAGATAGAAACTTGTTCTGTCTGTACCCCATGTTTCAAGTTGTTTCGAAAACGGTTTGGTACATTTCAAAAAGTGGTGAAACAAAATATAGATACGTGTTGACGGACAATGTAACTGCCTATTCTTGGGGATCTCTTGAGTATCCTATCGTATTCGATACACAGTTTACCGATAATGTCCAAGACTACAAATGGTATATTAATAGGTCGGGTTACGCGCAAAAGGATGATTCGCTTATGCATAATTTGGTATTTGGTGGTCAGCAATTAACAACTGGTGAAAGGCGTATTGTTCACCTGAATGGATACAAACTAGACAACAGAATGTGTAACCTTCACCTCACATCAGGGAAAGGAATCATCAACGATAGAACAGAACGTATCGACAAAAAACCGCCACCTCAAGAGCTTGTGGATAAAGGTATTTATCAACTTCCTCGCTTTGTCCGTTGGGACAATAGCGAAAAAAAATTCATCATCCAAAATCATCCAACATTACAACGGGATGTACAGAACAGAATCCGTGTCAGACCAATTTTGAGCGGTGCAAAATCTGCAAAGATTGGCATCATAGAGAAGTATGATGACATTTTAATCAAGCTCCATAATCTTAATAAACTCTGTCCTACTTTTGACGAAAGCAAACTCAACGTCAAGGATCAGCTTGCACGACAATATGTGGGCGTTCGCGATGCAATTCGGGAGTTCGACGGTATTGGCTGCGTTTGAATGCGCGCAACTAACATATTCATGTATATTGAGGTCCGTTAGCTCAGTCGGTAGAGCGCAAGGCTGTTAACCTTGATGCCGGTGGTTCGAGCCCACCACGGACCGTATTATTTTTCCTATTTTGATGTGTTGAATATCAGAATTAAATTTAAGCACATCTTAATAAAACAAATTAAAATCTAGAAAATCAGCTAATGTCTTTCAGCCCGACCAAGCCGCCGCCTCCGAACAAGTATTGTAAAAACTGCGTGCACTTCATGCCCAATAACGTTATCAGCAACCGCCTAGATGCCATTCGCTACGGACACTGCAAGCTTTACGGATCTGTCGACCTCTTGACAGGCTGGGTGGGTCGCACCACTCAGGGGGTTTGCAGATCCGCAGTCGGCGGCATCTGGCGGGACCCAGGTTCGATTCCCGCTGGGGGAAACGATGATGGTGTCGTGTGTGCCACCAGCCAGCCCAATTGCACCACAAAACCCGTCTGATGGTAGGGAGGTGGCCCGCCGGAGTGTTCGTACGGCGTAGAAAAGCCCCCCCTTCCTTAACCCACCAGCGGTTCACCGCCGGTAGTTCTTTCTTTCTTTTGACAGGCGAGGTCGCTTATTCCACGGCGAACATAGCCCGTAAGTACGAATGCAAGGGCGATTTTTATTAAGAACGAGCACCGTTGCCCCCCACGCTATTTCAAAAGCTCATTGCACAATTGCTAGATCAACAGTAGATCATATCAATCATATAAATCTAGAATACAAAATTGCTATTTGGAATTGCATTGATGTTCACAACCTTTTGGCGACTGCTATTTCTAGGAAGAGTACAATGTTCTAGTGCTGGCTCACCAAGCACCTCGCTCAAAACTTGACTCAAAGCGGAATTGTTCAATTGAGTAGAATTCCCACCTTGCATGGATCGGAACCCGTATGCTTGACTTTCTCTCGCAAAGGCACTTGCAGAAGCCTTCTCGATTTTTGTTATCAAGCTACGTTTTGTTGATTTGTTGGATGTTCTATAATAGCTGCCAGCGCCGGCTTGATTGGTGCGGGCGTTCTGCGGCTGCGCCATATAAGCCATATAAGTTTCGATTTCAGCCATATTCTGCACAATAAAGTTTTGCAAAGCAATCGTGTTAGGTAGTCCCAAAGCAAGACCGGATTTTGATATCAGGTCTGCAAGTTGAAGATTTTCCATATTGGCAAACAAAAACGTCAAACCATCCACTTCGGCAATTTGAACAAACTTGCTCGATTGCTCACCAAAGTGGCCAGCAATATAATCTAGCATCAGTGCAAACCAGTAGATACCAGGAACCAGTGGGGTCAACAGAGGAGGTAGATTGTCTACGATGGATGCCAAAGTAGCACGAGTAGGCAACCGCACAACCCATTGCGGTTTGCCTGTTGTCATTTTTACATCAACTTGCACAAGCTTGTCAACTTGCGGTGTATTACGAAGTTGAAGCGCGACTGCAATACTGTATGAAATTTTCATAATATCGAACATGTGCATGACACGGCTGATTTCTGGCGAGCGAGGTGTCATTAGATCAATTGTCCTACATGGATTGCTGTCTTGGTGCGAAATGAGATATTTGGAGTAGCTTGTTTTGCCAATGAAATCAGCAGAGCCATCACAGACTTGTTGAAATAGATCTGCCTCCATTCCCTTCATCTCTTCAAACAGTATGCGATCACGAAGAGTTTTTCGAAGGTCATCATCGAACATAGCTTCGTCAAAAATGCAACGACCATAGTCGATCAAAACAAACTCGCCCGTGTTGCCGTCCAAAAGAATATTGTGGGGATGCGCATCTGTATGAGAAAAGCCATAATTGTTGCCCAAAGTGTGGATTGCAAAGAAAAGCTTGGAAATCCCGCGCATGATTGTTGGTAAAGGTTGTTGCTGGTTGAAAAGGAGATTGGCAAGTGAAACAGGTCTATCCACACCTTTGCTAAAAGTAACTTTACGAATGTTAGATGTGACCATTGCCGCAGAAAGTTTGGATAGAAGGACATCATCTGTAACAGGACCCTTGCTTGCCATCATAATTGACTTCAGATCGAATTTGGCATCCTCTTTGGATATGAATGCAACGCAAGAGTCGATATATTGAGCAAAGTTAGATTTAAATTGGCCATTTGTAACTGCATTCAGAATAAAGCCATTGATGTTATCCATGAGGATACTATCAGCTTTAGGATTAACCTGCACTTTTGCAATGAGAGTATCATTGTTATCTTTAGATTCGCATTGTAGGAAAGTATAGCTAGAGTTACAGGATGAGGTGACGAGTTTTGGTTGGTAGACGATTCGATCGTAGCATGACAACACAACCCAAATCCATAAGGTTGGTGCTAGTTTACCAATGGTGTCAAACTTATCATCACCATTGTACTTGCAAAACAGTTTCAGGAACTTCTGATATTTTTCAATATCTTGTGAGTCACAGGGCGTAATTGAATTTGTATTTCGTGCTTGGGATCCTTGTGAGTTCGCCGGACCGGTGAAAGGAACCATTTGCAAACCCTTAGCATTGTTGTTTTTGGCGGCCGCGTTGACGTTGGCATTGTTGCCTCTAGCGTTCCCATTGGCGCTGCCATTGGCGTTGTTTTTGGCGGCCGCGTTGACGTTGGCATTGTTGCCTCTAGCGTTCCCATTGGCGCTGCCATTGG
>JACCDP010471962.1_pt1 | contig 86847 bp, 121 predicted proteins | sample 7445841 | NCBI WGS metagenome assembly JACCDP01 (sample SAMN15323441, study PRJNA562643) | freshwater metagenome | isolation source: river surface water | place: USA:Blue River Watershed | collected 2017-08-17
AAAAGGATGCTCTGGAAGATTGACCGTATTTAACGTCACCGAAAGTAAACATAGCTCCAGATCTTTCTAATCCAAACTCATAGGCATCGTATATCGCCTTGGTAAATTCATCTGGACTTAGATCATATACAACGTCACTTTCAACAACTATCATGGCATCATAGTTTCCGAAATCTTCTACAGCTGATCTGTGCGCTACATAAGCTCCATAGTGTCCATAGGAAAGAACTGGTGGGTTGTTAATGAAATCTTTAGATTTGTCTATTATTTCTGGCTGTGCGCAGTTTTCTGAGGGTAGTTCCGTTCTGTTAACAACGGAATACATTTGGGAGTAGCAAGCAAAGTTACTTGCTATTTTTTCAAATGCTGATATAGAAGCTTTCTGCTTAGCCATAGCTGAATTCCATTTATCTTTGGGTATATCCTGTGGCTGATTTGGATCTAGTAGTAGATGACAGATTTTTATTCTCGGATTTCTGGGTTCTTGTATTTTATGCAATATTTCGTAAGGTGATTTACTTTTAAGATAATCCGTAATTTCATCCACGATAGGCTTGTTTACTTTCTCGTCATTAATATCATTCAAATCATTGTAAACATAAACAATATCCGAGATATATTGGCTTTTAGTACCAGCCATTTCTATGAGAGGGTACATTAAAGCTAGATCGTGGGTTGTACTTAGCCATTTTCCGTTCTGATCTTTAAAATCCAGAGGATCTATTCTTTTAAAAAGTCCATACTTAAAGGTCTTTAGATGCGAAGTAATCCAATGATATTTTCTAATTGAATTTTCTAATATGATATTATCAGGTATTCTAGAAGAGCAGAGTCCTCTTTTTCCGTCACTTTTGTTTATGTAAGATCCGTATGTTACCCAGCAATCTGTCTGATCGTAGCAATCTATTACCTTTTGGATGGATGTCTCATCATGCAAATAATCGTCACCATCTATTTGAAATATAATATCAGAATCATCAAGATCTAGTGAATTTAAACAATCTGATATGTTTCTTATTGCATATTTTTTCTCCGAATTTATTATTAGATTAAATCTTGAATCGTCGCCAACTGCTGATTCGTAGAATTCTAACGTACTGTCGGTTGAAAGGTCGTCTATAAAATAAGCTTCAAAGTTTATAAATGCCTGGGATCTTATCGATTCTATACATTTGACTATATCAATTCCTACATTATAGAAGGGTGAAACTATTATTACTCTTCGATTTCTCGATATCATTACGTCTATTTTTTGAATCTATTTAGGGAGTTTTGTGAAATCAGGTTCCATTTAGCATTACCTATAAACTCATTCAGTGAAGAAGCATTGCTGTAACTCATTGCAGAGCTAAGATAACTTACAAAATTATCTCTCCATCCTTCTAATGTGTATTCAACAGGTTGAATCCTAGTAACACCTTCGCTGGTCTTTAATTCGGTCTTACCCATAGACTTCTGGGCTTCTTTAGTACTCATACCGCGGAATTTCTTGAACATCTTAGTTCCGTACTTGAATAGCTTTTCGGTATCCATCGAGTATTGGTTAATCCTATCACCTGGCTCGGTCCATCCTTCACCCTTCGTATTAGCTAAATACGTGTCGCCTGCGCTCTCCAAAGCTTTATTCAATATTGAACCAAGCATAACATAATCTGCGCCCAAAGCGAGCGCCTTAATGATGTCTGCGTAACTTTTAAACCCCCCGTCTGCAACGATTTTAGCCGGCGATGCTAATTCACAGCTTATCTGGTAGCATTCGTGTATAAGGGATGCCATAGGATATCCAACACCAGTTTGTACCGTTGTTAAGCATCCCCCGCCATTACCTATTCCGATCCTAACAAAATCTGCACCAGCATCAGAAAATAGCTTATATGTTTCTGGATTTGCAATGTTACCGACCATCAGGATTAATGAATCACCGTAGATTGATTTAGCATCTCTGGTCATGTCGAGTAAACTTTGCATATGTCCATTTGCAATATCAATCAGAATGTAATATTTCTCGCAAACCTCAATCTTTCCATTTTCTAGAAATATCGATCTGAACTCGTCCCTCCCAAATGATAGAAAATCGTTAAATCCACTTTTTAAATTCACACCAAATCCAGGTTCTTTCCTGGGTCTCACTACTCTTATTTTCGAGTTTTGGAATGTCGCGTAGTTACTGTCGTCAATAACAGTATCCATGGGTGCTGTGAACAGCGGGAGGTATCTGTCTTCGTAGAACACATTAACCTGCTTTCTCGATTCAATCCTGCTAATATCTGCTGGCTGAATTAAAATGTCATCGAAGTCAAATTTCATTATTGTTGTTTTAGATAGTCTACTACTGATTGCAGTCTTTCTGCATCTTCAGGATTAAATATGAATTCATCAAATGCACCAAATCTGCATCGTCTTCCTAGCAAGTACTGGATTGCATACTTTAACCTTATGTGGAAAGGTCTTTTGTTAAGATGCACGTGTGCATACACAGAAGGTATTTCCTTTCCTTCAATTTCTTCTGAACTTTGATAGAAAACTATTTGATGCTCTGTTGAGTAGCATTCACAAATAAAAATCTCTGGTGATTTATTCTTGGTCATGTGATAAAGATCTAACAAAAGGTCTTCCTATGAAGCATTTGTAAGCTTCGATTGAACCTCTTAGTTGGTAAGTGTAATACCCGTCAGGGTCGTCATAATGATTAATAATCTCAACAAAATACTTTTGATCGCTGTCTTCGATCATGTTGCTGATGAATTCCCTCAGATCCTTTTCATCTGATGGAATGATTCCTACGTAAAAATATATTTTATTCTTCATGTTCTTCTTTTTCCCAGCCTTCTTCCGTGTAGCTGTATTCACAGCAAGGATATTCTCTTCCTTCTTCATCTATGTGGCACCAAACCTTTCCGGGCTCTAACCATTTCCAATCCTTTCCTTCAACTCCTTCTGGCGTATCTGGGGTTTCTAATGGCGGATAATACGCATCAGCTGACACGTACCTATGATTGCATGAGCATCCTCGATTGACGCACTCCTCACAGAAGAAAGGACTGCCTTCCTTAAATCCGGGCATGTACAGCCAAACTGCTACCTTACCGCAATCACAAAGTTCTTTACCAACTGTCGACATCCGTTAAATCTAATTTAGTTTTTGTTAAGTGACTATATACCTCTATTGCAGTTCCTATCCCATTTGGGCTAATCTCCCAGGTGAATAATCCATACTCACCGTAGATTGCTTTTATGTGGGATAACCACTCCTCGTAAGCTGCCTGCTGCTTATCGTTTAGCTCCTCGTGTATTATTTTATTCGCCATATTGAAATTTAAACTCCTTGCAAGCTTTATCTTTAAGTGTAATTTGGTTACCTGATATCTTGCACTCGTGCAATTTTCTCTTCCCCTTGTAAATCACTTTCAGATTAGAACAGTGCTTACATTTTGCATCATATATTATTTCAACTATTGCCATTAGTAATGCAAGTCTAAATATAAATTTTTGTCGTCGTCTTCATATTTAACCACACACCATGCTGGGTGATATTGCTCTTTTATTAGATCCAGATCTTCTTCAGAGAATTGTTTCATATTCTCTTTGATGTGGTCATATTCCCCGGCTGCGACATCGTCATTAAATGATTTTGCATGATGGTAATGCTCACCCTCTTTCAATATAACGCCCCAACGATTATTTTCATAATAGAAATCTTCTACACGCTGAACAAGGACTAGGCCATCGTCTGGCATGTCCTTGATCATTTTCTTTAACGTACCTATATTTAGATGGTGGCCATATTTCTCTAGTTCTGCTTGAGATAATATTACATCGGGTAGCTTTTTAACCTTCTCCATTGTATTTATTATATCCTTCCCTTTCACGAAATTTTCGATAATTCTCTAAATATTCCCATATATTTTTTCCCCCAGCTGGATTCATAGAGTGGACTATGAATTCAGGAAGATCCTGATCTTTATCCATACAGTAGTCAACCAACCACTTAGCACACTCATATCCAGTTTTCTCTGTGAACTTCTCATAGTTCTTATCGTACACCTCGTTACCAGCATACATGTCATGTGAGTAGTGTTCGTCCGCTAAATCGTGATCGAAAGAGATCATATTAGGTAATCCGTTCTTTTCAATGAAGCTAACGAACTCGTCATAGTTTCTAACTATAACCCACTGATTAAGGTTGTATAATCCGGGATTTGGCATGTACCTTGAGCAATCGACTGGAAGTCTGTAATCGTCTAGGAATAAATTGTATGTTTTCATTTTCTTATTTTATTTTTATAAAGGCCTTTCCTAATGTTATGACTGACATATGAAATATGTAATCTGGTAGAGGTATTTCATCTTTGTCAATCTTTATCTTCACGTAATTTAGAATTGTACCTATATCCTTTCTCTCGCCCTTGGGAAGTCTCATAACTATTTTAATGTCAGAATCTTTGAAAAGTCTTTTTTTGACGTGGACAAGAATCTGATTAGCAACTTGTGGACTGTCGTGACTGAATGCAAACTCTTGAAATATTTCAACTATCACAGGTTTGAGAGTTTCGAGTACTAGGTTAAGAACATCTCTGTCTTCTTCAGTCGAGAGATCGTATGAATTGAACTTATTAAGTTTAATTGATATGTTCACTATTTTCTAAACCAGTTTATCATTCCGTCCCAAAGTGCATCACCATGATTGATGGTTCCGTAATCCTTAGTCTCTGCAAAATGTTCATCGTCTATTCTCTTATCGGCCATAGATTCTTCGTCAGTCTCCACAATTATTGGATTTTTTCTGATGTAGTATTCCTTCCACCAAGTTTCTGGAGATATGTTGGTATAATCAGGAACAACTTTTATATTCCCTGCCTCATATCCGGGATCTACCGTTGCAGGTAGTCCATAATACCAAATTTTTCTTCCTCTATTTTCCTCCTGATCTAGGAAATTATATGGATGCTCCAATAGCTGGACCATCATGTACTGTGCTTTAGATAAAGCGTAATCCACAGATCTCGCGAAGAACGAATAGATGAGTTTTCCGTTTGCATAAATCTGACAGCTTCCCCCGTTTCTCACGTCGAAATCGTCCCACTTATACTTAACGGTGTTTCTCTGTTTGTAATGTATCTGCCAACAGATTCTATGAACACCCTTATCAACATAAGGAATCAGCTCTCGTATTCTCGGCTGAAAGTCTTCACCTTCTTCCTCGTCATCCTCGTCAACCGGTCCATAGTCTGAATAATCTAACCACCAAGTTGTCGGTGTGCCATTCCATTGACCATTGGGATGCTCATAGTTTCCAATGTCGTATACTGTGTAAAGCTTGTCGTCAATTAGAATGTCGAAAGCTTTACTTACTCCGTAAGTTTTTCCGCTATCGGGATCAACTTTAGAGAACTTAGCTTTTGCCTGTTCTAATGTTAATCTCTCTGGTGTCTTGATCTCTTCCATATTACAATTTTACTTCGAATCTTTGTCTCATACGATCCAACGTTTCCGTGGGAACGTTGTGGATGTTTGAGTTGCCGTGTCGGTTCTCTACGATTAGTGTTGTGACCTGATACCCATACTTAGAAGCAAGATCTAGGTAAGATTTCATTTCCCATTCTTGAGTGAATGTGTTTGACACCACGATTTCTGGATAGTATTGGGGATTAGCTTGATGATCTTTCATTCTGGTCTCAACCTCATTTCTGCACCACTCGTGAGCTTCTTTCAATCTTGATGCGTCAAAGTTATATTCACCTGTTTCCTTGTTGTGAAAAAACTTATCCGCTTCACAGATCGCATATTCGTTCCAGATGTGCTTAGCAAAAGTTGATTTACCAGATCCCGGAATTCCCCTTACGAGAAATAGAGTTGGGTTCAATATGCTATACTCTTCGTTTCTTACGTTTTCCATTATTCGAAAATTATTCCCTGTGTTTCCACATATTCAATAAAAGCTTTCTCAGCTTCTTCTCGTGTTGGGTAATACCCGATAATCTCGTCGTGAGCTGTCGGATCATTAACCCCAAATTTTTCTCCTCCGATAGTGTCGAAGATGAACGTGTCTAAAATTTGTTGTGTTACCATTTTTCTGTTTTTATTCTTCTGAGTGATGATCTTTAGGTAGAACCAGATGCCTAACTGGCCTTCCCTTCATGATCTTTAATATCTCGTTTAAGCTGTAAGGTGCGAGATTGTTTCCATCTACCCCCACGTCCATTGCTTGTCCTTCGTGAACCTTCAGTTTTGGTGGTAGATGAACGTGTCCATGTAAATGTGGAACGTTCTTATTCATCCCATCCCAACTTGCTATTGGAAAGTGACAGCATACGAATTGGTATTTACCCATTTCCTTACCCTCTGGCCTACGAATATCTATGATATCGTAGCTTGAAACTTGTTTGAAGTGTCCTTGAACTCCCTCCTTATTATTTCGGATGTGGTGATCGTGGTTACCTAAAAATAGTATCACGTTCTTGCAAGCTATTTTTTTTCGAAACTCCGCAATGGATTCAAATCCACCAAAGCTCCAATCCCCTAGGTGAACTAGGTAATCATCCGGCCCAACAACCGAGTTAATTCCTGTTACTATGGCATCGTTCATTTCACCCAATGAGTGAAAGTCTCGTGTACCTCTTCCTTCCGGCCAATTAGAAGTGGCGCGGCAAATATTTGAGTGATTGTAATGTGTGTCACTCGTAAAAAATATGTTCTGATTTTTTTCTAATATAATTTTCATTTCTTAATCTTTTTTAAGCCATTTTGAATCTGCTGGAATTTCTTCCTCTTTATTCCAAAATGGTTTTTGATATTTTGGTTTTACTATTTTCCAGGTGATGTGATCGTAGTTCTTACCGTCCCACATTGCAAAACATATAGATCTTATGCTTGGCTCAACCTTACAAAATTCTAGATGTTCCGCAAACTCTTTCTTAGTAGGTTCAGTTTCACGATCATTATACTTACCGTATCTAAAGTAATCGTGAGTTTTACCTGCTCTCTCCTCGATTGCGTATTTATGATATTGTAAATTCTGAATAGTTTTCTTAACCCATTTGTCAAACTCGTCCGGAACTCTATCTAGAAACTCGTCAAGATCTTTACCATCTTTTAACAACTCCCAGATATCAACGTTTGAGAAGTTTGTTAGCAATCGGTGCAGCCTAACGTACTCCTCTCCTTTGATCTTCATTCTGAATCCAGATTTGAATTTAATTACAAATCCTTCGGCATTGTTCTCAATCATTTCTTTCAGCTGCTTGTAATCCTGAACTCCGTCATACTTCTTAACAATCTTGAATCCTAGATTGTTGTAGAGATTAACAAATCTAATTCCCTCTAGATGTATGTCGTTGTCATGTATTCTAAGCTCGTAGCCGTCTTTGTTGTCAATAACAGCAAGCATAACTAAATCTTCGTATCCATAATCACAGACAATTCTGTTTTCTGGATAGATGATCTCAAAGAGGTAAGTGTATCCAGGGATCAACTTTTCGTACCTGTATCTGCTCAGAATCTCTTTACCTTTTATCGCTTGATCTGAAACGAATGATCCACGAGTAGCTAAATGCCATTCTCCTTCATAGTGGAAAAGAATGCCTAGCGATCCATCCATCTTTTCAAACACCTCAAACTCCTCATTTGGAATTTCCTCTGGCTTATGTTCTTCCATGTTGAAGAACTTAGGAAAAACTCTTGCCACGATGTTGCCTTCACGGTCCAAGACAGTACCTCTCATGTTTAGCGTGATCTCATCCCAAGCCTCACTAAACTGGCAGTCCCTTGAATAATTATAGATATCCAGAGGCAAAGTCGGATGAGCATTCTTTATCAGAAGTCCCCGCTCGATATAATCGTTCAGTATGTTTAAATCGTATTTCATTCCTTTATTACGTGATAGTAAATTGTGCTTGGGTAGTTACCGAATACAAAAACAGTAACTGGACAAAGCCAAAGTACTTGGTTAACATCTTCTTCCTTGTAGGTGTGTGCTATATAAGTAGCGCCATATTCGTCACTATGATAAAGTATCATTTTCTCGGATAGCAAATTCTGGTCTGATAAAGCTAAAACAACAGCATCGCGATTTCCTGAAATGTAGTCTAACCAGTCATCGGCACCGGAAACCATCTCGCACTCTTCCACAGTTCCCCCTTGTGCAATGTACTCAGGTAGATCTGCGTACCATCTCTTGTTCTCGTCTCTATAAAATCTTATTACCGTCTTCAAGTTTTCTTTCTATATAAGATGCTATGTCCACTATCGAATTGCTGTCAATCCAATTATAATTAACTCCATTAAAAACAACTGAGAAGTCACCATCAGTCCAATCGTAAACAGCTCCACTGAATTTCTGGATCTGGATTGTCTGCTTGTCGAGACTCTTCATTGCATTCTCCAGTGTTTTGCTGATCACCCCCTTATTCTTCTTGGGCTTTTGGCTCTTTGGTCCAAAGTATTGGGTTCCGTCGTGATTGGCACATCTCAACATGAGACGGAGATCTTTGTAATCATTCACCTTCTTATAGTTGTCAAGAATGTAGATCTTTGCTGCTTCTACGACAGAACGGATTTCCGCTGAAAGCTCGATGTACTTGATTTCGAAGTTACCCTCACTGTATCTTCTATCCTTTCTTATTCCTGAAAGAACCTCTTCTTCACCTTTCGATAAGTCTACTAGCATAATTCTATTTTAATTATTTTACCACAATGATAAGTAAATCTTTCGGGGTAAAAAAATAAATTAGAATCTTTTCAGAACGTATAGCTTTTTGCTAGACCTAGTGTAGGCTGTATATTTGATCCTATTTCTCTCCACTATATCTAAATTAGCGTCTATATCATCCTCCAGAACGAAGGTTGTGTTATATGTGCTTCCCTGCGACTTGTGTGCGGTTATCGCGTACCCATAATTAACATCAGCATATTTTCTGATGAAGTTGTAGTAAATGATCCAACTCTTATCCTTGCCCTTCTTCTCGATAGCTCTAAGCTTCAATATATTGGCCAGCTTTTTAAACTCGGTCTCACTATCTTCGTGAAGGATCTCGATGTTAACCTTTATTCTTTCGTCCTCGTCGTCCAGGTAGCTAACCATTGTGTCATAGTACTTGAAACTTACTGCAAAAGGATCCGCATCGGGATGATCCGAGATTTGATATCGTAGATCATCAGTCTTAATTGTAAAGCTGTCCACAGTAAATTCTTCATTCGTGTTGAGAACTATGCTCTCCCCTTGGATTATTGGGTTGTTTGCAATGAGCTTTTCCCCAACCAATATCTTTGATCCTAATGATTCATCTCCATAGATAACTCTACGAATAACGTCATTCATTGTTGCAACCGTTTTATTTCTCCAGGCGATGATCTTTGCATACTCTGAATCGTTTCTAAATTCTTCGGTTCTAAAATACTGAGCCAGTCTATCCGAAAATTCTCTTCTAGTTTCCGAAGAATTTAGATTCAGAAATTCTATACCCTCACCTTTAGAATTTAGTTTGGTGATTGGCTCAAATGGATTTTTAGATCTTCCTAGATCTGATCTTATGGCAACAGATGATTCGATAATAGCATTATCCTCTTTCTGTCTCATGATCTGCTTGAGGTTTAAAGTCTTGATACGATATGCGCTGGCAAGTTCCTCTCGGAAAGGTATGCAGTCAGGTCTTCCCACAGGAGGAATCTGGGCCGGATCTCCCATGCAGATGATTTTTATCTTGTCTCTATATTTCAGAATCTCGTGGAATAGATCGTCATTCAACATAGAGACCTCGTCGATAATAAGCAACTTCACAGTCTTTATCTTTGGTTGAAAATCCCCCTGGTTAACAAATTCCTGAACCCCCTCCTTGGTTATTCTTTCCGTGAGTCCTAGCAGTTTGTGGATTGTTTGGAAAGTAACTCTAGAATTTCTGAGTCCGCTCGTTTTCTTGATTACCCTTACTGACTTATTTGTTGGACCGGTAACTCCGATTTTGTACCAATTATGAGTCGGGTGCATAACTTCCAGAACGTATCTTACAAGAACGCTAACACAGTATGTCTTACCCGTACCTGCCCACCCTTTCAGTACATAGACGCTATCATCTCCCTTATCATGTATGAAATCTCTTAGATCCTCAAAAGCTGTTTTCTGATCTGAGTTAAGAGATTCGAGGTCGATTATAGGTTTTTTCTTTTTGACTTTACTCATGGACAATATAAAATTGTTGGATTATCCTTGTGTACATCCACTTCAGGAAATTCCGATTTGAATTTATTTAAGTTGAACGGTCTTGTTATGAGATGAATTCCGCTCTTTGTTTTGATTGGGGTCATCATAGGTTCTTTGCCAGTCTCTTTTTGTAGGTCCTCCACAAGCTGACGAAGTCTGATGTATTTTTCCGAATGAGCAAATGAGTCTTTGGTGACGTCGTCGACATCAACAATCCATGTCTTATCGGGGTCGGAGTGAAACTCTCCTGCACAGGATGCAAAAGCGTTCTTAACTGCACGATAATTCTCGGACATAATATGATCTACCGTTCTCTTCAAAACTTGCATAGCGACCTTCTTAGAGTCCCTACGGTTAAGTCTAAAGTATGCTCTGGCATTTTCTGTGTTGCATTGATCTATAATCCTCTGTTTTAGACCATCAAACTGCTCCAGACTATAGATATAGTAGTCAGAAAGGTGGACCATATCCTTTCCCAGATCTGGGTTATCTTTCCTTCTTTTAAGCACCTGAAGAAAATAGAATGTGTTCTCGTCGGGAAATTTTAAAAGAGATCTTATTTGATCGAAATTATCCATGTTATTTTTTCTTCTCTATTAGATGAGTGTTGTGTTTAATGTCTCCGACGATGGCTATTTTTTTAAGATCCTCTCCCTGAAGATCATACCAGCCGTCACTAAGTGGGTCTTCGCCCTCCTTGACAGCATCTATTTTCCATATCGTATTGTTCTTACCGAAAAAGATAGCCATTGGTTCCAACCATTGACGATTTTGGGAATCCCAGATTTTTATGTCCATAGTACATTACTTCTTTGAAGCAAAAGTAATGATGTGATGCGGATAAAAAAAATGTTTCACAAAAAATCCAGCCTTTTGAGCTGGATTTTTAAAATTATAAGAGGATTCTTATGCTGTTTTCTTATCCTCTGGTGTAGTTGTTGTTTCTGTGCTAGAAGGTGCAGATGGAGTAGATGCAGGGGTTGCTTCTGCCTTAGGCGCTTCTGCCTTAGGAGCTTCAGGTTTAGCCGGTGTTGCTTTGGCACCAGGTTTAGCATCTGTTTTTTTCTTACTCGGCATAGGTGTAGCAGATTTATAGGAAACAGCTTTACTAAGATCCATATTTACAGCATCTGAATATCCTTTACCTTGTTTTCCTATTATTGTCTTGGCAACTTTACGAATAATGTATAGTGATGCTAGGGTTTTACCAAAGTCTTTAGAAAGTAAAACGCTCGGATCTTTTTTAGCTGATGAGATCAGCTTATTGAGGGAATTTACATAAACATCAGAGATTTTTTTTATCTCCTTATTCTCGGCCAATCCCTTTTTGAATGCTGCTGGGTTATTTCCAGTTTTTATCATAACCTCTGCTATTCCCTTATTCATTGCCTTCACTAATGTGTCAATCTTGGGGTCTGGTGAAGTTTGACCCATGCCCTTTGAGATTTTGCTTGCTATTCCGCTAGATGCTGATATTAATTTATCTATCAAAGATCCCCTTTCAACAGATGCTTCATTAAGTGATTCCCCGAACATTTCTTCTACGCACTCTTCCAGATATGCTTCATCGAATGAGCTCCACGCCACTTCGTTTTCTTGAATTCTTGATTCTACGAATTCGCCAAATTTAATTATGTTGTTCATATTTTCTAATTTTTTTGTGTTTTCACTTAATTTTTGATTCGGTTGCATAACTGGAGCATTCTGAAGCCATTTAGAAATACCTAAAGTTTTGGCTGCTGCTCTTTCGTGATATGCTTTATGTGGAAATGCTCCGCATGTTGGACACTCTTTTTCCGGATCCTCTATACTTTTACCGCACCCCGAACAGATGTCCTGTCTTCGTCTTTCTGATAGAAAATTGGATATCGGCTTTATTTCTTTCATATTATATGTATCTTAATGCTTTAGAAACGTTGATCAATCTCTTAGTTAATCCGTCAATGTCTTCGATCTTAGTTGCCATAGTAACGTATTGAGAAATTTTCTCATTTTCAGTGATTAGTTTCTTAACTGAAGCCGATCCTTCCTTCAAAAGGTATTTAATTAGAATTGCTTTAGCGTTTTCATGTACCGCCGTTGTGTCATGTTCTTTATCAAAGAAAACCGTTTGACTCACTTCTGCAGCTGCATCGTGGAAATAGTTTGCAAGAAGGTCGTTAAGTTGTTCCATTGTCTCCTTATCCTCAGCTGATGCTCTCCATCCAGGTATAACCAATTTCTCGTCTAGCTTTTTACCTTTAGCTCTTTTAAAAGTTCTTTTTGCAATGGCAATGAAAATCGCGTTGAACATCTCAACGTCTTCCAATCTACATCTTAGCGTGTTTTCGCCGGTTCTAAAGTTAACTGAGTTGATTGGCATTCTTTGGGTGTTGGTAACAGTCCAAGTTTCATAATCAGTTTTCTGAATCATTTGTCCGTAAGCGTCTCCACCAACTAAATCTTTAATTAATCCCCCATAAAGTTCCTTAGCTCTTTCTAAAGCTCTTAGATAGAAGTAGTATTTAACCTTTCCCCCTTTAGAAATATCTCTCACTAAGCTAACGTTCTTAGTGCCTGAGTATCTGTCGATCTTTCCTACGAAGTCAAGCTCTATCAACCTTTTCATAGTTGCAAGTTCTAGAAGCTCTGAATTGGAAGGGTGTGCTAATTGGTCTCCTCCCATCATAGGTTTTAATCTTTCTCTGATCTCATCAAGATCAAGTTCTTCACCTGCAGGATACATCTCATCAAAATTAACCTTCTCGTTAACGTCTCTCTTACTTATAAGTGAAGCTGGAATACCGTTTTTAACGATTCTAAGCCAAATGTGTCTGAATAGTTCTTGAGGAGTATCGAAACTAGCAAAACCGTAGGTTTCTAATCCAGGTTTGCTTGAGTAGTGTTCTGAACAGTAGTTACCGTCCTCATTAACCCACATACCAGTTTTAGGCATTGAGCTTCCAGGAATGTGAAGTCTTATCTTTTGTCCATCTAATCTCTGAACCCTCACTCCAAGACCTTTTCTAAGGTCTCTTGCCGACGGAAGATCCCCATCAAAAGAATCTATTAACTCTCGTCCTGGAGGATTGAGCCACGATTTGCTCCAATAAGCTTCGCCTATAAATTCTCCGTAATTTGAAACTTTTTCCATATTATAATTTAGATTTAATTCTGTCAAGCATCTCTTTCTCGTTGGCTACAACTTTTTTCATTGTAGCGTGTTGTTCCTTATCCTTTATAGGGAAAGCACCTTGGTCATAAAGTTCTAGAAGATATTTAATATCCTCAACTGCCTTTTCGGTTGAAAGTAAAATAGCTTCAATGTCCTCTTTAGTGTAATCTTTACCTATGAGTTTATCGAATACATTTAGTGTTGCCTCCGTGAAAATTCCGGTTTCTTTAAACTCGCTTAAGAAGGCGCTTTTTGTAAGCTTCTTATTGGATTCGAAGATGATCTGTGAAACCAATCCAGAAATTCTTTCCCAGTCTTCTTGAGGCATGACACCAGCCAAGAAACCTTTGGAAGTTGTTATAAGGGATTCGATGATTTTTCTAGGGGTAAGGTCTACTCCATGTTTGTAATATTTCTCAAGTGCCAATTTAATGTCAGTCTCCATTTTGAATTTGGACATAACTTCATCGATTAGCTCTTTGGGATACCCAACACCATTTAATAATTCACTAAGTGTTCTCCAGCTAGAATTTACTCTGGAGTTTCTTCTATCGTGTGCTGTGTGTATGCTTCCGTCAGGATTAACAGTTATACCAACTAAACTGTATTCGTCAGTAACGGGGGCTTTTGAATTGTAGATATTGATTTGGATTCTACCTCCTCCATATCTCCAGAATGTATCATCTTGCTTAATACACCAGTGGGTATCAGAACATATTGCTCTCTGAGCTTCCGGCGTTCTTGCGGATTGAACGATGTAGCCGTTCTTAGCATAGAGTATACCCGACATAGGACCTAGCTCCTTAAGTTTCTTAAGTAGCTCTGATTCGTCCAAATCCCAACCTTCTATAAAGTCCAAAGCGTCTGTAATAATATCGGCGAAAGCCACTTTCTCGTCTTTATATTTAGGATAAGTTGTGGTGTCCTCGTATTTTTTTAGACCCTTGGTGAATTCCCTCCATGCTGTAAGTGTTTCCCCTTTTTCGTCCTTCTTATCTTTAAGTTGATCTAGTTTGTTTGAGATTTCCGTGAGATCGTCAATTTGCTTGTCAGTTGCTTTTGCGAAAACTTTTCTCATTTTACCTGTTAGCTCGGAATAAAACTTTCTCAGTTTTCTTTTTCTTTCGATATTTCTAAGGTCGTCTCCCAAAACCTCATACCCAGGTCTAACATCATCCTCGGTTGGTTCGATTTTAACGTAATCATTAATATTCATAGGCAAATCCTTTGATAAGGTTTGCTTATATTTCATAAGATCGTCGAAAATCTCCTTTAACTCGTTCATACCGGCCTTTTGGTCGTATCTGAACCTCACGAACATTGGGGTATAACCAGGAAATTTAGCTGTTAGATCTCTAATTTCCTTAAATCTAGGATCCTCTAGTATCTTTTTCCTTGTTTCTTCGCCTATTTCGGACGTTTTTATTTTTTTATCTAGGGCATATCTCTTTAAAAGATAATCCTTAGCAGCCTGGACGTTCTCCATCAGAGCTTGCTTCTCGAAAAATGTTGGGAAACTATATTTCATCATAAGGTATAATTTATATCGATGATATATATTCAAATTAAAAACCAACTATGAAAGTTTTCACCAAAATAGACGAGTTTTTGGCAACTAAGCCACAAACGGCTCCGAGTCAGCCAGCCACTAAGCCTACGGTTGACCCTGGAACTAGACCTACACCATCAAGACCTAGCCCGATCAGAAGGGAAAGACCTGCTGTTGATCCAGCTCCTAAAGCTAAAGCAGCTAACGTTGTTGATAGGTTTATGAAGGAACTTAAGAAGGCTAATGCTCCTATAAAATTCGACATTTCAAAATTAAAAGACAGATATGAAGCTTAAGACATTTGAACAATTAGTAGACGAGGCTTCGCTAAGGGATAATCCAGGAATACCTGGTGAAGGTGGAACCGAGGGTGATTACCTTTCAAGAGTTGAAGGTAGAGCCAAAGAAAGACTTGATGCTCTTCAGAGAAGACACGGGCAAGATATACCTAGATTCATGTCACTCGTTTCTAGAGCAAGACAAATTCAGGCAGGAAAAGAGAAAGAGCTTGAAAAACTTGCAGAAGATGCAATTAGAGCTTATTACGGATCTATTTTAGAGGAAGTTACTCTAAACATTAAGTTCCCAAAGGATGATCAGATTAAGAAATCTATGGAGAAGGTTCAACCAGAACCTCCCGAAATGCCACAACTTAAAGAACTTAAGGACGCTGACATAATTTCAGAGATTCAAAAGAGAAAGATCGCAAATAACATCACTCAAGGGGAAGCTAAGAACACTAAGTTGATCTTAAATCTACCTGAGGTTAGAGATGCCTTAATTAGAATCTTGGGACAAGAGCAAGGTACGGAGTATAAAGATCTCATGAATAAAATCACTGACATAGCAGGATTCTTCGATTGGCAAATCCCAATGGAGGTTCAGTTAGAGATGTGGACAAGGGACAAATCAGGATTCAGCGGATCTGTAACTGTCGAATGGAACACAGACAAGGATGAGGATTCAGAAGAGCTTGCACAAAAAATATTGAGTGAATTAGAAGATGACACAGAGGTTCCTGAAGAAGCTGAAGAACTATTCGCACAAACAGGCCCTACTATTAATGCTTTAGGTACTGATTTCGCTATGCTACTTCACGAATCTGTTAAAGGTATCTACGAGCTTATCGCAGCAGTAGGTATTCCCGATGACGAAGAAACAGCTGAAACTGTTATCATGAATACTGATTCATTAGCAGATGAGATTGAAGATCTTAGATACGGGCCAGAAATTGCAGCGGATCTTAGAGATTTCGTCACACAATTTCCCGAGTATGATGATATTCCAAACTTAAGAGAACACGTTTTCGGTAAGATGATGGCAATGGAAGCTAAGGCTTTCCTTAATCTTATGTACATGATCCTTAATGAAGATCCTAAGGCTAAGCCTGTTGTACAAGAATTTATTGATGAGATTGCCGAAGAGATCAATAAATATGAGCTCGGACAAGCAGGAATTGATAATGATGATGATTATTCACCATCTGAATCCCCTGGTAGAGCCCCAGCAGAACCCGAAGTTGTTGATTATTCTGAACTTTCAAAAAGAGAGATCGAGAGATTAATAGATGATGCCTTGGATAGAGGTGATTTCGATACAGTTAGAGATCTTTCCAAGTACCTGAAGGAATCAAAACAGCAGGGGGTATTCGAGAAACTTCAAAGAGCAATGAACCAATCGAATATTGGGGAATGACAAGGGATATATAATAAAAAACAAATCATAAAATTAATAATGAATATGGAAAACAACAGACCAGTATTTGAAAGCTTTGGCGATTTCGTCAAGTTTGTTTACGGAGACGCAATCTACGAAGCGGTAAAATTAACAGATATTTCTGACCTACAAACCACACTAGGGAGTAACGGGATGAATGATGCGGGTAAAAAAGCACTATCCGAAATAGAAAGCTTAGCATCTCAATCGGGTATTAATTTTACTGCCGATGATTTAAGTCAGATGGGAGTAATCTTAGGAAGACTAAGTATTCCTGACGTAACACAGATAGACTCTGTGGATGTATACGTACAGGAATTCATCTACGATAACTTAAGAGGAGGATCAGTTAAAACCCAAAAGGGGGATAGAGTAGGTCTTGCACAGTTTTTAACTAAAGCAAATAAGGAGAATTTGAAACCTCTAAGTGTTGGTAAAACCCCAGAGGTAAATAAGGAAAAGAAAATATTCGAGCTAGACGAGGATAAGAATTTTGTAAAGGGATCTGGTCTTCTTGGACAGTATTTACCAGTTACTATAGAGGGAACTCTAGATTTGAAGAAATGGAAATTTGATGATCCGGTTAAAAATTCTCAAGTAGATACTCCTAATTTTTCAGATCCAATTTCTAAGGAAGAGTGGAAAAATAAAAATCTGAAAGGAGAAGCCAGTCCTCAGAGAAACCTACACGTAATATATGCTTTATATTATCCATTCAAAATAGATAACGGCGGACAATCTTATGAAAGTAAAGAGGTAGAAACTTTTATCCGTCCTAAAGCAACTGTTACTGAAAAATTAAAGCCAATTGTTGTTCAGGAGGATCTTCCTCTTTTCAAAGTAAACACTGCGGAGTTAACAGAAGATGGGAAAAACGCAATTATGCAGGCATTATCTAACGTAACCACAGCTAAATCAATTTCAATTAGAGGAGGAGCTTCTCAAGAAGGTACTCCAGAAAGAAATAAAGAACTTTGCAAATTGAGAGCTGCAGCAGTAGCCGAATTTCTTAAGCCTACTTTTCCTGGTACCACTATCACTGCAGATGAGGAAGGAGATATCCAACCTAAATCTCCAGAAACTGATGAGAAAACCAGAAAAACTTTCAGAAAGATCACTATGAACGTAGACGGTACTTCTCTTGTTAAAGAAGTAGGAAAAGAGGATGAACCTGTTACATTTATTAACACTGTTAAAAAGAAAGCACAGAGAGTTACCGTCAGAGTAGCTTACATTACAATAAACTCTTCAATGGTATCATAATAGAAAAACATAATACAAAAAAAAGATCAAAGTTTAAACTTTGATCTTTTTTTTGTTTGTTGAATTTATTAGTTCTGTTCTAACATCTGTTTTCTAACTGATTCCAATGTCGGACGAACCTGATAATCTTGAATTAGAATAAAGTATTTAAAGCCGTCTTTTTCGAATACGCTAAAGCTATATAGATCGTATTCATAATCTTTGTTTACGTCGCTATTGATATCTTTAGTAAATTGGTCGTACAATTTTTCAGCATTGTCCTTGTATTCGAGAGGTAAATCTGCTGGGATTTTTACTGCTTGGAATGCAAGAGGAATTTCTCCAGAGAAGATTGGTTCGCCAGCATTGTTAATTCCTAATACTTCATATCTCCCAATCTTAGCATACTCTGGATGCTGAGCTTTCATGAAGGTATCGATAGAGACGATAATACGTTCTGCTGCTGTTTGAGCTTTTACCTGTGCAGTGGTTACTGATGCGATAACGATTGCTGCGATTGCGATTAACTTTTTCATAACTTTTTTTATTTTGGTTTGTATTTTAATTACATCTCAAATATATGATCACAACCCGGGTAAAAAAAATTTATATGAAAAAAGTCTTAAAGGAATTCTCCGTCTCCTAAATCATCCCCTGCATCGGCCACATCTTCGGCCGCACTGTTTAGTAAATTTTTAGTAGCATCTGCTTCTTCGCCCGTAGCCACATTAACTACATCTTTCACTACTGCTATTGGAGTAAGTGCTGTCTTAATCGTAGCGCTAATCATGTTTGTTAAAAATCCCATGAGTTTCTATTTTTTTTTATAGTCCAGCTAAAATGTATATGAAAATTCCGGAGATTGCTATGATTGATGCTAAGATAGCCGCGACTATTAAGATACCTCCGCCTTGGCGTTCTCTCTCGCTTTCTTCCCATCCTTCCCACTTCAGATTGAGCTCTTTCCTGCGGGATTCCATTTTTTCTCTGATCTCTTCTATTTTGAACTTTTCCATTTTCTGGTATTTGTTAGTAGCCGTGGCAGGAATCGAACCTGCTATCCCCCATTTGGATGCCTACTCCACTTTCGTGTCTCGGACTTGGTGCGTTATCCAACACGCCCCACGACTATTTTTATTAATACTGAGTTCTTAGAAGCTGAATAACATCCCACGCATCTTCCAAAGCGTCGTGGGTAACTATTCCATCTATCTTAGCTCTCTGCTTACACTCGAATAATGAAGGCATTGAATTATCTTCGTTCCAGTTTGTAAAGATAACAGACGGATCGATGATTCGTTGTCTTACACGTATAACCTGTTGCCATCTAGGTAATCTTTCCAAGAAGTGCTTATCAAAAGTAGCAAAGTTTTTTCCTGCTACGTTAATTGTAGCCGGTTTTACGTTTCTATTAAGCATTGGATAGATCTTTCCATTTTCACCTCTAATAATCATCTGACCTGGATCGATGCCCACCTTCTCAACAGCATCATTATCATAAAGCCATCTGTAAAATGCTTCCACAACCTGATCCTCCTGATAGAATTGCATACCTGTCATTTGTACCAGATCATTCTTTTCGTCCTGATCCTCTGCAGATTGGTATTGAGTAATTGCTTCAATGATGTTCTTGTTCATATTGAGAGCAAATGGCGAACCTGTGATCTCATTATGAAGAATAGCTGCATGAAACTTAGGGATCTCGTCAAAACTAAGCTTCTTAGTAGTATCCTCCAGAATTGCACCTATCGAAAGGATCTGATATCGATCTTTCTCTAGGCCAGTTGTTTCGGTGTCAATTGAAATGTAGATCATGGTGTTTATTATCTTATATGGGCTAACGCCGGGATTTGTTCCAAAAGTAACATATTTCCCCGGTCAAAAAATGGAATGTGAGGATATATAAAACAAAAACCAAAAAACTATGTTACTAAAGAATGGATCTAAAGGAGACGATGTAAAAAAGCTCCAAGAAAAATTAGGCTTAGCAGCTGATGGTGCTTTCGGTCCTGGTACTGAAGCTAAAGTAAAAGAATGGCAAGCAGCTAACGGATTAGCAGCAGATGGCGTTGTAGGTGACGGGACTTGGACTAAGATGTTTGGTTCTGCTCCGGCAGCAGCTCCAGCAGCAGCTCCAGTGGCTATTCCTCCTTCAGCATTTAAACTTGATGCCTTAAGAGGACATATTCCAGATGCAGTTATCGCGCAAATCCCTGACACTGCAGCTAAATTCAATATCACAAACACATTAAGATTAGCTCACTTCTTAGCTCAGTGCGGACACGAATCAGGAAACTTCAAAGCAGTTTCTGAAAATCTAAACTACTCAGCAGATGGTCTTAAAAAGATCTTCCCGAAATATTTCCCAGGTGCTCTAAACGAATCTTATGCAAGAAATCCACAAAAGATTGCCAATAGAGTTTATTCTTCCAGAATGGGTAACGGAGACGAAGCATCAGGAGAAGGATTCAAATTTAGAGGAAGAGGTTATATCCAATTAACCGGTAAATCTAACTACTCTTCTTTTGACAAATTCGTTGATGATGATATCTTAGCAAACCCGGATCTAGTTGCTACTAAATATCCTTTAATGTCGGCAGCATTTTTCTTCAATAACAATAACCTTTGGGCTATTTGCGATAGAGGTGCAGACGTTGCTACTGTTACTGCAGTTACAAAAAGAGTAAACGGAGGAACTATCGGATTAGCAGATAGAATTAAACACTTTAATGAATTCTATTCTCTTTTGAAATAATACATTCCTTAATTAAATAAAGGCCTAGCTATCTAGGCCTTTTTTGTTGGATGAAACCTAAATGTGAGGATATAATATAAATTCAGTTCTAATTGAGTTATATGGGAAAGAGAAAAAATTATGGTTATTGGTGTTCTGCATTCCAACAATCTCTAATAAGAAGTCTAGAACCAATCTCTGTATCTAATAGAGATGAATACCTGACCATAATAGAAGCATCAGAGAAACTGGTGGCTGAATATAGACATTCGGATTCTCTTACTGATAAACAGAGGGAATTCCTAGATTATTTGTCAGATCATTGGTACATAGATAAGGAAACCGATTCGGTAAATTTCGCAACAGGTCTAGGCCTATCGAAAAAGAAATGGAATGACGATGAGAAGTATCCCGATGACTTTAAACATATTAAAAAAATTAAGATTGGCAAGGTCCATGAATCATTATCTATAGGCTATAATAAATTAAAAAAACTCGAAAAATGGATCCCAAAGAAAGTCGGGTCGTTTAGCTGTGGTAACAATGATTTAGAGAGTCTTAAAAATGGACCAATCGAAGTTGAATATAGTTACTCGTGTAATAATAATAAATTAAAAAATCTGAGCGGGATTTCTAGATCCGCAGTTCGAGTGGACTGTTATCATAATCAGATAACTGACGTGTCGGATTTACCAGCCAATGTCGAAGTAATACACGTTTATAGTAATCTTTTGACATCCTTCGAGTCTTTTCCCAAGCTGGATAATATCAAATATATCGATTGCAGAAAAAATCAATTAATCTCTATGAAAGGTGCTCCGCTGGGGCTCAATTTAAGAAATTTTGAGTTGAGAGGCAATCCGGTAAGCGAAAAAACTCTCAAGATGATTTATGTCGAAATGAGAAAGGTCAAGAAGAAAGATTTGGAATATGAAGATATTTTGAATAGCTTATGGCACAAAATTCCTTATGAAGAACAGCTCATTATGTACATGACAAACACTAGGCTTAGAGAAGATGTTATTAGAGGCTATGATGCACTAATAAGATATAGAAAAATAGAAGACATGCTCTAATAATCGCATGATATATAGTTTCTAAGTTCTTGTTTTATGGAGATTAAAAATTATTTCGATGCAGAAATTCACAGTTGGGAGAAGGAGCTCTTTAACGATTTCATGTATTGCGGTCACAAGCATTTTGTGCCAAACCATCTAGATTACCAGGTTCTAGAGCACACCAATAATAGGTGGACACTCATTAACAGAAATAATGAGTTTTTTATACAATCCAATGTGTGTCTACATAGACAAGCAGAGATCTCTAGAGGAAGAGGTAACGGGAAAATTCACATGTGTAAAGCCCACTGTTGGACTTACGATGAAAACGGTGAAATTAAATCGACTCCTCACTTTCAGGATAAAATTCACGGATCTTTAAAGAGAAAGGAGCTTGCAAATTGGAATGATATATTATTCACTCAGGATCTTAGTCTAGATCTTAAAAAGGCGGGAGTGGATCATCTTCTGGATTTTTCTAAATATGAGTTTCACTCATCGTCCAAAACTGATTATGGTTTCAACTGGAAAACTTTTGCTGAAGTCTATTTAGAGAATCTCCACATTTATGCAATGCACCCAGGACTTAGAAAATTTGTGGACCCACAGAACCTCGAATGGCATTTTGGTGACAGATGGTCTTTGCAGAAAATAGGTGTAAGGAATTCCCTTGATGGTAATGATTCCGTTGCATATAGCGATATGATAGAATCCCTTAAGAAGGACGGGATCACGCCGGAATTTGGAGCAGTTTGGATTTACATTTATCCAAACATAATGATAGAGTGGTACCCAAAAACAATAGCAATATCCACAATATACTCTACTGAACCGGAGAAGACAGTAAATTACGTTGAGCTTTTCTTCGAGAAAGACGCTACCGAAGAATGGAAGGAAGCTTTCGAAAGAGTTTATAATGAAACAGCCTTAGAGGATGAAGAGGCTTGTTATTTACTTCATAGAGGCAGAAAATCTCTTTGGTTAAACGAAGAATCCGAAATAGGACCAGTAGAGGAAAAGCTTGAAGCGGGACTAACCCACTTTTGGAACTGGTATGCTCTAAACCTTTAGAATCGGGATATATAATTCTAAAATATCCCCAAGTATTGGCAACTATTAGAACATTCGCTTATAATTCAGGAGCAGGAGTAACGGGTACAGCACAATTCGGATCTATAGCAGTGGGACCAACCGCAACAGATTACGGAAACGGATTAACTTGGTGGAGAGGACCTGACGAAGATCTAAAATACATAATAGGGCACACTTCGGGTGCAAGAACTGCTGGTCAGGGAAGCTATGCGGTATCCTCACCGACTTTAGGGTTTTGGGGAGTTACTAAAAGTGATGCCAATTTCATTTCACTTTGTAGCACAGTAGCAAAACAAAATTTTGTCAGTACAGTTGCAGCAAGAACATGGCTTTCTTCGAATGGGTATTGGACTTCTTTTCTTAACACCTACACATATTATCGATGGCAGATAACATTAGCCAAAACAATGCCTCCTACGAGCAATTGTGTTCAATCTGCCGAATTCAGATTTATGCTAAATGGCTCAGATCAAAGCATGACCGGAGTGTCAGTAACTAATCCTGGCGGTAGCAATCCGGCAGGTGAAGAACCCTCAAAATTAATTGACAATAACCTTAGCACTAAAGCTCTTGATCTAAATTTCGTATCCAACGGTAACGTCACAAATTTCATATTTCAGTTTCCCAGCGCAGTTGGATTTAATGGGTACAGATGGGCAACTGCAAACGATGACGAGCAAAGAGATCCTAAATCATGGACAATAGCAGGGAGTAATGACGGTACAAACTGGACTACATTACACACAGTAAACGGATTTAGTGCAACATCGGCAAGAAATACATGGCAAACATCACAAGTATATTAAATGGCAGTAACTAGATCTTTCGCATACAATACGGGACCAGGAATAACAGGATCAACACAATATGGATCTATTGCGGTTGGAAGCGGACCTATAAACTACGGAGGAGGTATTAGATGGTGGAACGGCCCTGATGAAAGCTTAGGATACGTTATAGGACACACTGCAGGGGCTAAAACTACGGGAAACAAAACTGTTAACGTAACGGCTCCAACTATAGGATTCTGGAGATCTAGCGCATTAACGGAGAATAGCTTTGTTAGTAAATGTAATCTGGTACTGGGACAGAATTTTACTGATGGAGCTACAGCAAAGTCTTGGCTAGAGTCAAACGGTTACTGGACATCATATCCAGGGATAGTCACATCAAACCTTCTGGTTCATCTCGATGCAGGAAATTCTACTAGTTACCCAGGTTCAGGTTCAACATGGTACGGTCTAACTGGCGGTAATGCAACACTATTTAATTCGCCAACTTACAGTTCAACAGCAGGTGGCATATTAAGCTTTGATGACGCTTCTTTAGAATATGCAACCATACCAAACCTAGGTAACGTTACCAACTGGACAGTTGAAGCATGGTTTAGATTAACTTCACCTATAGGTTCTAAGGTATCTTCCATAGTTTCCAATCAATTTGATCTTTCGACCAGACTGAATTTTAGTATAGGAACAAATAACGCACCATCAAATTACAACATTGCAGTCGGATTTTATAACGGGGCTTGGAGATCAAATACCGGATTTGTACCTTCGACCAATACTTGGTATCAGGTAGTTGGAACATATGACGGTACAACGATTAGACAGTTTGTTAACGGAGCAACATCAGGGGGAAGCTTAACGTATAGCGGGACACCTCAATCAGGAGGTGAAGTAAGACTTATGAGAAGATGGGATGAAACATTATCAGCTAGTAATCTGATTGATGGTGATTTATCAATAGTCAGAATATACAACACAGCTTTGACTTTCACACAGGTATTACAGAACTTTAACTCACAAAAAACAAGATTTGGTCTATAACACGAATCTAAAAAAACTGACTTAAAACTAATATATAGGATAAAAATTAGAAAACATGGAAACACCCTTCGTACCTAACCACCTACATTTAATTGTAAAAGGTTACGTTAATACACCTCCAAGGAAAGAGGAAATACTAAATGACTGGTTTAGAAGATTGGTCGAAAAGGTAAGAATGGTCGTAGTCGCCGGACCAACATCGGTTTATGTAGACGAGCCTGGAAATGAAGGGCTAACGGGTACAGTTACATTAGCGACTTCACATGCTGCTATACATGTTTGGGATCACGATGTTCCTGCAATGTTTCAATTCGACATATACTCTTGCTCGGAATTCACTACAGAGGAGGTTTTAGAGCATTTAGACGAGTTTGGTCTTATTTCATGTGAATACATCCGCATCGACAGAAACGGCGAAAGCATGACAGTTATAGAGCAAAAAAAGATAGAATACACTGTAGCTTAATAAAACAAAAAAGCCTAGTAATTTCTTACTAGGCTTTTTTGTGGATTGTGGAAGTTGCTATGCTTCTAAAACTTCGTTAATCATTTCGGTGATCTTTGCTTTTGATTGGTTTCCAGATATTTTAGTAGCTTGTTCGCCATCTTTAAGAAAGATCAGAGTTGGTATTCCTCTAACGTTGTATTTCTGTGCGAGTCCAGGCTCGTCGTCAACGTTTACCTTTTTAATCTCCACTTCAGAACCTTCAACATTATATTCAGTCATCAGTGACTCGATTGCCGGTCCCATCGCTTTACATGGTCCACACCATTCAGCGTAAAAATCTAATACTTGTACTTTTGCCATTTTCTATTTTTATTAATTTATTTTCCTGTAAGGTCTTTTAATCCGCTGGAGTCAGTATACTTATAAAAGTACTGTCTGATCTTCATTGGATTCTCTATATTAAAATCTAAAACAAGTTTCCAGTCGGAAGCGTTGGGTCTTTTAGATTTCATTTTTGGTAGTTGCTCGATAGCTCTTTCGTCAGCATTATCTCCAATTGATCCTCTGGTAGCAACCCCGGCATAAGCTTTTCCGTCTTTGCTCTTGTCTATTGTTGCCTCCCAATTAACGCTGTAATCGTCATTAACTTTTATTTTGATATCGGTTACGTCTGGTTTAATCCCGGATAGAATTAATTCCTCAAGAACTTGATTAATGCCTCTCCCTTGATCTAGCTTAATGTTCGATTTCCATCTGTTAGGAATTGGACCTCCTCTTAACATATACCCACCAAATCCATCAAGTTTTCTCCTATCAAAAGAGTGCAATGCATCGGCTTTCATTAAGATCACTCTTGGAACTTTATAACTTCCGCTAAGTTTAATCGGAAGATTACCCATTAATAGTGGAGGAAGATTATTATCTTCTTCAGAATCCGTTGATGCTACAATAGGTGCTCCATTATCAGCTGAAGTTGAAGTACCCCCGCTTCTTTTTGGAGCGCTCTTCGATCTCATATTTGGATTTTCTTTGTCAAGTATGTCAATCGAAACCTGATAAGGTGGTTTAAAATCTGCCCCTGTTATTTCGTACCATCTTGCTTGGCTATCCTTCTTAGCTAGCCAATGGTCGTTTTCTACTTTGTATCTGTACGGATCGCCCGGTCTGGATATGATCTGACTGGTTGCAGAATTTCCCTTACTTAAATCTGCGGTTTGAACATACCCAGATTGATTTGTTACCCATCCGTCAATTGCTTTAGCTATTACATCATAGACTGGCAAATTAGTATGAGGATCCTTTACCTTTCCTATTGGTGGCTCTATCACGGTAACTCCCTCGGATCTAAATATATCGTAGTATTTCTTAACCTTGTCCTCGGTTACTGAAACATTATAACCCCAGCCCCAAGATCCTTGTATTACGCAGAATTTAGCCTGTGGAAAAACCCTTCTCAATTCAGCCATAAGACCTTTAATATTGTCCTTCGGATTAAAAGCGCCATTTGTTCCTATGTTTATTACAACATCTTTGACGTTTGAGCTAACCGGATACTTTGAAACTGCGTCCATTAGCCATTTAACACCCATCCCACTTTTCCATAAACTTTTCTCAGATCCAGTATTTCCTAACATTGTAAGGGTCTTAGATCTCTTAAAGATTATAGGTGTGCAGGAGTCACCAATTATGATGCTTGTGCCATCACTTTTGGATTCATTCAGACTCACAAAAGATTCAAAGTTGTGTATTAGATTTGCCATGGATTATATATCCCAGGGAGATATTAAAGCTCGCTCAAAAGCATCATTTCTTTGTCCCAAGCCCCTAATATTTGCCAATAGAATCCAAATGGACTTTGTACCAATAGGATAGGGTCTCTCTTCTCGTATGCCTTTCTGAATTTGTCAGGCTCTGCGATAACGTAGAATACCGGCTTCTTTTTACAAAGCTTCATCATATGATCCGTATAGCTCTTCATTGTTTGAATAGCTACATCAGGAAATTCAGGTACGAATAGGTCGGATGTCTGCATAACCAAATCGTACTTATCAAGCAAGTCGTCTATCTTTTCGTCAGTTGTATTCTGATACCCTTCGAAGAATTTTCTGAATTTAGCCCATTGCTTTCTGTTTTCTAGACGCTCGATCATGCCCTCAACTTCTCTTCTGGAATATTTCTGTGTGATTAGATCTCTCTTATATTCGAGGATCTCTATCTTGTCCTGAAGATTGGATAATGTCCAAGGAGTTGGTATAGTTTCTAACTCGTTGACAACATCGATCGGCTTAACAGCTATCTTCTGGGGAACTTGACCTGAACTTTCTCTTTCGTTATCATCGCTTCCTGATGTTACTCCTGATGTTACCATAAAGGTATTTGTGATGGCGAAGTTTCCTCCTCTGTATCCCGATTGATAGTTTTTAAAGTCAAAAAGGAATGTGTGGTCCAATCCATCTGAATCCGACATTTTTACTACATCGTTTTGGTCCTGTTTCTTTTTCGAGAATAGATTTTTTATCAATTTTAACATATCATTTATTTTTAATTGTTTACTTATTACTTAACTGTTATAAATTCTCCGGTGAATCTAAAATCAAATTTTTCTCGTTCTATTTTGAAACCAGAGATGAAATTTTCATGATTGAAGTGATAATTTATATTATCGATCAGATCATAGATTTCAGACTCTATTTGCGAAACCTTGTCTGTATGTTTTATAACCCTGACTAGCGAATATGTAATCGGTAGATTTATTCCGTCGAAAGAATCTGCTACTGACGCCTCTATTTTCCATATATCCCCATATTTAAAATATCTACGGTCACAACATCGGGCTAAGAAAAAAAGTCCCTGTTGATCGTATGCATGAAAGAATAATGCAACCATATGGTTATAGAAATGCTCCATGTAAGCGATGTCATTAACATAAAATCCGGGAATTCCCATCATAGTATTTCTCAATTGAGATATCGCAAAAAGTTCGCTTTCCTTATTTACCATACGTTCGTCCGGTTTGGGATCTTTGTATACTATGAGAGGATAATCTTCCATCTTACGATAGGTATTTTATGATCTTCTCCTTTACTCCGGATTGTTTAATTCCCTCGTTCGATCTTGGAGTTAGAACAAAATTATCAATTCCCCAATTTTTCCAATCTTCCCCGTTTTTACCCATATCTAAGTCATCAACGGAAACCCAATGAGTAATTTCGGGATGGTCATGAAGATATTGGGTCATCTCAATAACACGGGTCATCTCTAAGTCCCATCTAGGAGACCAAATCCAAATCTGGTCGTTGTACCAAGTACACTTGCCTAGATTTGGGGTCAATGCAATCGGGCGTTTTAGTATCCCCTGACTTTCGTAGTAGTCCCCAATCTCTTCCAAATTTGCGTGTAGCTTCCAATCAGAAGAAACCACAATCTCTGCACCTGTTTCCTCGATGATTTCGTTAAGAACTTTAACCGCCTTTTGGTCAAAATCATCAAACCTAACAAACACAGGAGCTTCCTTGACATTACTGCTCGACTCTGGGTTTGCACTTCTGTACTTAGCCCATTTCTTGGATCTACCTCCCCAGTTGCTAGATAGGCATATTACGCCGTCGTGATCTAAAAATATTATTTTCATTCTGTTTTATTAATCTTTTGAGTTGAAGATATCCCGATAAACTTTGATTCTTTCGTCTGGAATTTCCATGATTAATCTGAGCTGCATTTTCTCTTTTCCTTTCGGATATTTTTTTCTCATTAGTTCATAAAGTTCCATTCTTTCTTCTGTTGGTTCTCTATGAAATTCCATTTCCGATATTTCTTTCGCTAGGTCAATCATTTTCTTTATTACTGTTGTTTAATTTATCCAATTCTTCTTTGAGCCTTTTCATAAAAGATTCATCGCCGTCGTCACCACTTAGAAGCCAATCCACCCTTTGTGCATATACCTCAGCTATTCTAAGATACTTAACTGCATTTTTAAATTCCGCAATAACCTCATCAGGGTACATGTAGTGGTTTAGATATTCCGGATACTGCTCATACCAATCAGGTCCTCTCCAGCTCTCGTCTTTAAGTTCTTCCGGAGTTTTAGGTCTTCCGCTCTTTTCGATCTCGTGTTCAATTTGATCTGCTATGTAGCCGATCTTGTACTGGTTGTATTCAAAAGCTCCTCCACTCATATTATGTAGTCTTAGGTGTTCCGCAATCGAAACAGGTTTTGATGATGATGAAATAAGATCCTTCGTTGTATAGATGCTGATTCATCGTTTGGTCATCTGATTTAACATACTTGCTAGGTCTCAGATAAGTTCTTTCCACAGATTTGATCTCCTGACAGAAATCGCAATGGTCCATTTCTACTTCTCCACTCATATTACTTTGCTTTATGATTTTTTTCTAAGTATTCCCAGGTTGACTCGATTGAATAGCAAATTGGATTTCCATTCTCGTCATATGCGCCGTATCTTGCCTCTCCTGCATCTTTGATCTTTGTCATCACACCATCAATCATTTTGTAGCAGTCATGCTTGCTCCAATCTTTCTCACCGTAGTTGGATTCGTAACAAAACCAGCTAAACCAATCTTCGCCTTCCTCACCATATACTTCTTTGATTAATAAAGTTATGATTGACTGAAGATCGTCTTGAAAATTTATAAGATCGACACCCAGTTTACAAAGCTTACTGATCTTTTCGTCATGAGCTTTAAGCCTGAGTACTATTTGGGAAAATGTTGCAAGTTCCATATGATTTATAATGGTGCTTCCTTATTTTGTTCCAATATAGACATAATTTGCGGAGATAAAAAATTTAGGTATATAAAGAATGAAACCTAGCAAGGAATATTTAGACCATATAGCTAAAAGACTAGAGGCAATGAATCCGGATATAGTGAACGGGGTTAATGTCATACAAGAGCCTTTTAAGATGCCGAGCTTTGAGGAACAGCTGGGACAAACTGCAATGGCTTATTTAGCAAACAAAAAAAATCAGGAACCTGCAGCTCCCGATTCTCTTTTCCCTGATAGAAATACATATTAACGGTTGATTATTCTGTGTATAAGAAGATATCTTTATAAAACCATAACTACCATTGTATTTAATTTTGCGTGCGTTTAGCGGCTTCTAATGAGCTTTTAGGGATATCAATTTTTTCATCATACCACACGAAGTTGTCCAGATCAGCGTCTTTCATGGATATCAGTAAGCTAGGTAGCTCCATACCAGTTTCGTAGTAGTTTGAAAAGAACCATTTTATTCGGTCCTCCTGAGATAAAGGTCTATCCATAGTTTTTCTCACCTCTATGGTTATCCCAGCTTCACCATACGAAAGAGCGCAAGTATTAAATCGGTTGTCGTGTATAAATCCATAATCTTTAAACCTGAATACTATTACCTCCTTGCCACCCAGATATCCATGAATAGCATTAGTTGCATAGTCAAGGGAAAGAGCAGTAATTGTTCTGAATTTGAAATATGGTATAAATTCAGGTTCTAAATCCTCAAGTTGTATATTTATTATCATTCCCAGTATTTTAGGTCTTTATGAAAGTGTTTCTTGTTTCTTCTGTTAAACCAATTCTTAATAACCATTTTTAACATTTTAATGTAACCAAACTTTTTAAATCTTCGATTATCCTGAGTTATTAGATTCGGAATAAGTTTGAAGTTCTTAGATTTTATTTGCCTGCTCAATAGCCAATCTTCAGACTGGTGAACTTCTTCATCAAATCCTCCAATCTCCAAGAATTTTTTTCTATCTATTAACATGAATGCACCAACTGCAAAAGGATCCACTAGTGACATTATTTTAGCTGTTATATCGTTGAAGAAAAATATGAGATTTGCAGCTAAATCAAATTCACCCATATATTCGGGTGTGGTCCCTATAAGCTCTATGTTAGGGTTTTTGACCAGGTAGTCCAAAGCATTCTGTATTGCCAGCAAATCAGTAAATGTTATGTCGGCGTCTAAAAATAATATAAAGGGGGTTTTAACTAAAGATGCACCACGGTTTCTTCCTACAGAAACGCTCCCTCCCTTTATAACTTCTATATTTAAGTTGTTGTCTTCTGACTTTATGAAGTCATTTATTTTCAGTAGGGTAGAATCAGTAGAACCCCCGTCTGCAATTATAATACGGGTTTCTCTTATACCAAATTGGAGTGAGATCTCATCCAGGGTTCTCCCTATATAATTCTCCTCATTCTTACATGGAATAACGATGCTCAAATGATCCTTTATCATAAACTATATAACTATTATTTTCTATCCAGTCACCACAATTAAGATAGTGTATCCCGTCCATTTTAGTATCTGCAACGGTGTGTATGTGTCCACAAATAACTCCGGAGCATCCCCTTTTCTTAGCTTGAAAAACCAATTGTTTTTCAAAAGAAGTTATAAATTTTACCGCCCCCTTGACTTTATTCTTTAAGTATTTACTTAGAGATCTTTTGTAGCCTAACCTTTTCATGAATCTATCAGCGCTTATGGCTATCTCATAACCGACCGAGCCCAAGACACCTAACCATTTTAATTTAACTACACCGTCGTAAATATCTCCATGGGTTATGTAATATCCTTCAAATTCACACTCGTCTAGGACCTTTATGTTTTCACCCAAAAAGAGAGGTACATAGCTTCTTAGAAATTCGTCGTGATTACCAGTAATATAGGTGACATTGGTTCCATTTTTGCTGTATGAAAGTATCTTCCTGATTAGATTGGTGTTTTCCTGTGTCCAGTAGTGTCTTTTCTTGAGGAGCCACCCGTCAATAAAATCTCCAACTATAAAAAGATTCTCTGGATTATATAGTTTCAAAGTTTCCAGAAGTTTACCCGAATTTGATCCCTTACTTCCGAGATGGACGTCGGATATAAAAAGGGCCTTTACTTTTTCTACTTTCATTATTTGTTTTCATCTATATATGGATCTTCAAAAATTAAAGAATCCATATTTTCTCCCTTTGTTTGGTACCACATATTCATCCAGCAGAATTTCTTTGATCCAGCTTCTACATTTTTATCGCTGCCAATAACTACTCCATTTTCAAGAGTTATTATATATTTTGTCTTAAGCCAGTTTTTATCCCCATCCGTTGCTTTCCTACAGGACACAACCGGAACCGGCATCCATTCCTTTCCTGTTCTGAAGTCTATAGTCGAAGTGTCTACATCATTGATAGTTTCGGCAATCTCTCTTGGGATTTCTATTTTATCATCTGATATTTCCCTCTTCGTAAAAATATTGAGAAACATTCCCAAAGAGAAAAGAACAATAATTAATCCTATTTTATTTTTCATCCTTGAGCCTTAAATTATTATCATAATACTTCGTTAAAGATGAGCTAAGTTCGATACCTCCGTCATAGAAGAACTTAACCGCGTATTTTCCTATCTTAGGTTTATCCTCGTTCTCGAATCTTCCGTCCATCTCATAGAGAACATATAGATCCTCGTTCAGAATGAATGCCAGATCAGCTATGAAGGTTTGGCTTAGCGTGACGTCCAAATCTCCCCACCAGATCTTCTCGTTGGCTGTACAGATGTTTGCATTGAAGATTGATAAGTTCTCAGGATATCTCTCCCGATAACCACTTTTTGAATGAGAGATAATAGCTCCTAGCGGACCTATTATCGATTGTGCTTTTTGTTCCTTGTTCATACTATTGCTTATAAAGTGTGATTCTCCCACATACCCTCGGGGTATGAAGGATTTACGTACATTTCAAAATCGTTAAATCCTCTTCTTTCGGTCTTTCTGAAATGATTAAATGTTGCATCTTCGTCCATGAATGGCGGGTATTCTATCTCCTTAAATTTAGAGACCAGCCATTTAAGAATTTCCCTTTCCTGAACTTCACTCTCGAAACAAACTCTAACACAAATCCATGGAACTGTAACGTTCTTTGATTTGTAGTTCCGACTGCCAACCGGATCTTTCTCCGGATCTCCTCTTTCTATATAGCTGTCAAGGTAACTAAGAAGCTTCGGGTAAAACACAACTCCCATTTTATTCTTCCACTCTTCGTTTCTGGAATCTGGATTTATTAGAAATGGAGTAGCAACCTCCATGTAATGCGAATCTGTCGTTCTGAAATTTCTGTCGTTTTCCGATAGCTTATTCATAAGACTCCCTATCTCCGAGTCTATAGCTGGCATGATGTCAATGATCATATTATTAATATTTAATCCCGTTTGTAATTAAGTCCTGATGTTCCGGGGTATCCGGATGTTCCCAGAGTTCCTGAGGTTCCTGCCATCCCCATAGATCCGGAATATCCAGTCGAACCCGTAGATCCCATATTGTATGATTCTATTTCGGCGGCTGAATATAATTCGGTGATCTCATAACCGGCATCAATTACTGTTTTGAGATCCTCGACACCATTATTTCCCACGTATGTGTATATCGTGTATCCGCTGATTCCAGATCTCCCTATAGGATTCAGGAAATCTCTCTCTAAAAATGTGTGGCTGTCTATCATTATAGTACCAAGATCTGAATTCTTAGCGTATTCAACTACCGGATTTGGTTTTACCTTATCCCGGTTTTCATAGTAAGATGGGTAGGATACCGATCCGGATGACTTCTGAAACTCTTTAACCTTTGGAATGTCCCATAATGATTCACTAGGTTCCGCCTTGGTCTTAGACTTAGTTTTCACTTTAGTCTCTAAATGCTCAACCTCAAACTTTACGTTTTGTTGCTTTTTCTTTCCGAATATTTTTTCTAGTATCATGGTTTTAGGCTTTCAGCTATTAGTGTTTTATATTTAGTTGTCGACCATCCGTGGTCTCTGTTCAGATAGTGGATCGGTATTTCTAGGTCATCTCCAGTAAAATGTTTCCCCATGTAGTCATCTCCGAGAAAGCGTACGTCTGGTTCTAGTTCTTCTAAAAAATGGTATAGCATATCCTCAGTAGAGTATGGCATAACATCATCTATCATACGTAATGACATCAGCATTTCTATTCGTTCTTCAACCGATAGTATGGGCTTTAATTTTTCTGGTCTTTCTATAGAAGGATCTTTATGCAATAGAATTGTCAGATAATCACAATTAGCTTTACATTCTTTAAACATCTTGATGTATCCTGGATGGATGACATCGAAATTTCCTGCTATCACACCTACTCTCATTCCTCAGTCTCTTCTTCCAAATCCCTTTTATCCCATGCAAAAACAAGCTCCTGTGTATCCTCATCAACAAAAATCGTTGTTATTGGAATGTCTTTCCTGTAATAGTTTTCCTCGTCAAGAACTCCGATCTCGGAGTTGACTATTTCGTAGCTGTCAAATTCTTCAGGAAAAGTTGCTAAGAACTCTTTTAATTCTGCTATATTCATGTTATTTAGTTTTTATTGATTCTATGAATTCTTTGTTTGCTTCCACCATTCGACCAACCGAATTTCTCCCCTTCTCACCGATTGGAATTGGGTTTCCCTCTTCGTCTATATGAACAAACTTAATGTGTGTTTTAAGAACAACTACCTGTCTGCCAGTGTAAACGTTGTGTGCTCTGGCCTCGATGTATAGAGTTATTGACGTGTGACCTATATCTGTAGGTATCCCATAGACCTTAACCAGCTGACCCTCCTTTGCGGGTTTTTCAAAATAGCATTTGTCTATGAGAACAGTTACCATTCTAGGGGTGTCGCATAATTGCATAGAATATCCTGCTGCTGCAGCATCAATCCATGCTAATAGTTTTCCTCCAAATAGATTCCCATGAAATCCTAAATCTGATTTTTTGATCGGGTGTGTGTTTAATAATTCCATTCTTTATTTTTTATCCCTGTATTTTAATCCATCTATCATCAATGATGCGGTTGAATAGTTCGTGGCTAGCGGTATGTTGTAAACGTTACAGATCCTAAGCAACATGCTCACATCAACCTGATGCGGATGTACATCTAGTGGATCAACAAAGAATACCACTGCAGCTATTTCCCCGTCTGAAACCATAGATGCTATCTGGGCGTCACCTCCCATAGGGCCAGATTTTAAACAATTAACTTCCAATCCAGCGTGAGTGATGTGTTTACCTGTTGTGCCTGTTGCTACAATATCAACCTTCTTGAAGAAGTCTAGTCTCTTCATTACAAAGGCAACCATATCAGCTTTTTTTCCGTCGTGTGCGATAACTGCTATCTTCATAATTAGTTAGATAAAGGTGCTTTGATTGCGGGATGTGATTGATAATTTTCCAATTCAAAATTAACCTGCCCATTAACTGCCTCGTCAAATCCTTTATGCTCTAAATTGGCTAAGAATATAGGATTGAGTTTTAACCTAGGTAATGGATAAGGATGTCTGGTGTGCTTTGGTGTGGTGTCCTTTGCAATTTCTTCTACAATGTATAGATTCTCCATCTCGACATCGGTGTTTCGCATAACCCACTGTACCTGTTCTTCCCAAGTCATCTCTCTTCCGATCTGTTCTTTAGCTTGCTCGATGTGGTTTGAGTATAAGTGAACATCCCCCAAGTTACCGATCAATTCATCAGGAACCATATTAACAGCTTTAGCGATGATTTCAAGTAATAAACCATAAGAAGCGATGTTGAATGGTAAACCTAAGAATGTATCTACTGAACGTTGATTCCACATTAAAGAGATTGCTCGTGTTGGGATATTATTTCTATCCCAAGATTCTACTGTGATTGGTGAGATAAATATTGAATCGTGATTTGCTAATTTTCTCCTCTCTTCCAAACTCAACTCTCTTGTATAAACTTGAAATCCATAATGACAAGGTGGAAGAACCATTTGGTCTAATTCCCCTACATTCCAAGCGTTAACCATCAATCGTCTTGAGTCTGGATTTGTTTTAAGGTCGTTGATTAGGTTTTGGATTTGGTCTATACCTATTGTTGTAATATCGTAAACACCATCCCCAGTTTCATTTGGTATTTGTTTGAAACCTTTACCCCAACTTCTCCATTGTGATCCATAGATTGGTCCGAGTTCTCCCCACTTCTTAGCAAACTCATCATCTGTTTTGATACCGTAGATAAACATATCCTTAGACATCGGTTCATCATAATCTAGCTGCACATCCAAATTAGGTGGACACTCAGGTGGAGTGAAATTCTTCAAGTAATTCTTGTACGCATCACCATCCCAAATATGACAACCATTGTCAACAAGAAACTTAATATTCGTATCACCACGTAGGAACCATAACAACTCAGTCACCATAGTTTTCCAAGCCATCTTCTTGGTGGTTAATAATGGGAATCCATCTTTCATATTATGACGGATTTGTCTACCGAATACCGAAATGGTTCCGGTTCCGGTTCTGTCCTTTTTCTCTACTCCATTATCCAAAATGTCTTGGAGTAATGCTTGATATTGTTTGTCTATGTTATTCATCATTTTTAAAAGTTAAAAAGATCGTAGTTCATTTCCAGATTATCCATTATGGCATTGTTCTTCTCACCATCCTCAATGGTGGAGCAAAAGCTATATTCGATTATTTCAGTGTCACCTAGATAACTCCATGATCTATAATCGTCGCTGTCATACTCTACTGAAAATAAACCCTTAAGTACATAATATCCCTCTTTTTCGACACCTTCTACGTCTAACTCTCTTAGTGAATCCTCGACATCCTGTTCATCCATATGGTAGTCCAGTTTGGTGTAAGCCCACTCGACATCGCTAATGATATAGGAGTCTAAGTCTATAATTTTCTCCACCTTCACATAAGCCTCAACGTAAATGTACTTGGTCCTATTTTCTGTGCAAATCTCAAAAAGGTATTCTTTTAATTCCTGCATCAATCTTAGTAAATTTTAATAGGTGGATATTCTGTTACTTCGACAAATCTTTTATCGACTTCGTAGTACTTCTCCAATACCTCTTCAAGCAATTTTTCCTTAGAGTCTTGGCAGTAAAGATTGTAGATCGAGCCATATCCCATGTTGACGGTGTATCCAATATACTTCCATCCCATAAACGATTTTCTTTGTATTAGATAATCGTTCTTTCTCTTTACGAATCTTATTTTAATTCTCATCATTCTCTGTATTTAATTTTCCAGTTTCAGTATCAAACCAAACAACTCCAGGATCTTGATTAACTGATTCAGATAAAGCTTTCTGTAATACAGGGCTCATTATTTCAATCACCCATCTCTCAAAAGTTAATCCTGATTCTGGGTTATTCTTTAAATAATTTTTGTACTGTAATTCCAGTTTCATTGCTTCTATCCTATTATTTAGCGTGATCCAAATCCAAGTTCCTTTTCTTTTTTCCCTCTTGGTGTTTTTTTCATTCCCTTTAAATGGTCCATTGCATTCTCGTATTTGTTATCCAGCAACACTACCGAGATAAAGAGTTCTTTTAAGTGTGACATAGAAAGATCCTCGGTATCATCTAGCCATTTTTCAATATCTATGTCGATTTTGTTTTCACCTATCTTATTCAAAAGATAAGCCTTTCTAACTTCTCTTGAAGGTGGAGCCACGTAGTATCTCCTATCAAAACGAGAAGGTCTATTTGTGATTCTCTCCTCAAGTTTTTCTGGGTAGTTCGTTGTTGCTATGTAAACAACATTTTCAATTTGTTTAATACCGTCTAGTATATTAAGCAACACTGAGGTTGAATAATTACTATCACCGGCAACGCTATCTATATCCTCGATAATAACAACTAGAGGACGATCAGGTTCAATTTGTCTCAACTTAGGAACCATCTCAACATAAGCTTTAATCGAATCCTCATTTTTAATGTTAATCACAATACCAGATAGCTCTTTGATGATGTGCATCATACAAAGCTGCAGGATTCCTGACTTACCGCATCCTGGATCTCCATATAGCAAAATACCTCTTTTGTGCATAAGTCTATATGCTTTGTACAATTCACCTTTTTGCCAAAAAGATTTTATATCTGCTAGGATCTCACCAATCTCAGCTGTTGGAAGCTCGTAAAGTTCGTCTGTGTTAATCGCTTGTCTCATTACACACCATTCGTTGGCTCTATTGTTCCATTCGAATTCATATAAACCGGCTGGAAGCTTTTTCTCAGCTTTAGGAGCTGCTATATAGCTTCCGTCTCCCATTACTGACCATTGGGAGAAATCGATTTTTTTTCTCCCCTCATATTCATCCAAAGAAGGATCCTGTTCTGTTACATAAACGTTTTCCATATCCATATCGATTTCCATATCCCTCATTTGTTTTATTTTTTCCATTATTTTTTCTTTAATTCTTCGACTTGACATTTTATAAGTTTTTTGTGTTTATACCAGTCTCTGGTTCCGTTTAGCTCAAATAGCTAGATAAATTGATAGCAGCTTGTTCAGCTTGCTCCCATGTTTGTATCGTAACTTTGCCTCTCCTATTAAAAGGAATGATTGAAGCAATTTCGAACTCCTCTCCTTCTTTAAGCCATCCATCTTTGCGATTTCTGATCTCCGCCTTCTTCGCCTTCTTTTTGTACTTATTCCATTCATCCTCCAGGTAATCCGATTCCACTGGAACATAATCCGGGTCGAATAGCCTGTCACCCAGCCTGAACATATTTCCTCCTCTGTGGCTGTAACCGTAATATCCCTTGACGAAAACAGAAAAGTAGTCCTCAACTATTCCGTTTCTATCTAAAGGAATGTGGAAGAAATCTTTTTCCATTGCTAGAGCTACCCCGTGTGGTTTTTTCTGGGTTACAATCATTTGATTTTTGTAGTATCTCCACCCGTCGGAAAGATCCCCTAAATATGTTCCATCCGGTGCTAGGAATGAATTTTCCGAAACGTACTTATTGTCGTTGAAAGAGTATCTTCCTATTACTCCCCCGGTATATTTGTTAATTAGCTCAACCTTCTCTGGATCCGGAATGGGTCCATTTAGATCTCTTTTTAACTTGATCCTCGAAACTAATTTGGTGAATCCTAGATTCAAATGGATCTTATTAAGTTTTTCGTTTCCGGAGGAGTACCAGGGGGATTTTTCAAATGTTAATCTGATCTTCCCTAAATAGGGGGTTTGGTTTTTTATTAGCATTTTTATAACTTTACGAATTGATGTAACTTATTATGAGGTAAGACATTTTATATCCCATAAAAGCACCAAGTGCTGAGGGAACGGGAAAAACTATAAGCTTCCCCAGTGATGTTACATACTTGGGTCTATTAACTATCCTTCCTACATACATGTAATAAATGAGATACCCGACAAGTACCGCAACGTCCACTCGGGTCGCTATAAAAACAACTAGAGTAGCTCCTATAAAACCATAAAGAAAATTGTCTCTTACGCCTTCCCATATTTCAGTTGGTGTTGCGTCTTTATATTCCTTTACGATTTTACTGATGGTTGGGGTATTCTTTTTTCTCTTCTCGCTCATTTTTTTGCAAATATAACCGTGTATCGCGGAATTAAAAAATTAATCCTGCATTTTTTTTAAAGTTTTCGTTCAATTTATTTAATTTCTTATTTTCATTCTCCATGATAATAAGATCCCTTCTGGTATTTTTCCAATAGTAGTAAAACTTATCACAGAGCTTTTTAGTCAATTCAAGTTTCTCCTTGTGCATAAACTTAGCTTCCTTTACTGTTGATACTATACCATCCTTGCTCACGTACATCAGACCCGCATAAGGGGGAACTTCCTCGGGTTTAATTAGTCCTTCGGGAACACAGTAATAGAATTTATTAGGTCTAAATTTCCATTCCACCGGAGAATAATAGTGATCTGGCACTCTTTTACCTGTTGATTCATCAACCTTATACCTATATTTCTTAGACATGTAAGTACCCTCTTTTAATATTGAATGTTTATCAACCTTTTTAAAATCGTTGAAAAAATCAGATCTGCTGGTTTTTATCTCTATCTCATAACAATATCCATTTTTCTGAACAACCAGAAAATCTGTTTCCCAGTTGTGACGGAAAAGATAAAGATTACCTACGGTGTATTTTATATTTCCGGAGCTGAACCTTAAATCAAGATTCTTCTGTATGCTGCTCTCGTTATGTTTGTTGTCTGCCATATTAAATTAACTAGTCCCACCATCCTCTAAGGTCAGATCCATCAAACCATTTATAGTAATGATCCTGTGCTCTTTTCTCCTCTTCGGTTAGGGCTTCAGATATTTTTTTATATTCCTCATGATCTTGTCCTTGTAGAATTCTCCATAGCTCTTTCCATTCCTGATCACCTATCTCACGAGCCCGTTTGAAAACCTTTCTGTTGTGCTCCTTCTCATCTTCAGTTTCATTATCGACTAATCTACTGTAACCTGGTTTATCCTCAACTTCCTCAAATTCCCAATCATAAAGTATAACCTTTCCAAGTTCTTTCTCCGCCATCTCGATATAAAGATCCTGATTATAGTTTCGTATAAGTTCAGCAGCTCTCTTAATAGATTTAACCTTCTTCAGCCTGCTGACGTCAACCTCTAATCCGTATTTCTCTAGATTGTCACCCATTTCTTCTAATCCAACTTCCATGAATTGTAATAAAGCATTGTGGTCCCACCAATAATGATTTGCTAGCGGTTTCCTGAATCTCCACACATTACTTATGAATCTAGGTATATCGTGTCTGAATAGTGAATATGTCTTGTACCACCATGTATTATGGCGTATTAACGTTTTTATGCTGTCAGCAAACGTGTCCGCAAATTTTATCTCCATAAAAAAGGTTTACTTTTCATAGACCTTATGCTATACAATGTTCCACAAAAAAAGCCAGATAATTATCTGGCTTTAATTATAAATTAGATTAAATTATTCTTCGTCATCTTCCTCGTCTTCCTCTCCCTCTTCCTTCTCGCCGTCTTCAACTTCGACCTTATCGTCGTCGCCTTCAACCTCAACCTCAACGTTTTCTGGTTCAATCATTCCTGTCTCTTCACCAGATTCTTCTCCGTCATTTCCACCCATTTCATTTCTGATCCATTCAGCAACTTCCTGAATGTCGTCTTTAGAAGTGGAGATATGATCTGCAGCCCAATCGTGACCATTTTTAATAAGGTTGTCAACATCATCGGGATTCATTTTCATAATCTCGTCTATGTAGTGCTTGATGGAGGCTAAGTTTTGGAAAAACATGTAATGTTGTTTTTCGTTTCCGCCTTCCATGTGATCGTCTTCCGCTATTTCGCTAGCTTTTTTTCTGAAGTCGTCAAATGATACAATTCTTTCCATTTTATGTATTTTATGTTTATGTATATATCTATCCAGATTATTTAATTACGTAATCCGAGTATTTAGGTTTCTTTGGTGCTTCATTAGCAAAATAGTACTTTATAGTCTTATTCGCTTTCTCCAAATAGATTGTTTTATAGAATCCACTTGGTACGGTGGCTCCAGTAGGCAATTTAATTGAGTTTTTATCAAAAACCATGGTTATTGTAACTGTTACCTTGTCAGTTTTAGCTAATTCTCTCTCATATTCCTCTAACATTCTCCATACCCCTCTGTTTAGGTATTGGTTCTGTAATGCGCAGTTTAAGTAGCTAAATGTCTGGTATAAAATCTCTTTGGTACAATTAAAATCTGCTGCTGGGGCTAAATGTCCTTTGTCATAAAGATTCTTGATATAATCTGCATTGTCTGATGTTTTTATTGAATCGTTGGTATAGAAATCCATACCTGATCTGGAAGCTGTCCCGTTCGGGCATTGTACTGTGTATTGAATCCAGGTTGGTTGTTCTAATTTTTCGCTATATACAACCTCGTATATAGGGGTTTTTACTCTAATTGAATCCCTAAGTGTTTGTCCAAATGATAGTATTGGTAGTAATAATAGTAAAAATGTGATTTTTTTCATTCGTTTTGGTTTTTACTACTATTTATCTCCAAAAATTCACTTTATCCTGTCCCAGCCTTTAGCTTCTATGGCATCCATTACTTGCTTAGCTGATATTTTTTTAGTGCACTCAAACTGTCTAGACGTTCCTTTATGCTCTGGACACCACATCCAATCTCCGGCATCAAATGGGAATTTTTCAGGATAATTGAAGCAAGAATTACAGACTTCCTCCTTATGTAGTCTTATGCAATCTTCGTCAAACTCGTTGTCCTTCTTAGTTACTCCAGATATGACGACCACTTTTTTACCTAAAGCGTGTGCAACCCACGACAGTCCGCTAGATAAGCCAACAAAAAATTCGCAATTTTCTATCCAGTGCATCATGTCAGTTAGTTCCATTCCGGTCTTATTCAGACAGTTTCTTGGGATCTCGTTCCAATTCCCCTCTATTCCAAAGCTATAGTATCGATCTATGCAAACCGGGGTTAGACCTTTTTTGGCCAGCATATCACATAGTTTTTCCCAGGAATTGTTATTGTTCCAATGTTTAGCCTGAGCTGTACTGTGGCTAGAAAAGCAAACATACTTCTTGTTGAAAGGTGAAGGTTTGCCAGATCTCTTTAATTGGGGTCTCATTTTGCCCATATCGGCTAATCCTAGCTGTTTAGCGAAGCCCAATTGTAGAGGTAAGTCATAGATATAGTCACAACATATAATGTCCGTATACGCGCTTAAATCATCCGGCATTTGTATTATATTCACGTTGGGGTATAGATCCCTGTATAGAAATTCGAAATTTGCTACGAGATTGCACCGAATACCTAGCCTTCTTGCATATTCGTCAGCATATGGCATAAATGATACGGTGTCGCCCAATGCCGAAGTTCTGAGTATTATAAGCGGGTTTGGCAATTTGACATAGTTTGGACTAAAGAAATCTATTATTTGATCCGTATTTAATATCCTATAGAAGACCGATTCGTCTCCTCCCTTGTATTTAAAGTGTGGGACCTTTAGCCCTGCCAGGTAATTTGCATTTGAAGATACGGAAGGTATGCACTTTGTCGTGGACAAAAAGTCTTTGACTATGTCCTCGAGGTCAGATCTTCTGATGTTACCCTGTTCTATAAGAACATGCTGATTCTCTAAATCCATTTTGATGGTTTTAAGAATCTCCTCGCCATCCTTTATAATAATCTCCCAATCAACATATTCGTGGGGAGTGTCAGGAATAGTTACCCAGGATCTTTTACTCTTACCACTGTTTAGAAATCCTTTAACAGACTTGGTTCTTGCATCTCTAAAAAATATCGATTGCCCGCCGCACTCGGGATAGGATCCTTTATAGAAGTGGGGATTTCTTTTGAACCAATAATAAAACCCATTATCTTCTATTTTCCTGATCCTTTTTGGTATTGATTTGTAATCATTCAGAATGAGATTTCTCTGAGATATCTTACCGAATGAAGCATAATCCATAAGCATTCGGGAAACAATAACCTCCCACGAGATTAGCTCTCTCTGCTCTTTGCAACCCAAAACGTATCGGGGATATTCCGAGATCACTTCTTTCACCATCTCAGTAACATCTTTGATGTTCGGAGATTCTATTCTTCCCATCCCAATTAGATCCGACTCCATTAAACCGACAACAGGTATACCCATCGATATGCTTTCGGTGACGGTTAGATTAGGGTGTCCAGCTTCTATGGTTCCTAAATTGAGAAATATGTGGTGCTTATCTAACTCGGCTAATGTGTTTTTGTAATCAATGTCATATAGGACATTTAATTTATGATAGCTTGCTACTGATTGATTTTTTTCGAAAAATTCCTTATTGTTTTTGCTCGGGCAAATTATGGTTATAGGAAGATCCAGATTCTTTGCGCACTCTATTCCCGGGATGAATCCCTTTCTATCGAATAGAGGATCTCCAAGAAGTCCATTGTTTGCCATCATGACTAAACTTGCTCCTTCCCGAAGAATACTTGTTGATCTATCCCTGTATTTATAGTCATCAAGATTAGCACCATGGCTAAGATATCTTAATTGAGGAAGGGATTCGAAATATTCAACCAAATATTTTGCATGAACAAAGGACAGAACAGAGCCTTTCATAGCCTCGAGATTGATCTTATAAACCTCCGAATCCTTTCCCAAATAATGTGCGTGGTGGTCGTGATGTGAGAAAATATATGGAATTCCTCTCTCCTTAAGAATCAAAGCTAGATTAGCCATATGAACATGAACTATGTCCCATTCGCCAGGTCTAACATCATCAGTATAAAGTATCTCCACCTCGTGACCAAGATTTCTTAGAACCTTAGTGTATTCCCATATTATCTTCTCAACAGCTCCCCATCCATTTGGTGGAATTGGGATTACGCCCGGAGTTATCTGTGCTATTCTCATTATCTAATTTTTTTAGCAAATATCACACCATGATCCTCAAAGGCATCAACAAGTCTCTTTATTGACTCGTCGTGCATTTGATAGGAGAATCCGGCGGACTCCAATTTCTCTAGGATTGCAAGAACTTTCCCGTCTGGATTGTCATGAAATTCTAGAATTATGTTAGAAGCTTTTTTCAAAGTTTCATCAGAAGTTTTATCGAGAAGATCATACTCAGCTCCCTCTATATCAATCTTCAGAAGATCGACTTCACCGATTCTTTCCATGAGAGAGTCCAAAGTTTCGGATTTGACGATAACAGTATTGTCGCTTATTGATTTTGATATGCTAGAAACTAGAGTGTTACCCGGATTTACGCTAAGATTAACATCGGATCCATCACCAGTTAAAGCAATTTCGTGTAATGTTACCATCGGATTGTTGGAGTGCATTTTTCTGAATTCATTAGCTGCAAGTGGATTTGGTTCTATTGAAACGACTTTCTCGAATCCGCTATCAAGGCAATACTCGGTAAACAATCCAACATTAGCGCCAACATCGACAGCAACTTTTTTTCTAAATATACTATCGATCATCGGATCGTAAATTCTATCGGTGAAGAACTCTTCATAGTTTCTGAATATGGGATCTTTGGTATCTAATCTACAAATTTTCTTGCTGACATCTCTTAGTCTTAATTCGGATGTATGTATAACCGATTCTCCCTGCCTATACTCTATACGGAATCCTCCGAAATTTTGATTATTTTTGAAATCGTAAATGTGGATGGGAATAGGGATTATCCAATAGGAATTACCTAGTTCAAATCCTATGGGACACTCATAAATTGTGGCACCCGTATCTATGTCCTTTATTCTAACATCGCAATGTAGATAAGGGAGATTCTCGTTGTCTCCTATGTAAACTATATCAATCTTATTTTCTCCGGGGGTAAATCTGTGTATAAACATTCTTTTTTTATTGTTTGGATTTGAACCTAAAATATTTCTTATTTGGTTTGCTATATCTTCTTTTGAATCACTACTGAAGAACTTTAGATGTTCTGATTCTTGATACATGTCAACGTATACTGAAAGATTTCTTAGCAGTAATGGGGATTTCCATGATATTGCTTCTTTAATAACAAGCGGACTAGTCTCCTTATCATTAAAAAGAGGTATCGACGGGAATATAATAAGATCCGCAGCTTGATAAAATAAATCTACGTCGTCCCTCTCGCCCCACACTTTACAATTAGCGGGGAGTTCTGAGATGATAGGCTCCCAATACCATTTAAAGTTATCTGCTAATGTTCCGACAAAGTGAAATTCTATTTCGGGTAAAATTCTTGCTAGATCTGCTGTTTCCCTTTGGTTCTTTCTTGGTGTAAATATACCTATCTGGACCACGTGTTTTTTATTCGGATCTAATCCCAATCTTTCTCTACTTTGATTATATTCCCTGGTAGGTTTTTGTGATATCTCATGTTCAACTACTTCTATAGGTACATTCAGATCCCTTAGAAGATTAACCTGCCATGGACTAACAACTATAAACTTATCAGGTAGATATATTTTTTCTTTCGGAGAGACAGAAGAATCATGCATCGTTTCGAATATCTTATACTCTCTATCTTCGGTGAATATCTGATCTAGTAAATGATTGCTAAGGAATTGCTCGCATGGTTCTTCGAAGTGAATAACATCAGGTTTCATTTCCCTTATAGCCTTTATTAGAATGTCCTCCGGTTTTTCTCCCCAGACTACTATTCTTTCTTGACCTATAATAGATTCAATTCTTTTTCTGATTGTGTTGTATGATTTCTCGTGGGTTTTTTCAAAAACCCAAACTTCCGCATCATCCTTGATCTTGTCTATTTTATTCTTTAAATACTCCGGCATTCCTCCGGTAGACAAATACGGTACAATATAAAAAACTCTCAATGGTTTAATCTTTATTGGTTCTAGTTCAAAGTTACTGTAAAATTTCGTTTAAAGTGTATTGAAGGGGTGCCTTTGTACGAAATTTATTGATCTAGAGACTCGCCACAGTTAGGGCAAAATTTCCAGCTTTTTTTCTTTGCTCTAGTTCCACAACCAGTGCAGTATTCTCTGATCTCCGTAACCTCTACGGGTTTAACAAATCTTGGTAGGATTTGGTATTCCGAGGTGTAGCTACAGAACCAAGAGTAGCTTCCGGAATCCTGTCCGAAACTTTGATTTGACTTTCCACCCTTCTCTACTCTCCCGGTTTCGATAGAACCTGCAGCTGAGCAGTTTGTAAAAGAAATCTCAGATCCTGTTGTATAGGAAGCATTACCTCCTATGTTAGATAGATAAGCGGTGTTTGTTGTTGTCCCACCAAAAATAGGATTTCCGTTAGTCGTCGTCCAGGTTTGGTGATAAGGAACAGATATTGTTCCTGTTGACAACGTGCTCCAGCTGTAGCTGGTGTGCTCCGGATAGAACTCGACCTTTATCTTACCGTTGTTTTTAATTGCCTCTCTAGACTCAGCACTATCTTCAACGACATAAGACGAGAATAGGAATTTCTTCTTCTCGTCAATGTAACGATCCAAGAAGTATCTCTGTCCTGGTTTAATAACTAAACCTGAACTGCTGATCAACTTGTTGTTAAGATAGATTTTAGCTAGATAGGATTCTGATGTTGGATTATAGAGCTCAATCTGAAACTCTTGCCCATTGTCTAGATAAACTAGATCATTCTTTGCGCCGTAGATTTTTTGTCTGTTGTTGGATACGGCTACCCAAGCTTGCGGTTTTGGAGTACTGTTTACCCCGATTTTGTAGTTTTGCATTTTACCTTTTTCTTTTTTTTAAAATCCCATCGCTGCTCTTTAAAAACAACTCTAAGGCCACTTTGACCCGGGACACTAAGTACGAAAGGCACCCTTCAATACATTTTATATATAATCACTGGTAATATTACCAGAAATCATCTCCTTCTTGACCATTTGCATAGTCGTTGTAACCTCCGAATGAATTGTCATAGTCGTCGTCTTCCCATCCAGATCCATCGAAGAATTCTCTTTCAACTTCCGTAACTCTTTCTCTCCAATTTCCATTGTCTTTATACCAAACGGTATTTATAGAGGGAAGAGTAGAAGCCCATTCTATTTTGGAATCGTTTGATAATCCTCCTGGGATTACCTCGTCCAATTCTTTTACAATTTTTTCTAGATCGTTCTGGAGATCACTTTCTAATTCTAGATCCTCTACATAAATTTCGAGACATCCATTAAAATTTGTTTCCATACAATCTATAAAGATATTGTATATCAAGATAGAATCCTCTATCAGTTCCATCTTAAGTTTAATATCCGATACCTCCTGAGAGGTGAATTTTCTATTGGATATTAATTCTGCATTTAAGATATAATTCTGCATCCGTTTTTTAGTTGTATATAACCATACAACTTTTTATTTTAATTGACCTGCCCTGATTTTTTTGGTCTCCTCAGTAATTGGTCTAGAATAGAGACTTAAAACTTTTAGCCCGTTCACATTCGTGAAAGTTATTCTACTTTTTTCATTAGGCTTTAGTGTAATTGTAACGTCTCCGGGTTCTCCTGAACTGTCGCTCCAGGCAAATACAATAGGTTCCTCGTTATCAAATTGAAACACCCATTCAGCTTCTTCGAAATTTTTATAAGGATCTGCTACAGTAGCAGGTGTACCACCTTCTAGTTCTACGTTATTTTCTTCCATGTTATTTTAAATGAAATTTTGACAAAAAGTTTTTCTGTGATGTTTTGTTATTCCTGACTCTCTTATAGCTGAAATATGCTCAGGTGTTCCATAGCCAACATTCTTTTCCCATAGATAATGAGAAAATTCTTGACTTATAGATTTCATCAGTCTGTCTCTATGAACTTTAGCTAATATTGAAGCTGCTGAGATACACGGTACCTTAGAATCTCCTTTTATTACGCATTCATATGGTATGTTTTTGTGACCTGGAAATTTATCACCGTCAACATAGAGAAAATCAGGCCCAATCTTACAAGAGTCTATAGCTCTTTTCATTGCTAAAAAGGTTGCTTGTAAAATATTCATCTGATCTATCTCCTGTGGTGATGCTGCTCCTATACCCCAAGCTATAGCATTTTCTTTTATCAAGGCTTCTACTTCCTCCCTTTTCTTCAAACTCTTTATAGATTTGCTGTCCTTGATTCTAGGATCGGAAAAATCCTTAGGCAGAATAACAACAGCAGCAACGACCGGTCCGCTTAAACATCCTCTACCTACCTCGTCTACTCCAGCAATAAAATTATAATTTGATGTATCTAACATATTATGGTTTAAGTGTGGTGAATTCACCTTTAATGAAATTGATGTGTTGAGCCTTTGCATCTTGGTGAATTATCACGTGGGACTGTAGCCATCCGCTTGGACCTATATTATAATTAACCCTCAGTTTAGTTGAAGTACCTACTGCTAGCGCTCCGTCCTTCCTTCCCGGAGAGTGATAGTGACCAACTACCATTTTCGTATTTAGTTTTCTGAATTGCAATAAGGATCCTCTAGATCCATTCGAACCGATATCTCCGTGCTGTCCTAGCTCCCATCCTTTAATAACAAAACTGTCGCTTCTTCCTAGTGTTTTATATTTAGGATATTTCTCTTTTATTAAATATGGAATAACGCCATTGGGTGCTTGTCCTTTAAGTAGCAATGCGCTGTATTCCATATACTCGATGGAATTTTTCATAGTGCTAGCTTTCCTCCAATCAGTTCCTTTTAGCCATCGGTCCAAAAAGTCATCGTGATTACTTCTAACTATTACTACGTTGTAATCTTCAAAGCTTTTTAAACCATTGAGCATTGCATCAACTTCGCTCCTTAGTGAATTACTTCCGTCCATTTCTCTTTGATATTGAATGAACGGATCTTTCGATTCGTGATGATTTATTGATAATCCGTCAAACACGTCATGAAGAACTACATGTTCAGGTTTTAGATTCTTAAAAAGTTCAAGGGTTTTAGAAATAACTCTTTCGTCATGCTGTCCATAGTGAAGATCCCCTAATATAGCAGCTGCCACCGAATTAATTTTAGAAACTTCTCCGTCTTCAACTTTATAGTAAAGATCGCAAAAATCACCATCGTCAGTAGCGGTAACCTGTCTAGCAAAAAATGTATTTGAATCCTTGATCTCTACAACAACAAATCCTAATGTGTGATGGAATTCTCCCTTTTTACCCGACTTTGAATCGGTGTAGTTTTTAAGAGTACATGCTCCTGTTGTCATCATCATCTTAGGTAAATTCCCCTCAAGTACAGGAATAGTTTCCATATGAACTTTAGGTGATCCAAATACACAAGAATTAATTCCACTCATACCCTGTAGTCCTGTCATGGGATCTACTGCAGTTGGCTGTATCTTAACATCGGACATGATCCACATGTGCTTATGAACCTCGTGACGATTAGCATCAAGATATCCTGCTATTCTATCCGACCAGGTGTCATAACTCTTATCCGCGAAAACTGATGTTGGGTTTTTGTATCTTCCTGCGATGACGTGAATATCCGCATCTATTTCTCTAGCATAAGCTTCCATATTCACGACAAAATCCTCGTGAACTGGAGTGTCATTTTGAGCCCAAGTGATAATGAATCTTTTCTTCTTCTTATCAAATTTTCTTTCTTTAGCTCTTATGTATTGTGGTGATTCTGTTAGGGCTTTTTCCGTTATTCCTAGTTTGGAAATCCATTTCTGGATTGTTCTTTCTGATTTTCCAATGAGATCGCTTAAACTTTTCATTCTCTGATCCCATGTCAAATCTCTATTCCAATAAATATCTGACATTTTAGATATTTGCTCGTCGCTTAATTCTTCGAACTTCATTAGCAAGTGTTAAGGTTATTCCGATGTTATATCCCCTATTGTAATAAAGGTTTCAATTTATATAATCGGAATAATGGGTTAAAAATTATATGCTTTATCGGAGAACATTTCTCCAGTTGCTCCAACTATATCTTCGTACATTTTAGACTCTTTTGCCTCCCTTTCTAGCTCTTCAAAAAATTCCTGAATGTATTTACACTTCTCGAACTCCTCAGTAGATTCATAGTAAGTGAGAAGTGATTTTTTAATTACTTCCCTCTTAGGATAGATCTTTGATAACAGTATGCTATTCACACCGTACTTCTTCATGGTCTCTATGGCGGTCTCGAATACCCCTCTATCTATTTTCTTTTCCAATTTATTGAGATGTTTTTGAATTATCTATTTCGTTTATTATTCTAAGAAGGTGCTCACATTTTTCATAGTCCTCAAAATATTCGAGCATTTTTATACACTCCAGTATTATTTCCTTATCTTTAATTTTTTCTCTAACTATCGATGAATAAACTAGGATATTATCATTATATATGTCCTTCTCATTCTCCTTCACAGGTGTGATATTCTTTTTATTTATTATTTTGGATTTGTATCACAAAAAAGCAACTAGGTTTCTTATGTCTTCACAAAAAAACCTCATGTTATATATTAACATGAGGTCTTCAGTGTATGCGGATTTATATTAAGGAGCTACTCCAAAAATAACTTTCAGTGCAATAGCTAATATGGCTCCGAAAATTATCCAAAGTGCTTTATTAACTCCACTCTGCCATTTCTTCAAAGAATCCACGTCGATATTAACCTTCATGTAATCCTCGTATCTATTTTCCTCAGCCAATCTAAATTTTGTGTTTTCATTAACCTTAACGATAACACCAGACTCTGGATCTAGAAGCTTTTTCTTCATATCCGATATGTCATCCTTCACCGATCTTTGGTCCTTTTTTAGATCCTCCAGGCTAGTCTGCAGATGCTTTAACTCGCCGTTAGGCATATTGGACTTAAGATGATTCAGTTCATCCAAAATCTGCTTCATCAAAAACGTGCTTGTTATGTCTTTTTCTTCCATTGTCTTTTGGTTAATTTTGCCCAATTTCCAAAAGATAACTGCTTATATATCCAGGGGGAATTTGGATATTCTGTGGATTCTGGATTTATCTTAGAGTTTTTCCTGGTGGGTATTCTAGGGTTATTCCCTCAGAGAATTCGGTGAAAACCTCAAATGCTTCTTCGGTTGCTCTGATGTAAAATACCCCATAAAAAGGCTCTTCACTCTCACAGATTCTGTCCGTAAGGATCTCGCAATGGAAGTAGTTTATGAGGGAACAAGCTTCTATGTGAGATTTGGGGTCTTGTGATTTTACGTAGAACTCTAGCAATTTGATCGTCTTATCTTTTTCCAGTAACTAACTCTGACACAGCGTTACAGTTCATTCGGTAATATTTGTCATCGGAGTCCTTAACTAACATCAAAACAGGATCAATAGTTCCCATAAGTTTAAGATTCTTGCCCTCAAATTCAAATTCTGACCCCAAATGTTCAACTTCTAGAGAAGATCTTCTGATCCATTTAGTTTGGTTTCTTTCATAGAGAGATTCGTAGTGCTTAAGCATCTCTGGGCTTGGTGCCTTAAATGGTATTAATTCTGATTTTTTGACTTCTTTGCTCTCCATATTAGATTGTTTTTCTTTGTAGTTGTTCGGGACTTAAAATTACATCATTTTTTAAGGATTCAGCAAAAAAACGAATCTTTGTACCTAGCTGCATATCGTTTGGGGTTTCCTTGGCGATCTGTATAATTAGGTTCTTTAGCTGATCGTAATTTTTGTTCTCTTGTAATTCTTCATTAGTCATTGTGGTTGGTTGGTTATTTTTACATATTGGATTGCCTTAATATTCCTTTCTCGCTATTGAAGCAATGCAACGAAGTTATGTGCATAACAAAGTACCCTGGGGTAACATCTGACCATCTCCCCGGATCTCTTTGTTTTAGGTTATCCAGAAGCCACATCAGTTTTCTGCAAGCCATGTAGACATCATCTCTAAAGTGTCTAATGTAATCGCATGATCTTATGTAGTAGGTCATGTGCATATGGTTACCTCTTCGGATAAACTGATATCCTAGTGTACAAGGAACTCGTTCACCGTGAACTGTTCCAGTATCTTCAGGAAACCATATAGGAAGGAATGCCTGTCTTGTGAAAGGTTCTCTTTCCATAAGATCAAGTACATCACCGAAATCCCCATATTCATATCTAATACCAGATAACACGGTGTTAGGCTCGCTCAGAGCATACTTAGGCCATATTCTTTCCGGATAAGTGTGGGAGAATTTGTCATGTCCTCCAAACTGGGCATTATTCTTCTGTGCAAAAGGCCACCTGACATGGGAAGGCGGAGGATTTAACGGTTTCCCTCCAACTCTTTCCTCAAAGTGTTCATCAGCCCAGGGTAAATTCGGACTGATTTCGGCTACTAAATCCTCTATGGTATGCGGCATAAAAAACTGGAAAGAATGATTCATGGTTTCCCACATGTCATCAGGCGATTCTATTCCCTGCCATTTTTCTGTTTTAACAACGTAGCCATGATGGAATAGCTCCTCTTTGGTCCATTTAATAGCTTCGCTCGGTTTAAAAAAAGTTTTTATGCCTCCCATCTTTTTAGTATATAAGATTCTAGAATAAACTGTTGAATAAATTTCATTAGATGGTTAAAATTACCGGGTAATTTTTAACCTCATAATATAAATCTAAAGTACTGGCATTTACATAGATTACGCCGTTCTTTTCCACCACCCCCGCAGCCTCATGGATATGGCCAAATGCATGAATCTTTAGATCCGAAAGTTCTGATATTTTTTCTGCTAGACCGGGGCAGCCAACTCTCAATCCGCTTTTTGTAGTATCCAGTGTAAGATATGGTGGACCGTGTGTTATTAAAACTTCAGTGTTCTCTGGAATAAGATTCCAGTGATTCTTTATCTCTTCCTCGACTCTATTAAATGCCCAGTTATGAAACCAGGGGGTTACCGGACTTCCCCAGAAATTTATACCCTCGACCTCTGCTCCGCTATCATTTAGGTATATGATACCCTGACCCAGTTTTTCTAGTATCTCTGAAGCTTTTTCACTTTCCTTTTCAAACAGAAAATCATGATTGCCGGCAATCATGATCTTATTCTTAAATGGCAAAGATGCGTACCACTCTATAAATTCTTCAACCTCCCAAACTCTTCCTCTGTAAGAGATATCCCCTGCATGGACCAATATAGCATCAGGATATGTTTCTGATATCTCTCTAAGTTGTTTGTCTATTTCGTAATGCTTGGTGTGTGTATCTGATATAAAAATTAAAGTTGGCATTGGTTGGTCATTTTATCATTTTTTTAATTTCCAGATCCATTTGTGTCGTTGATAGCATCCTGTGAATCCGATACTGCAGGCTTGATTTCTTCTGGCTGAACGTGCTGTTTGTTGCATGATTGTGGAACTTTTACGTAAACTGTGTCGTGTATGTAAACCTTCTCACCCTTAGGGCAAACGTGTTCAGAAGATGACAGAGGTATAGATTTGTCGGGCTTTTTCGACTTATCGGAAGCATAGAAAATAGCAAGGGCTATCATCACAACCAGTATTACTATAAAAGATACTGGAATAAGTCCAACCAGGAATACCCTATCGAATTTGTTGTTCTTTCTCATTTAGATTTTTTATGATAGCTTTAAGGCTATGTTGAACGTTGTTTTTGTACTCGTCTTCCATCAGATTTCTTCTAGACTCAACTTCAGCTAGAAATGTATCGGTTAGCATTCTTTCACACTTCTGGGACAACGGGACATTGTAACCATATACGTGGTTAACGATAGAAATCTGACCCTGACCAAGAACCAATAGCATTGATTTGTCATCAGCTCGTAGATAATACTTTCCAGAAAGAGGAGAAGTAAGCAATTCTGATTCCGGCTCTTTTAAGAGCTTTCTAAAGATAGCTGAAGCTTCTCTTTCGCTTTGTGTCATCCTTCCGTTATCCAGGGGATTCATTATCCTCGAGAATTTAATACCGAACCTCTGAGCAATTCTTTTTAAGTTGTGAAATTTTGGTTCCATTTTTTATAAATGATTAGTTTACCTTTTCGTTTATGCAAATCTAATATCCCACAGCGGATAAAAAAAATTTTTTTGCATAAAAAAACCTGCTAATAATAATATTAGCAGGTTTGATGATTATAGTTTCGGTTTAGATTAGCTTAAAAGCAAGTCGTCGCCTTTAGATTTAGGTTTTCTCCCTCTCTTAGCTCCTTCTTTGGAGATAGATTTTTCTTTCTTAGGAGCCTTTTCTTTCTTAGGAGCCTTTGGCTTTTCGATAGAACCAAGAACAGAAGAATTAGATGATGTTGGAGGAATCACAGTTTCTTTTGCAATTACCGGGAATTCTTTTGCCTTCAGTACCTCTTTGATCAACTCCTTATGATCCTCTGCCGCTAGGCTCGGTGTGCCGCTATCGTTGGCTGGTTCAGCTTTAGCTGGTTCTTCATTTCTTTTAAAGTTATAAAATAAAATCAATGATACGGCTACGATTAATAGAATGATTAAGATCTGCATGTTGTTATTTTTTGATTAGTGATTATTATATATCGGATTCCGAGTTTTGTTTCGTTAAAAATCCTTGCCACTTACGTGACAAGGATTGATGGTGGACCTAGAGGGATTCGAACCCTCGTCTCCTTCAGTTAACTCAGAGAACTCATTCACAGGCTTAGATCATTTTTCTAAATGAACAAACTTCACAATTCCCTTATTTTATAGTGGTTCGGTTTACTGAGAACTAATCCTCCACTTTTGACTCCCATTAACAGCGATCTTAAGGGTATTTCAGGGTTACTGATGGTCGTCGGTTTGTGGTACTGTTAACCCTTTTTCCCAATTTCACATTTTTTTGATCGGAGTAAGTGAGACTCCGGAGGTTAAGCCGCGTAAGCGTACTCTACCTCAGCTACAGGAGTACCAAACGCGTTGATAACGTCCCAAACTGATTTTTTGCCATTTATAGCTTGTATAGGTTATTTAAGTGTTTCCAATACTAACACTGCCTGCATTCAAAGAACTACGCCTGCGGATCAATTCCGGTTAGGCCCATTTATTATGTATCTATAGAAGATTATAAATTGTTTGTTTCGGTCCCGTACAATTCCCTGTTTTTTCTGACGCACTCTATTATATGGTCTTTGAGATTCAATCTCGACGATATGAGCTGTCCAAAGATGATTTGCTCCTCCTCTTCTAGATTATGTATCTTATTTTTAAACCCCCAGATGTGAAGAAATCCCTTTTTGCTTATTTCCTCCACATTAGAATCTTCGAAATAGCAACCAGTTTTCCTTACCCTGTCCTCCGTTTTATAAAGGCCGCTGATCAAGGTTCTTACATCCATTCTCTGATTCTTACAAAATTCATAAAGATATCTTTGCTCTGCGAGGAGTGTATATCCCTTCTCAAAAGCTGGATCTATTCTGTCTATACTAGTGATAAAGTTCAAAGCCTCATTAGCATATTCTTTAGCCTTATTTAGATCTTTAAAATAAAGAAGAGAGGTGTTATACGCTTTGCTGTCCCATTGAATGCCATAATCTCCGGAGAAATACTTATTCAGATCGAGATATTCGGGGTGGGGGTAATAAACGAGATCGTGATCGTTTATATCTTCTATATGGGAGCAGAAAACATCACAATTAGAAAAATCGATCTCAAATCTAACCTCAGCATCAAGGTCGACCATGAAAAAACTTTCCTCAATGTCTTTGATAGCTAAAAATTTTCCGGCTGACCAAAATACAGAGGGATCAAAATCTACCTCGGTAGGTAGTACTGGTCTAACCTCATCAAAGCATTTATCTAATCCAGTTTCTTTATAATATTCGTATATTTCAGGATCGCAATATAAAACTGGACTTAATCCGTTCATCTCCTTGGAAAAGTAGGTAGATCTTATAATCATTGCTATCTCCCATGGTTTTTTAAATCGGCTTAAAATTCCTCTTCTTTTCCTTGGCATATACCAATCAACATAAAGAGCTTTATCTGGTCTCATTAAATCTATTTTTAAGTTATTATCTTATAGACCAAGAACCAAAAAAAAATCCAGATATTATCTGGATTTTAGTTTTAATCATCGTCTCTCATAAGCCAAATGCCTATAATAATAAGAGCAGCTACTATAAAAAATGTCATAACCTCATTTATTTAATTCTATAATTGTAAACATCAATTGCGTACTGGTTTACCATTGGTTTACCAGTGTTATAAGCCCCGAAGACTAATTTCCAATCTCTATACTTATCATAAAGACGTCTAAGAAGTTTCATGCTGGTTTCTACATTTAATCTTATGTCAGATTTCAGATCTTTCTTGTAGATCATTTTACCTTCCCACATCATTCTTGCTGTTGAAGGCATTATCTGCATAGGACCAACCGCACCCACCGAGCTTTCTCTCTCGTGATCGTATTTCCATTGGAACGGACCTTCGTACCTTGTTTCCTTCCATGCTACACCATAGGCATAGTTCTTGGGTATTCCGTATTGTTCAGAATATTTTTCGATGTGGTAGTACATCTGAAGGCAAGGGGGAGAGGATTCATTTATCCTATTCCCGCTCAATGCTATCTTTTCTTCTGTCTCTATTTCTTTAGTCTCAAAATAGAAGAAAGTGAGGATAGACAGCATCATTGCTCCCAAGATCGTGTATATCCCTCTGAACATTATTTAGATTTTTGATCATTGTAAATTTGATTAACCCTGAAATTGAAGATTGGATCGAAAACACCCATTTCAAAAATCTGGGTAGTCCCTGTCTTTGTGTCAAGAATCAGCACCTCATTGTCGTTAGCCCACACCTTGGTAAATTCTTTCGATCTTACCATAAACATCTTACGGTTGTTGACTGTCGTCTCATATCTGTGATAGATCTCAGATGCAGCATAGCCAGATGCCATAGCAGTAACAATGATGGCTACTTTACCCAGGTTGTTGAAGAATTTCTTAAACCTTTCGGTAAAGTTTTTCAAGTTAAAATTGTACTTTTCCATATTTTCTTTTTTTAAAGATTAGTACAAATGTATGGTGTATACCCGGGATAAAAAAATTTTACAGCGGTTATTCGCAGCAGGGAACGAATCTCCAGTCATTCAGATCAATGGGTAAACTGGATAATTCGGGGGAAAGAATATCGTTAATATCAGCGATTTTAACGTTCATGTGGGTGGAATTCGTCATTTTAATTTTGGCCATTACAAAGCCAAGTTCAGTTAGGTAAATACCAACTATTTTTTGTGGTTTTTGATCGGGTGATTGAGGTATCTGTGACATATTGCTGGTTTATTATCCCACAATATATCTACGACACATACGAAAAAATTAGATTTAATATTGAAATCTCTGAACCTGATCGATACCGTTATAATTGATCTCAGGTCCGGGAGCCATAATAACAGATATTCCGTCGGATAGATCATAGAGGCTCTCTATGTAGCTCTGAACTTCGTCTCTTTTGGATTTATCTATACCAAGCTGATTTATTGCATCAGTTGTTATTTGATCCACAGAATCCATAAAGTTACCGCTATCGTGAAAATTAAAATACTTCTCGTACTTCTTTATCCAATTCTTGATTTCAGCCTGCTCTTCCTGGTTTAAATCTAAATCATCTAAATAGTCGGAGAATTCCAGTATTTTTTTCATATAATATATATCATCTAAACTACATTAAAATGGAAAACGAACAATTACCAGGGGACGAGATATCTCCAGACACCTCACAGCTAAATCCGGAAATTGGTAGAGAAGAAGGTCAAGGATCCTGGGATGAGCTTGAAATAGAACCAGAGGAAGATTCAACAGCTGAAGTTGAGGCCGGTCAGGAAGGTCCAGAAACCCCCGAAGATACCGGACACGATTCTCCGGGTGAACTTGGAGTAGAAGGAGTTGATGGTATAGAAGATCCGGAGGAAGAGGAAGAAACAGATCAAAAAAATACTCTAAGCGATTCCTCACCTAGAGTATTGTCATTTAAGGACTTCTTTAATAGGGATTAATCCTTACTTGTACTTTTACCTAAATCTCTTCTAATTAGTCTTCTAACGTAGTGGGAGATTGATACTGGTGCTTCACCTTTTGCTAGTGCAGCCTTAGCTATCTTTCTACTAAGATCGGTTAGATCTTCTTCGGATAGGAGTACCTGTATTTTTTCTGATTTTTCTTCTTGTGAGCTCATATTTTATTATTTATTTTCGAAGTAGATTCCAGCGTGTTGTTCACCCTTTGCTTTACCCGGACTATATTTATCCTCAGGCTCGTTAGTAACAACGAATGCCTTATTTGGATTAACTATAAGTCCTAGTCTCTTCATGAAGGTTCTATTAGCTAAGAAAGGGGTGCTTTTTTCAGTTCTATCAACTGGTGAAACTTTGACGTCAGGTACTAAAATACCATTAAATTCGAGATTTGTCTGTATGATTGGACGGGTGTGTGTATCACGGCCAACTTCAGCATCAGAGTATCCTATGATTTCGTTTACGAATTTCTTACCGCCCACGGTCCAAATAAGCTTCTTACCTCTTTCTTCTATTTCGTCTGCATGAATAGTACAAGATTTTGCACCGTTTCCTGTGTCGAATTTAGCTATCATATTTCCAATTCCAGGGATGGTAATTTGTTCAAGATATCCAATTTCTAGATTAGAATAACTCCAATTTGCCTTATCTAAAATGTAATCAAGTACGTCATTAACAATAGGTTTTCCTATTGCCTTAGATATACCTTCTGTTCCGGGAGAAGAGTTAACCTCTAAAATGTAAGGCTTCTTAGATTTTTTATCGATCATTATATCAACTCCACACCAGTGGCATCCAACTGCGTTAGCTGCTTTGCAAGCTATCTCAACTAAATCTTCTGGTATTTCATAGTTAGATACAGATCCGCCTAATGAGTAATTTGTTCTAAAGTCCTTTTCAACAGCTTCTCTTTTCATAGATCCTAAGATTATGCAGTTGTCTACTGATGGGTTTATTGGATCGAAGTTTTTGAGAATAACCTGGATTCTTAAATCGAAGTTGGAGTCAATTTTCTCCTGTACCAAGATTTCACTTGTTTCATCAAGTTTTCTGATTGTCTGATATACGGATTTTAAAGATGCGTATGAATCAACTATAGAAACCCCTATACCTTGGGTTCCTGATAAAAGCTTCATTATGATAGGGAATTTACCACCAATTTGTTCTAAAGCTTGATCTAAGAAATCCTCATTTGGAACTAGAGCATATTTAGGTACGGGTAATCCCGCCTCCTCCAAATATTGAGAAGTTGTGTATTTGTTTTCGCATACCTCGATAGATTCTAATGTATTTATGGTGAAATATCTATTAGCCTCTAGCTGCTCTAATAGCTGCTTAGTGTAAGAGTTTTCAATAACCCCTCTTCTGGGTACAATTACTGTTGAGTTCGGGTCTATTAAAATTCCCTCCTCACCGGTTTTTAAAAGGTGTCCGTTATAAACCTTTTCCATCACTGTTTGGTTTACATCTACGACATAGCATTCTGCCCCTCTTTTTTCACACTGTTCTGCAAAAGATTTGGCAGTCTTACTGCCCTTCGTATTCCCAGTTAGAACTATAACCTTAGTGGTTTCCCCTTTTGATTCATTCAAAAAGGACCAAAAATCTAATACTTTATCGGCCATTAATGTTTCTTATTTTATACCCTATATATCACTTATCTGGCCCTTTAAAAAGTGCTTAATCATAATAGCTCTCTTTAAATTAGTTAAATCCTGTACAATCTCATATTCTCCTTCCAAATAAAAGAAATCTATCATCTTGTCCAGGTTGAAAATCTTTGTTATAGAAGCTATCGAATTGGTTTGAACAAACCTCTTCCTCTCCCTTAAAACTATTTCTGCCTCTTCTAGTATAAAATTTCTGTAGGAATCATAATTGTCCAGTATGGTTGCTTCCGGCGTTTTTGTCTCCATCTGATTTTATTTTTTCGTAGATGGAATCTAGATATTCCATCGATTGCACGGAGCCTATTAGTGCATCAGCCTTTCCCACAACGGAATTAATAAATTCTTCGTCTGAATCGTATCTTTTCCTTCTTTCCATTAGTACATCTAGCTCCGGAACGTATCTTTTATTGAACCCCATATATATTAAAACAAAGCATTTATTAAGAATAGGTTCGGACTTATACTATTGTATCCCATAACCTCTATGAACCGATTAATTGGATCCAAGATGGTCTTGGTGAATTGCATATCATGATCGATCGGAGGAGCATATTCATAAGGATAAGTCCCCTGTGAGTATGCAAAAACATTGTTGTCCAGTGGAGATTTAGTCTTCACAAAATAATAGTTAATTTTCTCCGAGCTTCTGATTAGAGGATACTTGTCCTTGTACTTTGATTTATTCAGAAGGTAATTGTGATAAGCAGCAGCTCTAACCTGAATAGGACATCCTTTAGTAACTTCTAATGCAGTTACGTCATTCAGCACATATTTCTCATAGTTATTGATAGCTATTGCCGCTGAGATGTTTCTAGGCTCTTGTATTTTAAAATCTCTCTTAATGTCCTTAAGTTCCTTAACAAATTCTCTAATTTCAAAACTACGTCCTTTGGAGAAAATGAATTTAGTAAGGTAGATTAGTTTCTCTCTAACAAAAGGTGGAGTTCCGCCTTTGATCATTTCTACCCCCGTCGTTTTCAATTGGGATAAAGGATCCATATGGATTCCATCCGAATAGACCAGGTTAGTTACGTATTTCTTTTTACCTAAAAATATTCCGTTTATTGCAAGATTCTCCATCTCGAAATCCTGGTAGTTTTGTGTACCCCACTTTTTAGAGTAGTGCTCAAAGCAATTCTTAAGATATTCAGTCAATCTGAACTCGTTTAATTTAAGAATGAAATCCTTGGGATCTCCTTGCCAATCGCAAGAATCTACTACTTCCTGGAAAGTTACGTAGTTAGAATCGGTGTCACCATAAACAACCAAAGGCTTCGAAACTTTCTTAACGGTAGTAAGACCAAGTTTCTCGTGGAGTTCTTTATCGATATGCCAATATTCGTGAAAGTATTTATGTAGTACTTTCTCTGAATATTTAATTAAGTCCTGACCCTGGAGTGTAACTGCTTCGGCTACATCTGGATTGAAACAAACAAACCAGTTATTACCAATCGCTCCGTAGATAGAGTTCATAGTTAATTTTATGGCTTGCTCTTCGTTTTTCAACTCATTCTTTAGCGAAGTGAGTTTTTCTATCCTATCCTGTATCTCCTTAATTTCCTCTTGGGTCATTATATAAATTGTTTTGGTTGTAATTATTTCTTATTTTTCTACAAGACCTATAGCGATAGATGTGGAAGATTGCTCTGAGCACATAACCAATCTGTTATCATGAACATAAACTTGGCAAGTTTCTGCCTCCATGTATCCTAATTGGTTTTTATAGATGTTTGATGTAACAGATCCGTCTGTTGTAATCTCCGATGCACCCAAATTAAGTTTATAACGGAAAGAATCACCAAATGCGTGTGCGTTCTTCTCGTTAATCTCAAATGCCAATACTTCCTCTGAATTTGTTTCCAATCCGCAGAGGGAAAGAATTGTAGTGAAATCTGATTGGTAGATCTTAAACTGTGCAACAGCATCTTCCTGTGAATGCACCATACTTAAAATCTTGTCTTCGACATAAGATAACAAAGCAAGATCTGCACATCTTAATCTAATGTTGAGCGAAGCAGAGGTTAGTTTGATCTCTGTTGAAACACATTCTCCATCTACTGTTTCTGTGGTAAGCTCTAAATAAACATCCTCCTCTGGACGGAAGTGCTTAAATGCTTCCATCAACCTAGAAGCATCCAAAATTCCGATTTTAACTCGGTCAGTTTTTAACTTTGACCAGTCGATATCTCCCTCCAGAATATCCGATAATGATACGCTAGAATATTTCATAACAGACTTATCTGCTGTGTGAACTTTCGAGAAAAGGTTATCCTTATCCAATTCTAGGATCACACTCTTTTCTACTGATTTTAGTCTTTTCAAAAAGACTAAAAAATTTGGAATACTTGTTATTCTTAATTTCATTTCTTAATTATTTAATAGTTCTAGCTTGGTTTTCTGATTAAATTTCGTCTTCTTCTAAATCTTCTGAAGAAATAAGTTCCTCGTCCTCTTCAGGTACCTGATAAACCTCTATACCTTCCATCTGATTCGTTTCGAAAAGGTTGCTCATGGGTTTAAATGATTTGATTTTACCCATAGACTGGATTTTCTTAAGTGCTTCCTTGTGAACCCTTTCTTGATCCTTGACCATCTTTTTGGTCTTTGCTATCTTATCTTTTATTTCCTTGATGTCTATTTCAGTTTGCTTTATGTGGTCAGAACTTAGTCTTATGATCTCAATTCTTTGTAATCTCTGAGAGATCCAATTTTCAAATTGGGTAAGAAATTTTATGATCTCATCGTTTGTCCTCTTGGTTGCTATCATGAAGTTAAGGAACTTTAGCTTAGCCTCCAAGAACTGAAGCTCTTTCGAGTAATTGTCCAGATCTCTCAGTAGCCTTTTAAGCTTAACAAATTCTAAGTGTCCCTTAAAATGATCTAGATATTCTTTAACAGAAGTGAATTCCATTACACCTCCATCTTTTATGAATATAACATCCTCCTTGACTATGATCTTGCATAGTCTAGATATGTTTTCAACAATCTCTTTAAATCGGTTATTGTCCATGCTTCTAAGAGAAACTATAAGATCACATTTACTTTGCGATCTATTCTCTATCCTGTATTCGCATCCACTGTTTTCGAGTTTGCTGTCAAGCTTATTTATGAAGCTGTCATATCTCATAACAGGGGGAAGATCATAGATGTGAATAGTCTTCTTTTTCTCGTCAACATCGAATCCGCTTTCAAATAACCAAGTATTGTCTTCGTTTTTGAACTTTGTGATCTTTCCGGAGAAATCTTTGAAGTATGGCTTAAGTAGCTTAACAGACCCATCCAGATACTCTATAATGTCTTCCAGCTTTCTCGGCAGGATGTTACTTCTGTATCCAACTGCAATTCCAACCACGTGTGTTAGTAATCCCACTGGTACCTCTACGTTTAACCAATCGTGTCCGCCTTCTTCATTCTTCTCATTCAGGTCATAGTTCTTAAATAGGAATTCTTTTACTCTAGGATTTATTTTAACTGACGTGTACCTAGGGGCCGAAGGACTTGGATTTACTGGGGATCCAAAAAATCCATCGCCTTCCAGAACACTAAAAGAACATCCAAAGGGCCTGGCCAATTTAGATATGGCACCAGACAGGGAAGAATCCCCGTGATGATATAAGCCAGTCTTAATAACCTCTCCAACCAATCCAATAGTTTTGTTGAATTTGCTAGGAGAATTTTCGAGAATCAACCTTTGAACCGGAGTTAGTGCGTCATAGAAGTTAGGTATGCCCCTACTTTGAAGAACATATAAAGCGTATGTTCTATATTGGTTGTTTATCTGATCCGATATGTTTAAATTTTTGGACATTTTTGTTTTTGTTAATTGTTTCTCGATGCTCCTTTAACTAGGAAAATGACAAAAGACTCCAATAATACTGCAGAACCGCTTTGTAGAAACGGGTAAGCTAAATAGCTAATCCAGTGTTGCTCAGATATGTGCGAAATCTCTCCCGTTGCCAATAGAGGCCAAAATATCAATGCGCCAACCCAAACACTGGTACATTGTATACAAGAAAGCAAGGTGCCTATAAAAGGATTTTTTACTAGGAAATAATTTCTAATTGGTTCGAAGATCTTACCGTTTACTATTATTGAAGTTATAGACCATCCTATAAATAAAAATAATGCTGTCATGTTGTTTAATTAAAATATTCTATAGCTTTCATTTGATCCTCGGTTAAATACTCAGGTATTTTAACATTGACTTGAACCAAAATATCACCGGAACCAAATCCATTAAATTCAGGGATTCCCTTTCCCTTTAGCCTAAATATTTTTCCTGGTTGGGTTCCTGGTGGAACCTTTATTCTTAAACTCGATCCTTTTAAATTTGGGATGTCTATTTCAGACCCTAGACACATATCCTTAAATGAAATGTGCTTTTCGCTTATTAAATTTATTCCATCCCTTCTGTAAACAGGATGAACGTATTCCTCTATAGTTATAACAAGATCGCCTGGATTAGAAGGTGCTTTCGCCCAGTCTCCTTTAGCTGCTAAAACATAGGAAACTCCAGCAATCGATCCTTTTGGTATATTAACTTCAACCTCCTCGTCCTTTCTGGTTGTGCCAGTTCCGGAGCAGCTAGTACATGAAGTTCTTGGCTTAGTTCCATGTCCGCCACAGGTTCGGCAAGTTTCCTGTGTAACCATTTCACCAAATTGATACTGAACCGTTTTATTCACTCTTCCTATTCCTCCGCAGTTTGAACAGTTTATCATATCACCATTTTGAGCTCCCGTGCCTTTGCAAGGATCGCAATGGACTCTTCTGTTTAGATTGATCTTCTTAGTTGTTCCCGTCATCATCTCTTCAAGAGTCAGGGCAACAACGGAGTTTATATTTCTTCCCTTGTTGACCATAGGTTCATGGTGCCTTTGACCCGAGGTAAAGAAAGAGGAAAAATCGGCAGATTGGAATGGATTTGTCCCGTTCCAGAATTGTTCAAAAGGATTTCTACCGCCTCCCCCAAATGGATTAGGGTTGTCATATTTAGCTTTTTTGTCGGGATTGGATAAAGTGTCATAGGCCTCAGATGCTGACTTAAATTTCTTTTCAGCTTCTGGGTCGTTTCCAGTTTTATCTGGATGATATTTGATGGCTAATTTACGGTAAGCCTTTTTGATGTCTTCCTGAGAAGCGTCTCTGGAAACACCTAGTATCTGGTAGTAATCTTGCATCCTTTATATTAATGATTAAACAGGTCTCTTATTCTGGCAAGTCCTGCAGAGTCTCCTTCCTGTGATTCTCTATTTGCCCATCTTTCTTTGAGGTTCTTGGTGAGATCTAGAACTTCCTTACAAATCTCATAGTTTTCCAACCCCTCCCAATAATTTAAAATCCTTTCAGTAAAGTCATCTATCTGGGATTCGTCTTTAAAAACGTATAATAGATCTTCAGTTTTACTCCGAAGAGATTCTATAAAAAGATCTTGAACAGCTCTTTCTATATGTTTTTTAATTAAATCAAACTGCGGATGTTTAGGAGCTGAGCTGAAATCATCCAAGTAAAAATCCCCATCGTTAAACATGTTACTCCGCGTTTAAAATTTCGGTTATAGCCTTATATTTTTCTAAGTCTGAAAGTTCTAAAAAAGTAATGTCCAAATTCGCTAATGCTGAATCAACTTCACTTTTACCAAAATTCTCACATAGAAAATCATATCTTACCGAAGACTCTATATCATTGTCCACTGTGTATTTAATCTTTGGTACTTTATCACCAAGTATTATTTTTTCAAAATCTTCTACTCTGTCGTTCATATTAATTAAACCTTATTTTTTGATTCGAGGAATTTGAGTACCGCTAGGTCTTTCATCTTTACCTCAAACTCTATATCGAAATCAAGCCCATATGTTTCGACATTACCCCATATCCAATCGGTATGTGCAACCTCTTTAGATCCCTCGTCCTCGTAGAGTTTCTTGGAATCCGAATAGTGAGTGATTGCAGGTATACCCTCGGGCCAAGTAGAAAGACATAATGCTAGGGCTTCTTCCTCGTTATATTGGGACGGATTACATTTGTTATGTAGATAATCGAATGTAACCGGGATTCCTATAAACTTATGTACGGTTAGGAAAAGATCGAGAGCATTGTACTGTGATTTTTTATCATCAACCTCTACTACCAATCTTGACTTTGCTGAATCTGAAAGAAGCTCAAAATGCTCGCAAAATCTAATGGCTGCAGCTTCCTTAGTTGGCTTAGTTGTGTTTACGTGAACGTTGATTGGGTAGAAGTGATTTCTATCTAATCCCATCAGATCGAATATCTCACCATGCTGATTAAGTTCCTTTATTGCCTTTTTCACAACAGCAGGATTCTCCGAAGCTAGGACACCATAAGGAGAAGGATGGAATGTTATCCTCTGGTCTGTCATCTTTGCAAAATCCCCGCACGATTTTAATACTGCAGATATTTCAGAATAATCCGGTAGATCACTTATTTCATACTCTGAGCACCAAGGGAAAATATCACTGGACATCCGATACATCCTTATGTTATTGTCGTCATTCCACTCTAAGATCTGTCTAAGATCTAACACATTTTTCAATGCAAGTTCAGAGGCATACTGGATTCCCCTTTCTTCAAAGGTTCTTTTAACCATTCCTCTGTTTGTAGAAATTTTGTCTTTAGCTAAACTTAAATTTATACAACAATAACCATATCTTCTTTCCATTCGGTAAATATACGAGAAATACTCGGTGTAAAAAAATTTAAACTACGGAGCTTAACCACTTTTTTCTCTCCATTGCAGACTTACCAAATGCCATATCTAAATGGTACTTAGTTTTCTTGTCTTCTACAAGGACAGTGATCCTCTTATTCTTCATAACATAATCCCAATCTTCGAGTGACAAAGAACCTAATCCTTTAAGGTATCTAACATTACCTTTATCGGATCTACCGGTTCCCCTTTTAAACTCTTCCAGAGAATAGAAATATTTCTTAGCCTTATCACCAACCGTGACCAAAGGGGTTTCTAAGAATTGTATTCTGCCCTGTTTAATCATCCAAGGGAACCAGAGATAGAATAGGTTTATCAACAACGATGTAATGTGTGCACCGTCCGGATCCTGGTCTGTCGCAATAACAACTCTATCAAAAGGACATTGTATATTCTGACCCTCTGGATCTAAATTCAGTATTTGCATAAGCTCCAGAATCTCTCGGTTATCTGAGAGATCTGACAAGCTCCTAGCATTTTTAATTTTTCCCTTCAAAGCATAAACTGCCTCTTTCTTAGGATCTCTTTTCTGTAATATTGATCCCATCGCACTAAGTCCTTCCACTATAAATAAAGTCTCCGCTTTCGATGATGCTGAAGGGAAGTACTTATTAGAGTGCTTAATCCTAATTGATTTTTTATCCCTTCTAATTTTCTTAAGTTCCGTTTCTTTCTTTCTGGCATCAACAGCTTTCTTGATGTTCTTGTAAACCTCGCTCTTAAAAAACTTAGCCAGAATCGGATCGAAATGTTTTGCTATAGTTGGTTCAACCTCTTCTCTCTTTGAAACAAACTTAGTTTTATTTTGATCACCGAATCTAACTATACCTGGAGATAAATTCAGAATGATTAGAGTATCGTAAAAATGGTGTCCTAACGAATCCTCGAGTTGTCCGTTAATTCTGTCAAGGATTATCTTCTGATGGATACCTGTACAAAGAGCGCTATTAACAAAAGAAAAAGATCCGGACTCTGTTGTTTTCTCCCATATAAGGATCTCTCCTATCGGGGTCTTTGCGGTCCAAGCAGGCGATAGTAGACTAGTTATATTTTCGGTTTTACCGTTCCATATAAAGTCTATCTTAAGACCCGCAGTTTTAGTTTCAGTTTCCAGTACTCTTTTCTTTAGACATAGATAAGACTTAATCGTCTGGTAATCCCATTTAGAATTATCAAAAACCTGATTATTTGGAGTAAATGTTACCCTCGTACCGGTTTGTCTGCTCTTTGCTCTTGACGTAACTTTAGCCGATGAAGCTTTAAACGATTTCCATGTTTGTAAATAAACCTCTTTGTCATTAGCAGTTTCTATTTCAAACATATTCGATAAGGCGTTAACTAAGCTTACCCCCATACCGTTTGTTCCAACTAAGGTTTCCGATATAGAGTCGTTATCGAAATTTGATCCAGCTCTAAGCATAGAAACTGCTGTCTCGATGTTGCTGAGCCCGCTCTTTTTATTAATAGCGGATCCGTTAGTAAACCCGTCACCGGTATCGGTTATCGAAACGGAGTTTTCTTTTACATCAACTTCAACGATTATTTTCTTCATCGCCGTAGACATCCTTTTAGCTTCGTCTACTGAGTTAGAGAATACTTCATCGAATAACTTATACATTCCGACTGAATGCTCCTTTACGACACTTTTAATGATGCCTGCGTCAATTATAGGAAGTGTCTCTTCGCTTCTTTTTACGCTTCCAACATAGATTGTGGGTCTCTTTATAATGTGTTCGAAATCAGTAAGGACTTCAATTGTTTTATTAACTTTACTCATGCTTATTTATGATTAAATGTGACCAATCCGGCCAAAGTTATATGGACAGATCAATCAAAGTTTCAACAAAAAACCCCAACATTTAAAAATATTGGGGTTAGATGTTATCTGGAAATTCAATTACTTAGCTTTAATGTAGTAGATTTCTATTACTTGTTGAGGTGTGATTTTAACGGTGTAGTATTCCTTTAAACTTGGTTCTCTTTTAACCTTATTTACAAAAGAAGCAGGAATTCCGATTAGATAATCTTTACCAACTTCTCTAACAACACCTTCAATAGTGTATTCAGAGTCAACGAAAACGTTGATCTCATCTCTATATTCTTCCTCTTCTGGTCTGTCAGCTCTTTCGATTCTGCTACCGTGAATAGCTTGTTGTCTTTGAGCCATTCTTTCTCTCTCCTTTGTCATTAGATCTCTAACATACGCAGGTGCATTTTTACCTTGTGTCGGTACATCAGCTACAACGGTTACCGTTTGAAGTTCACCCGATTCAACCTTATTTAAAAGCCCTTCAACAACAGCTGGGATTTGGGTCCATTTTATCTCCATGTCTGGCTTGGACTTAGTGTTTTTTACGAACTCGTCCTCGTCATAAACAGGAATTGCCCCTTCTGTAATAGGGTTTTCGTAAGATTCGTATTCTAATAAATGCTTCATTAATTCAGAATTTTTTCTTTATATATCTTACCTTCTTTGCATTTGTTGAGCTTTTTCCATGGCTTCCATCTGTTTAATCTTCTTAACCTTTTCCTCGTATCCCTTCTGGTAGAATGCCATATTTTTATTCAATCTATCCTTCTCCTCTTTGTGCAGATCTTTGAAAAAAGGAGCGTTTAGAATGGCTCCGGTTTTTTCTATTGCTAGTTCAGGATTTCCTATATAATAAGCAGATAGAGAATACTCATCTAAAAGTCTCCACTGCCAAATTTCGGGTTCTACGAATAGGATATCCCCGGTTCCTCTTGTTTTTATGGCAACGTCACCATAGGCAAATGCGATCAAGAATCTTTTTTGTTCTCTAAGTTTTCTCATAGTATGGAAAACCGCTTCAAGTCTTTCTGGTCTATATTCCCATGCTCTGGAATACCATTCAGTTACTTCCTCAATAGGAGCACCATTTTTCTCTTTTATTTTGGCGATCATGTACATTGAGTAATAAACCTCCTCTGGCCATTCCCCCATGTCTATTCTCTTCTGATAAGCCTCTATAGCTTTTTCGTGCTGAGAAGAATCTCTGTAGCTTTGAGCAAGGTAGAACATGTATCTCGTGTTGTTCGGCTCGTCGATTAAAGCTTTCTCTAAAATTTTAGCGTCATTGGCATATTTCTCTTCCAATGAGTCTGCTCTCTTAAGTGGAGAGATGTCAGCAATAACGTGAGCATTTGGAACGATACCTTGAATTATCTCAGGCTTGTCCAGATGTAAGTATTCGTGCAAAACTCCTTTATAAACCCAATCCTGGCTCGATTTAACAAGCTGGACTCTGTGGTATTGCAAAGCATTCAATTTATAAAGTATCTGATATCCATCTGGCTCTTTGGTTAATCCAGCAAAAGGATTTACACCAGGCATATCAGGATAGAATGTGTCATCGGCATCAATAATCCATCTGTAGTCACATTTATTCTTAGCTAATTCCAAGCTCTCTGTTCGGTTAACTTCAAAGTTGACCCAAGGTCTTTCGTGGAGTTCGCCCTCAATATTAAGCTCAGCCATTGTTTCTCTGATAACACTTAAAGTGTTATCCTTAGAGCCTGTATCGACTATAACCCAATAAGAAATATAGGGTGCAACAGCTTTTAAACATTTAGCTATTGTATCCTCTTCATCCTTTACGATCATAACTAAACATAAACTTATTTCCTGCTTATTTGATCTCGTTGTGTTTGGCATCGATGCAGTTATGGGTTTTATTTTTCCCATTGGGACTGCTTTCTTTTTGGCTTTACTCATTGAATTTTATTATTTATTAATTATAGATCTGTTCCTTGTTTTTTCTCCCTCTTTTTGGGAAATAAATTAAAATTACCGATCTCGCCGGTTTCATTAAAAGATATGGTTATATCATATGAAGGATCGTCCGAGATTTTAACTTTTTTCTTATCTCTATTTAATCCTCTAAGGGTTATTGATTTGGTAAAAATGTTAAGATTTTCATGATACCAGTATTTTACTTCATGATAGTTTTTATCAAAAACCGAATAACAAAATTTAGGATCACAATGGGTGATTCTGATCTTGTATGTTTTTAATCTTTTGGAAAAAACCTCGATCGAAAATACGTTATGCGGGGTTCCTGATGCTACTAATCTGTTTTCTAAATCAACTATAAAAACACATTTATAGTCTCCCAGAATGGATTTAGTGTGAGGTATGTTAGATTTTTCTAATGAAGATCCTATAGTTTCGAATATTTCTGATGGAGAGTATATGTCAACAAAACAAGATATCTCGCTAGTTTCAAAATCCCTAATAGTTCTTATTTCCAGATCCGAATTAGATCTAAATGAATCTAATATTATATTCAGAGAATCCTGTAAAAGAATTCTTTTTTTCTGTATCTGTCCTTTCTCCCGGTCCAATTTTTCTTTTAGAGACTTCACAAAATCCCCAGATATTCTCTCTGACATGGCCTTGAATTTTACTTTTTAGATTTTAAACCAAGTCTTTCCTTAACTTGATCCAGAACCTTGTTCTTTCCCTTGTCCGCTTCTACCTTGATCAATTTTCTACTCTTCTGATAAAAATCCAGCAGTGGGAATGTTTTCTCGTGATATTCCTTGAACCTTTTTTCAACTACTTCATCACTCGAATCGTCCTTTCTGTCCTCTTCCATTGCTCTCTTTTTTATCCTCTCTTTGGCAACCTTATCTGGTAGATCTAAATAAAGGGCGTGGTTGAGTCCCAATCCCATTCTACCTAAAAGGGAATCAAGTCTCTTGGCCTGCTTTATGGTTCTAGGGAATCCGTCAAGAATAACATTAGAACTAAGATCTACTTTTTTTAGTTCTCTCCTAAGGATCTTTATCATCATATTATCCGGTAATAAATTACCAGCTTCTATAATCTTTTTAACATCCTCGTCATCGGAATTTCTGATAATATCACCAGTTGACAAATGTATAAAATCATAATTCTTCTTTAATTCCTTAGATAAAGTTCCTTTACCTGATCCAGGTGCTCCAAGGATAACCAGAATTTTACCCTGGTTATCCGGAAGCTCTCTTTCATTTAAAGTAAAATCTTCAAAAGTTTTTATTCTTTCCATCTTTCTAATTTTTTTATGATCCACAAGCTTCGCAAGCATCTGGATTATCCAAGCTACAAACTATACCCGAAGCAAGCTCTTCAGCTGCTTTGCTTAATTCTTCGCTTGTCATGCCACCTAAATCAATTTTCTTGGATTCAATCTCTACGTCTTCCATTTTTTTAAGTGATTCTTTAGCTTTAGACATATCTATCCCTAATCCTGCAATTGCATCAACGGCAGATTTAGTTCTAAGGTAGTACATACCTGTTTTAAGTCCTAGCTCCCAAGAGTGGAAATGTGCTGCTGTCAATTTAGCAGAATTAACGCCTTCTATAAACAAATTAAGGGACTGTGATTGGCAGATAAATTTACCCCTGTCTGCTGACATTTGGATCAGATCCTTTTGTTTGATCTCCCACACAGTTTTATAAACGTCTCTGATCTCCTGCGGTATTTGAGGGATGTTCTGAACTGATCCTTTATGGAGGATAATAAGATTTTTCATATCCTCGCTCCAAAGTCCCAATGAGATTAGATCCTTGACTAGATGCTTATTAACTAGAATAAATTCACCACTTAAAGTTCTTCTAGTGTAGATATTAGAAGTGAAAGGCTCGAATGCTTCGTTGTTGCCCATAATTTGAGCGGTAGAAGCAGTTGGCATGGGGGCTAACAATAAAGAGTTTCTAGTCCCGTGTTTCATTACTTCCTTTCTCAATTTAGCCCAATCCCATCTTCCCGAAAGTTGATCGTCTTTAAATCCCCAAAGGTTGAATTGGAAATCCCCTTTGCTAAGTGGTGAACCGTCAAACGTTTCGTATTTTCCATCTCTTTTAGCTAAATCCATAGAAGCTGTCATAGCTGCGAAATAAATCGTTTCAAAGACATCTTCATTGGTTTTCATAGCTTCTTCAGAAGTGAACGGGATACTCATGGTAGCATAAAGATCTGCTAATCCTTGAATACCGATACCGATTGGTCTATGTCTAAAGTTCGATCTCTTAGTTTCCTCCGTTGGATAGTAATTGATATCTATAACTCTATTCAAGTTAATTGTTGTTTGGTAAGCAACATCATAAAGAGCTTTATGATCGACCTCGCATCTACCTCTATTAATCTTAGAAGTTCTTGCATCCGTAGATTTTAGGAACTTGTTAACCGGAATAGAAGCCAGATTACAAACTGCTTGCTCATCTTTATCTGTGTATTCTAATATCTCTGTACAAAGATTTGAACTCTTAATAGTACCTAGATTTTGCTGATTTGATTTTTTATTTGCTGCATCTTTGTAAAGCATATAAGGGGTTCCAGTTTCTATCTGAGAATCTATCACCTTGGTCCAAAGCTCTCTAGCTTTAATAACCTTTCTTGCTTTTCCTGAAGCTTCAGCTTCCAAATAAGCTTTTTCGAAATCCTCTCCGTAAAGCTCCCAAAGGCCGGGAACGTCGGATGGTGAAAATAAGGACCAATCCTCATTCTCTTTTACTCTCTTCATAAATAAATCAGAAACCCAAAGTGCTAAAAATAAATCTCTAGCTCTTAATTCCTCTTTACCTGTGTTCTTTCTTAGATCTAAGAAATCCTCAATATCCGCATGCCAAGGCTCAATGTAAATAGCAAAGGATCCCTTTCTTTTTCCACCTCCCTGATCTACGTATCTAGCAGTCTCGTTAAAAACCTTTAACATCGGAACGATTCCGTTTGAGGTTCCGTTAGTTCCTTTAATGTAAGAACCAGTACTTCTGATATTGTGAATAGCTAATCCAATTCCTCCAGCATTCTGTGAAATGACCGCAACGTCAGAAAGCGTTTTATAGATTCCAGCTATCGAGTCATCAGCCATCGTTAACAAGAAACAAGAAGAAAGTTGTGGCTTTTTAGTACCTGCGTTGAATAAAGTAGGAGTTGCGTGGGTCATCATGTGGTTAGATAAAAGCTCATAAGTTTTAATTACGTTCTTTGTATCTTCGCCCCAAATACCAGCAGCAACTCTCATATACATGTGCTGTGGACTTTCAGCCGGAGAACCGTTCATTTTTAATAGGTAGCTTTTCTCCAAAGTTTTAAATCCAAAGTACTCGAAATTAAAATCTCTCTCATGAATAATAGCACCATCATACTTTTGCTTGTTTTTCATTACAGCATTGTATGTTTCCTCGTTAATTAAACCAGCTGGCTGATTAGTTTCTGGGTCGATATAAGAATATAAATCCTGAATAGTTTCAGAGAATTTTTTCTTAGTTGATTTGTGTAATTTAGATACTGCTATTCTTGACGCTAATACAGAATAATCTGGGTGTCTTGGAATTAATGAAGCTGCGGTTTCAGCTGCAAGGTTATCCAACTCTTCTGTTGTAATTCCGTCATAAATACCGGCGATTACTTTTTGTGCTATTTCGATGGGGTCCACATAATCAGCGTTTAAGCCGTATGTCATTTTTCTTACTCTATTAGATATCTTCTCAAATCTCACAGGCTCTTTCGAGCCATCTCTTTTTATTACTTGCATTTTTTAGTTTATATTATTTTTAGAAGTCAGCGTCGAAGTCGAATGAATCCTCAGATTTATTCATTACTCCCGATTTTTGGTATTCACCAACTCTTTTTTCAAAGAAATTAGTTTTACCCTGTAGTGAAATGTTTGCCATAAAGTCAAATGGATTTTCCGAGTTGTATACTCTAGAACAACCTAAATCCATAAGTAATCTGTCTGCTACAAATTCAAGGTATTGTTTCATTAGATCTGCGTTCATGCCTATCAATCTAACGGGAAGTGATTCGGTGATAAATTCCTTTTCAATTTCCAAAGCACTCATGATGATTTCTTTAATTCTCTCTTCGGAAACTTTATTTGCTAAATGATTGTTATGTAACATTACAGCAAAATCTGTGTGCATACCCTCGTCTCTTGAGATCAGCTCATTAGAGAATGATAGACCTGGCATAAGACCTCTTTTCTTTAACCAGAAAATCGAACAGAAAGATCCACTAAAGAAGATTCCTTCAACAGCAGCAAATGCCACCAGTCTTTCTTGGAAATGAGGAGATCCTATCCATTTAAGTGCCCATTCAGCTTTTTTCTTAACAGCAGGAATTGTATCAATAGCATGGAAAAGCATGCTCTTTTCTGCTGGATCCTGGATGTAAGTGTCAATTAGAAGAGAATATGTTTCTGAGTGAATATTCTCCATCATTATCTGGAAACCATAAAAGAACTTTGCCTCGGTGTACTGAACTTCAGACAAGAAGTTCTCGGCCAAATTTTCGTTTACTATACCATCCGAAGCTGCGAAGAATGCCAAAACGTTCTTGATGAAATATCTTTCATCGTCACTTAATCTGTTTCTCCAATCGTTTAAATCCTGTGCTAAATCAATTTCTTCTGCTGTCCAAATGCACGCTTGTTGCTGTTTATACATTTTCCAGATATCATGATGCTCTATTGGAAATAGAACAAACCTATCGGGATTTTCCTGTAAAATAGGCTCAGGTATAGAATAAAAATCTTCCATGTTTTTTAATTAATTTTTTAATAATTGTTTTCTTGTCTTCTAATATTCTCTTTGTTTTTAGAGAGATAGAAGTTGTAAAGCTCATCTGCAGTCATACCAACGGAAATCATCATATTAAATACGAAGTGCTGGATATCGACTAGTTCCATCTTAAGTTCTTTCACGTCTTCAGGGGACAAGTCGGATATCTTCATTGTGTAAGCTTTTTTGTGATTACTTTTCCAAGGTTTCCAAACTGCGTTGCCGATTGAGGTTTCCCCGTTATTAGAAACTCCTCCTAGAGCGTCGTATGCTTCGGAGATTTCATCCTCAATTGCTCTAGTATTCCAAAGCCAGAAGTCTTTGATTTCCCCTAGAGTGAGGTTTGCGAAATCGTACCCATACACTTTCTCTTGAGTGTTCTTTTGAAGGGTCATTAAAGTGCCCAGATGATGCGTGGACTTTACGTAGTCATTCTCAACGAGAAGATCTTTGCATTGGTTGTCTGTATTTGCCATATTTGTGATTTTTGACTAGGTTTTTTCGTCTAGGTCTCCACCACCGGGTTTTTTATATATCGATCGATTTCCGGGGACTGGGGGCCAGACGGGAGTTATTTTTAATTTTTATCGATCTTTTTTTTCAGCTGGTCAATCTCATATTCCAGCTCTAACATTTTGTCTTTTGTCTTACGACGTTTAGCATACAAATCCTTAATAATTATCTTAAGTATAGGGTTTTCTTCATCAGAAGCAAAGCAAGCTCCTGAAGCTGTTCTGACCCAGTCTTCCTTGGGATTTACCGGATTTTTGCCTCTGTATGCTTCGGGTGAGATGTTCCACTGGACCATCGTGTTTGGATATAGTGATGCAAAGTCATAGCAGGCTACCCATTCATGTAAACCTGTGATAGGTTCTTTAACGTATCCTCCTGCAAACTTAACGTGCACTTCCTCTCTGTTTTCTACAACAAACAGTTGTTTGCGTTCTAAGAACTTTCTGAGCATCATAATTTCCGTCGACCAAACGGGTGAAAGACATCTGTTTATCTCCACCCCACTAATCATAGCGATCTTGAAAAAGGTTTGCATAGTCTTAAGCTTTTGATCAATGTAATGAACTAAAGCACAGTCAACTGCGTTATAGTAAATAAAATCCTCAAAATTGGATTGATATAGATCTCTGAGGGTTCCGTTATATTCGATCTTCTTCAATCCGATAGCTTTATCAGCTACGTAATCCAACCTATTGCTTTCCTTGATTTTGATAACTCTGTCCCACTTCTTGTAAATTTCCAAGTAGTCAAACATTAGTAAGTGAACAGGAAGTTGTTGTTTACCAATAAGATACCCACCAGGAGAAATGATCTTAGGATCAATTCCTAGCTTCTTTGCTCTGTTAATAAGATAAGGCCAGTCATATCCTAGCCAGTTCCATCCAGTTATAACTGGCATTTTAGGACCAAGCTCTTTGAAGAATGTGTACATCATATCGTACTCGCTTTCAAATTGCTTGTATTTGAATGACCATTCGTCTCCAGTCTTTTTGAAATACTCGTTGGTCTTCTTATAAATGTTGGCTTGTTGTTCGGGAGTTAACGGATCCAGTCCTAGAATGATTAACTTGCATTTGTCTGTTGCGATCCCTATTGAAAGAACACGGTTTTTAGCGTTTTCGGTATCTAGAGCTGCTGCCATATCTTCGGTGATCTCTACCTCGATATCGACAAAGTATTTCTTAGGTGTTTGATAAGACCAGAGCGGAGCAGTTAGTTCGGGATCTGCTTCGATTAGGATCTGTGCCATCCTATATTTGTCATATTTTTGAGTTTTGAGCTTTTTGACGGAATCACCGGTCCACGTTTTCCATTCTTTATCTCTTGCTGAATTACTTGGGCTGCACTTTTCCCAAACGAATCTTTCTTCTTCCGGGATAGGAACATCCAAGAAAGCTAAGTCACCTTCTTCGGTGAAATGCGATACTTTAAGATATTCCCCTCTGTTCTCAATGTCTACGATCATTTATTTTTATTTACGTATGTTTTATTCTGGTACCATCTTTTTATTCCGATCCCGACTTAAGTTTCCGTCTAGGATATATAAAAAGATGAAAAATTTAAAAAATATCTCAGATTTTCTAAATGAATGGCTCGATTCACCCGGTAGTATCGACGTTCCTGGCCAGAATTCGGAGATTAGAGTCAATTCCAGAAACTATAAATCACAAAATCAACCGCTTCCAGAAGTTGTGGATGCTATGTTTGAAGCATCTTATTTCCACGATTTTCTAGACGAGGAAGGCAAATCTGAAAAATTTAACAAGTTCTTAGACGAAGGCAAAAAATCTGGGGCTCAAATAACAAACTACATAAAGGATTCTTTCAAGGAAAGATCCTCTAAAAAGGATAATTAATTTTTTTATCCGTAATAATGACCTAAATTTGTAAGAAAAATATATGTACTCAAAAATATACGACTTTTGTAAAGTCAAGAATTTAGGTAATTGCTTCAGAAACGGAGAAAATCCTACACCCAGAGTAAATTTCATACTCGATCTTTGCGATCAGATGGGGCTTAAATACGAATTAGATACTTTCTCGGAAGGCAAATCTAACGATCAAGCCGATATGACGATGAGAGATTTTCGTTACATCGTAGACACACTTTCGCCAGAGAAAAGGAAAGAAGCTCTAGATCTATACAAGGAATTCCGAAAAAAAGTGGAAGATCTACATGCTGACTTCGAGGAATCGGGATTAGGAAACGACGAGGAAGCTATAGATTTCCACGAGGAACAATACTACCAATTGGAAGACGAGTATTCAGAAAAACTAAAAGAAATCGCAGGAGAAATAAAAAAAGGTGTTAACAACTACTTTAATATAGTACTTCCTGGGTCATCTGATAAATTTGTTGTGGCTCACCACGATATCGTAAACAAGGATTCGGACAACGCTAATGACAATTCATGCTCCGTTATAAATGCTTTAATGATTAAGAAGCTAAGACCAGAGGTAAACGTCGTTATATTGGACGGAGAGGAATTCGGGGGTATAGGTTCTAATCGATTAGCAGAAAGAATTAAAGGTGGAGATTTCAAATGCAAATGGGTTCTTAATTTGGAACTAACAGGTAAGGGCGGAAAAAGCTTCTTTGTAGGAGCAATGGGAACACCTTTAACCGACTGGATCGCAAATAGATTCGAATGCCCAATAGTAAATGTACCATTCAACGATTCGGTAATCTTTAAGAAATATGGGATAAATAGCACTGTGATCAATCCCCTTCCAGTAACTGAAGAAAAAAGTCCGGTTATAAATAAGGATGGTGAATATTTAAACTTTAAAATGCTATTCAACTGTCACAAAATGACAGACTCCGTGGACACAATCGATCCAAAAGACATGGAGGAATTCGTTAACGAAGTTTGTTTGAAAATAATAGATGAAGCTTGAAACACATAAAGCTATTTGAGGAATTTGTCGAGTATGTTATGCCAGTCAAAAAGCGTAACATGAAGAATATAGTCATTATTCCGGATTGGAAGGTGTATTGATAGCTCTTAAATAAGCATCTAGCTTTTTATCAGTAACTTCCAGATTACTGTTTCCCTTAACAAATATCTCCCAGGAATCCCTTCCATATCTACCTATCCCTGGCAATTCTATAACATCATTAAACCCAGAAATCCATTTTTCGCTTAGCTTTATTATACGGGATGCCTTTACATTCTGAAATCCGGTTGTTTTTATGACCGCTGCTAAGACTTCGGGATCGCACCCAATAGTAGACATAGGATCCGGAATAAGCTCAAATACGGAGCTTAAAATCGGTCTTACTTGCTTGTTATTTGTTTGATTTAGCAGGATGCAACAAACCATCATTCTCCATGGGTTGTCTAAGTAATCCTCCTGTATTAGAATTTCCCTTTCTGCCATTAGCTTTGCATTTCAGGAACCCAATGTGTCATCCTACCATCCTCTGTAACCTCGTGAAGCACGTTATTACCCAAAGGGTCTTTATCCTTGCGATAAACATGGAAAGAGAATACAAAGTCCCCATGGTTATTGTCCATATCTGTGTATGTGGCTAGTGTCGCTCCACCTTGCTCGTAAGAAGTCCGGATTATCGTTTTTATCCACTCGCAAAGCTTCTCCATCCTATCCTGTGGGATTTCTGAGATCTTTAAGTGGGGTGAAATGCCAGCTCTGTACAGTGCTTCTGATTTTATATAGTTACCTACCCCAGAGATCACTTTCTGATCCATGATAGCTTTACAGATATTCTTGTTTGGTGATTTTGATAGCCTAGCATAAAACTCTGAAAAGGACACCTCGCTATTCAACATATCCGGACCTGCTCCATTCAGCTTCTTTTGGATCTCGTCGGGATCTGAGTGGAAAGAGATATTACCGAATCTTCTTACATCCTCAAAGAAAACCTCAGAAGAATCAGAAAGTCTAAGAACGAAATGCGAATGCTTTCCTCTAAGATCTCTCCAGCCTCCGCTCATGCCTAGAGTGTTCCACATAAACAAATTCCCCATTTTGGCGTAGATGAATTTGCCTTTAACTTTAACCCATTCCACACGGAGAGGCCCTTTTGATAGGCTCTGCCTAATAATATCAATTCCTGTAGGTTCTTTCTTTAACCACTTACCACCGAGTATTTCAGCCTCAGTTAGGTCCTTACCAACTATTCTTTTGGCCAATCCCTCAGCCATTCTTCTTACTTCTGGTCCTTCTGGCATTTCTTCTTTTTTGCAAATATAAAGAAAGGATCCGGCATAAAAAAATAAAGCCGAGCTTTTTGACCCGGCTTTATTATGGAATTATCTTATATTCCTATTTTCTTTCAAAATAGAGGGGATCTTCATAATCAGTCCCGCTAAAATCAACACCCTCGTCCTTTAATAGATTAACTAGGTATTCCTCTGTTTCGGGATCATTATCGCTTACCTTTCTTAAATAAATGGGAAGTTCCCAACGATCAAAAAAGCCAGGAGCTGATAATCTTATAACATCAGATTTTATTTTCTCTATCTCGGCATCAGTAAATTTTTTAACTGAAAAATTCTCAAATAATTTGATATGCTTCATAATAAATAATTTGTATTTTAGAAATATCTTTCCTCAAAAATTAAAAGGTCCAATTTGTTATCTATGTTGATCAACATAAGTGCATTTAATAGATCAGAGTAAGCTCCAACCGATTCATTCTGGATATCAACATATTTTTGAATGAAATTGAAAGTTGCGGGGTGAGAATCACAAAGAGCGTGCTGAAGAGCAGAATAGCTTTGCAATAACTTATATTCAATGTCGTAAGCTTCGTCGATAATACCAACTAATGAATCAAATTCGTTGGGTACGCTGACGGCAGGAATCTGGGGTAGAATGTTCCACTGGGTTAGATAATCCTGTAAACCTTTAGCATGCTCTAATTCCTCTGCTGCTTCACCTTCGAAATAAGCAGCTGCTTTTTTGTAGTTTGCGTTTCTACACCAGTTAGCTGCGTTTCTATATGTGTAATGAGCGATATACTCATCTGCTAATCTTTTTTCAAATACTGCAACAATATCAGCAGGAAGAGTTTTAGGAGAGGTAACACCAGAAGCTGCTGTTATTTCTATGCCTTCCAGCTCTAGCCCTTCGTTAGTTCCGCCTTTGAAATGTTTAAATGTTTTCATTCGGTATATTTTTTTACATTACTATATATCACAAAAAAGCCAGGATAATTAACCCTGGCTTTTAATTTATAGGTAATACTTATTTAATCTCTTCATACTCAGCTTCCTGTACGTCTTCAGCTGTTTCGCCAGTAGTTTCCTGTGGGGAATCCGTCTGAGATTGCTGATCTGCTGCATATACAGCTGAAGCTATCTCATTCATCTTGTCACCAACTTCCTTCATTTTAGCTTCGATTGCATCGATATCCTCACCATCCTTAATGGACCTTAATTCTTCGATTTTAGATTTCATCTCATCCCTATCTGAATCCGAGATTTTCTCTCCGAAATCCTCGATAGCTTTTTCCATCTGAAAGCACATGGAATCAGCGGTGTTAACAACCTGTGATTTTCTTAATCTCTCCTTGTCAGCTTCCTCATTAAGCTTAGCCTCATTTCTCATTTTTTCAATCTCCTCGTCGCTTAACTTAGATCCAGATTCGATCCTAATGTTTTGAACTTTACCAGTTCCTTGATCTTTAGCAGAAACCTTGATGATTCCGTTAGCGTCGATGTCGAATGTAACTTCAATTTTAGGAATGCCTCTCATTGCAGGAGGAATATCTGTTAATTGGAATCTTCCTAGTGATCTATTATCTGTAGCCATTGACCTTTCACCCTGTAGTACGTGGATTTCAACAGCTGGTTGGTTATCAGCAGCGGTAGAGAATACTTCACTTTTTGTTACCGGAATGGTTGTGTTAGATTCGATTAGCTTGGTGAAAACTCCTCCCACTGTCTCAATACCTAAAGAAAGCGGGGTAACGTCTAATAAAAGCACGTCTTTAATGTCCCCAGCTAATACACCACCTTGAATAGCGGCTCCGATAGCTACAACCTCATCTGGATTAACCCCCTTTGACGGTTTTTTGCCGAATAGTTTTTCAACCTCTTCCTGAACTTTAGGAATTCTTGTAGACCCACCAACTAAGATAACCTCGTCAACTTGATCTGCAGTTAATCCAGCATCTTTTAAAGCTTTCTTACATGGCTCCAAAGTTCTCTTGATAAGATCTTCGCACATAGACTCGAATTGTGCTTTCGATAATTTCTTTACGAAATGCTTAGGCCCTTCTGAGTTTGCGCTCAGATAAGGGAGATTGATCTCAGTCTCGCTAGAAGAAGAAAGCTCAACCTTTGCCTTCTCCGCACCTTCTCTGATTCTTTGGTAAGCCATGGGATCTTTAGCAGCATCGATACCGGTCTCAGCCTTGAATTCAGCAACAATGAAGTCTATGATTTTTTCATCAAAATTGTCACCGCCTAAATGAGTGTCTCCGTTTGTAGAAAGAACTTCAAATACGCCTGAGCCTATTTCCAATATGGAAACGTCAAAAGTACCACCCCCTAGGTCGTACACAGCAACTTTAATATCCTTATCTCCTTTATCCAGTCCATAAGCTAAAGCAGCAGCGGTTGGCTCGTTGATGATACGGAGTACTTCTAATCCTGCGATTTCACCAGCTTCTTTTGTTGCTTGTCTCTGGCTGTCATTGAAATATGCAGGAACAGTGATTACAGCCTGCTTAATATCTTCTCCTAAATAATCTTCAGCAGTTTTTCTTAAGTTCTGAAGGACCATTGCAGAGATCTCTTGCGGTACGTAAGTTTTGCCGTTTGCTTCGACAACCACTTTACCGCCTTTTTCCTTTTTAACTTTATAAGGCATTTTACCAGCCTCGCTTTTGATCTCATCGTAATTAGATCCGATGAATCTTTTCACCGAGTAAACAGTGTTTTCCGGGTTTGTTATCGCTTGCCTCTTTGCAGGGTCTCCGATTCTAATTTCACCATCCTTAAAAGAAACCACGCTCGGGGTAGTTCTTTTTCCTTCTGAGTTAACAATAACTGCAGGAGAACTTCCTTCAATTACAGAAACACATGAGTTTGTTGTTCCTAGGTCAATACCAATTACTTTTGCCATTTTTTTTTAATTTATTATTTTTTTAGTTGATTTTTTCGAAAAGATTCCATCAACAGAATCGTTTTTCTCTAACTATCTCTGTCAAATAAAGTTCCGAATGGAAAATGTGGACTTTTTGTCCTCCATTAAAATATGCTGAATGACTTTTTGTCTTTTATGAGCAACAAAAAAGGCCAGTCTTTCGAACTGGCCTTGTCATATTAGGTATTTTATTATGCTTTCTTCTTTTTCTTCTTTATGAAATCTAAGTAGCTCACAATAGTTTTAGTGTGCTTCTTAGCTTTTGCTGCTGGTGTTCCTGCAGTGAGACTGGGAAATTTATCACCAGATCCGTTATTTGCAGAATTGTAGAATCCGCTATTAGTAGCACCTGCTGGACTAGGTGGAGCTGGATTACCCATACCACCAACGTTGCCTAGTGTAGCTAATCCTGGGGCAGGAGCCGCAGCTACCATATCTTCATTTACCTGCTCTTCGTTCATACCTTTAGCTTTAAGATACTCCTTAAGCTGCCAGCACTCTACACAGTAGTCATTTTCGTTTAGCCATTCAGTAATAGCTTTAACGTATTGTGAAGGAGATTCGCATTCATCAATAACGTTATCCAATTCATCCTCCTCATCCATCATGCAGATTAAGGTTTTTCCGTTTGGCATTTTTCCTGTTGGGTGAAACATATTATTCTTCTAAAATTTGTTTTATATTAATACTAAAAATTCGAACAATATTACCGTCCGGATTCTTAGTGATATAACCGATTATATCATTGTATATATCATAAATTGGATCCTGTATTAAAAGCTTCCTTCCAAGGTTATCTATTATCCATTTGTTTAGGATTTTACTTTCTTCTTTTGAAGATTTTCTTTTAATTGGTTCATAAACTGAACCTGAGCCACAGTCACACATTATCTGTAATTTCCTCTTTCTTGTTTACGTTTAATATACTGCCAAAGGTATCTAAGACCCTTTCCATACTCGGATGGCCTTTTAAAAGGTTTACCAAAATCTTTTATATCGTTTCCGTTGCCCTCCATTCTTTCACCTGGGTTATCCTCGTTTTTCACCGGATTATATCTTCTAACTTTTCCCGTGGGATGAATAGTGTAGAAAACTTTATCATGCCCCTTCTCGTTTTTATTGTTGGTGGTTCTAATAAACTTAAGGGTATTGTTGATTTCTTGCTGATGTGAAGTGTCTTCCTTGAATCCGAGCTCTATTAGTCTTTTATAATCAACAGTTTTTCTAACAAGATCCAGGTTTAATGATCTTCTAGAATCGGACTTGTATTCCTCATCAGGATTATATTTTTCGTACTCTAATAGATGTATCACACTCTATATATTTACTTCAGTTCCTCCTGTTTTAGGCGGTTACCCTGTCCCCAATAATCATCCCCTCCATAATAAGTGCAAATTTCCTCATCCTGCTCTATGTCTCTAATAGCATAGAAAAAAAATGTCTCTCTAGGAATGGAGCTTTTCCAAGCTGCATTATTGTTATTTGAGTGATTGTAAAGAGCACCATAACCAGTAGGTATAACTTGTTTAGTTGGATTTTGGTTAGGAAAGAAAAATCTATAATGTTCCAAAACATGCCAACAGCTGTCATTTCTATACAGATCAAGATCAAGAATTGTGCATTCCTCTATGATCTCTCCTGCTCCTATTTTGCTTTTAGCAAAAATCCCATATCCGTGTATAGTACTGGGGGCAACATAGATTTTTTCGGGTAAATAAATTTGTACTGCCATTTAGTTTGTGTTAATAAACATTATACAGAAATAGTACGTATTATTTCACAATAGAATTATCCTATTTGCTGTATGATAAATGATGTATTGAGATCCCCCCTAATATACTCCCCAGAAAGTGCGGTTGTTGTTGCCTCCATTCTGATCTTCACGTCAATACTTGAAGTTGCCTCATATATAAAATGTAAATCTCCCGGACTTATGTTCCAGCTGTTTTGGCGTGGAGCTTGCTGTTCCACTATCGGGCCTAATCTGCTATTTGAGCTATCGTAGCAGGAATACTGGTAAAGGTATTCAGCGGCCGCACTCCATGCTATTTGAGCTGATATTCGATATACTCCAGGAGAAAGAGTTGCTAGTCCGGTAGTCGTATTATAGGAGATGCCCAGTGAGACTACCGTATTATTAAATATTATATCCTCGTTTGACCAGTTACCGCTTATTATCGTTTGATTGGTATTTCTTGTTACGTATAGATATCTATAAGGTGCCAAATTTGTTCCCACCCCATTAGATTGATCTGTTATATCGATATAAGCACCCCTTGCGCTTCCACCCTGTTCGAAAATTCTGATTTTGTTTTGATAGACGTCAATCGTCACACCAGATCCCGCTATCGATGTATTAGTAGCAGGCTTGTTAAATAACATCTCCCCGCCTTCGTCGCCAGATTGATGCAATAAAGAGAAAACAGATCCGTCGTAGGTTAAAGTTGATTCTGCATCGGCCTGTCCAGCAGTCCCGTTTGCTGTTAGTATACGATTATTGGCGTTATTATTAATAACTAATCCAGATCCAGAAGTTCCTGACGAGCCAGCAGCACCATTAGCACCAGAAGTTCCTGCGGATCCTGATGAGCCACTTGAACCGCTAAGTCCAGAAGATCCAGAAGATCCGGTGGCACCAGAAGCTCCCGATGTTCCGCTAGATCCATTTGAACCATTAATTCCAGCAATTCCAGCAAGACCGGAGGTTCCTGTAGTTCCGCTAGATCCGGAGGTTCCAGTAGATCCGGAGGTTCCAGTAGATCCTGATGTTCCCGATGAACCATTCTTTCCCGAGGATCCACTAGATCCGTTAGCTCCAGAGCTTCCACTAGATCCCGAAGTTCCGCTTGACCCTGAGGTTCCAGTTGACCCAGATGTTCCACTGGATCCGTTCTTCCCTGAAGATCCGCTAGATCCATTCGCTCCAGAAGTTCCACTAGATCCGGAAGTTCCACTAGATCCGGAAGTTCCACTAGATCCGGAAGCTCCGCTAGATCCGTTTGAACCATTAACCCCAGCAATACCAGCAAGGCCGGAGGTTCCAGAGGTTCCGGAAGACCCAGTAATTCCACTAGTTCCGCTAGATCCCGATGTTCCGCTAGATCCCGATGTTCCGCTAGATCCCGATGTTCCACTAGATCCAGATGTTCCACTAGATCCCGAAGATCCACTAGATCCTGATGTTCCGGTTGATCCCGAAGCTCCACTAGATCCATTAGAACCAGAAGTTCCACTAGATCCATTAGCTCCCGAGGTTCCGCTAGATCCAGAAGTTCCACTAGTTCCGTTGGAACCATTAATTCCAGCAATACCTGCAAGACCAGATGTACCTGCTGTTCCAGAGGATCCTGTAATTCCACTAGATCCCGCAGATCCAGATGTTCCACTAGATCCCGAGCTTCCGCTAGAACCCGAGGTTCCACTAGATCCTGATGTTCCACTTGATCCTGATGTTCCGGATGTTCCGGTTGACCCTGAGGTTCCGCTGGATCCGTTCTTCCCTGACGATCCGCTAGATCCATTTGCTCCAGAGCTTCCACTAGATCCCGTTATTCCGCTACTTCCTGAGGATCCGCTTGTGCCATTTGAACCATTGATTCCAGCAATACCTGCAAGTCCGGATGTTCCTGATGTACCTGAAGATCCATTAGCACCGGAGGTTCCACTAGATCCATTAGCACCGGAGGTTCCGCTAGATCCATTAGCACCGGAGGTTCCGCTAGATCCTGAAGCTCCACTAGATCCGTTTGAACCATTGATTCCAGCAATACCTGCAATTCCTGATGTTCCTGATGTACCTGATGTACCTGAGGATCCCGATGAACCATTAGATCCGGAAGTTCCCGCCGATCCATTTTTACCAGAACTTCCTGACGATCCATAAAAATTACCGTCAACTCCGCTAGTACCAGCAGAACCAGAGGAGCCGGACCCAGAAGCACCCTGAGCTCCTTGAGCTCCTTGAGCTCCCGACGATCCACTAGAGCCAGAACCGGAAGCTCCCTGAGCTCCCTGAAGCCCTGAGGTTCCGCTAGAACCAGAGCCAGAAGCTCCCTGAGCTCCCTGAAGCCCTGAGGTTCCGCTAGAACCAGAGCCAGAAGCTCCCT